>TARA_R110002051_G_scaffold259449_5_pt1 | contig 339974 bp, 311 predicted proteins | sample TARA_R110002051 | Tara Oceans TARA_R110002051 (sample SAMEA4397023) | marine metagenome | biome: Polar Biome; feature: [MES] marine water layer (ENVO:01000295) within the mesopelagic zone...; material: water (ENVO:00002006), including particulate matter (ENVO:01000060) such...
CGCATAAAGCAAACAGCCCATCCCGCTTGGCCAACAGGTCCGGCAATGCTACCTCCCCGCCTATGAGCACTGATCAATCCCTCATCCGCAATTTCTCCATCGTGGCGCATATCGACCACGGTAAATCCACACTGGCCGACCGCCTGATCCAGTTCACGGGCGGGCTGACCAATCGTGAGATGAAGGAGCAGGTGCTCGACAATATGGAGCTCGAGCGCGAGCGGGGCATTACCATCAAGGCCCAGACCGTGCGCCTCGATTATCCGGCCAAGGATGGCAAGACCTATATTCTCAATCTGATCGACACGCCCGGCCATGTCGATTTCGCCTATGAGGTCAATCGCTCACTGGCCGCGTGCGAAGGCTCGCTGCTCGTCGTCGATGCCTCCCAGGGCGTCGAAGCGCAGACGCTGGCCAATGTCTATCAGGCGATTGATGTCGATCATGAGATCGTCTCCGTGCTCAACAAGATCGATTTGCCGGCCGCCGATGTTCCGCGTGTCAAGGCGCAGATCGAGGACGTGATCGGGATTGATGCCTCGGAAGCGGTCGAGATTTCGGCCAAGACCGGGTTTGGCATTGAGGACGTGCTCGAAGCCGTCGTGAAGCGTCTGCCTTCACCGGCGCATGGCGACCCCGATGCGCCGCTCAAGGCGATGCTGGTCGATAGCTGGTATGACAGCTATCTCGGTGTGATCTGCCTGGTGCGCATCATCGAGGGGACGTTGAAAAAGGGCATGAAAGTCCGCCTGATGCGTTCCGGTGGGGCCTATCCCGTCGATGGCGTCGGCGTGTTCCGGCCCAAGAAGGAAGCGATCGACAGCCTCGGGCCCGGCGAGATCGGCTATCTCAATGCCTCGATCAAACAGGTCCGCGATGCCCGCGTTGGCGACACCATCACCGATGACCGCCGTCCGGCCACCGAAGCGCTCAAGGGCTTCAAACCGGCCCAGCCGGTCGTGTTCTGCGGCCTTTTCCCGGTCGACAGTGCTGAGTTCGAAGATTTGCGCGAAGCGATTGAACGTCTCGCTCTGAATGACGCCAGCTTCTCGTCCGAAATGGAAACCTCGGCCGCGCTCGGCTTCGGCTTCCGCTGCGGCTTTCTCGGCCTGCTCCACCTGGAAGTGATCCGCGAGCGGCTTGAGCGCGAATACAATATCGAGCTGATCACAACGGCGCCGTCCGTGGTCTACAAGATCGAGCTGACCGACGACACGACGGTCGATCTGCACAATCCGGCCGACATGCCCGATGTGATGAAGATCCGCTCCATCGCCGAGCCGTGGATCAAGGCGACGATCCTGGTGCCCGACGAATATCTCGGCAGCGTGTTGAAACTCTGCCAGGACCGCCGCGGCAATCAGCTCGAACTGACCTATGCCGGCAGCCGGGCGATGTTGATCTATGAATTGCCGCTCAATGAAGTCGTGTTCGATTTCTACGACCGGCTGAAATCCATCTCCAAGGGCTATGCCAGCTTCGATTATCATTGGGTCGACAATCGCGAGGGCGATCTGGTGCGCATGACGATTTTGGTCAATGACGAGCCGGTCGATGCGCTCTCCATGGTGGTCCATCGCGGCCGGGCCGAACAGCGTGGCCGTGCCATGTGCGAGAAGCTCAAGGATCTGATCCCGCGCCACATGTTCAAAATTCCGATCCAGGCCGCGATCGGGGGCCGTATCGTTGCCCGCGAAACCCTCTCCGCCCTGCGCAAGGATGTGACGGCGAAGTGCTATGGCGGTGACGCCTCGCGCAAGCGCAAGCTGCTCGACAAGCAAAAGGCCGGCAAGAAGAAGATGCGCCAGTTCGGCAAGGTCGAGATTCCGCAGGAAGCCTTTATCGCGGCTTTGAAAATGGACGATAATTAGCGTTCGTTTCGATCACCTCTTGGTGAGCGGGCAATTTAATCGCCAATCGCCCTTGCAATTGAGTGGGCAGGGCGCATCCTTGTGTCGATTCACGCTCGTTTCACCTTGGAGCCCACCATGCGCCGTTTTCTCGCCAGCCTTGCCGTCACCGCCTGTCTCACCGCCCCGGCGCTGGCCGATCTTGAGGTTGGCGACACCGCGCCGGAAATCCAGGCCGACGGTTTTCTCGGCGGTGAACCCTTCCATTTCGATCTCGCCGAGGCTTTGGCTGAGGGTCCGGTGGTGATGTATTTCTTCCCCGCTGCCTACACATCGGGCTGCAATGTCGAAGCGGCATTGTTCGCCGAATCCGCGCCGGAATTCGCCGCCGCCGGCGCGACACTGGTGGGCCTCACGGCCGGCAATACGGACCGCCTGTCAGACTTTTCGCGGCAGCATTGCGCCAGCGCCTTCCCGGTCGCCGCAGTTAGCAGCGATGTTGTTTCGGCCTATGGCGTCGGCTTGATGCTGCGTCCAGGCTGGACCACGCGCACCTCCTACGTCATCGCACCGGACGGCACGATTGCCTTCGAACATTCCGAGATGAGCCCCGACCAGCACGTCACCGAAACGCTGCAGGCCTTGCACGATCTCGGCTATGGCGCCGCAGCGGCTCCGGTCGAGTAGGACTTTCGCCGCCGGGCCGGATTGGCTAGCCTTGACCCTCTGATGGGAGGGGCGATCCATGGCGACACCTGATGAGATGATGCGCAGCATGGTGGCGAATATGCCGGCCAAGACGGGTCGTTCGCTCGATGAATGGCTTGTGTTGGCCCGCGCCGCGCCTGAACCCAAACACGGCAAGATCATCGCCTGGCTCAAGGGCGAACACGGCCTCACCCACGGCTATGCCAATCTGGTCGCGACGGCGCATCTGAGTCCGGAGCGGCTCGCCCCGCCAACGGCCCGTTCAGATGCCGATCTGATCGAGGCGCAATATGCCGGCAAGGAAATCCTGCGCCCGATCCATGACCGACTGAGCGAGCTGGCTCTCCAGCTTGGCGACGATGTCGAGCTGGCGCCGAAGAAGACTTACGTCTCCCTGCGCCGCTCCAAACAGTTCGCGATTATCCAGCCCTCGACGAAGACCCGCATCGATCTCGGACTCAATCTGGGCGATCTCGCCCCGACCGGCCGGCTGGAAGCCTTCGGCCCAGCCAATGCCATGGTGTCGCATCGCGTCCGTTTGGAAGATGTCGATGCCGTCGACGCCGAAGTGATGGAGTGGCTGCGCCTGGCCTATAACGCCGCCTGACGCTCGAATCTGTCTCTGGCGCGGCATGTTAAAACACGATCAGGGCAAGCCACTGCAAAAAACCTCCGCATTGCAGCAATATTTCCTCGCCCCATGTTGCGGTGCAGCGAAATCCTCCTAGTCTGATCGCGACTCGCAAGGAGATGCCCCGTGCCCGAGACCGAGACCGCAATCCTTTTTGAAAACCTGCACCCGGTGGCCGATGCGCCGCTGTTGGCTGCCGGATTGCGCATCGAGCGTCACGCTTCGGCGCTGGAGCCCGCCGCTCTGCATGCGGCGCTCGCCCAAGCGCGGGTCGCCGGAATTCGTTCGCGCACCAAAATGACCGCCGCCGCTTTTGAGGCCGCGCCGCGCCTGCTGGCACTGGGCTGTTTCTGTATCGGCACCAATCAGGTCGATCTCGACGCCGCCTCGCGTCACGGCATCCCCGTTTTCAACGGCCCGTTCGGCAATACCCGCTCGGTGGCCGAGCTGACCCTCGCCTCGGTGATCATGCTGATGCGCGGCGTGCCCTTGCGCGCCTCTGCTGCCAAGCGCGGCGAATGGCTCAAATCGGCGACCAATTCCCATGAAGTCCGCGGCAAGAAGCTCGGCATTGTCGGCTATGGCAATATCGGCTCGCAATTGAGTGTGCTGGCCAGCGGTCTGGGCATGCATGTCTATTTCTACGATGTCGAACCCAAGCTGGCCCACGGCAATGCCCGCTCGGTTGGCAGCCTCGATGAATTGCTCGAGCTCTGCGATGTCGTCACCCTGCACGTGCCGTCTTTGCCATCGACCAAGAACATGATGAACGCCCAGGCGATTGCGCGGATGAAACCGGGCGCGATCCTGATCAACCAGGCGCGCGGCGATCTGGTCGATATCGATGCCCTGTGCGCAGCGCTGGAGAGCGGCCATCTGATCGGCGCCGCCATTGACGTCTTCCCCAGGGAGCCGGCCTCAAAGGACGAAGCCTTCGTGACGCCCCTGCAGAAATTCGAAAACATCATCCTGACCCCGCATGTCGGCGGCTCGACGCTCGAGGCGCAGGAAGCAATCGGTGATGATGTCGCTGCCAAGCTGGCGCGCTTTCTCAGCCACGGGGCGACCAAGGGCTCGGTCAATGCGCCGGAACTTGAAGCGGGTCCAATCCAGGCCGGGCGCGTCCGCCTGCTCAGCTTCCACGCCAATGCGCCGGGCTATCTCTCCCGCCTCAATGATGCGGTCAGCGCGGCCGGCGCCAATATCGCGGCCCAGCATCTGGAGACCCGCGGCGAGCTTGGCTATGTCATTGCCGATCTCGAAGGCGATCTGCCGGATGCCTTCCTCGATCGCATCAAGGCGATGGACGGCACGATCCGGGCGCGGCTTATAGCGGGCTGAGTATTTTCAGCAAAAGTGGGCACCGGTTTTGCGGTTCGAAAATGCGACCACCCAGAATCCTAAAGCTTGAGCAGGCCGGCCAGCGCGTTGACACTGCGGACATAGCTTTCGCCGGCCCATTCCGCTGCTGCGACGACGACTTCGCGCTGGGCGATGGCGCCGAAGCCGATGAATTTATCGGCGGCGCCCTGCTCGAAAGCTTCGAAATCCGTCATGCCGTCGCCGACGATGATGGTACTGGAGGCCCGGGTTGAGATCTGGTTGAGAATTTCCGCCTTGCCGCCATTGTGCGAGAGCGGGCAATCGGGATCGAGCCCGACGACATGCTCGCCTTCATATATGAAGCTGTTAGCGTGGATCTCGCTGCGGCCAAAACCCAGATCGCCCAGCACCGGCTCGAGCAGATCGGCGAACCCGCCGGAGACGGCATGCAATTGATCGCCCTGGGCCCGCAATTGCCGCAGCAATGCCGCCATGCCCGGCGTGACCCGCTGCCGCAACGCCTCGGCCATGTGCGCTACCGAGGCGCGGTCGAGAGAAGCCAGCTTCAGACGCGCCTCGAGTGAATCGCGCAGCGCCATCCGCCCGGTCATGCCGGCATTGGTGATTTCGTGTAGACGCTTCTTGGCCGCGACAGCATCGGGCAGCGTCGACAATGCAGCCTCCAGCGCCATGTCGAGCGATTCCACCCGCAGCAGCGTTGAGTCGACATCGAAGGCGATCAGGCGTTTCAAATGATTGCATCCCACCGGTCCGCGCGAGCCCGATGGGCCCACAATCCAGCTAATCTGCGTCGATTCCCCGACCGGTGCGATTATTGTAACACGCTGGCCTCAGGCGGCATCGATGCCGGTCCCGATCGGGCAGACCACGCCGGTGCCCGACAGACCGCAATAACCGCCGGGATTCTTGGCGAGATACTGCTGGTGATAGTCCTCGGCATAATAGAATGGGCCGGCCTCGTTGAGCTCGGTGGTGACAGGGCCGCGCCCATGCGCCGCCAGCGCGGCATTGTAGGCGGTGCGGCTGCGCTCGGCCTCAGCCATCTGTTGCGGTGTGGTCACATAGATCGCCGAACGATACTGGCTGCCGCGATCATTGCCCTGACGCATGCCCTGGGTCGGATCATGGCCCTCCCAGAACCGTTTGAGCAGATCGTCCAGCGGGATTTTCTCCGGATCGAAGATTACACGTGCGGTTTCGGCATGGCCGGTGGCGCCGGAGCAGGCCTCGTCATAAGTCGGATTGGGCGTGTGGCCGCCGGCATAGCCGACCGCCGTGTGCCAGACGCCATAAGCCTGCCAGAACAGGCGCTCGACGCCCCAAAAACAACCCATGGCGAGGAAGATCTCTTCCATCCCCTCCGGCCGTTCCAGTTTTAACGGCCGGCCGGTGACGAAATGGGTGCTGGCCGTGGTGATCGGCGTGGTTCGGCCGGGCAAGGCCCGGTCGGCGGTGATGATATCAGGGGTCGGAAATAGCTCGGTCATGGCGGGTTCCTGGGCAGGTTCCTGGGTGGTGCTCATCTCCAAAATAAGCACTCCGCGAGCGATTGCCAGAGCCGAAGCTGTCGCACCCCGCCGCCCCCGCTGCCATGGGCCTTGCGCACAAGGCACGCCAGCTGATTGAGGTCACTTGCACCAGCCCGCCTGATGCGTATAGTCCGCCCTCCTCGCGGTGAGGTGGCCGAGTGGTCGAAGGCGCACGCCTGGAAAGTGTGTAGGCGGGGAACCGTCTCGTGGGTTCGAATCCCACCCTCACCGCCATACATCCCCCCAAATGGTCCTGTCAGAGGAACTTCGCCTTGAGCGCGGTACGGTAGTTCCTTAGCCTCACCGGATGTGCAATCCGTTCAAATATTTCAAGACTTCGCCGGAGATCATCCGCCTGGCTGTGATGATGTACATCCGTTTTCCGCTCTCGCTGCGAAACGTCGAGGATCTGCTCCACGAACGCGGGATCGATATCACGCACGAGACGGTGCGGTTTTGGTGGAACCGCTTCGGGCCGATGTTCGCGGCGCGGATCCGTAAACGTCGGGTTTCCAGTCTGAAATTCTCGAACTGGACTTGGCACTTGGACGAAGTCTTCGTCAAAATAAATGGCGAGCTTCACTATCTCTGGCGGGCGGTCGATCACGAAGGCGAAGTTCTTGAGGCCTATGTCACAAGGCGCCGGGATCGCAAAGCAGCGTTGAGATTTTTGCGCAGGACGATGAAGCGATACGGCAATCCGCACGTCGTAGTGACGGATCGGCTGAAGTCATACAAAGCCGCGATGAAACTGATCGGCAATGCCGGCCGCCAGGAGACCGGGCGCTGGCTCAACAATCGAGCGGAAAACTCCCACCTCCCGTTCCGGCGAAAGGAACGAGCGATGGGCAAATTTCGCAGCTTCGAAACGCTCCAGAAGTTCGTCTCAGCCCAGTCATCCGTCCACAATCACTTCAGCCACGAACGTCATCTAAGCCGCAGAGAAACGTTCAAGCAGAACCGCTCCGCCGCCCTGGCCGAATGGCGCCAGCTCGCCGCCTGAGTTAAGGTCGATGGTCGATTTCGGAGACCCGTTCGCGTTCGTCTGACAGCACCCCGGCGCGCGCAAGACAGCCACTCAGATGTTTTCATCTTGGCCGGCTGTTTTTACCCCGTCTTGGACGGGTGCGCTGACCAAACCGCCTGCCGAGACCCGTTCGTATTCATCTGACGGCCGCCTCTCAGTCTGGAGCGAACTCTCAAGACGGGTAGCCAACCCGGTTTTCCCCGAAACTCAGAGACCACTGAGCGCAGGACTGCGTCCACCATGGGGCTAGTCAGGTTCAGCTTTCCACCGGCTTGAGCTTTCGTTGTTCCGCTTCTTCACGCTCGAGCACGCGCAAGGCGCGTGAATCCGCTGACATGGCCTTCCAGAGGCTGAAACAGCAGACCAGCAAGACAATCGTAAAGGGAAGGCCGACGGCAATCGTGCCGGCTTGCAAGGCTCGCAGCGCCTCCGCCCCACCGCCATACAGCAGGACGATCGCGATCAACCCCTCCATGGAGGCCCAGAAGATGCGTTGCGGGATAGGGGCATGCAGTTTGCCGCCTGCGGTAATGCTGTCGACGACCAGCGAGCCGGAGTCCGACGAGGTAACGAAGAAGATCAGCACCAGGATAACCGCCATCATCGAGGCGATTTGGTCATAGGGCAGGTTTTCGAGCATCTCGAACAGGACCAGCGATACCTTGTCGATCCCGTCGGCCAGTTCACCGACGCCTGAATCGGCCTGCAGCAGGGCGATCTCGCCGAAGGTCGAGAACCAGGCGATGGTGATCAGGAGCGGAACAAAAATCACGCAGAACAGGAATTGCCGCACGGTGCGGCCCTTCGAGATGCGGGCGATGAACATGCCGACAAAAGGCGACCAGGAGATCCACCAGGCCCAATAGAAGATTGTCCAGCCATGGAACCATTCCGTATCCTCACGTCCGATCCAGTTCGATAGCGGCACGAAGTCGCGGATATAGTTGACGGTGTTCTCCCAGAAGCCGGTCAGGATGATCAGCGTCGGTCCGACTGCGAAGACGAAGAGCAGGAAGAGCGCCGCCATCGCCATATTGATATTGGACAGAACTTTCACGCCCCCATCGAGTCCGCGCACCACCGAGATGGTGGCGATGGAGGTGATGAAGACAATAATGCCGATCTGCAGACCGATACCGGCGTCCATTCCGAACAGATAATGCAGGCCACTTGATATTTGTTGTGCGCCGAGCCCGAGTGAGGTTGCCAGCCCGAACAGGGTCGCGATCACGGCCAACAGGTCGATAATATGCCCCGGCCAACCCCAGATCCGCTCACCGAGCAGTGGGTAGAAGGCCGAGCGAACCGTGAGCGGTAAGCCCTTGGAGAACGAGAAATAGGCCAGCGCCAGACCCATGACGGCATAGATCGACCAAGCGTTCAGCCCCCAATGAAACATGGTCGCGCTCAGTGCCAATTCATGTGCCGCCTCGGTGCGCGGCTCGACCCCGAGCGGTGTGCCGGACCAGCCGGTATAATAGGCCAGCGGCTCGGCAGCCCCCCAGAACATCAAGCCGATTCCGATGCCGGCCGAGAACAACATGGCGAGCCAGGACCCGGTCGAAAAATCCGGCCGTGCCTCGCGGCCACCGATCCGCAAGCGTCCGAGCGGTGAGATCATGACGAACATCGCGAACAGGAAGACGATGTTCACGGTCGAAACAAACAACCAGTCGAAGGTCTGCAACACCCAGGCGCGCGCCGCGAGCAAAACAGTTGATGCCGAATCCGGAAAGGCCAGCGTCAATCCGATGAAGGTGACAACCAGTCCGCCTGCGAGGAAGAACACCGGATTATGGACGTCCAGCCCCAGCACCTCGACATTGTTCTCGCCGGCTTTGTGCGAGGTTGAGTATAATCTACGGGTCATTTTGTTTCCTCAGCTCTCACAATTTCGCTTCCCAGCGCCCGCTTCAGCGGATCAAGCCAGGGTTCAAAATGACGCCATTGTCCGATGCCGCCCTTGTTGATTGGCTGGCGCACCTGTTCGGATGAGGCTGTGCGTACAGCGCGTTTGGTCGTGTGGAAGTCGACACAGGCCTGCTCGAAGGGCAGGCCGCAGAACTCCAGGATGCGCCGCACCTGGGATTCGACGTCTTCGACCACGTCCTCATGGTGCACACGCAGAATCTGGCCGGGCAAAACCGTGTCCCAATGCGCCATCAGTTCGACATAGGCTCTGTAATAGCGGCCGATCTCATCGAGCCCGTAGGTAAACTCCTGCCCTTCGGCGAATAATTGCTTGAAGCCGGAAAAGCAGCACGCCATCGCGCCGCGCCGGGCATCGATAATCCTGGCATTCGGCAGGATCAGCTTGATCAGACCGATATGCCGGAAATTATTCGGCATCTTGTCGGTGAAGAAAGGCGCGCCTTGGCGGTGTATCCGGGTGTTTTCGATATAATCCTCGCCGAGCTCGCGCAGTTTGTCGGCATCCAGATCATGTAAATTCCGTGGATAGAAGGTCTTGTCGCTCACCCGTTTGCGGCCGCGCAGCCGGTGCGACAGGGCGAGAATATTGGGCAGTTCCAGCGTGCCATCCACTTGGCTATGCGAGGCCAGGATCTGCTCGATCAGGGTTGAGCCGGCCCGTGGCAAGCCGACGATGAAGATCGGGTCTGGCGCCGGACATCCCTTGTCGGCTTGCTTTTTGAACAGGTCCGGCGTGCAGATACCGGCCTGCGCCGCCAGTTCTTCTTCCATCTGATCGGAGGTATAGCGGGCCTGGGTGCGCTTGAGATCATTGCCGCGCTCATAATATTCAAAGGCGGCGGCATAGTCGCCGCGATCCTCAAGTGCCTTGCCCAAGGCAAAGCAGAGATAGACGCGGTCCTGAAACCCCAGATCGGGTCCGGCTTCCTGCGTCCGCAAGGTCGACAGCTCGTCGTCGGAAAAGCTGTAAGTTTTGAGATTGGCGAGCGCATACCAGGCATCGCCGTGATCGGCCTTGATCCGGGCAGCGGCCTGGTAGGACGCGACCGCCCGATCCTGCTCACCCAGGGTTTTCAGCGCATGGCCGCGCGAGGTCAGCGTCGCCGCGTCCTCGGGCAAGGCTTTGAGAATCGTCTCGAACAGCGCCAAGGCCCTGTCGAAATCGCCCGTCTGCATCGATTCAATCGCCAGATGCGATTGGAAGAGCGGATTGTGGGGCTCACGGTCGTAAAGCGTCTTTGCCTGCACCAGAGCGGCTTGGAATTTCTGCCGCCGTCTGAGTACGTCAATGAAGTCCAGGCGCAGCTGAATATTATCCGGATCCAGTTCGAGCGCTGTCTCGAGCAGGAAATCGGCATCTTCCAGCACGCCGAACCGTTTTCCGATCTCGGCGAGCAGGCGCATCCCCTCGATGTCGCGGGGGTTCTTCTGCATGTAGGCGCGGCAAAGCTGTTCAGCCTTCAGCAGCTTGCCTTCGTAAAGAAGGTGAGTGACGGCGACGAGGTCCTTGGGTAGGGCTTGGAGCCGCTGCGCTTGGGCTTCGACCTGGTCTGCCTCTGACCCGCGGCTCAGCGCTCTCAACGCCGCCGTTTGTGCCGTCCAGCTCGCAAGTAGGGCAGGATTGAACTGGCAGGCTCTTTGGTATGCGAGCAGGGCTCGCTCGAGATTGCCGGTATCGCGGTGAAGGTGACCCTCTTCCTGATAGGCGCGGCCAAAGTCCGGGACCAGTTGTTTCAGGGCCGTGAGATCCGCCAGAGCGGCCGGGGCATCTTTCAGATAGCGATGACAAACCGCCCGCATATAAAGCGCTTCGATGGTGTCCGCTTCGGACGGCATCGCGCGGTCCAATAGGGTGAGGGCTTCGCGGAACTCACCGGCATACATGCGCGATTGCGCGGTTTGCAACAGGTCGGGTTGGACTTCGGCTGCTTCGGGCAATTCGGTTTCCGTATGATAAAGGTGAGCGCCCCGCGAAATTGCGGGGCGCTCACCCTGAATATCAACTGACTTCAGTCGAGTGTGGGATCAGTATTGAACCCGCGCCCGTAGGCCCCATGTCCGTGGACGGGCGATAGTCACTCGCTCACGGTCGTAGACAAAGTTATTGCTCAGTTGGGCGCGCTCGTCGGTCAAATTGTTGACGAAGGCTTCGATGCTCCAGCGATCACCGGTCAGACCCGTGGAGAAACTGGCCATGGTGTAGCCATCCAACGCCACCTTGTTGATCTCGATCACATCACTGACGGAATCGCCGGAATAGACGATTTGCGGCATGACGTGTGCGGTCAGGCCATTGTCCAGCTCCCATTCATAACGGGCCCGGATATTCCCCTGGAAGCCCGGTGCGAAGGCCAGTTCCGAACCGACCAGCACATCATTGGTCGGCGTCAGGACTTCCGTGATTTCTGTGTCCAGAACGGAGAACGCGCCGGTGACCGTGAGGCCGTGCACATCCATCGGTGCCCAAGTGACATCGCCTTCAAACCCGCGGATTTCGGCATTCGCCGCATTATCCGAGAAGAAGAGATTGGTGATGGAGGGATCGAAAATTGTGGTTTGCAGATTTTCAACATCGACAAAAAAGACATTGCCGTTGAACCGCAACTGGTTGTCCGCCAGGTCCAGCTTCCAGCCGAGTTCGTAATTGGTCACCACGTCACTCTCGAGAGCAAACGGAACGGTGAACCCGCCAGGGCCGGATGCGCCGCCAGGGCGGTTCAACAGGCCGGGGCGGAAGCCTTCGGAATAGGTCGCGTAGAACAACATGCCATCGCGTGGTGTCCACTGACCGGTCACCTTGTAGATGAAGCCTTCGGTACGTGCCGCATCGGGAGCACCCAGTGCCGCCGCGACCGAGGCCGGAATGCCCGGCGTGTTCGGGTCGGTATAGGTGATGTGGTTCGCTGCGTTGCAGGAGCCGTGGAATGTCACAGAGCCATCGCCGTTATAGAGGTCAGAAATATCCGTTCCGAAGGCATTGATGTCCGGCTGAAAGCCGTTGCAAAAGGAGGAGTTGGCGCTGCCCTCAAGGTCGACGACAATGTCGTAATAACGCGTGCCGACAGTGATCGAGAACTGGTCGTTGAAATCGAAGCTCGCCTCACCGAAGACGCCTGATTGGGTGTCGGTTCTCAGCACATCATTGCGGAAGATGACGCCGGCCGGGAACGGGCCGGGATCGGAGATATAGCCGGTCGTGAACGGGTAGTTCGGCGAAAAGCCGGTCTGACCGAACAACACGGCATTGACTGAGCCGGGATAGGTGAAGTCATTGCGTTCGGCCAGTTCCAGCTCGCTGTAGAAGCCGCCGAATGTCGCACGGAAACGGCGATCTTCCGGTGTGTTGAAGCGAAGTTCCTGCGTGAAGACCGTCGTATCGGTTGAGGAGTTCACAAACAGGTTAGGCGCTTGGCACGTGCCCGACGGCGCTGCGGCGCCGGGATAGGAGACCGAGCCGTCGCAGATGTAATAGGGCAGGTATTGGCCCACGAAGAGGTAATCGGAATAGTCGACCCGTTGATCGGTCTGCCGGTCGGTATAGGCGCCGGTATAAACCGCGTCGAGCATGCCGAGGCGGCCTTCCAGCGTCCAGGCCGTGTTCTGGAAGGAGTCTTCCATATTGTCCTGTTCGTAGCGCTGGATTTCCAGATCACCGAGCGTCGGGTCGGAGAAGAAAACGCCATCGGTTTCCAGCGTTTGCTGACTATGCGTCACGCGTAGGCTGAAATCGGAGTTGATGTCCCACAAGCCACTGATGCGGAAGCCTTGATAGGTCGTGTCATTGAAGTTTTCCTCGACCAGGGCGGCATTGTTTGCATCGAGGAAGGTCACGCCTGAAAGATCGGCACCGGACTGGAAGCCTGCGCGATTGGCGCTCACCGGAACGCCGTTCGAGCGCATCGTCCCTGCGGAGCGGAAGCGGGCGCTGTCGCTGGCCGAGAGCGTGCCGGCGACATTGTCGATATAGCCACCCTGATTGTCGACATAGAACACGCCGCGAAGGGCGAAGTTCTCGGAGACCGGAAGGTTGATCACGGCTTCCACATTATTGCTCATTTCACCGTTTTCGGTGAAGGACAGGCCAAGGCTGGCTGACGCCTCAAACTCGCCAATGACAGGGGCGTTGGTGATCATTCGAACCGTGCCGGCCTGAGAGCTGGCACCGTAGAGCGTGCCCTGTGGCCCCGGCAGCACTTCGACGCGATTGATGTCGGCGGCATAGACGTCGAGATTGCGGCCGGGCTGACCCAGCGGCTGTTCATCGAGATAGAAGGCCACATTCGGCGCCAGTCCGGCAACGCCGGCTGTCGTCAGGTTTGGCGTCGTCGATGCGAGGCCGCGAATGTAAATCGTGTTCTGACCAGGGCCCGAGCCGCCGGCGGTCACGCCTGGCAACTGCATGAGATAATCCGTGAAGACGTTGACGCGGAGTTCTTCGAGCGTGCGCTCTCCCATCGCGTTGACGGCGATCGGGATCGACTGGGTGCTGGCTTCCCGCTTTGTCGCGGTCACCGTGATGGTCTCCACTTGCGCGGCGGCAATGCCGGTCGCAACGAACGCCAACAGGGCGGATGACAAAATGGTCGTCGTAAGCGCGCGCTTTTTGAGCATGGCTCTTAGTTACCTCATGATTTTTCTGATTTGGGGGGTGTAAGCGATCAACTGCGACATGGCTATATATAGATAGATGTCTAATGATTTACGGGGACGATGCTGATTGATACGCTTGGGTTTGAGCTTCAAAAAGGCGTTGTATTTGAATGCTATGGGGATTGTGTTGCATTTGTGGCACGAAACTTCTTTGCGTCTCTGGCCGAAATTGGGTCGTCAAAAACCGTATGAATTTCGTTGTCTAAACATCAAAATGACGTGTTGCGGCGCTCAGGAACCGGGTTAGGCTTGGCAGCGGCCAGCCGGTGATGGAGACGCCAGATGAACAGGCAGGACGATGTGTTGATCGCCGTTCGCCGGATTGTCCGCGCGGTCGACCTGCATTCCAAAAAGTTGATGAAAGCGAGCGGCTTAACGTCGTCGCAGCGGGTTGTTCTGCAAACGCTCACCCAGAAGGGGCCTGTGATTCCTAGCGCGATCGCGCGCGATGTATCGCTCAGCCAAGCCACAGTGACGGTTATCCTCGACCGACTGGAACAGCGCGGCCTGATCTCGCGGCAACGTAGCCAGACGGATCGGCGCAATGTCGTCGTCGAGATTAGCGATGCAGGCCGGCAATGCCTGGCCGATGCCCCGCCAGCGCTACAATCGGGTTTTTTGAAGTCGTTTGGTGAGCTCGCCGACTGGGAGCAGCAGATGCTGATCGCCTCGCTGCAGCGGCTGGCGGAATTGATGAGCGCGGAAGATGTCGACGCGGCGCCGATTCTCGATGTCGGCGATGTTCGCCGCACCGGGGAAGGCGAAATTGGCGCCGATCAACCGGTCTGACCTGAGCGTCCCAAGGTGCTTCCGGGGCGTCGTTCCCACCTGCTCCCGTGACAATGCGTCTCATCGGCAATCTCGGGACTTCAGGTAGATTTGAGAAATATCAAGTCACCATAGTTCAGAGGCAAAAATGGACAAATCCGTTGATCGGGGGGCCCAGCGGCGTGCCGCCCCGCCTTTCCTGCAAAATGCCTTTCGCCCCTTTTTCCTCGGCGGGGCGTTTTGGGCCGCCGCTCTGGTGCCACTCTGGGTGTGGGAATATGCTGGTGGCGGTTTTGGTCCGCAGGCATCCTTGGGCATGGTGGGACACGCGCATGAGATGCTCTACGGCTATCTGGCAGCGATTATCTGCGGGTTTTCACTGACAGCGATCCCGAACTGGACCGGCCGCGCGCCCGTCGCCGGCAATGGGCTGGCCGCGCTGTTTGCGCTCTGGGCCGCGGGCCGGGTTGCGGCGTTGACGTTTGACGGCGTGATCGCGACGACCATCGATATTGCCTTCCTGTTCGTCCTCGCTGCGGTGGCATTTCGCGAAGTCATGGCCGGGAAAAACTGGCGCAATCTGCCCGTCGTCGGATTGCTGACGCTGTTCGCCCTGTCCCACCTTCTGTTTCATTTTCCGGCCTATTACGCCGCCGCGATCCGCGGCACTTTTGCCGTTGCCGCTCTGCTGATCGCGGTGATCGGTGGCCGCATCGTTCCCAGCTTCACCCGAAACTGGCTGGCCTCGATCAACAGCCCGCACACTGCAAGCATGCCCGGGCCGATGAAGGTCTATGACAAGGGCGTGATCGCGGTGTTGGCGGTCGCGCTGGTGAGCTGGATCGCCGCTCCCGACGCAATGATCACGGGCGACCTGCTGCTTCTGGCTGGCCTGTCGCAGATCGTCCGGCTGGCACGGTGGAAAGGCTTTGCCACCTTGGCTGAGCCGCTCGTCTGGTCGCTGCATGCCGGTTATGCTTGGTTGGGCATAGCCGCAGGTCTAATCGGAGCGGGTATTCTCTGGCCGGGCAATATCCCAGCCTCCGCAGGGGTGCACGCCATGGCGGCGGGGCTGATCGGTACCATGACGCTAGCGGTGATGACGCGAGCGAGCCTTGGTCATAGCGGCCGCCCCCGCAGCGCCAACCGGGTCACCACCCTGATCTATGTGCTGGCCCATCTGGGGGCGATTCTGCGCGTTTGCGCGGCGCTGAGGGGCAATGATCTCACCCTGCTTGTGGCCGGTGCGAGCCTGTGGAGCGGGGCGTTTCTGCTCTTCTTCATTGGCTATGCACCGATGCTGTTCGGCTCAAAGCCGCCGGCGGTGAGCCGCTAGGTCCAGCCGTCGTAGCGCGATGTTTTCAATGGTAGAATTTCTACCGCCCCTCCCGCCAGTGCCGCCGGCGCATCGGCGGCGCGGCGGATCAGGCAATCGGCCTGGGAAAGGGCTGAAAGGGCTGAGGAATCCTGATTGCCGAGCGGTGCAACGGTGCCGTTGGATGGATCGCGAATGGCGCGAACGAAATTCTCGCGGGAGCCGTTTTCTTCCAGGTCGGCACCCAGTCTTGCTTGGCCGAAATCGAGCTCGGGGGGTTGACCCGTCAGCCGTTGCAGCACAGGCAAAAGACACAGCCGCGCCATCACGAGGGAGGACACCGGATTGCCCGGCAGGCCCAGTATTGGCAAGCGTCCCAGAGCGCCAAACCAGGTCGGTTTGCCGGGTTTTACGGCAATCTTTTCAAACGTTAGCTGGCCGCCGGCATCGTTGAAGACCTGACGCAAATGATCATGGTCACCGACCGAGGCACCGCCGATGGTGACGAGGAGGTCGAGGCCTGCGGCGGCATCCAGCTTGGCCCGGACGGCCGCTGGACTGTCCCGGGCGATACCCAGATAGACCGGCTCTCCGCCCCATTGGCGCACTAGCCCGTCCAGTGCCTTGGAGATCGAGTTGATGATCTGATCGGGGCCAGTGGCCTCGCCGGGTTCAACCAGCTCGTCGCCGGTCGACAATATCCCCACACGCGGCCGGACATGGACGGTCAGTTCGGTCAGGCCAGCACCGACGGCCAGGCCTATGGCGTCAGGGGTCAGGCGGGTTCCGGCCGGCAGGAGGAGCTTGCCCGCCTCGAAATCTATCCCCGCTTTGCGGACATTCGAATTTGGGCGACAGGTGTCGTCGAGATGGACCTGGCCGGCATCCAGCTTGGCGCGTTCCTGCATCACGACCTGGTCTGCACCGTTTGGCATCGGTGCGCCGGTTGAGATCCGGATCGCTTGGCCGGGACGTAAATCGCCGTAATGCCTTGCGCCTGCTGCGGATTCTCCGGTGAGTTCAAAGCTGGCCGGACCTTGGGCGAGATCGGCTGAGCGGATGGCGTAGCCGTCCATCGCGGAGGCGTCGAAGGGGGGCTGGGTGCGCTTCGCCAGCAGTGGTTCGGCGAGTACGCGGCCGCAAGCCTTGGAATAGTCTACGGTTTCTGCCGAACCGGCGGTGAGGGCGGCGATCAGAATGGCGCGGGCTTCGTCGAGGGAAATCATCGTTCTGTCAGCCTTGAGATGAGATGGCGGGGGCCTGCCCGTCGCGTTGCCGAAGGTTAGCCCGGTGGCGCATTTCGCGCCATCTGCCGACTGATCCCGGCTCACGCGTTAGCCTGCCGCCCGTTATCCGTTGAGTATCCGTTAGACCATCGTTGAGTGCTTGCCAGCATCGCGCACGGTGACCTTTCGTCGCGGCGGTGTCGGATTTCGCCTTTCGACTACTACTACAACATCTACAGGGTCAGCTTTGACGCTTTAGAGCGGCGAGGGCGTCGGGGGTGTTTATGTTGATGAACGGATCGCGCGGCCCGGTCGGCGGCAGGGCCAGGGCCTTGGCATTGAGAGTGGCGAGCAGGCGTTTGATCGAGTGGATATCCTCATCGTGCAGACGATCGCAGGCCTCGATCGGGATCAGGGCCGGAAGCGGTTGGTCCTGCCAATGGCAGGCCTGTCCAGGGGCGGCGGCGAGCAGGGGGGTCAGCTGAGCGGGACCGAGCAGGGGCATGTCGACGGGAATGATCAGCAGGCGTTGAAATTGCCCGCGCAGCAGACGGGTGGCGTCGAGGATGGCGCGGGCCGGGCCGGCATGGGGCTCACTGTCGGGCAGGCCGTCGATCTCGTCCGGACGGCCGCCGACATGGATGGCGTCCACCCCGGTGGCGCGCAGCAGGGCGCGGGCGCGGTCGAGCAGGGTCTCGCCCTGCCATTCGAGACTGGCCTTGTCCTGGCCCATCCGCGCCGAGCGGCCGCCGGCGAGGATCAGGCCGGCGAGCCGTCCGGGGTCAGCCTCTTGGGTCATCGATCAGCGGGGTCGGCTTGGCGTAGCGGGCGAGCCGTTCCGCATCCTCGATCGTGATTTGGCGGCCATCGACCGAGACGCCATGCGCCTGCAGGGCCCCGAAAGCCCGCGACAGGTTTTCCGGTGTCATACCGAGCATCGAGGCCAGATTGCGCTTGCCGACCTGTAATTCAACCGTATCGCTGCCGCCGGCGCGCGCGTGCATGCGCAGGATATAATTGGCCACGCGTTCGATCGACGTCCGCAGTTTGAGGTTTTTCATCGACTTGATGACAGCGCGGTAGCAGCTGGCCAGCTCCACGACGATGGCGCGGGCAAACTTGTCGTCGGTCGCAAAAGCGCGGCGGATATCATCTGATGGGATCAACAGGAGTTTGCTGGCTTCCAGGGTGCGCGCCGACATCAGATAGGGCGCGTCTTTGATACTGGCAGCGAGGATGAAAGTTGAGACCGGGCGCACCATCGCCATCGTCGATTCCCGGCCATTGGAGGAGCCGTACAGCTCAACGCTGCCTTCGACGACAATGTAGAGGAAATCGGCGGGGTCGCCTTCCTTGATCAAATCGATCTGCGCCGGGAAACGCTGCAAATAGGCGGCGGAGACCAGCTCGCCAAACACCGCGGCATCCATGTCCTTGAACAAGGACAATGCACGGACCGAATCACAATCCTCTGGCCTCATCTTCGACTCCGGTTCACCCAAGCGGCGAAGCTATAAAGCAAATTTGATAATCATCAACTGGAGACCCGTGAAATCGCAAGTAGGTATTCCACAAAAGTTTAAATGGTATCGCATTTTTGATATTTCTAATCAAAGACTTGCGGCGATCTGACGCGCGACGCGCTGTCCGGTTGAAGCCGTACTGTCTTCTCCGTATCGCTAGTCCCACAGTGCAACCGCCCGCTAGGGGACGGCAGGGGATTCGGAATGAATACGCTCGAAAACGTCACGCGAGGGCAGCAAAACCAGGCATTGGGAATGAGTACGCTCGCCTTCACCGCCTGCTTTGCGGTCTGGACCATATTCTCGATCATCGGCGTGCGGATCAAACAGGAGCTGGGTCTGTCCGAGACCGAGTTTGGCCTGTTGGTCGCGACACCGGTTTTGACCGGATCAATCAGCCGCATCTTCCTGGGCATCCTCGCCGAACAATATGGCGGCCGGTTGATGTTTCCGATCCAGATGTTGACGACCGCGTTCGCAACCCTGCTGCTCTCGCAAGCCAACACCTATCCGCTCTTCCTGCTTGCCGCGCTCGGTGTCGGCTTGGCCGGCGGCTCCTTCATTATTGGCGTCGCCTACGTGTCGCGCTGGTATGAGGCAAAGAACCAGGGCACGGCGCTGGGGATTTTCGGCGCCGGCAATGTCGGGGCGGCCGTGACGAATTTCGGCGCCCCCTTCCTGGTGGTCGCCTTCGGCTGGCAGCAGACGGCGATGATCTATGCCGCTGCGCTGACCGTGATCGCAATCCTGTTTTGGGTTTTCACCAAGGACGATCCGGCCCTCGTCGCCCGCCGCAAGAGCGGTGAAAAGCCGGCCTCGGCCATGATGCAGCTCGAACCCCTGCGAGACCCGAGAGTTTGGCGCTTCGCCACCTATTATTTCTTCGTCTTCGGCGCCTTCGTGGCGATGGCCTCGTGGCTGCCACGTTATTATGTCGGTGCCTATGGGCTTGACCTGCAGACCGCCGGCATGCTGGCCGCCGCCTACTCCCTGCCGGGTTCTGTGTTTCGAGCCCTCGGTGGCTGGATGTCGGACAAGTTTGGTGCCCGCGCGGTGATGTATCTCACCTTCATCGTCTCGCTGATCTGTCTCTTCATTCTGAGCTATCCACCGACTCACTACGTGGTCGATGGGATCCAGGGCCCTATCGAATTCAGCCTCGTAACCAGCGTGCCGGTCTTCGCGATCCTGACGATCGCGCTCGGCTTCGTAATGTCGCTCGGCAAAGCCGCCGTCTACAAACACATCCCCGTCTACTACCCGCACCATGTTGGCGGTGTCGGCGGGCTGGTGGGCATGATCGGCGGGTTGGGCGGCTTCGTGCTGCCGATCTCCTTCGGCATCGTCAACGACCTGACCGGGATCTGGACCAGCTGTTTCATGCTGATGTTCCTGCTCGTCGCGGTGTCGCTGATCTGGATGCACGTCGCGATCCGCCGCCAAGAGCATCGCAAATTCCCAATCTTGGCCGGGGAAAGATCACTCTCCGACCTGCCTGAAACCCCAATTCCCGCCTCAGCCGCGCGCTGAGACGGGGCCGGACTTCGTCGCGTCCATTTCTCTCCCCGGGAAACAGGCGGCGAAGTCCGGTACCAACCACAGAACAGATTAAGGAGCCCCTCGATGGGCAAGGACCTGAAGAATTGGAACCCGGAAGACCCCGTACAATGGGAAGCGACCGGCAAGGCCATCGCGACCCGTAATCTGTGGATCTCGATCCCGGCCCTGTTATGCGGCTTCGCCGTCTGGCTCTACTGGGGCATCATCACCGTCCAGATGATCAATCTGAACTATGGCTTCAGCCAGGCCGAGCTGTTCACCCTGACGGCGATCGCCGGTCTGTCCGGTGCGACCTTGAGAATACCATCGACCTTCTTCATTCGCCTTGCAGGAGGGCGCAACACGATCTTCCTGACGACGGCGCTCCTGCTGATCCCCTCGGCCGGTACCGCGATCATTCTGCAAAACCCCGAAGCGCCCCTGTGGCAGTTCCAGCTGATGGCACTACTGTCCGGTTTCGGCGGCGGCAATTTCGCCAGCTCGATGTCGAATATCAGCTTCTTCTTCCCCAAAAAGGTCCAGGGCTATTCGCTGGGCATGAATGCCGGGCTCGGCAATTTCGGCGTCACCACGATGCAGATCCTGATCCCGCTCGTGATGACGGTCGGCATCTTCGGTGGCACCTCGATGGTTCTGCAAAATACCTCAGGAACCCTGATTGGCCGTATTCCCGCCGGAACGGCGACCTTCCTGCACAATGCCGGCTTCATCTGGGTCGCCATCCTGATTCCGGTCGTGATCGCGACCTGGGTCGGCATGAATAATATCCGCGATGAATATGTCTCGCCCAATATCGGTTCACCCATCGCGGCCTTCGGAAAAATCCTTGGCATGCTGGCCATCGGCTTGGTCATGGCGGCGGGAGGGCTGTGGCTCATGCTGCCAGAGACGGCCGGCGGTTCCGGCTGGAATGTGTCGAAATGGCTGGTCCTGCCGCTGGTGATCGCCGCAACGGTGTTCGCGCTGAAACTGATCCCGGGGCCGATCCACAAGAGCCTTGAGCGCCAGTACAAGATCTTCAACAACAAACACACTTGGGCGATGACGGTCATCTACACGATGACTTTTGGCTCCTTCATCGGCTTCAGCGCCGCCTTTGGTCTGGCGATCAAGGTCATTTTCGGCTTCCAGCACCTGATGGTCGACGGCGTGATGACCCACACCACGATCAATGTCGATGGACCAAGCGCCCTGATGTTTGCCTGGACCGGGCCTTTTATCGGCGCCTTGATCCGGCCGATTGGCGGCAAGATCGCCGACAAATTCGGCGGCGCGCTGGTGACGCAAATCGTCTCTGTGGTGATGGTGTTCGCCGCGGTTGGCGTCGCCTGGTTCATGAAACAGGCCTATGGCTCCGCGACACCACAAGAATTCTTTGTGCCCTTCCTGGTTCTGTTTCTGATCCTGTTTGCCGCCACCGGCATCGGCAATGGCTCGACCTTCCGCACCATTGCTGTCGTGTTCGACCGCGAGCAAACCGGCCCTGTGCTGGGCTGGGCCTCTGCCGTCGCCGCCTACGGCGCTTTCATTATCCCGCAAGTGTTTGGCGAGCAGATCCGCGCCACCACGCCGGAGATCGCGCTCTACGGCTTCGCCGTCTTCTACACCGTCTGTATTGCCCTGAACTGGTGGTTCTACCTGCGCCCCGGCGCCTACGTGAAAAACCCATAGGAGGCCCTGATGAGCCATTTTCTAGATCGTCTCACCTTTTTCACCCGGCCTTCCGAGAGCTTTTCCGACGGGCACGGCATCACCACGACCGAGGGCCGCGGCTGGGAGGAGGCCTACCGAAAACGCTGGCAGCACGACAAGATTGTCCGCTCCACCCATGGTGTGAATTGCACCGGCTCGTGCAGCTGGAAAATCTACGTCAAGGGCGGTCTGGTGACCTGGGAAACCCAGCAGACGGATTACCCGCGCACCCGCGCTGATCTGCCCAATCACGAACCACGCGGCTGCGCGCGCGGCGCCAGCTATTCCTGGTACATGTATTCGGCCAACCGGGTGAAATACCCGCTGATCCGCTCGCGCCTGCTCAAAGCCTGGCGTGCGGCCCGCAAAACCCTGTCGCCCATCGCGGCTTGGCGCTCGATCCAGCAGGACGAGGCGGTGCGCAAATCCTATGTCTCCAAGCGCGGCGCTGGCGGTCTGGTGCGTGGCGACTGGGACGAAGTCAGCGAAATTATCGCCGCTGCCAATGCCTATACCGCCAAGACCTATGGGCCCGACCGGGTGTTCGGCTTCTCGCCAATCCCGGCGATGTCGATGGTCTCCTATGCGGCGGGCTCACGCTACCTCTCCTTGCTCGGCGGCGTCTGCATGTCGTTCTATGACTGGTATTGCGATCTGCCGCCGGCCAGTCCGATGACTTGGGGCGAGCAGACCGATGTTCCCGAATCTGCCGACTGGTTCAATGCCGGCTATTTGCTGATCTGGGGCTCGAATGTGCCGCAGACCCGCACGCCCGACGCCCACTTCTACACCGAGGCCCGCTATCGCGGCGCCAAGAGCGCGGTGATCTGCCCGGACTATTCGGAAGCCGCCAAATTCGGCGATGTCTGGCTCAACCCCAAACAGGGCACCGATGCGGCTCTGGCGATGGCCTTCGGCCATGTCGTGTTGCGCGAATTCCATCTCGACCGGCAGGCCGAGTATTTTGACACCTATGTCCGTGAGAATTCCGACTTCCCCAATCTGGTTCGCCTCGAAAAACAGGGTGACCGCTATGTCGCCGGCCGGCTGCTGCGCGCCTCTGACTTCAGCGATGATCTCGGCGAGGACAATAATCCCGACTGGAAGACCGTCGCTTGGGACCGCAAGAGCGGCAAGATCGTCACCCCGCTCGGGTCAATCGGCTTTCGCTGGGGTCAGTCGGGCAAGTGGAATATCGAGCAGAAGGACAGCCAGGGCGAAGAGATCGATCTGGAAACAACCTTCATCCTCGACGAGAACCAGGACGATGTCGTCGATGTCGGCTTCCCGTATTTCGCCAATAAGGGCCATGACGCCTTCACCGGTACCGATCACCCCGATGTGCTGGTCCACAAAATCCCGGTCAAAAAGCTGAAACTCAAGGATGGCGAGACCCTGGTCGCCACCGTGTTCGACCTGTTCTGTGCCAACTACGGGCTTGATCGCGGCTTGGGCGGCGATTTCGTCGCGACCTCCTATGACGACATGATGCCCTACACGCCCGCTTGGGCGGAGGCCATTACCGGCGTACCACGCGAGCGGATCGTCGCGGTCGCACGCGAGTTCGCCAACAACGCCGAACAGACCAAGGGCAAATCCATGGTCATCCTCGGCGCGGGTCTGAACCACTGGTATAATATGGATATGAACTACCGGGGGATCATCAATCTCCTGGTGATGTGCGGCTGTATCGGCAAGTCCGGTGGCGGCTGGGCCCACTATGTCGGTCAGGAAAAACTGCGGCCGCAAACCGGCTGGCAACCACTTGCCTTCGGCCTCGACTGGAACCGTCCGCCGCGGCACCAAAACTCGACCTCCTGCTGGTATGCCCACACTGACCAGTGGCGCTATGAGACGATGAATGTCGATCAAATCCTCGCACCGACCGCGCCGGAAGGCTCGTGGGACGGGACGATGATCGATTATAATGTTCGGGCCGAACGGATGGGCTGGTTGCCCTCCGCGCCGCAACTCCAGACCAATCCGCTGACCATTGCCGCCAGCGCCAAGGCGCAGGGGCTTGAGCCGGCCGATTATGTCGTCAAATCGCTCAAATCCGGCGAGCTGGAAATGGCCTGCCACGATCCGGATAATCCGGCGAACTGGCCGCGCAATCTGTTTGTCTGGCGCTCCAACCTGCTGGGCTCATCCGGCAAGGGGCATGAGTATTTCATCAAACACCTGGTTGGCGGCAGTCACGGCGTCATGGGTGAGGAAACGCCTGAGGCGTTGCGTCCGAGCGAAGTCAAATGGGTCGCCGAAGCACCGCAGGGCAAGCTCGATCTGTTGGTGACGATCGATTTCCGGATGTCGACCACATGCGTCTATTCCGACATCGTCCTGCCGACCGCGACCTGGTATGAGAAGGACGATCTCAACACCTCTGACATGCACCCCTTCATTCACCCGCTGACGGCGGCCGTAGATCCGGCCTGGGAAGCGCGCAGTGACTGGGAAATCTTCAAGGGGCTGGCGAAGAAATTCTCCGAGATTGCGCCGGAAGAACTCGGCGTCGAAACCGATGTCGTGTTGACGCCGATCCTGCACGACACCCCGGGTGAAATGGCCCAGGGCCTCGACGTCAAGGATTGGAGCAAGGGCGAGATCGAGGCGATCCCCGGCAAGACGATGCCGAACATCTCTGTGGTGACCCGCGATTACGCCAATCTCTACAAGCAATACACCTCGCTGGGGCCCCTGCTGAGCAAGCTGGGCAATGGCGGCAAGGGCATTGGCTGGAATACCGAGCACGAGGTGCATCTGCTGGGCGAGCTCAATGGTGTCGTCCTCGAAGAGGGTATCAGCAAGGGCCAGCCCAAGATCGTCACCGCCATCGATGCCTGCGAAACCCTGTTGATGCTGGCTCCGGAGACCAATGGTCAAGTGGCCGTCAAGGCTTGGAACGCCTTGTCAGTGGCGACCGGCCGCGAGCATGCGCATCTGGCTTTGCCGAAGGAAGACGAGAAGATCCGCTTCCGCGATGTCGTCGCCCAGCCGCGCAAGATCATTTCCTCGCCGACCTGGTCGGGCATTGAGAGCGAGGAAGTCTGTTACAATGCAGGCTGGACCAATATCAATGAGCGCATTCCCTGGCGTACGCTGAGTGGCCGCCAACAGCTCTACCAGGACCATAAATGGATGCTCGCCTTCGGCGAGGGCCTGTGCGTCTACCGGCCTCCAATCGACACCAAGACGGTGGCGCCGGTGATCGATTCCAAGTCGAATGGTGAGCCGCAAATCGTGCTCAACTTCATCACGCCGCACCAGAAATGGGGCATTCACTCGACCTATACCGACAATCTGCTGATGCTGACCCTGTCACGCGGCGGCCCGATCGTGTGGATGTCCGAGACCGATGCCGCCAAGGTGGGGCTCGTCGATAATGACTGGGTGGAAGCCTATAACGCCAATGGTGCGCTGGTCGCCCGTGTCGTGGTTTCGCAGCGGATCAAGGAGGGCACGCTCTTCATGTATCACGCTCAGGAAAAGACGGTGAACGTGCCCGGTTCGCAAACCACCGGCCGGCGCGGCGGTATCCATAACTCCGTCACGCGGACCATGCTCAAACCGACGCATATGATCGGCGGCTATGCCCAGCAATCCTATGGATTCAACTATTACGGCACCGTCGGCTCCAATCGCGACGAGTTCGTGATTATTCGCAAAATGACCAAGATCGACTGGCTCGAAGGTCCGGCCGCAGACGCCATGGAGGCAGCGGAATGAAGATTCGTGCGCAAATCGGCAAAGTCCTCAATCTGGACAAATGCATTGGCTGCCATACCTGCTCGGTGACCTGCAAGAATGTGTGGACCAATCGCGAGGGCGTTGAATACGCCTGGTTCAACAATGTCGAGACCAAGCCCGGCATTGGCTACCCCAAGGACTGGGAGAACCAGAAGCGCTGGAATGGCGGCTGGACCCGCGCCAGCAATGGCTCGCTACGGCCAAAAATGGGCTCGAAATGGCGGATCCTGGCGAAGATTTTCGCCAATCCGGACCTGCCGGAAATCGACGACTATTACGAGCCCTTCACCTTCGATTACACCCATCTCCAGCGCGCCGGCGAGAGCGAGGCTTTCCCGACGGCACGGCCACGCTCGCTGATTTCCGGTGAGCGCATGGAGAAGATCGAATGGGGTCCCAACTGGGAGGAAATCCTCGGCGGGGAATTTGCCAAACGCTCCAAGGACGCCAATTTCGAAGGCATTCAGAAAGCCATGTATGGCGAGTTCGAAAACACTTTCATGATGTATCTGCCGCGGCTGTGTGAGCACTGTCTCAACCCGGCCTGTGCGGCGGCCTGCCCATCGGGTGCGATCTACAAGCGCGAGGAAGACGGCATTGTCCTGATCGACCAGGAGAAATGCCGCGGCTGGCGCATGTGTGTCTCCGGCTGCCCCTACAAGAAGATCTATTTCAACTGGTCGAGCGGCAAGTCGGAGAAATGTACCTTCTGCTATCCGCGCATCGAGGCCGGTCAGCCGACCGTGTGTTCGGAAACCTGCGTTGGACGGATCCGTTATCTCGGCGTTGTCCTCTATGACGCCGACCAGATCGAGGCGGCTGCCTCTGTGCCGGACGAGAAGGATCTCTATCCGGCGCAGCTCAACATGTTCCTCGACCCGCATGATCCGGAAGTGCAGGCCCAGGCGCTGCGTGATGGCGTGCCGCAAGCCTGGCTGGAAGCGGCCAAGCGTTCGCCGGTCTACAAGATGGCGATTGACTGGAAGATCGCTTTCCCGCTTCACCCCGAATACCGCACCCTGCCGATGGTCTGGTATGTGCCGCCACTCTCGCCGATCAATGCGGCGGCCGAGGCCGGTTCGATCAATGTCCAGAACGGCATGCCGGACGTGCGCTCCCTGCGCATTCCGCTGCGCTATCTCGCCAATCTGCTCACCGCTGGTGACGAGGCACCGATTGCCGCCGGTCTGGAACGCATGCTCGCCATGCGCGCCTATATGCGGGCCAAGACGGTCGATGGCGTGATCAATGAGAGCATTCCCCAAAGCGTTGGCCTGACCAAGGATCTGATCGAAGACATGTATCAGATCATGGCCATCGCCAATTACGAGGATCGCTTTGTCATCCCGACCACCCACCGGGAATGGGCTGAAGATGCCTATGACCTGCGCGGCGAATGCGGCTTCAGCTTCGGCAATGGCTGTTCTGACGGCTCCACCGTCGGCTCGCTGTTCGGCAAGGGCAAAGCCAATAAACCGATGACACCGATGGAGAAGGCATGATGGCCAAAACTTTCAAAGTGATGGCTGCCTTGCTGAGCTATCCGACCGCCGACATCCAGGCCGCCGGTCCGGAACTCAAGGCGGTGATGGCCGAAGAGGGCTTGTTGACCGTCGGCCAGCAGACCCGGCTCGCCCGTTTGATCGATCAGCTGGAAAGCCGGGATCTGTATGATCTGCAGGAACGCTATGTCAGCCTGTTCGATCGCTCGCGGACCCTGTCGCTGCACCTGTTCGAGCATGTCCATGGTGAGAGCCGGGCGCGCGGCCAGGCGATGGTTGATCTGCAGAATGTCTATGGCGAGAGCGGGCTGGAGATCAGCGCGAAGGAGCTGCCGGATTTCCTGCCACTCTTCCTGGAATTCCTCTCCACCCAGGACCTGGCGCAAGCGCAGGCCCTGCTCGGCGAGACCTCGCATGTGCTCGAAGCGCTGCGCGACCGGCTGCGCAAACGCAAAAGCATCTATGCCGCCGTCTTCCGCTCGCTGCTGACCCTGGCAACGATGGATGCTGACACCACCCAGGGCGAGATCCAGACCGATGATGAGGAGCCCGACGATCTGGAAGCTCTCGACGCGGCCTGGGCCGAGGAGCCGGTGACCTTCGGGCCCGGTGAGGCCGGCTGCAATGTCGCCGAGAAAATGCTCGAGAAAATGAAATTGCCGACCGCGCCGGCAGTATCGGCGCGTAGCCAGGGAGAGCAAAGATGAGTGAATACCTCAACACCGCCCTGTTCGGTATCTATCCCTATATCGCGCTGTCCGTGCTCGCGATCGGCTCGATCATCCGTTACGACCGCGAACCCTATTCCTGGAAAGCCGGCTCAAGCCAGCTCTTGCGCCGGCGTCAGCTGGTGCTCGGGTCGGTCCTGTTTCACGTTGGTGTGCTGATCGTTTTCTTTGGTCATCTCGTCGGGCTGTTGACGCCCATCGCGGTGTTTGACGCGCTCGGAATCCCGCACGGTGCCAAACAGGTGCTGGCGGTGGTCGCCGGCGGTGTCGCGGGGACATTGGCGCTGATCGGTGCGACCCTGTTGATGCACCGGCGTTTCGCCGATGCCCGGATCCGCAAGCATTCCAGCTTTGCCGATAATTCGATCCTGATCCTGCTCTATGCCCAGCTCCTGCTCGGTCTCGGCACGATCTTCATTTCGGTCCAGCATCTCGACGGCCATGAGATGGTGACCTTCATGAATTGGGCCCAGGGCATCTTCACCTTCGACTTCCGGGCCGCCAATTACATCCTCGGCGCCCATTGGATCTTCAAGGCCCACATCATGCTCGGCTTGACGATCTTCCTCGTCTTCCCCTTCACCCGGCTGGTGCACATGTTCAGCGCACCGCTGCGTTACATCTTCCGCCAGGGCTATCAGGTCGTGCGCCGCAAGCCCGTTCCCGGAGCAAAAGAATGACCGGACATTCCATCATCACACCCAAGCCACCGACGGCGGAAGTCTCGGTCAATGGGGTCGTCATTCCGGCGAAGGCGATCGCCGCCGAGACCCAGCACCACCCGGCACGCCGGCCGGAAGCGGCCTGGCAGGCTGCAGCTGAGGCGCTGGCGATCCGCGAAGCTCTGCTGCAGGCCGCCCGGGCGCGGGGCATCACAGCCCCGGCCGCCAGCGATGCCGATGCGGTGAAAGAAGTCGAGGAAGACGCGCTGATCCAGGCTTTCGTTGACCGCGAAGTAACAACGCCAGACCCGGATGAAGAGTCCTGCCGCCGCTATTTCTCCAATAATGCCGACAAGCTGCGCGCGCCCGATCTGTACGAGCCGGTCCACATCCTGCTGCAGGCGAGCAAGGAGGATCCCGACACTTATGAACGGGCCCGCCAGGAAGCGCAGACGCTGGTTGAGCATCTGCAAAACCGGCCGGATGACTTCGAGCGCGTCGCCCGCGACCGCTCCGATTGTTCCTCATCCTCCGAGGGCGGCCGGCTTGGGCAGGTCAGCCGGGGCGAGACGACGCCGGCCTTCGAGACGGCGATGATGAAGCTGCGGCCCGGCGAGATGACGCGCGAAGCGGTCGAAACACCCTATGGCTTTCACATCATCCGGCTCGATCAACTGGTTCGCGGCAAGGTGCCGGAATTCGATCTCGCCCGCCCTCTGGTCGAGGAATTCCTGCGCGATGCCAGCTGGCGGCGGGCGGTGGCCCAATTTGTGTCGCTGGTCGTCGGTGAGGCGAAGATTGCCGGCATCGAATTGCACGGCGCGACCTCGCCTCTGGTGCAGTAATTTTTGAAATCATCCGGTGCCAGAGCTGCCCCGGTGAAGAAGGGAAATGTCATGAGCGGGAGTAAATTGGGGCGTGCCAGCCTGTTGGCGTCGGCGGGCCTGATGGTGGTGCTGGGCACAGCTCAGCCGGCCAATGCCGAGGGCCAGTTTCTGGTCAATGCGCGGTTGCGCACCGAGCTGGTTGATCAGGATGGCTTGGCCAATGACGCCACCGCGATCACCCTGCGGACGCGTCTGGGTTACCAGACCGGGGACATGTCCGGCTTCACCTTTTTGGTCGAGGGCGAAAACGTCCTCCACCTGGTTGATGATTTCAACGACACCATCAATGGCCTGCCCGGTTATCCGGTGGTCGCCGATCCGGAAACCACCGAGCTCAATCGCTTGCAGCTGGCCTATACCGGCTTCGAAAAAACCAGCCTGACACTGGGGCGCCAGCGCATTATTCTCGGCGATGCCCGCTATGTGGGCAATGTTGGCTTCCGTCAGAATGAACAAACTTTCGATGCCTTTCTCGCCTCCACCACGGCGGTCGAGCATCTGACCCTGACCTATGCCTATCTTGACCGGGTTCATCGCGTGTTTGGCGACGATCATCCTGCAGGTGAGTTCAATCTCGACACGCACGTGTTGACCGCGGCCTTCGCTGCTCCGGTTGGTGTCGTCACGGCTATGGCCATTCTCAATGACGTGACGGACGCGGCGTTGCTCTCAAGCGCTACCTATGTCGTCAAGTGGAGCGGGTCCGTCACCGGCGAGGGGCGGCCCACATTCGGCTACCGGCTCGAATACGCGGTCCAGAGTGATTACGGTAACTCGCCGACCGCTTTTGATTTGGCCATGTTCCGGGCCGAGGCCAGTTTGAGCCAGAACGGGTTGAGCGGCGCGCTCGGGATTGAATCGCTCGAAGGCAATGGTGCGCGCGGTTTCAGCACGCCATTGGCAACGCTGCATGGTTATCAGGGCTGGGCCGATGTCTTTCTGACAACGCCCGCCGACGGCATTCGCGACGTCTATGGCCGCGCTGGCTATGCCTTTCCCAATCCACCGTTCGGATCCGCGATGGGCGCGACGGTCGTATTCCATAATTTCGAGGCGGAAAATGGTGGCGCGGATTTGGGGTCAGAATTTGACGCCGTGCTGAGCTCGCAGCTGACCGAGCATGTCGGGCTCGAATTCAAGGCCGCCCTCTATGACGGTGGTGACAGCGCTTTGGCTGATCGGACCAAGTTGTGGTTTGCGATCACCTATAGCCGGTAGTCTGCATGTGCCCGGTTTGAGCGGTTTGTTCCGGTTACAGCGCCGGATCGCGGCTGATGGTGCGAAAGCCGATATGTGAGGCGGAGAAGTCCCGTTCCTGGGCCTGCCGTGCGGCGGGTCGGAAACGGGCGCAGTAATTGGGGGCGCACAGATAGGAGCCGCCACGGATTGTGCCGGTTTCCGGATCGGCGCTGAACGGGCTTGAGGTCCATTCCCAGACATTGCCGGTCATGTCGACCAGGCCGAGATCATTCGGTTCGAAACAACCGATTGGCGCGAGACCAACAAAGCCGTCATCGCCGGTATCGATCACTGGGAAGGGGCCCTGCCAGCTATTGGCGCGCCATTGGCCATCGGGGCGGAACTCATCGCCCCATTCAAACTCGGTCCCGACATGCCCGGCGCGGGCGGCAATTTCCCACTCGGTCTCGTTGGGCAATTCACCACCAGCCCAGGCGGCATAGGCCTGCGCATCAGCATAGGCGATGTGGACGACCGGATAGTCATCGCGCCCCGCAATCGAGCTGCCCGGACCTTGCGGCGCGCGCCAGGAGGCGCCGGGCACGAAGCGCCACCAATAACCCTCGCCGGCACTGACACCGAACACGGCCGAGCCGGCAACCAGCGCCGCCGGGTCGATCTCGGGATAATCAGCCGGGTCGGGCGTTTGTTCAGCCACGGTGACATAGCCGGTTGCGGCCACGAAGCGTGCGAATTGGGCATTGGTGACCTCGTGCCGGTCGATCCAGAAACCGGCGGTTTCAACCTCTTGCGGCCCCGCCTCTTCGCGATAGCGCGGTGTCGCGCCGATCTGATAGCGCCCCGCAGGCACCCAGATACGATCATTGGCGGGCGCCGCGCTGCAATGCTGGATCGCGGCGACAGCTTCTGGCGACGCATCGCGGCCCAGCAGCCAATAGCCCACAGTCAAGCCCGTCAGGACGACCAGTCCCGCCGCAGCGCCGAAGGCCCATTTCTGCATCATCGGGCCCTTTCTCCTCAGCGCCAGGACTGGAAGCTGACCGTATCATCGCCCGCCGGCAGGCTGACAACCAGCCCGTCCTCGGCGATCCGGATCGGTCCGGAGAAAGCGCCAGCAGCATCACCCAGGAAAGCGGCATTGAGGCTGCGGCTCGGCACGGCGGGCACGATGTGGTTGAGCACCAGGGCTTGCGCCTGGGCGGTGCTGGCGGCGACAGCGGCCTGTTCCGGCGTCGTGTGATAGTCGCGGATATCGGTCATGATCGTGTCGAGCCGGTCATTGCCGCGCGCACGGGCGCCGTCATTGATGAAGTCGAGCAGGCGTGGTTGCAGTGCTTCAACGACCAGCAGGTCTGCACCGGCGGCGAGGGCTTGGAATCCGGGCGAGGCCTCGGCGACGAGATCGCCGCTCATCACCAGCGAACGGCCCTGATAATCGAAGCGATACGCGACGGACGGGCTGACGGGTGCATGGTCAACCGCGACGGCCCAGATCGTCAGCCCGCCATTTTCGAGCAATTTGGTCGGCGCCGTCTGGTCATATCCGGCGATGTTGAAGGGCTCAGCCACCATGCCGAAACCCGATGGCGGTGCGATCACCTCGCCATGATGGCCGGTGCGATAGGTCGCATCGAGGCTATAGGCCTGATTGAAGCCGGCGACGACGGTCTCAACGCCGGGCGGTCCCATCACGGGGAGCGGTTCGGTGTGTCCGGTGCCGATCCAGCGCTGCAAAGCCAGATCGCCAAGGCCGCCGATATGGTCGGAGTGGAAATGCGTCAGCAGCACCGCTTCGATCTCACCGGCCGGTATGCCCATCAGCAAAAGATTGCTCACCGATCCGGCTCCGGAATCGACGACGAAGAGCCGGTCTCCGGCGATCACGACGGCGCAGCTCGGCGCGCGTGACGGGTCGGGCAGGGGCGATCCTGTGCCGCAAAAGGCGATATGGAGTCCATCCGGTAAATCGCCGATCCGGTCGAGGGACATCTGGCGCTCCACGCGGCGCTCATACATTGCCGTCGCCAATTGCGACTGGAACACAAAGCCCAGCCCGGCACCGAGCAAAGCCAGGGCGAGGGCCCCGAACAGGATACGTCTGGGCAGGCTCATTGTGTCGGTCCCGTCATGATGGCGTGGCGCCAGCTTGGGCTGAAAGCGCCTGTTCGACGCGCCAGAGCCGGTCCTGGCCCCAGACGGACAGATTGCCGGTATGGAAGGAGGGCACGCCCCAAAGGCCCAGATCGAGCAGGCGCTGGCGATTGGTCTCCGCGACGTCGCGCCAGCTCTCATCACTCAGGGCCGCCTTGGCCGCGTCCCAGTCGAGCCCGGCGCGTTCGACCAGTTGGCGCAGGCCGCGATCAGAGCCGGCATCAATGCCCTCAGCCCAGACCCCGCGCAGGAAACTGGTCAGAAAGGCGCGGCCCTTGTCTTGTGCCATCGCGTAATGCAGCACCGCGAGACCGCGTTCGGTCGGCCGGCCCAGCGGGTCGCAGATATTGCCGAAGGGCAGGCCGAGCCGTTCCGCTTCGCGCTTGGCGTCGAGCAGGAAGTATTCGCCCTTGCGACGCGGCACTGGCAGCGCCCGCATCACCATCGGCAGCACGAAGCGGATCTCGACCCGCGCCTGCCAGCGGTCCGCCAGCGCAAACGCCCGCTCCATCGCCAGATAGGTGTAGGGGCTGCGCAAGGAGGGGTAGATCTCCAGCACCGCGCTGTCGCTCTCGCCGCCCTGATCACTCTCAAGCAAGGGTGGTGTGAGGGCGGGAGGTGTTGCCGGTTCGCGTCCGGCACCAAGCCCGGCCAGGCGGGCTTCCAGATAGTGCAGCCGGTCGGCGCTCCAATACCATTCGCCGCCATAATACAGCGTCGCGCTCTGGAAATGTCCGAGCTCATCGCGCAGGGCCGAGCCAGTCTGTGCTGCTTGGACGGCCGCGACCGGGCTGGCTTCGCCATAGCGTTCAGCGGCGGCGGTCATCGCTGCTTGATCGCCGCGCCACAGGGCATCGCTGGTCTCGACCGCCGCTTGCAGGGCATCGCTGCCGCCCAGGGCCGAGGCCATGATTGCGGTCGCCTGGTTTTCCAGCGCGGCTTCGGGCAGGGCGCCGGGATCGGTGAAGGCAAGGCCGAAATGTGTCGCCAAAGCTTGCGTATCGCGGCGCGCATAGGCGGGCAGGCGTTCGGGATCGGGATTGACATCACCGGCGGGAAGTCCGGTGAGATGAACGCTCATTTCGATTCCGAAACGATCACACAGCGCCGCCGCCAGCGGTGCCATCAAAGCACAGGCCGGATCGCCCGGGCGGTGAAAATAGATCACCCGGTGCGGCTCGCCGCGCCGCTTGCGCTGCGCCTCGGCGCGCTTGCGCCGGGCTTCACGCCGGCCGGGGCTGGTGAGCGCGCGATAGATTTGCCGTCGCAGCCAGACACGCATCCTCAACCCTCAATTCGCCCAGTTGATATAGTCATCATCCGCCGAGCGCGGCTCGATAATGCTCCGGTCGATATAGACCGGCGGTGCCACCAGGCTGGGCCAGATCGGATCGGCTTGGACGGCATCGATGGCATTGAGCGCCTCGGTCATGACCGCCAGGCGATCCGGTTCTGTCTCCGCCAAATTGATCTGTTCGGTTGGGTCCTCATTGAGGTTGAACAGCCAGGTTCGCGGCGGCAATTCGGAGATTTGCAGCTTCCAGCCATCACGCATCAGGACGCGGTAGCGATCCGAACGCCAGAACAGATCGCGCTCGGGTGCGGCGGCGTCTGGCGTCTCGGTCAGCGGCATCAGATCGACGCTGTCCATCGTCCGGTCCTGCGGAACCGGGGCCCCTGCGGCGTGAGCGGCGGTAGCGAAGATGTCGACATGGGCGGCCGGGGCGTCGATCACGGTGCCGGCTGGAATACGGGCCGGCCATTGCAGGAACATCGGTACGCGAATGCCGCCTTCGAAGAAGGTGGCCTTCCAGCCGCGATAGGGCGCATTGATCTCCGGGAAGCCGACATAGCTGGCGCCGCCATTATCGCTGGAGAAGACGATCAGCGTATTGTCGGCAATGCCCTGTTCTTCAAGCGAAGCGACAATCTCGCCGACAGCGCGGTCGGCGGCACGGATCATGGCGGCATAGACGCGCAGGCGTTCGTCCTCGATCTGCGGCAGCGCGTCATAATCCGAGCGCAGCGCCTGCAGCGGCGTGTGCGGCGCATTGAGTGCGAAATACATGAAGAAGGGCCGGTTGGCATTGGCTTCAATCGCCGCGACTGCGTTGTCGGCCAGATAATCGGTCATATAACGGTCGGGGTGGAAGCGCTGGCTGCCATTATGGCGCACCGCAAAACTCAGATTGGGCCAAAGGAAACGGTCGACCGGATCGAACTCGGCGACTGCGTTGACGACGTCCGGGTCATTGACGTCCATGAAGAGCGCGGCACCGGGCATGAAGCCGAGCCATTCGTCAAAGCCCTGGTTTTGCGGCTGGAATTGCTCGGCGCCGCCCAGATGCCATTTGCCGAAGAAGAGGGTGTGATAGCCTTGGTCGCGCAGTAGCTCGGCCATGGTGATTTCGCTGGTCGGCAGGCCCTGTTCGTCCAGAGGGATGGCGTCGGCCTCGCGTTCGGCATGATAGATCGCCGGATGTGGGCCGTAATCGAATGAACCGAGCAGGCGATGGAACTGGACCGGCGCCGGAGTGAATTCAAAGCCGAAACGGGTCGCAAAACGGCCGGTCATGATCGCAGCGCGCGACGGCGCGCACGTGGCATTGCCGGCATAGCCATTGGTGAAAATTGCACCGCGGGCTGCCAGCGCATCAATATTGGGCGTCTGCAACAACCCACCGGCGACGCCGCCGCCAAAGGTGGAAATGTCATTGATGCCCAGATCATCAACCAGGATGACGATGATATTGGGTTGGCGATCCGCCGCTGCCGTCTCGGCGGTGGCGGGCCCCTGTTCCCAGGTCACCGGCTGGGTCGCCAGAATCGGGTCGCGCAGGCGGTTCATCAGGCCGGGCAGACCGATCCGGTAGTGCATGAAGGCGCCATAGCCGATCGCAAGCGCAGCAGCGCCGGCGGCGAGATACATCCAGGGTTTCATGGTCATCCTCAGCTCCGGTCTTCGCCGGTATTGACGATGCTGCGGGCGCCCTTGGCGAAGCGGTCAGCCGCGCTGTCGGTGTCGCTGCCCTTTGTCTTCGCCAGCATTTCAGCGAGATCATAAGGCACTTTAATCCCCGCTTGGGCAGCGGGACGCTCGGCGATCTGATCGATCCAGCGCCGCAAATGCACGAAGGGTTCAAGCTCGACACCCGACCAGGATGCGGTGCGGGCCCAGCACCAGTTTGCGATATCGGCGATGGAAAATTCACCGGCCAGGTATTCATGCCCGGCCAAGCGTCCATCGAGCACAGAGAGCAGGCGCGCGGACTCGCCCTGATAGCGTTTGATGGCGATGTCGATCTTTTCGGGCATGTAGCGATAGAAAACATTCGCCTGTCCCATCATCGGCCCGAGACCGCCCATCTGGAACATCAGCCATTGGATCACGCGCGACCGGCCCTTGGCGTCGGACGGCAGCAGGCATCCGGTCTTCTCGGCGAGGTAGATCATGATCGCGCCGCTCTCGAATACGGTGAAGTCATCGGCCTCGCGGTCGCGGATGACAGGAATGCGTCCATTCGGATTCATTGACAGAAATCCCGGCGTTTTCTGGCCGCCCTGCATCAGATCGATGGCGTGGACCTCGTAGGGCAGGCCCAGCTCCTCAAGGGTAACCGAGGCCTTCCAGCCATTGGGCGTCGCGGAGGTATAGAGTTCGATCATGCCAGGCTCCCCAATCCGGCATTTGACAAAGCCGGTGATTTGGAGTGACGGTAGGATATGTCACACGGTGCGTCAATTGTTCGACGATAGACGCATTCAAGATTTGGGGAAACGCCATGCAAATTATTCTGCGAGCCGCTACTGCGCTGTCCGCACTCATACTTCTCGCGCTTGGCGCATCCTTCCTGATTATGCCTGAGCTGGTGATGGCTCCCTTGGGTCTGCACGCTGATGGCGCGATCGGGATGAATTTCATGCGCGGCGACGCCGGCGCTTCGCTTTTTCTCATCGGCGCGCTCATCGGGCGGGCGGCGCTGGCCGGCGATGGTGCCAAGCTGGACATTCCGGTCGCCTGGGCCGCGCTGCTTGTAGTGGCCCGCATTGTCGGGATGGCTGTTGATCCGGATGGGGTCGCCGCCTTGCCACTCTTCGCCGTCGATTTCGGGCTTCTCGTGGTCCTGTTGCTGGGGCGCTGGAAAATGAAGGGGGCGGTGTGATCACCCCGGAGGATGCCCAGACGGTGTCATTGGGCGATGGGCGCACGCGCCGGCGCACGGACAATCGCGCCCGGATCGTAGCGTCCTTTCTCGACCTGATCCGGGCGGGTAATGTTTCGCCGAGCGCCCAGGCGGTGGCTGAACGGGCTCAGGTGAGTTCGCGCACGGTGTTTCGTTGCTTTCAGGATATGGAATCGCTCAATCGTGAAATCGTCATCGCCCTGCGCGACGAATTCCTGCCGCGCGCGGTCCTCGATCTGTCGACGACAGATCGCCGTGAAAGGCTGGCTCGTCTGGTGCAAAACCGCGCTTCGATGTTCGAGGACATGACGCCGTTCCGGCTTGCCGCCGAGGCCCACCGTCACCAATCGGAGGTTCTGGCGGGCGATCATGCCTTCTTGGTGGCGAAGGAGCGCGAAAGGCTGGAGACGGCGGTCAATCCCGACCGGGCGCTCGACAGTCTCACCGCCGAGGGCCTGTCGGCCGTGACCTGCTTCGACTTCTGGCGCCGATTGCGGTCCGATCAGGATTTATCGCCGGCCCAGGCGGCGAGTGTGATGCTGGCGTCAGCGTTTGCGATATTCGATGCCGGGCCGGATGCCGGTCCGGTTAGCGGCGACGCGAAAACCTGACCAGCCGGTAGAGGCCGAAGCCTGCGAGGCCGAGGATCAAAAGCACGACCAGCGCCAGCTGCCAGCCATAAAATTCAAGCTGCCGCATCGTGGCATTGATCGAGATTTGGTCGTGCACATCATACCCTTCGGGCAGGTCAAGCACACCATTGGCCGCGGCATAGGCGGCGTAATCGTCCAGCATCGCAGCCGTCAGGTCGGGTTCTTGCGCGGCAAGGTCGAAGGTTTCGCCGGGGTCAATCGCCAGGTCGAATAATTGCCAACTGCCATCACCCCAGGGCGGCATATTGCGCACCAGTTTGAAGTCGCCGCGGAACAGGGCTGAATTGCCGGATACTTCGAACCCGACCGCGTCGCCGGGCGCATAGGCGGCGTCGGCTCGGCCGGTTACGACGCTGCGCAGGCTGCGGCCTGTGACATCGCTGGTCACCGATGACAGACCAGCGAGGTCGAGGATTGTCGGCGTCACATCCGTGACATAGCCGGCCGCTTGGCTGTGTTGTCCGCTGACGATTCCCGGCCCGGCGATCAGGAAGGGAACCCGCAGTCCGCCTTCCGAGGCGTAGAATTTGAACAGGTTGAACGGGGCTGCGGCCGCCATCGCCCATTCCGGACCGATGAAGGCGTAACTGCCTCGTTCGCCAAGGTTCTCGAGCTGGCGAGTATAGCCGTGCAAATTCATCCAGGTGCCGAAACCGGGTTCGCCCACCGGGTGGCTCGGTTCGGGGCCGTTATCGGAGGTGACAATGAAGATGGTGTTGTCGAACTGTCCCGTCGACTCAAGGTGTTCGACAAGTCGACCAAGATGGTGATCCATCGCCTCGAGCATGCCGGCATTGACCGCCATTGAGCGGGCATAGAGGGCGCGATCATCCTCGGACAGATCGGTCCAGGCGCGCATGCGGTCGGGAAGTGGCAGGGCCGAGGTCGTCGCGGGTACCAGCCCGAGATCAACCGCCCGCGAGGCGCGTGCCTGCCGCAGGGCTTCCCAGCCGTCGCGATAGGTTTCGGCATAATTCTCGGTGAATTCGCGTGGCGCCTGGACCGGGATATGGATCGCCTGGAAAGCGAGATATGCGAAGAAGGGATCCGCGCTGCCGGCGTCGGCATCGATATAATCGATCATCCGGTCGACGAGAAATTCGGACGAATAGAACTCGTCCGGCAAATGCGCCCGTGCGCCATCCTCGAACCAGTCGGCGGTCCGGTAATAGGGCATGTAGGGTTTTTCGTCCCAATTGTCGGCGCCGGAGGCGTCGAGCACGAAGGAATGGTCGAAACCGTGGGCATTGGGCAGATCGCCTTCGCCATGACCGAGATGCCATTTGCCCGTCATATAGGTGCGATAGCCGGCCGCTTGTAGCCGGTCAGCGACCGTGACAACACCGGGTTCCAGGCTCATGCCATAGCCGGGCTGGCCGCGATGCTCCGGCGGCAGGACTTCGGGAATGGTCGCCAGTCCGGTGCGGTGATTGTCGAGCCCGGTCAGAAGCATCGCCCTAGATGGCGCGCACAGCGGCGAGGAATGATAGTTCGAGAAAATCATGCCGCGCCGTGCCAGCCGGTCGATCACTGGTGTGCGGGCTTCGCCGCCATAAATCCCGAAATCCATGAAGGCGGCGTCATCAACCAGAACCAGCACGAAATTCGGCCGCACCGCTGGCTGGGCGGGCTCGGCTGCGTCCTGCGCCAGCAGCGGCGATGTCGCCAGCGCCGAGACGATCAGGCCCAACCCGGCCAGGATTCCGTGTGCACTTGTCCGCATGACTGGTTCGCCCCGTAACCCGGTCGTCAAATTATTGTGGCAGACACTATGACATAATATTGCGCAATTCAATCCGTGATGGCCGGGGTCGGCACGTCAGGCCGGATCGACCGTCAGCGTGGTTCGTTTTTGCGCTTGGTCGACATCGCGATAGGTGAGGGTGAAATTGACGGCGATCGACAGGCGCGGATCGGGCTGAAAATGCGGCACGACTTCGTGCCAGACAAAGGCCGGGAACATGATCATCAGGCCCGGGCGCGGATGAACATGGGCGTGAAATTGCCAGCCGCCCATCAGCGAGGCGTTGAAGCGCGGATCGTGCAGGATCAGCGCACCCTCGGCGGGCTGCCAGTAATTCTTCATCGCCGACTGGGCTTCCAGCACCGGCTTTTCGGTCGGGGTGGTTGCGACATAATAGACCGAGGCGATATGGGCGACATGATTGTGCGAGGGCACGTAATGGCGTGCAGCCGAGACATTGGCGAACATCTGCATCTCGACATCAAACTCGCCAATCCAGCCGATCTGGCGGCAATATTCGGTGAGATCAGCCAACGCCAGCATCTCCAATTGCTTGAAGGCCGGGACTTTGTCGGCGAGGTCGCAGAGGTTGATCGAGTCGGATTTTTGCGCCTGTTCCGGGCTGCGATAGAAGGGGTCATCGACCAGCGCCTGTTTGAGCGCCGCGTTGAGATCGGGCTGCTCATGCTCCCAGGTCACCACCGGGGTCGCAAAGAGGTCGTAGCGCTGTGAAACTTCTCGCTTGCTTTGTGTCATGCGATTTGAGACTCCAGAGACGGGCGGGTGAAATTCACCTTGCCCAACAGGCCGATCAGGATGTTTCCGCGTGCGGGACGCCATTGAGTATCGGGCTGGCGCTTTTGTGACACGGATCACGTCAAATGCTGAAATTCGTGCGGGTGATAGCGGGCATTGATCCGGACTATCAGCGCCACCTGGAAGGGATACAGGACGTCTTCCTGAAGGCCTTCCCGTTCAATTCGAGTTACATCGACAAAATCGCCCGCTATTCCGCCGGAGACTACCCGCCGGACTGTGAGGTCATTCTGCTGTGTGCCACGCGCGCCGGCAAGGTGCTCGGCTTCTCCGTCACATTCTTTTTTGCCGACATCAAAGCATCCTACCTCGACTATATCGCCAGCGATCCGGCGCGCGCTTCTCGCGGGATTGGCGGCGCACTGTATGAGATGACACGCGAGGATCAGCGCAAGCGCGGGTCCCGGCGCCTCTTTCTCGATTCGCTGCCCGACGAGGCCGGTCTGCTCAATGAGCATGAGCTCCTCGCCGATGGCCGCCGCCGCATGGCCTTTTATGAACGCCTTGGCGCCCGGCCGGTGCAAGGTACAGGGTATGAGCGCCTCGTTACGGCCTCCAATCTCGGCGATGCCAACATGCTGTTGTACGACGGCATGGGCGATGAGAAACCGCTCCACCGACGCACGCTGAAAGCCGCCATTTCGCGCATCATGCAGGCCAAGAATGGCATGGCGCCCGATGATCCGGCGCTGGTTGATCTTCTCGCTTCGATCCAGGCCGAGCCGGTGGCGATCCGGCCGCCGCAATACACCCCGGTTCGCACGAAAGCATTGCCGGTGTTGGCGCGGCCGATCGATGTCGTGATCACCGCTGATGAAGCCCCTTCGATCGAGCACTCACCCTTCAAGGGCTATTACGAACGCCCGGCCCGCGTCGCTGCCGTGCGCCGGGCACTCGAGGGCTTGCCGGTTAATGAGCACGAGGCTGGCCGCTGGGGGCTGGAGCATATCCTCGAAGTACATGACCACCGCATGGTGAAATTCCTGGAGGAGACCGCGACCCGTATTCCCGAAAAGCGCATCGTCTATCCCGAGATCTTCCCGATCCGACACGCCGACCGTTTGCCGCGCAATTTCGAGATGCGGGCGGGGTATTTCTGCATTGATACCTCAACGCCGCTGACGCGAGCCGTTTATCCAGCCGCCCGCCGCGCCGTTGATGCGGCCCTGAGCGGTGCCAAGCTGATCAAGGATGGCAGGACCGGTTGGGCCTATGTCGTGGTGCGCCCGCCGGGCCATCATGCCGAGCGGCGCGCCTTCGGCGGATTTTGCTATTTCAACAACGCCTCGATTGCCGCGCATCACCTTTCGGGCCAGGGCAAGGCTGCCGGCAAGAGCGCCAAGCCGGCCCGCGTCGCCGTGCTTGATATCGACCATCATCACGGCAATGGCACCCAGGACATCTTCTACGAACGCGGCGATGTGCTCACGGTCTCGATTCACGGCCATCCGGAGGATTGCTACCCCTTCTTCGCCGGTTTCGAGGATGAGCGTGGCCGCGACGCGGGCTTGGGTTTCAACCGCAATTACCCGATCCGGCCCGGCGTCGATGATGCCGGCTATCTGACCGTGCTGGGACGGGCGCTGCGGCGGATCAAGGCGTTTGCACCGGACTATCTGGTCGTCAGCCTCGGTGTCGACATCATGAAGGGCGATCCGACGGGGAATTTCTTCATCACGCCGGACGGCATGCACCGCATCGCCGAGGCGATCGGCCAGGAAAAATACAAAACCCTGATCGTGCAGGAAGGCGGCTACAGTCTCGCCAATATCCGCCGCGGCGTGCAGCAATTCCTGCTCGGCTTCGCCGCCGGACAGGAGGCAGCGCCGAGACGGTCCAAGTCCTGATCGGCAGGCCGAACCGCCGAATTTGGAGATATCAATGGTGTCTGGCTCCGCTGTTTTGCGCCCGCCTTGCTGTTCCGTAATGTGACGTTATTATATAGCGGTGCCATCATAGGCGCAGAGGGGTTTCGCTTGCGCATGAGTTTGTTCCGTCATCATCGCCGCATGGCAGCCGCGCCCGATTGGCGTCGGCTGGCCCTGAGTCTGATCGTGGCGGTGCTGATGAGTGCCCAGGGCGCTGCGGCGCTGGCGCACACGCACAGCCACAATGCGGATTACCGCCTCGCCCAAGCCGACATCAACGCCCCGGCAATGCCCGTTGCGCCGCTGCCCGGAAAGACTGCGCCGGCGGCTCAATGCCAGCTGTGTCATGCGCCTTTCGGCGCGGCCTCGATTCTGCCCGCCTCGGCGGCCGGACCGGCGGCATCGCTGACTGTTACGGGCGCGGCCCACGCCATCGAACATCCGGCTCACCCTCGCACGGCGCCAAGTGGCGTCTGGCGCGTGCGCGGGCCCCCGATCTCACTCCACGCCTGACTGCCGATCCGCCGCATCGCCCGTTCCGGGCGCTGACGGCTTGTCCCAGCTTTTGATGGAGTGCGTCCATGAGACGATTATTGAACGCGGCCGCTATTGTCGGCCTGACTACTGTTTGCAGCCCCGCCTTCGCCGATGACGACCTTTCGGCCATCCGCGCCGAGATCGACGCGATGCGGGTTGAGTATCAATCCCGGATCAATGATCTGGAGACCCGCCTCGCCGAGGCAGAAGCGCGCACGGCGAGGGCAGAAACTTCGGCTCAATCCGCCCAGCGGGCCGTGGAAGCCATGCCGGCGGCTGTGAGGGTTCCACCACCAGCGGCCCCCGTTGCACGCCCCGCACAGACCGGCGCCAATGCCTTCAATCCCGCCATTTCCGGTGTCTTGAATGGCCAGTTCGCGGCGAGCTCTGCGGACCCGGACCTGGCGGCTCTGCCCGGTTTCGATCTCGACGCCGAGGCGGGCCGGCCCGCACGCGGCTTCAACCTCGGTGAGTCCGAGATCGTGATCGCGGCCAATATCGATCCGACGCTGTACGGAAACCTCACCTTCTCGTTGGGTCAGGACGGTTCAGTCGGGGTCGAGGAAGCCTATATCCAGACAACCAGTCTGGGCGGTGGCCTGACCCTGCGGGGCGGGCGGATGTTTTCCGGCATTGGTTATCTCAATGAGGTCCATGCGCATGCCTGGGCGTTCTCGGATCAGGCCCTGCCCTATCGCGCCTTTCTGGGCGGGCAATATGGTGATGACGGGGTTCAGCTCCGCTGGATCGCCCCGGTTGACCAGTATCTTGAATTCGGTGCCGAGATATATCGCGGCGACGCGTTTCCCGCTGGCGGGGGCGCGAATGGTGGCACGGGCACTTCCGCGGTGTGGGCCCGGACCGGCGGCGATATTGGTTCGGGGTCAAGCTGGCTGGCTTCGGCCTCCCTGCTTGATGCCAACGCCCAATCCCGCGACGTCAACGGCTCTGAGTTCACTGGCGATGAGACCCTTGGCATCCTCTCACTGGTCTATAAATGGGCTCCGGGCGGCAATCGCCGGGACCGTAATCTGACCCTTTCGGGTGAGTATTTTGTCGACACGATGCGCGGCAATTTTGACGCCGTGCCGGTTAATCTCGATCGGTCGGGTTGGTATGTGCAGGGAATTTATCAATTCCGGCGGCGCTGGGGTGCAGGTCTGCGTTATGCGGCGCTGACCCCTGACAATGTTCCGTTCGGACTGGCGGGTTCGGCGCTTGATGCGGCTGGCTTGAACCCATGGACGGCCACGGCCTTGCTGGAGTTTGATACCAGCGAATTTGGCCGCCTGCGCGCGCAATATACCCGCGACGAATCGGATCGCGTCGCCAACGACGAATTCCTCTTGCAATACACCGTTACCTACGGCCCTCACGCCGCTCACCGGTTTTGATCGAAGGACATCATGTCATGCGTAAATTTATCCTTGGGGCCGCATTTGCTGCCTGCCTTACGTCTCCGGTGTTCGCAGATCTGCGTGTCTTCGCGTGCGAGCCGGAATGGGGTGCCCTGTCGCAAGAAATCGGCGGCGAACATGTCGACATCTACACCGCCACCACAGGCGGGCAGGATCCACATGGAATCCAGGCCAGACCGTCCCTGATCGCCCATGCCCGGCGCGCCGATATTGCAGTGTGTACCGGTGCTGCGCTGGAAGTGGGTTGGATGCCGATGGTCAGGCGGCAAGCCTCCAATCGCGCCATCGCTGAAGGGGCTCCGGGCGATTTCGCCGCGACCAGCTTTGTCGCATTGAAAGAAATTCCAACCATCCTTGACCGGTCCCAGGGCGATCTTCACGCGCCGGGAAACCCTCATATCCAGACCGACCCCAATAATATCCGGCTGGTCGCGCAGGCGCTCGCGCAGCGGTTTTCCGAACTCGATCCGGCCAATGCCGTTGCATATCAGGCGGGGCTGACCGATTTCCTCGCACGCTGGGATGTGGCGCTCGAGCGTTGGACGTTGGAGGGCGCACCTCTCAGAGGGGTCGCAATCGTCGCCCAGCATCAAAGCTGGATTTATCTGGAAGACTGGCTCGGCCTGGAACGCGTGGCTCTGCTGGAGTCACAACCCGGCATTCCGCCCTCGAGCGGGCATCTGGCCGAAGTGGTCCAGACGCTTCAAGCGCATCCGGCGCGGATGGTGATCCGGGCGGCTTATGAGGATGACCGGCCGGCGAATTTCATCGCCGAACGTTCCGGCATTCCGGCGGTCGAATTGCCCTTCACGGTCGGCGGCACGGACGGTGCCGATGACCTGTTCAGTCTCTATGACGAAACCCTGCGCCGGTTACTGGCCGCCGCAGCACAGGAGTAGACGGCATGGGTGCGCTGGAAATGAGTCTGCTGTTTCCGGCCCTAGTCGCCGGACTATTGGTGATCAGCACGCATGTGCCGATGGGCCGGCAGGTCTTGTCGCGTGGGATTGTCTTTATCGATCTGGCGATTGCCCAGGTCGCCGGTCTTGGCGTCACGGCTGCGGCTGCCTTCGGCTTTGATGCATCCGGCTGGAAGGTGCAGGTCGCGGCTGTTGCGGCGGCCCTGCTCGGGGCTTTGCTGCTGCGTTGGACCGAAAAGCGTTGGCCCTCGGTTCAGGAGGCTCTGATTGGGGTTCTGTTCGTGTTCGCGGCCAGTGTTGAACTGTTGCTGTTGGCGAATAATCCACATGGCGGCGAACACCTCAAGGATTTGCTGGTCGGGCAAATTCTCTGGGTCTCGCTTGAGAGCCTGTGGCCGATCGCGGTGATGTATGCCGTGGTTCTGGTGATCTGGTTTACGGCCCGCGACCGGATCGGGCGGATCGGGTTTTATGCCCTGTTCGCGCTGGTCGTGACCCAGTCGGTGCAATTGGTCGGGATCTATCTCGTCTTCGCAACGCTGATCGCCCCGGCGCTCGCGGCCCGCTTCTGGCCGGAGCGCTTCGGCCTCGCCATCGCCTATGGTGTCGCCCTGGCGGGCTATGTCATCGGCCTGCTGGCTTCTGCGGCCTTTGACCTGCCGACGGGGGCCGTCATCGTGGTTGCGATTGTCGGACTGATGGCGGTGTCCATTCTGATACGCGGCCGGGAAACCCCCGCCGCCGTGTCAGCGCCGGATTGAAGCCAAATTCGTGTCCGGTGGCTTGGCCAGGCGCTGGCTTGACTTGCCGCCGGACGCGAAATCGGCTCGACTGGCCCGGTGATCCAGCCGGGGGGTGAAAATGGAACAGGCAGAGAAGACCCGCATCGTGATCGTCGGGGGCGGTTCGGCGGGCTGGATGGCGGCGGCGGCCCTCATCAACATGTCCAAGGCTGGATGTGAAATCGAATTGGTCGAATCCGAGGAGATTGGGATCGTCGGCGTCGGCGAAGCGACGATCCCGCCGATCGCGGCCTTCAACAGGCAATTGGGGATCGACGAAGCCGAGTTTCTGAAATTCACGCAAGGCACGTTCAAGCTCGGCATTCAGTTTGTCGACTGGGCCAAGCTCGGACACCGCTATTTCCACCCATTCGGGACCTATGGCGCCAATTTCGACTTTATCACCTTCCACCATTATTGGCTGCAGGCCCGCGCGCGTGGTGAGGCGAGCACGCTCGACGATTATGCGATGTCCTGGGTTATGGCCCGCGACGGCAAATTTGCCCGCCCCGATACCAACCCCCGCCGTATCACCTCGACCGCTGGCTTCGCCTATCATTTCGATGCGGGCCTGTATGGCCAGTTTCTCCGGGCCTATTCCGAAGCCCGTGGTGTCACCCGCACCGAGGGGAGGGTTGTGGACGTCACGCGCGACGGTGAAACCGGGGATATCCAGTCGATCTCCTTGGCCAGTGGCCAGGTCGTGGAAGGCGATTTCTTCATCGACTGCTCGGGTTTTCGTGGCCTGCTGATCGAGGGAAGTCTGGGTACAGGCTATCAGGACTGGACCCATTGGTTGCCCTGTGACCGGGCGGTCGCAGTCGGCAGTGCCGGCACAGGCGAATTGGCGCCCTACACGATGTCGACGGCGCGCGAACATGGCTGGCAGTGGCGCATTCCGCTGCAACACCGCACCGGCAATGGCTATGTCTATTCAAGCCGATATCTGCAGGACGACCAGGTCGCGACCGATACTTTGATGGCCAATTTGACCGGCGCGCCGTTATCGGAGCCGCGGCTCTTGCGGTTCACAACCGGGCGCCGTGAGAAGTTCTGGAATCACAATTGTCTCGCGCTCGGGCTGGCCAGTGGTTTCATGGAGCCGCTGGAATCGACCAGCCTGCATCTCGTTCAGGCCGGGATCATGGCCTTCATGCCGTTTTTCCCACAGGGCAAGCACCCCGACCCGCTGGGGCGCGCAGAGTATAACCGCAGAGTGGCTCGAGATTACGAGTCGATCCGCGACTTCATTATCCTGCACTATCATGGCACGACCCGTGATGATTCAGCCCTGTGGCGGGACTGCGCCGCGATGTCGATCCCCGATACATTGCAAAACCGGATCGATCATTTTCGCGAAGCCGGCCGCCTCCTGTTCGAGGATTATGAGCTGTTTCAGGCCCCCAATTGGCTTGCCGTGCTCGTCGGACAAGGGATCTTGCCGCGACGCTATCATCCGCTCGCTGATGCGCGCGGGGTCGATGGAGGCCATTACCTCCGCGACCAGCGCGCGGCCATGGAACAGGCGGTGCTGCAGATGCAAACGCATGAGCGCTATGTCGAGCGCTATTGTCCAGCGCCAGCACCGGCCTGAGCAGACTGGGATTTCGGCTGGCGGTTCCGGCCATTTCCATCCGAGCGGGCGCGGGTCAGATGATTTCATCCTCATCGAAAATCGGGTCGGCGTCGAGCTCGAGCGCCATATTGTCCAGCGTCGATTCTGCATCGGCAGCGGTGCTGAGCTTGGCGATATGGAACAGGCCGTCGCCCTCATTGACGACGGGCAGATTGGTCCGGCCGACGATCAGGCCGGGCTGTTCGACGATCAGTTCGATTTCAACTTCCCCAAACGGGTCGGAGATGACGGCGAGTACGTCATTGGCGGCCACTTGGTCGCCGATGGTCTTATAGCTCCGCATCAGTCCGCCCGCAGGCGCGCGGAACCAATAACTTGAGCGCGATTTCATCGGCAGGGTCGGGACGCGTTTCGTCTCCTTGGCCGGGATCATTTCGAGATGGCGCATGACCCGCAAAATGCCGGAGACCCCGGCACGGATCGCGAATTCGTCAAACCGCAGCCCTTCGCCGGCCTCGTAAAGCAGCACATCCACGCCGGCCTCTTGGGCGGTGTAACGCAGCGAGCCCTCGCGCGTCTTCGACGTCAGGATCAGTGGCGCGCCGAAGGCCTCGGCCAGCTCCATGGTCTGCGGCATGGCGGGGGATATGCGGATTTGTGGCAGATTGGTGCGGTTGATGGCGGCGGAATGGAGGTCGATGCCGACATCGGAGCGCTTGACGATTTCCGTCATGAAGATGTGCGCCAGCCGCGCGGCCAGTGATCCCTGGGTGCTGCCCGGGAAACAGCGATTGAGATCGCGCCGGTCGGGCAGATAGCGCGAATTTGACATGAAGCCATAGGAGTTGACGATTGGAACCGCCAGCAGCGTGCCGCGCAGCCGGTTCAGGGCCGGATTGCGCAGCAGGCGGCGGACGATCTCGACACCTATAATCTCGTCGCCATGGACCGCCGCGCTGACGAACAGGGTTTTGCCGCTGCGCTTGCCGTGAACCACGTGCGCCGACATCGTGACCGGCGTGTGGTCGGACAGCACGCTGACCGGCAGATCCACGGTCGCCCGGCTGCCGGCCGCAATCTCATGTCGCCCGATCTGGAAAGCGGAACGGGTTGGCATTAACCGGCACCCTTGGTTTTTGTCTTGCCGGGCACGCTGGTCTTTTCGAGCGTTTCGATAATTTTGCCGGCGACATCAATGCCGGTGGCCTTTTCGACACCTTCAAGCCCTGGCGAGGAGTTGACCTCCATCACCACCGGACCGTGATTGGAACGCAGCATGTCGACGCCGCAGACATTGAGCCCCATGCTCTTGGCCGCGCGGACGGCGGTCGAGCGCTCTTCCGGAGAGATTTTCACAGCGGCAGCGGTGCCGCCCTGGTGGAGGTTGGAACGGAACTCGCCCTTGGCGCCGGTCCGTTGCATCGCGGCGACAACCTTGCCGCCGACCACAAGCGCGCGGATATCGCTGCCGCCGGCCTCCTTGATGAATTCCTGGACCAGAATGTTCACGCCGGCGCCACGAAAAGCCTCGATTACAGACTTGGCCGAGCGGTCGGAATCGACCAGAACGACGCCGATGCCTTGCGTGCCCTCGAGCAGTTTGATCACCAGCGGCGATCCACCAGTCACGGCCAGGACTTCGGTGGTCTGTTTTGGATCATGCGCGAACGTGGTGACCGGCAGGCCAATTCCGTCGCGCGCCAGCAGCTGCAATGAACGCAGCTTGTCGCGCGAGCGGCCGATGGCGACGGATTCATTGAGCGGGTAGACGCCCATCATCTCGAACTGGCGCAGGACCGCCAGACCGTAAAACGTCACCGAAGCGCCGATCCGCGGGATGACGGCATCGTATTTCGGCAGCTTCTCACCATTGTAGTAAATCGCCGGATTGCGCGAAGCGATATTCATATAGCAACGCAGCGTATCGATGATGTCGAGCTCGTGACCGCGCTCTTCTGCGGCTTCTTTCAAGCGCTTGTGCGAGTAGAGATTGGCGTTGCGGGCCAGCATGGCGATTTTCATGGTGATCGTCCTTTCAGAGGTGGTCGGACTGCAGGCCGGATGGCTCGCAATCGGTATGCTTCAGGCGGAATGGGCCTTGGCCGACAAGGGGTAGGCAGGCGGTCCGCTGAGAAATGAGCGGCCCGGATTGATGCAGATATGTCGGTTCCGCAGCGCTGTCCGGCCCAGTATCAGATCAAATTTCATCGGCTCGCGGTCAGCGAGGGACAATTCGATCTGCCAATGCCGCGAACCGAGTGTCAGCTGCGTTTCGATGACATAGCGAAGTTCGGGAACGCCACTGGTATTCTTGATATCACGCCGGTCGGCAATCGGTGCGAGGCAGCGTTGTATATGACGGTCTTCCGTGAAGGTCACGTCGAACGCCACCCATTTTGCGCCGTCCTGGTCCAGCTCTCGGATAATGACGGCATTGAGCGCTGAGGTGCGGGCCCCGGTATCGATCTTTGCGTGCAAGGCCGGGATGTCGAGTGTCGGCAGGCCGACGATTTCCCGCCAGCCGATCTCGGTTCTGGTTCTGATTGGCCGCGCCGGCGTCATTTCAGGCTCTCTTCGTTGGCGCGCCTGTAGTTGACGAAGGAGTTCGCACTCAGGATGACGAAAAAGCTGTCCATATCCACGAGGACATAGCCGCGCTCCAGCAGGGCCCGGCTGAGCTGACGAATATCATCATCATACAGACGGCGGCGCTCGAGTATTTGCCGCAAGAGCTTGTTGGAAATCCGGAACCGCCCCTTCGGCTTGCCGCCGAAAGATGTGTCGAACAGCGCTGCGAGCTTTTGCGCAGCCGCATCGAGAGGGGACGTGGTCAAATTCATGTCTCACCATAGAAAGACAAAAAATAGTTGTCCAGAGAAAGTTTTTTATGCCAAATTCGTACTTATCGCATTCTTCCTACCCGCTGAACCGGAGGGCGTCCGTTGTCGCAGACCAACCCACAGCCTGAATTCGACGATGTCGCCGATATTCACGACCGGATACGCGATGCGATCGAAACCGCCGATGTCGATGGGCTGGAAGCACTACTCGCTGACCTGACGCTCAGCGATGCGTTGCGGGAAATCCTGCAATTCACCCCGAAGGAGCGGGACCGCATTTTCGGCATGCTGCATGCCGACACCGCTGCTGAACTGATCAATGAAGCGCCGAACGAAATTGCGGTGGAATTGGTCGAGCGGCTCGAGCTGGCGACCGCCGTCGATATCATCGACGAGCTGGATTCCGACGTTCAGGCCGATGTGATCGGCGAGTTGAGCGACGAGAATGCCGAGGCCATCCTGGCTGAGATGGACGAGCAGGACGCCGCCGATGTCCGGCGCCTGGTGTCGTATGATGACGGCACCGCCGGCGGGCTGATGATCGCCGAGGCGTTTACTTTCCACGAGGGCGATACGGTCGGTCAGATCCTGCGTCGGCTGGCCTCGGACGAGGAAGATTTCGAACCCTATCGCGGTCAGCACCCCTATATTCTCGACGCCGAGGAGCGGCCGGTGGGTGTTGTGTCATTGCGGGCATTGCTGACGTCAAAGCGAAGTGCCCAGCTCTCCGCGATCATGAGCACGCCGGTCACGATCAACGCGAATGCCCCGCTCGACGATCTGCGGGATATGTTCGATAAATATAGCTATCTCGGCATCCCAGTCGTTGAGGCCGACGGGCGCCTGGTGGGTGTCGTCTCGCGTTCGGCGATGGACGAAGCGGTGCTGGAGCGCTCCGAATCGGACGGGCTGAAGCGGCAGGGTCTGGTCGGTGATGAATTGCGGTCGCAGCCAACCTTCCTGCGGGCGCGTCGGCGGCTGGCGTGGTTGTCGACCAATATCGTTCTGAACATCATCGCGGCTTGCGTGATCTCGGCCTATGAGGAAACGCTGACGGCAATCATCGCCATCGCGATTTTCCTGCCGATGGTGTCGGACATGAGCGGGTGTTCGGGCAATCAGGCCGTGGCGGTCACGATGCGGGAATTGTCGCTCGGCCTGGTCAAGCCGATCGATGCCTTTCGGGTCTGGGCGAAGGAAGCCTCGGTCGGCGTGCTCAATGGCATCGTGCTCGGCATTCTGATCGGACTGGTGGCCTGGGTCTGGAAGGGCAATGTGGTGCTCGGCGCCGTGATTGGCTTTGCGCTGGCGCTCAATACCGTGCTGGCTGTATCGATTGGCGGCGTCGTTCCGCTGCTGCTCAAACGCTTCGGTCAGGATCCGGCGGCAGCGAGTGGGCCATTGCTCACGACTATCACCGACATGGCCGGCTTCTTCCTGGTGCTCAGCCTCGCCTCGGCTTTCATGCCCTGGATTGTCTAACCGAGCTGCAACGCCGCCCTAAAGCTCCTGGATGCTGAGCCGAACGAGATCCTCGATCCGTTGCTGGAACGCGGCCTGTTCCGGCTCATCGACATCCCATGGCCCTCTGATGATCTTGCTGACGATCAGGCCGATAATCACACTGCCCATCATTCGCGCCCGCAAATGCGGCTTGGCACCCTCAAGCAATTGCGCGACGGGCTCGTCGAAGCGTTTGATCATGGCTTCGCGCACCAGATTGGCCGCCGTCTTCGAGGAGGCCGAGCGCAGCATGATGAGGAGGTCGTCGACCGCTTCCTGGTCGCCGGCCTTGTTGACGACCATTTCCGCAACCCGCGTGCTGAGACCGTCGCGCCCGGCCTCGATCATTTCGAGCGGCTTGTCCGGGCGTAGCAGAAGCTGGGCGAACAAATCCTCCTTGGAGCCGAAATAGCGGCACACCAGTGCTGCATCGACTCCAGCCTCAACCGCGATGTCACGAATGCCGACCTGGTCATAACTTTCCCGCGTAAAACAATGCCGCGCCGCGGCAAGGATGGCGGTGCGTGTGGCCTCGGCATTGCGGCGGCGGGCGGGTTTGGTCATCTTTTCGGCCCTCTCAGGCGTTGTTAGTCATCGACGGTTGACATACTGTAGCCAAATGGATCATGAGTGTCACCGGTTGATGACTTATGGTCGACCTCGCTCCGCCTACCCGACTTTCCAAGGACCCGATATGGCTCGCCTCACCCCCCCACTGACGATTTTTTTCCTGTCCATCGTACTGGCCAGCTGTGGCGGCGATGGCGCTGCGCGGCAGCCTCAGGGCGCCCCTGCCGTCGATATTGCCTTGCCCTTGGTCGAGCAGGTCGCCGACTGGGACGACTTCACCGGTCGCTTCGACTCGCCGGAACATGTCGATGTGCGCAGCCGGGTCAGCGGCTATCTCGACACCGTCAATTTCGAGGACGGCGCCATCGTCGAGGCGGGCGATTTGTTGTTCACGATTGATCCGCGTCCGTTTGAGGCGGTTCTCGCGGCGGCGAACGGCCAATTGGCTCAGGCCCGGGCCCAATTGGTGCAGGCCCGTGCCGATCTTGATCGTGCCGAACGTCTGCTCTCCTCGCGGGCGATCTCCGAAGAAGCGATCGAGCAGCGCCGTACCGCCGTCCGCACGGCCGAAGCCGGTGTGGCGTCGGCAAATGCCAATTCCGATGCCGCAGCGCTCAATCTCGAATTTACCCAAGTGAAGGCCCCGACGGCCGGACGGACATCATCGCGCCTGGTCGATCCGGGCAATCTGGTGTCCGGCGGCAATTCCTCCGGCGATATCCTCACCACCATTGTCGGCTCCGACCCGCTCTATTTCGAGTTTGATGCCTCCGAGGCGGTTTATCTGCGTTATCAGCGCCGTGTGCGCACCGACCAGGTGTCGCGGGTGGAAATCCGACTACAGGACGAGCCGGATTATCGACACACCGGTGAAATTGTGTTCGCGGACAATCGTATCAACCCGGCCTCGGGTACGATCCGGGTGCGCGCGCGCGTCGCCAATCCCGACGGTCTGATCCGGCCCGGCATGCTGGGTTCGGCCCGCGTCGGCGGCAGCGCTTTCTATGAGGCGGTTTTGGTACCGCAAACCGCCATCCTATCAGACGGACCGCGGCGCATTGTCTATGTCGTCAACGACACCGACACCGTCGAAACGCGCCTCGTGAGCGTTGGTCCACCCAGTGGCAATTTGCAGGTGATTTCTTCGGGGCTGGAAGCCACGGACCGGGTGATCATCAGCGGACTCATGCGCGCACGCCCCGGCGCTCCGGTCACACCGCAACTGGTCGAGATTGTCCGGCAGGGCCGTGATGCGCCGGCCGCCCTGACCCAGGCCCAGCCCGCTTCCGCAGCCTATCCCGCCGACCAGTAATTTTCGCTCCCGCCCGTTTGCATCCGTTCAGGACCTCGCCCCATGCGCCTGTCACATTTCTTCATCGACCGCCCGATATTTGCGATGGTTCTCGCGGTGTTCATCACCTTGATGGGGGTGTTCGCCTATCCGCAATTGCCCTTGGCGCAATACCCTGAGATCGCGCCGCCGACCATTTCGGTCAGCGCCGCTTATCCCGGCGCGACGGCCGAGGATGTCGCCGCCCAGGTGGCCGCACCGCTTGAGCAGGAGATCAATGGCGTCGAGGGCATGTTGTACATGGCCTCCCAATCGACGGCAGACGGGCGCGCGGCAGTCACGGTCACATTTGAGCCCGGTACCGATATCGATACGGCCCAGGTGCTGGTTCAGAATCGCGTCAACCGCGCCCTGACACGATTGCCCGAGACGGTTCGCCAGACCGGTGTGACGGTGCAGGCGCAGGCGACCGGCTTTTTGATGTTGTTTGCCTTGCGCTCGCAAGACGGCTCGCTCGATGCCGACTATCTCGGCAATTATGCCAGTTCGGAGCTGCGCGACCGCATGCTGCGTCTCGACGGCGTAGGCGACGTGCGTATCTTCGGCGCCGGCAGCTATTCCATGCGTGTCTGGATCGATCCGGACCGAGCCGGCGCGCGCGGGTTGACCGCCATCGATGTCGTTAATGCCCTGCGGGCCCAGAACATCCAGGCTGCGGGCGGCATTCTCGGCCAACCACCCTTCACCGACGGTCAGCCGGCGGCCTTTCAGCTGCCGGTCCAGGTGCGCGGCCGTTTGATCGAGCCTGCGGAATTTTCCGATGTCGTGGTGCATCGCGACCCCGACGGCGCCGTAACCCGATTAAGCGATATCGCCCGGGTCGAGCTTGGCTCGGAATCCTATCTCGTGCGTGGCTATTTTGGCGGCATTTCAGGCGTCGGCATGGCCATTATCCAGCAGCCTGGCGCCAACGCGCTTGCGACCGCTGATCGTGTCCTCGCAGCGATCGAGGATGCCGCGACCAGCTTCCCTGAGGGAATGGACTATATCATTCCCTACAATCCGACCGAGTTCGTCGAGGCGTCGGTGAGTGCGGTGCAGACCACCTTGCTTGAAGCTGTGTTCCTCGTCGTCCTGGTCGTCATCATCTTCCTGCAAAGCTGGCGCGCGGCGTTGATTCCCATCGCGGCGATTCCGATCTCAATCGTCGGGATCTTCGCGATCCAGCTGGCCTTGGGCTATTCCATCAATTCACTCTCCCTGTTCGCGATGGTCCTCGCGGTCGGGATCGTGGTCGATGACGCGATCGTGGTGGTTGAAAATGTCGAACGCCTGATGCGAAGCGGCATGTCGGCGCGCGTGGCGGCACGAAAATCGATGGATGAGGTCAGCGCCGCGCTGATCGCGATGACGCTGGTGCTGGTCTCGGTCTTTGTGCCGACCGCATTCCTCAGCGGCATTCCGGGCATATTCTACCGGCAATTCGCCGTTGCCATCGCATCGGCTGCGGTGATTTCGCTATTTGTTTCCCTGACCCTGACGCCAGCCATGTGCGCGCTCCTGCTCAAGCCGCACAGCGATGAGGGTGTACCCGGACGGGTGGCCTTTATGGCGCCGCTTCGCTTTGCCGGACGCAAATTCAATGAAGGCTTTGATCGGCTCGCCGCCTTCTACGGTCGCTCTGTGGCGCGCCTCGTTCGGACAGTGGCGCTCGTTCTCATCGTCTATGCCGGCTTGCTGGGTCTAACGGCATGGCGACTCGCCGAGACACCGACGGGCTTCATCCCCGAACAGGATCAGGGATCACTGATCGGCGTCATCCAGCTGCCACCCGGCGCTTCGCTGGCGCGTACCGATGAGGTCGTGCGGCGGGCCCAGGATGTGCTGCTCGCCACCGACGGCGTCGACACGCTTGCGGCCCTGGTGGGTCTGGACGGGTCGAGTTTCTCGATGGCCTCGAACGCGGCGACGATGTTTATCAAGCTGGCGCCCTATGAAGAGCGTGCGGGTCAGCCCGGCATGACTGCGGTCGAGCTGTCACAGCGTCTCACCGGTATTCTGGGGCAAGCGATTCCGGAAGGGTTTGCCTTCATCATCGCGCCGCCAGCCGTGCGCGGCATGGGCAATGGTGGTGGCTTCAAGCTGATGGTCCAGGACCGCTCCGGTCAGGGGATGGAAGCGCTGCAAGGTGCCGCCAATGCGGTCATTGCGGCGGCCAACCAAGATCCGCGGGTGTCGCGCGTCTATACGAGCTTCAATACCGGCTCACCGCGCATTCGTGTTGATGTCGATCGCGACCGGGCCCAGCGTATCGGGGTCGACCCGGCCGCCGTCTACCAGACGCTGGGAATCTATCTTGGCGGCAGTTATGTGAATGATTTCAACTTCCTTGGCCGCACCTTCCGGGTCATGGCCCAGGCCGATGCGCCCTTCCGCAATGATGTTGCCGATATCGGTCGTCTGCAGGTGCGCTCATCGAGCGGCGAGATGGTGCCGATCTCGGCGGTAGCGACCGTGAGCCCGGATTCCGGTCCGGTTCGGGTTGTCCGGCATAATATCTTCCCGTCCGTCGAGGTTCAGGGCAGCACCCCGCCGGGCATGTCGACCAGCCAGTCGCTGGCGGCGATGGAAGAAATCGCCGACGCCGTTCTGCCAGCCGGCTTCGGTTATGAATGGACCGAACTGGCCTATCAGGAGAAGGCTGCCGGCAATTCCGGTCTGATGGTGTTCTCGCTCGCTGTGGTGTTCGTTTTCCTTGTCCTGGCAGCCCAGTACGAGGCCTTCACCTTGCCTTGGGCGGTGATCTTCATCGTGCCGATGTGTATTCTCGCGGCGATGATCGGAATCAATCTGGCCGGGATGGACAATAACATCCTGACCCAGGTCGGCTTGATCGTCCTGATCGCTCTGGCGGCGAAGAACGCGATCCTGTTGGTGGAATTCGCCAAGCAGGCCGAAGAGGGTGAGCACGTCTCCCCCGGTGAGGCCGCCGAGATGTCGGCACGGCTTCGGCTGCGTCCGATCCTGATGACGGCCTTGGCTTTCATCCTTGGCGTTACGCCCCTGGCCTTCGCCCACGGGGCCGGCGCCGAGATGCGCCAAGCGCTCGGCGTTGCGGTGTTCTCGGGCATGATTGGCGTGACGATTTTCGGGCTGATCTTCACCCCGGTATTCTACGTCATCGGGCGTTGGGTCTCAGCGCGGCTGCCCAAGCCGGACATCGGGAAGGGGCAAGAAGGCGACGCCACATCCTGAACTGCTCACCATACCGAACATCGGAAATATGTGATTTAGCGCTTTTGTAGCTTGGCGTTGACGCATACTTGCGCAAGTATTCGCACCATCTATCCGGTTCGAGAACGGCCAGAGTTCAGGAGTGCCCATGCCCGCCCAGTTCGATTTCGTTGACCGCACGGCGGTTGTCACTGGTGCGGCGAGCGGCATCGGTGCCGCTCTCGCCCACGGCCTGGCCGCGCGTGGCTGCCGCCTGGCGCTGGCGGATATCGACCGGGACGGTTTGGACCGGGTCGCGGCATCAATCGGCATCGCGGCGGATCGGGTCAGCCTGCATCAGCTTGATGTTTCTGACCGGCAAGCCATTGAGGTCTTTCCCGAAGCTGTCCGGCTTGCGCATGGCGGGGCGGGCCTGTTGTTCAACAATGCCGGCGTTGCGCTTGGCGGTAAGTTTGAAGATGTGTCTGAGGCCGATTTCGACTGGCTGATGTCGATCAATTTCTGGGGCGTCGTTCGTATGACCCGGGCTTTCATGCCGATGTTGCATGAAGCGAGTCAGGCCCATATCACCAATATTTCCAGCCTGTTCGGTCTGGTCGCACCGGCGGGCCAGACGGCGTATAGCGCCAGCAAATTTGCCGTGCGGGGCTTCTCTGACGCCTTGCGTCACGAACTGGCCGGCAGTTCGATCGGTGTCACGACGGTTCATCCCGGCGGCATCAAGACGGCGATCGCCAGAAATGCCCGTCATGCCGCCGGCGCGGACCCGGAAGAGCTCGCCAAGGGGCTGGAGGCGTTTGAAAAACTTCTGGTAATGCCACCGGAGTGCGCGGCTGAAATTATTCTCCGCGCTGTCGCCCGACGCCGTCCGCGGGTACTGGTTGGGCGTGATGCGCATCTTATGGCCTGGGTGGAGCGCCTGTTTCCGGCGCATTATTGGAGCCTGATCGGTCGTAAAACGAGCCCGGAACCACAAGGGAAACCGTCATGATTTCAACAGTTTTGACGATAGTCGGCCTGCTGGTCCTGGTCGCGCTTGCGCTCATGATCGGGCTGCAAATCTGGTCACACATGGTGGCGCGCAAGGCCGAGATTGCCATCCCCCAGATTGGTGACATTGCGACGGTGAAGGGTGGGAAAATCCATTTCCTTGACCAGGGGCAGGGTCAACCAATTGTTATGATTCATGGGCTTGGTGGGCATTTGCAGAACTTCACCTATGCGACAACGGATGCCTTGAAAGGCGATTTCCGGGTGATAGCCCTGGACCGGCCTGGCAGCGGGTATTCGCAGCGCGATAGCGATGAACAGGCCCGCATTCCGGAGCAGGCGCGGATGATCGCGGAAATGCTGGAAGCCCGGGGAATCGAGAAACCCCTCATCGTCGGCCATTCACTTGGCGGTGCTGTGGCGCTTGCACTCGCATTAGCCTATCCCAATGCTATCAGTGGTCTGGCGTTAATTGCTCCTCTCGCTGTTCTTCCGGAGGAGGGCGCCAAGGCTTTCGATCCGCTGAAGATTGCCAACCCGGTCGTGCGGCGGCTGATCGGCGAAACGCTCGCGGTTCCGATGTCGATCCGCAAGGGCGACGCAACACTTCGCTTCATTTTCGGGCCCAACAAGCCGCCCGCCGATTTCCGGCTTCGTGGTGGCGGCCTGCTCGGTTTGCGGCCGCGCGCCTTTGTGGCGGCTTCGACGGATTATGTGGCGGTCGGCACCGATATGGCCAATGTGACGGCTCGTTTTTCAGAGCTGAAAATGCCGGTCGGTGTGTTGTATGGCGATGCCGACCGGATCCTCGACGCGAGCGCCAATCTCGACGCCCTGCGCGCGGCAATCCCGCAACTCGACGAGGAGGTCCTGCCGGGCATTGGCCACATGGTCCAGATTTCTATGCCGGACGAAACCGAAGCCTTCATCCGGCGGATGGCAGCGAAAAGTTTCGGCTGATCCCTGACGTCATCTTCGCTCGGCGCCGCGACGTCAGATCCATTTCAGGTATTTGAAGGTCGCGATCTGGATGCCGCAAACGCCGAACAGAAGCGCGACGAAGAACCAGAAGGCGCTTACGTTGTCGGAGCCGGGAATGCCGCCGACATTAATCCCAAGCAGGCCCGTCAGGAAGCCGAGCGGCAGGAAGATCGCGGCGATCACCGACAGAACGTAGAGATTTTTGTTCATGCGGTCAGCCAGGGCGTTGGCCAGCTCTTCCTTGACGATCTGGGCCCGCTCGCGAATCGTGTCGAGATCTTCGATATAGCGGATCACCATATCGAGATTTTCCTGCAGGCGCCGTTTGTTCATGGCGTCGAGCCAGGGCAGTTCCGACGCGCGCAAATGCGCGATCACATCGCGCTGGGGAGCGATATAGCGGCGAAACATGATCGCCTGTTTGCGCAGGGCGTTGATCGCCTGCCGGGAGGCGGGGGTTGGTGATTCCATCACCTCTTCCTCGGCATCGTCGAGATTTTCGTCGAGCTCAGTCAGCACGGGTTCCATGCGCTCGAACAGGCGCGCGGTCAGCATGGCGATGAAGTCCGCAGAATTCTTCGGACCGGTGCCTTCAGCGAGGCGTTCACGCAAATCGGTGACCGCCTTGAGCCGGCGGCGACGCAGGCTGATGATACGCGAACCATCGATCCAGAGCCGGATCGAGACCATGTCTTCCGGCTGGGCGTCCTCATTGAGATTGACACCGCGCAGGATCATCAGCGCGCCCTGCTCGAACATCACCATGCGCGGCCGGGTTTCGTCGGCCAACAAGGCGTTGATGATGATCGGGTCGAGATAGGAAATCTCGCGTTCCAGCCAGTCGCGCGCGCCGGGATGGGTTGCGTCGAGATGGACCCAGGCCAGCGCCTCGTCCTTGATCAGGCGGGATACGTCGTCGCCAGTCAGGACATCGCCATGGCCGTCGCCCTTGATCGAGCAGGCATGAAGAATGCCAAATTCATTGGGCATTGATCGCCTCCTTCAGAGCGGCGGCATTCTTGATATGGAGATCGCGCTGCGGGAAGGGGATCTCGATGCCGTTATCGCGGAATTTGTGCCAGATCGCGAACATCACATCGCTCTTCGGCTTCCAGCGGCCAACCATGACATCCTCGATCCAGAACAACAGGGTGAAGTCGATCGAGCTGTCGCCGAAGTTTCGCAGAAAGCATTGTGGTGCGGGGGTTTCGAGGCACATCGCGTGTTCGGTTGCCGCTTGCATGATCAGGCTGTGAGCCAGCTCCAGGTCACTGCCATAGGCGATGCCGACATTGATTTCGACGCGGCCCTTGCTGGTTGAAAGCGTCCAGTTGGTCACCCGGCTGGTGATGAAATCCTCGTTCGGAACCAACACTTCCTTGCCGTCGAAGGTTTCCAGCAAAGTGTAGCGCGCGCTCGATTTGCGCACGAAACCGGTCACCCCGTCGGGCAATTCGATCAGATCGTCGATATCAACCGAGCGTTCCAGAAGCAGGATCAGGCCGGAAATGAAGTTCGAGGCGATGTTTTGCAGGCCCAAGCCAATGCCGATGCCGACGGCGCCGCTGAAAACAGTCAGGGTCGTCAGGCTGAGACCAAGCAGGTCCATCGAGATCAGGACGGCGACCACATAGATTGCGATCTGGAGGATTTTCGAAACCAGGGTTCGGGTGGTGGGGTGCAACCTTTCGAGCCGGCGCACGCGGTATTGCACGGCGCTGGCGACCGCCGCCGTGATCCAGAAGACCAGAACCAACAATACGAGCGCACGCAGGACGTCATAGGCGCTGACCCGGAAGCTGCCGGCGGTGAAGGTCAGCGCCTCGGTATTGAGATATGTGCGTACAGCGTCGAGATTGCCGGTCACGCCGGCGGTGGTGATCGCGAGCAGGGTGATGAAAATCAGCCAGCGGGCCCAGGGCCCGTTGGGTTTGATGATATGTTTCAAGAAATCGCCCATGCCTGCTCAACCGTCCTACTGCCCGTTCCGGGACCGGCGAAGCTGCCGGATCGAATTCTCGCTGCCTACTCTGCCATGACTGGTGGTGCAAGGCGACTGTCGGACCGGGACGGCCTGTGGCTCAATAATCCCGGCGCCAACGGATCGATACCGAGGCTGTGGTGTCGCCGCTGAGGCGCGAGAGAATGCTGAGCTGGGGCGTCAACGTCCATTCGACCCGCGCCGTGCTGAGCGCTGCGGCACCGGCGCTTTCAACCTCGACATAGAAATCATTGCCGAAGCGCCGTCCGCTGGTGACGGTCAGGCTGCCATCGGCATTGGCCCCGATATCGAGCCGGTCGACACCGACCAGGCCGCGAAAGCGATCGATGAAGCCGAACATGTCCTGGCCGGAGAGTTGCGCCGCCAGTTGGGCCGCCTCGAAGGGCCCAAGTTCGCTGGCCGAGCGGTCGAACAGCAGGCGGGCAATGATCTCGTCGTCCGGCAGGGTCGGGACGCTGGTCAGGGTCACGCTCGGCGACATTAGTGGGCCGGCGATCGTGACATCGGCCTGGAAACCCTCGCGCTCATAATGGGCCAGCAAGGACAGGCGAGCGGCCGTTGGCGGACCGTTGAACAGGACCCCGCCCTGCTGCAGGGTGAAGCGTCGACCGAAGACTGTGGCTGAACCGCGCACCAGGTCGGCGGTGCCGGTCAGGGTCGGCTTTTTCGCTTGGCCGGTAATGCGGATATCGGCACGCCATTCGGTGTTGAAGTTGGACGAGTTGAAATAAATCTGGTCGGTGGCATAGACCCGGTAGTCCAGCCGGATCGGCAATCGAGGGCGCGAGGCGCGGATCTGGTTTTTCGGCAGATTGAGCTCGATCACCTCGATCTCCGGGATTGCAGCGGTACCATTGGCTGGTGGCAGGGCATAAACGCGGTCGAGCCGGGTTTCTCCAGCCACGAGCAGGCCGTTCTCATCCATCGTCAAGCGGGTTTGGCCCGTCACGCGCGCCGTCAGATCGGGTCGCCGGGCGGCGGTGAAATTCTCGAAATTGAACTCGGCTTGGCCGCGTGGACCCTGGGCCGTGATGACGCCAGCGGCGGTGGCGTGCATCTCGCCTGTCGAGCCGTCACCGGCGGTGAAGCTCTCCAACTCAACCTGGCTATTGTGCAAATGCGCCAGCATCTGAATGTCGACAATATCCGTGCCGGTGTCGGCAGCGCTGAAGCGGCCATCATGCAAGGCCACCGGACCGTCGATTTCAGGCGCGCCGCGGGTTCCCGAAATCGCCAGGTCAATATCGGCACCGCCCGCCAGCGATGTCCCGATCGGCAAAAGCAGGGAGGTCAGCGACTGGATTTCACCACTGGCCTCGATGCCGCCCGCGATGACGGCCTCGGGTCCATTTAGAACCGCAAGTAGATCGGACGTAACCCCCGACCGTGTCAGGAAGGCGCGGGCGCTCAATCCGCCACCGGTGGCGAGGGTTTCAATCTGCGCATCATCGCCCAAGGTGAGGCGGTTTTCGATCTGCAAATCCGGAGCGTCCGACAGCGAAGCGGCGGTCAGGCCGCTGGCGACAAGCTCGGCGCTACCGCGCCAGATGCCGCCGGTCTGTTGCAACGCGGCATTGCCGTTGATCATGCCGTCCACTTCGGGCAGTCCGGCCAGATCGACCAGCAGGTCGACAGGCAGGCGCTCGATTTGAACGTCGAGTTGAGCCTGATCCAGGCTCTCCTGCCAGTGCGCGCCGAGCTCCCCGCCGCCGAAGGTAATCCGTCCGCCCAGCGCGCGGTTTGCACCCTCAATCACGGCCAGGATCGGCTCGACCGTCTGCCAGGCATTGGCGCCGAGATGTCCCGCCGGGCTCAATTCGGCGCGCAGGCCTGTTTCGGTCCAGCCGATTGTCCCGGTGGCATTGAGATCGAACGGCACGCCGGCGAGGCCAGAAAGTTCAGCGTCCAGCGCTAGCCCAGACATCGGTCCGCTCAGGGAGACCTGCGCGTCGGACACAATGACCGAGCCGGAGACCACGTCTCTTGCTCCGAGCCGGGCATCGAATTCGCCGTCCAGCAGAGCATCGAGCGCAGCGTCATAGTCCAGCGTGAGCGACCAGCGCGCCTGGGTTCCCGCCAGCAGGCTGAAATGCAATCTGTCCTGCTCGATGCGGGCGTCCGCCTGGATCACCGAGGGTCCAAACTGGCTGTCGCGTACGGCGACAGTCCAGTTGGCGCCGTGTTGCTCGGCCGCGCCGGCCAGCACCAGTTCGCGCGTCTCATAACGGCCAGCCAGCGTCCAGTCGGCGGAAAGATTGCCGTCGTCATATTCGGCGTTCAGCGCCAGTCTGGGGACGTTGAAGCGGGTATCGCCGACCAGGATTGCCTCGGTAGCCGTCACGGTGTGAGCGGTGATCAGGCCATCGGTTGAAGTCAGTTCGAAACCGGTCGCCAAGCCGCCGGCAAAGCTCAGGGCGACGCCTTCGAGCGTTCCGGAGAATGCCAGGTCGCCGCTCGCTTGCCAGTCGCTACCGGAGCTGCCCTGGGCTTGTGCCTCCAGCGACAATTGTGTCGAGCGCACCGACAGCGCGGGGACGCGCCAGCCGCCGTCTTCCAGCCGCAGCGTTGCCGTGACGCGCAAGGCCTCGATCAGCGGCGCGAGGCGGGCATCGGTGTCAATGGCGCTGCCGTCAATCTCCAAGGCGATCTCGTTCGCGCCGGTCGTGGTGATGACGGCGGTGACCGGGCCGCTGGCGTGATCGGTCAGACGGGCAATATCATCCAGCGCGGCGCGGGCGTTGAGAGCAAGCTCGTCGCTGCCGGGCGCGAATATCCCGTCGGCATCGATGGAGACATGGGCACCAACCAGTTGCGAGCTGGTGAGCTGGTAGCGGTCCTGTTCAAGGTCGGCGGTCAGATCAAGCGTCAGGCTGGCCCGCTCGCCGAGCAATTCATTGAGGACGCTCTCGCCCAGTTCCGGATCCGACAGGGTGAGTTGCGCCGCGATGACCAGTTGTCCGGAATTATAATTCAGTTGCACCGGCCCGGCGACGGCGCCGATCCGGGTCTCGCCAGCGGCCAGTTGATCAATATCGAGTTGGCCGTCGAGGCCGTAGCCCTCACTCCCGTCGAGCCGGCCCTGGAAATTCAGTGCTCCGGCGCTGACCTCGCCGCCGGACAATTGCGCCAGCGCCTGCCCGCGCGTTTGCAGCGTCAGATTCCAGTTCTGTGCCGCATTGCGGCTGAGCTCAACATCGAGCGTGTCGGCGTGCAGCCGTGCGCTCTGGACGCTGAAGGCCCTGATCGCGCCGTTGGCGCTGACCTCGCCGTGCGACAGGATTGGCGCGACAGTTTCCGGCAGGCCGGTCCAATTGCCCGGCTCCACGGCGCTGTCGATCTGCCAGCGATTATCGGCCCAGCTGAGCTGGCCACTGGCCAGATCACGACCGGTCAGCTGGACACTGAAATGGCCCGTGCCTGACGCCGTGTTGCCGGAGATTTCGGCCGCGACCTCGATCTGCTCGTCGGGCATTTGCACCAGCGTTGCCAGCGTGCCGCCCGGCGCGCCCGACGCGGTGAAATGGCCGGTAATGCCACCATCGGCGAGAATATCGAACTGGCCGTCAATCGCATCGCCCGGCGCATCCAGACGGGTGATTGAAATCGCCGCCTGCCCCGGCGCACCGGTCTGCAGCCGCAAATTGCCGTGCGCTTGCAGGCTCGCGGCCGGACCGGCGATGCCCTCGGCAAGTTCGAGCCGGTCGATCCGCGCTTCGGTCAGGATAAGGTCGGGCAGGTTGCCGCCGCCTTGAGGCGTGTTGGCGTCATCGGGCAGATCAGGTGTTCGGGCGATGGTGACGCGCTCAACCGAAACCAGGCTGATCCTGATCGGGCCGTTCGCCAGTGAGCGTGGCCGCCAATTGACCGCGATCGACTCGGCTTCCAGCCAGACCCCGGAGGCATCGGACAGGGTGATGCGATCAATGCTGAAATCGGACAAGAGGTCACCGTGAACCCCTTCAACCCGGACGCGTCCGATATGATCAATGTCACGCCCATCGACGAAGGCGTTCACCAGCCACCGCCCCGGCCCGTTGCTGAGCGCGACGATGCCGCCGAACACGAGAATCAGGAACAGACCGGCGGTGATTGCCAGGGCTTGTAATATGCCGCGCCAGGGAAAGGGTTTCGCCATCGTCAAAACGCTTGGCCGATGCTGAAATAGACCTGTACGGCCGCTTCTCCCGGGCGACGATTGAGCGGGGTGGCGATATCAAAACGCAGCGGCGCGAAGTCGAAATAATAGCGCGCGCCGATTCCGACCGCGCTGCGAATTTCGGAGAAGCCGGGCGTCGATTGGCTCGAAGCTGCGCCGGAATCGACAAAGGCCACCGCGCCCCAACGACCTTGGGAGCGCCAGCGCAATTCCAGACTCGTTTCACTCACGGACAAGCCACCGAAGGGCGCGCCATCGCTGCCGAGCGGACTCACTGATTGGTAGTCGAAACCGCGCACCGAGCCGCCGCCACCGGCGTAAAAGCGCAGATCGGCCGGCAGGCCTGCGGCGTTGGTCCCGAGCGTCGTGCCAACGCGTATCCGCGCCGCCGCGACGAGTGCATCCGTCAGTCGATAATAGGTGCTGGCGCGGGCTTCGATGCGAACATATCGCGATTTTACATCGCCGAAGGTCGCAGCCGGGGACAGCTGTAGTCTGGCGCGCAGGCCCTGTGCCGGATCGAGCGGGTCATCGCGGCTGTCATAGGTCAGGTTGAGATCAAGGGCGGTGGTGATGGCGTCGCGTGGGCCGGTGATGTCGGTGACCCGCGATATGTCGAGCCGCGTGCCGGCGCCGTATTCAAGATGGTGACCGGCGCGGCGCGTGACACCGGCGTTCAACAATAGCCCGGTTTGATCGAAAGCATTGGTTTTCTGGGATTGAAGCCCGGCCCCGAAACTGAGCGTTTGTTGGTAGCGGCGCCAGTGCGGCAGGCTCAGTGTCGCACTGAGGCCCTGTTGAAGCGTGGCGACAAGGGCTTTGATCGCCAGAGTTTCGTCGCCGGCAAACAGATTGCGCCGCTTCCAGTCGAAATTGGCGCCGGGGCCTTCGCTGGTCGCATAGCTCAACGAGGCTTCGATCGTGTGGCGCGGTGCCGGTGTGAGGTCGACGCGGACGGGGCGTTCGCCCGTCGCCGTATCGACATCGCCCAGCATGACTTGTGAGGTGCGCACGCTCGACAGCGCATCCAGCCGGCGTTGATATTCCAGGATTTCGGCCCGACTGGCGATGGCCCCGGCCTGCAGCGGTGAGATCGCGGCGATATAGCCGGGTCGCCAGCCCTCGCTCTCCAGCTGGAAGGGTCCATAACGCGTGAACGGGCCGGTATCATAGACGAAGTGGACGACGGCCGTATCGGTCGCGTGATCGACTGTGACGCGGCGTTCGCCGCTTTCGGCGCTGGGCCAGCCGGCATTCTGCAGCGCCGAAAGTCCAAGCGCGTCGCTGGCAATGACATCGGCGGCGCGCAGGGGCGTGTCGGCCCGAAGGGTGATGGCGGCAAGCGCGGTTGGCGCCGCTGTCGCGTCGGGTGTTGTTGCCGCATCGACCGTCTCGATCCGCACCCGCGGTCCGAGCGTAATATAGATCGTCGCCCGCAAATCGGTACCGATGCGCGGATCGACCTGAGACCGGTAATAGCCTTCGGAACGCAGCAGTCTGCGGGCTCGATCAGCCGCTGTGCGCGCCTGCCGCAATGCCCCGTCGGCCGGATTATCCGTTTCAGGGCGTTCACCGATGGCCGCTTCCAGAGCGCGGGCGAGCGCCGGATCGCTGACGCCCTCGACGGTCGCGAGCGGGGCTGCGGCGGCGGATCCGCAGGCGGCCAGGGCGACGAGCGCGAAGACAAGCGATTTCAAGCGATGCCACCTTCCTCCGATGCCCAGGCTCGTATAGGCATTCGGGGGCGTTCTGTCACAGACTCTGTGCACGCACGCAACAAGGCGGGACACGCAAACCGGCCTTGGCCAAATTGCCACCGCAATTCTCCGGCAGGAGGGCGATTGTGAACCTGAAGGATGGCCGAGCATGGCGTTATTGTTTCAAGTCCTTCTGGCCGCCACAAGTCTGGCGTTGGCCAGCGCCGCCGCCGGTGATGTCGCGCCGGGCGTTAGCGATGTGGGGAGCGCCACATCGGCCGGGCGTACTATCACGGCGCGTTATTCAAGCTCGGTGCTGATTTTCAAGGTCGGTTCGATCTCGCTGACAGCCGAGATCGAACCCGATCACTATGCGGCCCACACGGTTGTCGAGGCTGCTGGTTTGGCGGCGCTGTTCACCGATTTTGATATCCGGGCCGAGGTCGAGGGCCAGCGTGTCGCCGATCTCATGGCGCCCGTGCGTTATAACCATGTTGAACGGACGGGTTCCAAGGTGCGGGCCGTCGATATCCGGTTCGAGGACCGGGTCGCCTCGTCGGTCGCGACGCCGCCCTTCGGATCGCTGGGCGTGCCGCCGGCGACGCGCGAGCAGCGCACCGACGTGATCGACCCGATTTCGGCCCTGTTTCTGCTTTCGCAATCGCGCCCGGGCGAAGCGGGTCGGGTCTGTTCGGGTCGCTTGGCCGTGTTCGATGGCAAGGCGCGCTATGATTTGCGGCTCGAAGCGGGTGGGCTTGAAACCGTTCGAACGCCCGCCTGGCGCGGCGAAGCCCTGCTCTGCCACGTCTGGTACGAACCAGTCGCCGGTTACGACCCCGAGGACTATCCAACGCCGTCGGAGCTGCGTTACCCGCTCGATATCTGGCTGGCCCCCTTTGCCGAGGATGGATTTTTCCTGCCGGTTCGGCTGTACACGCGGGCCGGTCTTGGCGGCGTGACGATCGAAGTCGCCGAGCTCGATATCCGGGCGTAGCCGGCGGCTCGGTGAACCGGGTCGACCGAGCGGGTGTGTGACGGTGATCACATCGAGGCTGAACATCGAGGTGTAGTGTGAAGATTAGCTACCTCGTGTAGCCCCTCCACCTCCTCCTCCGGGGGAAAGGCGGGGCGCGTGACCTTGCCCAAGCGAAGCCCCAACTTCGCCTCGCGCCCCGCCGAACTTTCCTTGCCCTTCTCGCACCTTCACTGCCACGCGATTTGCCCCAAGGTTGCGCCTTACGGCAACTGGCACGATCATGCTTTCGGCTTGGGACCGGGGGTGGCGTGATGAGCGGGCAGGCGAAGTATCGGGCGTTTATCAGCTATAACCATGATGACAGCCGCTGGGCGCAGCGAATTCACCGCGCCCTGGAAGCCTACCGGCTGCCGGGCAATCTTGTCGGGACGGCCACGGATTACGGGCCGGTGCCCAAGCGCCTGACGCCGATATTCCGTGATCGCGACGATCTGCCAGCGACCGGAGACCTGACGGCCTCTGTCCGGGCGGCGCTGGCCAATTCCGATGTCCTGATCGTGGTCTGTTCCCCTGCGGCGGCGGCGTCGCGCTGGGTCAATCAGGAAATTCGGGAATTCCGGGGCGCCCATCCGACCGGCGACATTCTGGCTGTCATTATTGCGGGCGATCCGGGCGCAGCGGCTGGCAATCAGCCCGGCAATCAATCCTGCTTTCCGCCAGCCCTGCTCGAAAGTGATGCCGAGCCGGTTGGGGCAGATTTTCGCCGGGGCGGCGACGGCTTCCGGATGGGTGTGCTCAAACTCGCTGCAGGCATGCTTGGCCTGCGCCTCGACCAGATCATTCAGCGCGACCTCCAGCGGCGCCAACGCCGCGTGACTGCCGTCACGATGGTCTCGCTTTTGCTCGCGCTAATCATGAGTGGTCTGACCTTGGTGGCTTTTTCGGCCCGCTCCGAGGCAGAGCGCCGCAAGGCCGATGCAGAGGATTTGATCGAATTCATGCTGAGCGATCTTCAAGACAAGCTGGAACCCGTCGGACGACTGGATGTCCTCGATGCCGTTGGCGAAAAAGTCGTTGCCTATTACGCCGCGCAGTCGAACCAACAATTGTCAGCCGACGCGCTGGGCCGCCGGTCCCGCGCGTTTCATTTGCTCGGTGAGATCGAATCCGCCGAGGGCGATCTCGACTCCGCCTACGAACATTTTCGCCGCGCCTACGATGCGACACATCAGCTGTTGCTGATTGAGGGCGATAATCCGGACCGAATTTTCGAACACTCCCAGAGCGCCTATTGGGTCGGCTACTACGCTTGGCGTCAGGGCCGCATGGATGATGCCGAACGGCATTTTCTCGAATATCGCAATCTGGCGCGACGTCTGACTGTTATCGATGATAACAATACAGATTGGTTGGCCGAGTTTGCGTATTCCAACACGAATTTGGGCGTGGTGTATCTGCAGTCCGGGCGATTGCCGGAGGCAAGGGAGGCCTTTTTGGCCGCCGCTGCGCTCGATACTGATCTGGCAGCGCGCCAGCCCGATTCGGTCCAAGCTCATATCGATTTAGCGACCGCAATGGCCTGGGTTGCGACAGTGTTTGAGATGACCGACGGCCGCGACGCGGCCATCGTCGCCCGGCGGCAGGAGATTGCCATTTACGAGGACCAGTTGTCGACCGAGGTCGATGATTGGACGGTCCGCCGCGATGCGATCAATGCCGAACGCGCACTGGCCCGGCTGTTGATTGCGCCAGGACCGGACACACCGGCGGACGATCTGCAGACGGCGCTCGCGATTCTGGAGGCGGCTTCGTTTGAGGCGGACGCTCTGTTGCAGCGCGATCCGGCCAACGGGAATTGGCGCTTAACGACCGTCCGGCAACGATTGTGGCTGGCCCAAGCCCGGCTACTCGCCCATGACTCCGCCGGAGCACGTGAGGCCTATCTTGATGCTTCGGCCTATATGGCACATCCCTCCTGGATGTCGGATCAGAGCGTTCGCGTCGCCGAGACACGTTTTTATGCCGGCCTGGTGGAGGCCCGAATTTTTATGGCCATGGGGCAGTATGATTCGGCGCACATGCGGCTGGACCATCTGATGACGTCGCTGGTGGCCGAAGCCAATTGGCAGACCGAATTCCAGTATGGTCCATTCCTCTATGCGGCCGCGTCCAATGACCTGGCCTGGCTGGAAGATCGCCGTGGGGAGCATGGAACAGCAATGACGCTGCGCCGTCATATGGTGGCAATTCTGGCACCGATTGCGGGCCAGTTGCGGCTCGATGCGGCGACCGAATACCGGCGGGCACAATCCATGCTCGCCTCTGCTCCGGTGGAGGCGAATTAGATCCTCACGGATCGCCAACGTGTCGGATGGACCCGGCGCAAACCTGAAAAATGGGGCAAGACATGACGATTTCAGATATGAGCGGACTGGACGGCACGAAAATCCAACCCGAGCTGCTCGGCAAGCCGACAGTCGTATATGAGTGCACCCAGATTAGCGTCAGCACGCTGCGCGACAGCAGTTTTGTTGTACTTTCGGGAACGGATACGGGGCGCAGCGCGTTTACGGACTCCGAAATTCTGACCATTCTCAACACATTCGGTGGGGTGGTCACGGGCAACCCCGCGGCAAGTGCTGCCCAATTGCGCACTTTGGCCTACGCGGCGCTCGCGCCGCTATGGACTGCGAACAACACGGTGACTCCAAGCCCGTATGATCTCTCCGTCAATTGTTCCAGCCGGCTGATCTTCGCGCTCAGCATGCCCGACTGGTCGTTCGAACCGGCCCGTATCAAGTTGAAAACCGCCTTCGATCAAGGCGAATTTGCGGGCCTGCAATGGTTGACGCTCAATGGCCAGAGCATGGAGCCCAACGCCTTCCAGCTGGTCGACAGCCACACCCAGACCGGTAAATCCTTTGAATTCGCGTTGTTCCTGGATGCGTCCCAGAGCGAGGGCGCTCAGCACACACGAGTGATTATCGATCCGGTCATCAAGAATGAAGATTGACCTGTTGGCGATCATCGGGCCCTTTTGAGCGGCGATGATCGCTGGAGAGCGGATGCGGCGGATAATCCTCGAACGGTTCAATCAGGGCGATTTGGCCCGCGCCTATGACCTTTGCCTTGCGGCCACGGCACAACAGCCCGACGATGGCTGGTTCAAGCATCGTGCGGTGTTGTGCCTGGTCCGGTCCGGGGCGCTTGAGCGGGCTGAACTTGATTACCGCCGCTTTCGGCTATCCGAAGCCAGCCATGATGAGGACAGCCTCGCGCTTGGTGCACGCTTGCGCAAAAGCATGGCGCTGGAAGCGTCGGGCGAGAATGTCCAACGGCTAGCCACCATCGCGGCGGAGCAATATGCCCGCATTTTTCTCCAGACCGGCGGACATTATCCCGGGATTAATGCCGCGACGATGTATCTGCTGGCCGGGGATCGACCACGCGCCGACGCGCTCGCGCGCAAAGTTCTGGGTTCGTGCCGTAAACTCAATCCCGATGGGGATGAGGAGGCGTATTACCGGCTGGCCTCGCAAGCCGAAGCGCATCTCTTGCTGGGCGATATGGGTGCGGCGCACATGGCGCTGAGATCGGCGATCGCCTGTGACCGGCAGAACTACATGGCGCACGCGACCACGATCCGCCAATTGCGAATGGTGGTCAGACTGCTGCAATTACAGGCGCCGTGGCTGGCGGATCTGGAACCGCCCCGCCCCTGCCATTTTGCAGGCCATCTGTTCCAGTCCGGCCCTGGAGCGGACGGGATCACACCGGCGCGGGAATCCGCGCTCGCCTTGGCCATCGCAGAGACTTTCGATCGCGAAAATATTGGCGCTGCCTATGGGGCCATCGCTGCCGGGGCCGACATCCTCGTCGCGGAAGCCGCCATCGCGCGCGGCAATGAACTGCATCTGGTTCTGCCGGTGCCGGTCAATGTCTTCATCGACGCCTCGGTCCGGCCACTGGGCGGCAAATGGGTCAAGCGTTGCGAGGCTTGCCTGTCCAACGCTGCACGGATCCATGAAGTTACCACTGATCGCAAACTCCTGTCCGGTCAGCATATACGTTTCGCCAGCGAGGTCGCGATGGGCCTGGCTCGAATGCGGGCGGGCGCGTTGGCGACATCGCCGGTCCAATTGCTGGTCGCCGACGACACGCAGCGACCAGACAGGTATGGCACCGCCCATGATCGCGATGTCTGGGGCGAGGCCGGGCTGCGTCAGCTCGTAGTGCCGGTCAGCGGCATGAAGCGCTATCGCGGCGCCGAACTGGCGACAAACGGGACCGATCCGGCCTTCAACCAGGTCTTGCGGGCGATGCTATTCGTCGACATTTGCGGGTCTTCAACGATTGCCGATGATCTTGTGCCGGTCTTTGTGAAATCGATCATGACCGTGCTGGCGCGGGAATGCGACCGCCTCGATCCGGCCCCGCTTTACGCCAATAGCTGGGGTGACGGACTGTTCCTGGCGTTTCAGCGCGTCGATGATGCAGCGCGTGCGGCTGATCGGCTCAGGTGTGCCTTCTCGGCGCTCGACCTTGGTGCGCTCGGCCTTCCCGACCATCTCGCGCTGCGTATCGGCGCCCATTACGGCCCGGTTCAGGAAGGCGACGACCCGTTGCGTCGGGTGCCGACCCTGTTCGGCGGCCAAGTGGCGATCGCCTCGCGGATTGAGCGGGCGACGGTGCCCGGTTCGATCTTCGTCAGCGCCCCCTTCGCGGCGGCACTCGCGATGGCGAGCGGCGGCGAGTTTCGTTGCGAATATGTAGGCGAAACCGAGATCGATGCCCTGATGCCGGCGATCGGTATGTATAGCCTGCGCGCCGTCGCGCCCGATTGCCCCGTTGCGCTTGACGACGCGTTCTCAGTTGGCCGTGCTTAGCCGCGCCAAATGGTCGGGATCGACCAATTCAAACGTATTATCCTGTCGCCGCAGCAGGCCACGCCGCTCCAGACCGCTGACCGTTCTGGACACGGTCTCCCGTGTCGTGTTGACGCGCAGGGCGATGGCCGTCAGCGAGGGGATCGGCCGGATGACGCGCGTCTGGCCAGCGGGCGCGCGCTCCGACATGCGCAGAATCTCGGCATAGATCCGGCCCGGTGCGGAGAGGGCGGAAAGCTCGAACATGCGTTGGGTGGTGTGATGGACGCGCCGGGCCAGAATGCGCGACAGGGCGAGGCCAAGCTCGCCATATTGTTGCATCAGCGCAAGGAAGGCTGGCGCGCTGTAACTCGCCAGTTCACACTCGGTTTCGGTGATGATCTCGGATGTCCGGCGTCGGTCGGTGAGGGCGGCAAGCTCGCCGATAATCGTGCCAGGATGCAGCGTGTCGAGCCAGATCTCCTGACCGCCTTCGGACAGGAGCACCACCCGGACCGAACCGTCCAGCAGCAGGAAGACCTGATCTTCCTCATCATCTTGGGCAATGACGCTGACACCGGGCGGGTAGCGACGCAGCTCGGCGCGCGAGATCAGCGCGGCTCGCGCATTCTCTTCCGTCAGAGCAAGAGAATCCAGGGCCAATGCCCAGGATTTGTCCGCCGCCATGGGTAGCCCCGTCCCGCAAACAGTTGCTTCAAAGAAACAATCGGTGATCATGCCGGAGAATGCCAGCACAAATGGCTGCCGACAGGTGGTTGAATGCCGTTCTGAGGCTGTGCTTCGCACCTGCGGTGCACAGGCTCTGCCGGAACGCGTTAGCGCTTGATATGTGGTCAAAGCACCAAGTGGGTGGGTTGCCAGCGATTATTGCGCGGTTCGAAATGAGTGTGCCGACAGCAACAAGCCTTTCCCGGCACGCGGGAAACCTGCTTTACTGGCACTCGGATTATGGGGAAATCGATCATGAAGCATTTGTTCAACGCCTTGCTCTTTCTGGTTCTGGCGTCGGCGCCGGCGCTGGCGCAGTCCTCGCCGCTGAACGCTCACTACGATCCCGATACCCCCACAGCACAAGCGGTCCTGGGCCATGGGTTTGGCGCTGAAATCACGCCGCCGGACCGGGCCATCGCCTATCTTAGAGCCCTGCAGGCCGCGCAGCCGGACCGGATCCAGGTCGTCGATTATGCGACCAGCTGGGAAGGCCGTCAGCTGGCCTATGCGATCATCGCCAAGCCGGAAACGATGGCACGCCTCGATGAGGTTCAGGCCGATTTGCAGCGTCTCGCCGACCCGCGCGGGCTGTCGGCTGAGGCGCGCGATCAACTGATCGCCTCGACGCCGGCCGTCGTTTGGCTGTCCTATGGCGTGCATGGCGACGAGATTTCCTCGACTGATGCCGGCCTGCGGACCGCCTATCATCTGCTCGCATCGCGCAATGATGCCAGTGTCGACCAGATCCTCGACCAGACCATCGTGATTATTGACCCGACCCAGAATCCCGACGGGCGCGCGCGTTTCATCAACAGCTTTACCGCTGCGCGCGGCCTGCAGCCGGATGAGAACCGCTTCACCGCCGAGCACGACCAGCCCTGGCCGGGCGGGCGCAGCAATCACTATCTGTTCGACATGAATCGTGACTGGTTTGCGATGACGCAGCCGGAGACCCGGGGCCGGGTGGCGGCGATGCTGGAATGGCGGCCGATGGTCGTGGTCGACGCGCATGAAATGAGCGGCGACAGCAGCTATTTCTTCGCGCCTTCGGCGGAACCCTTCAACCCGCACGTCGTGCAAAGCCAGCGCGATGCCCAGGATCTGATCGGACGCAATCACGCCCGCTGGTTTGACCAGTTTGGCTATGATTATTTCACCCGCGAGGTCTATGACGCCTTTTATCCGGGCTATGGCGATATGTGGCCGACCCTGCAGGGCGCGGTCGCGATGACCTATGAACAGGCCTCGGCCCGCGGTCTGGTCTGGCGCCGTCGTGACGGATCGCTGTTGACCTATGGCGAAGCCGTCGAGCACCATTTCGTCGCCAGCCTGTCGACCGCCGAAGTGGTGGCCGTCAACCGCGAGCGCTTCGTGCGCGATTACGTCAATTTCCGCGCCTCCGCCGCCAGTGATCAAAGTGGTCCGCAAGCCGTATTGCTCGATCCGGCCTCCAATCGCTGGGGCGCCGAGCGGCTGGCCCGTTCGCTCGTGGCCCAGGGCATCGAGGTGAGCCGCGTCGACGGCCCGGTCTCTGCCTGTGGCACACGCTTCGAGGACGGCGCCTTCGAGATCCGCTTCAACCAGCCGGCCGGCCGCCTTGCCCGCACCCTGCTGGAGGACACGACCGCCTTGCCGCGTGACTTCATGCAGGAGCAGGAAAATCGCCGCGCGCGCGGCCTTGGTGCCGAACTCTATGACGTCACCGCCTGGTCCTTGCCCTTGATGCACAATGTCGAGGCCGTCACTTGCGCCCGTGCACCTGCGCTGACGGGTCATGCCGTTGCCGCTGATGATCCGATTGGCTCGACCGGCTCCAATGCCGGTGCGGCCTGGGGCTATGCCATCGCTTGGGATGATGCCGGACAGGCCCGTCTGGTCGCCGCACTGGTGGCCGCGGGCGTGCCCGCTCGCTCGACCGATGTCGCTTTCAGGATTGGCGATACGACCTTTCCACGCGGCAGTGTCGTCGTGCCCCGCCATGGCGCACCGGCCAATCTGGACAGCCTGATTGCCCGTTTCAGCAACGAAATCGGTGCCCGCTTTATCGGCCTCGCCTCGAGCTGGGTCGATGAGGGACCCAATCCGGGCTCGGAGAATTTCATGCCGGTGCGGGCGCCGCGCATTGCGATGTTGTGGGATAGCGGCACGGATTCAAATTCGGCCGGGCCGACGCGCTATGTGCTCGAACAGCGTTACGGCATGCCGGTCAGCGTGATCCGGGCTGCCAATCTGGGCCGCGCCGACCTGTCGCTGTTCGATGTCATGATCCTGCCGGAACAGGGTAGTGGCGGTTATTCGACGGTTCTCGGTGAGAGCGGTTCGGCGCAATTGACCCGCTTTGTCCGCGCTGGTGGCGTGCTGATCGGTCTGGGTGATGCGACGCGTTGGTTGTCTGATCCGGATGTGGGTCTGGTGCCGGCCCGGCGTGAACGGGCGGTCGATACGGCACGTCCGGCGGCGCAGGACCAGGCGGTGGTCGATGCCGTCGTGCTCGCCTCGACCGATGAGCTCGATGCGGTGCAGGCCGAGCAGGGCGCGATGCCGGACTATTCGCCCGGCGCGCTGCTGCATGTCGAGGCCAATCCCGATGCCTGGATGTCGGCAGGCTATAGCCGCGGCGCTGCGGTGCTGGTGACGGGCTCAGACATCTATGCCCCGATCAGCCTCGACGCAGCGGATACCGCGATGCGTTTCGCGGGACCGGACACGCTGGTGGCGGGCGGCTATGTCTGGGCGGAATCTGCGACGCAGATCGCCTACAAGCCGTTCGTGATCTCCAATTCGATGGGTTCTGGCCAAGTGATCGCTTTCACTCAATCGCCAACCACACGCGCCTATCTGGAAGGGCTCGACCTCTTGCTGCTCAACGCCGTCCTGCTCGGGCCGGCGCATAGTCGCGGCATGCGCTAGAGGGGCCGAGCTGAATTTGACGGGAACGGGGCTTATTCGCCCTCGATCTCGACGCGTTCGGCTTCCAGTTCGAGCCAGCGATCTTCCTTGTCTGAACGCGAGGTCATCGCCGCCGCGAGTTCCTTGGTCGTCCTGGAGAAGCGGACCGTGTCCTTGAAGATGGCCGGGTCGGCGAGGTCGGCTTCGAGCTTGGCAATGGTCTTGCCGAGCAATTCGATCTCGCCGGGCAGAAGCTTCAGCGCGTAGCGGTCCTTATTGGCCATTTTGCGCTTTTCAACGCGCGGGGCGGCGGCGGCCTTGACCGCAGCCTTGCGGTTGGGCGCGACATCGCCGCCGAGCGGCACCAGGCCATAGCCGCGCTGGGAGACCATATCGGAATAACCGCCGGCATATTCGGTCCAATGGCCATCGCCTTCGGCGATCAGCACGCTGGTACAGACGCGGTCGAGAAAGTCCCGGTCGTGCGAGACGATGAAGACGGTGCCGGAATACTCGTCAATCAGGGCCTGCAACAGGTCGAGCGTTTCCAGATCGAGATCATTGGTCGGCTCGTCGAGCACCAGAAGATTGGACGGCAGAGCCAGGGCGCGGGCGAGCATGACGCGCGCCTTTTCGCCGCCGGACAAGACTTCGACCGGCGTGTTGATCTGCTCCGGCGGGAACAGGAAATCCTTCATATAGGCGATGACATGCTTGGACTGGCCATTGACCTCGACGGTATTGCCGCCGCCCTGGGTCAGAGCTTCCGACAGGGTCCATTCCGGGCGTAGCGCGACGCGCTTCTGGTCGAGGCTGGCCATTTCCAGCTTGGTGCCGAGACGAAGTTCGCCGCTATCGGCTTTCAGCTTGCCGGTCAACAGGTTGAGCAGGGTCGTTTTGCCGGCCCCGTTTGGCCCGATCAGACCAATGCGGGCACCGCGGGCGATCTTGATCGAGAAATCGGCAACGATGTCGCGGCCATCATAGGCCTTGTTGAGATCAATCGCCTCGGCGACCAGCTTGCCGGAATCCCTGGCCGCGGAGGATTGCAGATTGACCTGGCCCTCGGGGCCGCGATGGTCGGTGCGCTGCTGGCGCAGGCCCTGCAGATCGGATAGGCGCTTTACATTGCGCTTGCGCCGGGCGGTGACGCCATAGCGCAGCCAGTGTTCCTCGCGCACGATTTTGCGGTCGAGCTTGTGCATTTCCAGCTGCTCGGCTTCGAGCACTTCGTCGCGCCAGGCCTCGAAGGCCGAGAAGCTGCGCTCCATCAGACGGGTCTGGCCGCGATCCAGCCAAAGCGTTTTGCGCGAGAGATTGGACAGGAAGCGCCGGTCATGGCTGATCAGCACTAGGGCGGAACGGCTGGATTTCAGCTCGCCCTCAAGCCACTCGATTGCTGGCAAGTCGAGGTGATTGGTCGGCTCGTCAAGCAGGAGAATGTCCGGGCTTGGTGCCAATGCTTGGGCGAGGGCGGCGCGGCGCGCTTCGCCGCCGGAGAGGATTTTGGGATCCTCCAGCCCGGTCAGGCCAAGATGCTCCAGCAGATATTGCGCCCGATAGGGATCGTCACCTTCGGTCAGGCCTGACTGCACGTAGTCCATGACGGTCTTGAATGCAGTCAGATCGGGATCCTGCTCGAGATAGCGGATCGTCGAGCCGGGATGGACGAAACGCTCGCCCTCATCGCATTCCACCGTGCCGGCGGCGACTTTCATCATCGTCGACTTGCCCGAGCCATTGCGGCCGACCAGGCACAGGCGTTCGCCCTCGCCGACGCTGAGATCAGCGCCATCGAGCAGGGCGGTGACGCCGAAGGTGAGGTGGATATTCTGGAGAGTCAGAAGAGGTGGAGCCATGAGGCACCGCATACAGGGCGCGGCACCGAAGGTCACGGTCCGCGATCAGGTGCTGCGCGCCAGAAAGGGTGGTTTGGGGGAAAATATTTATGCGTACACTTGCGCAACTGATTGTATAATGCCAATCTGACGATCAAGATGATGAAGGACGGCGTCGGAAAGCATGAGCGAAATACCTTTTTTCGACGGCCGGGCAGCCTTTGCCCTCAGGGTTCGACAGGCTTCCGTGGATCTGTATGAGCAGATGGATGAGTGTCTGCAGGCCCACGGTCTGCTTCTGCCGGCCTATGCGACCAGCTTGGTGCAAACGCTTTTCCATGTCGGATCGCAATCCGTCTCCGCGCTGGCCGAGGAGCTTGGCTTGTCGCATCAATTGGCGTCGCAGCGGTTGAAATGGCTGGAGAAAGAGGGGCTGGTTGAGATCGGTGACGATCCCGACGACCGCCGCCGACGCCAGGTCCGGTTGACGGAGTCCGGAACACAGGAAGCGCAAAAGCTTCAAACTTTCCTGCCGCTGCTGGAGCGCGCCTATTCGCATCTGTTCGATGAGATCGGCATGGACCTGCATCGGGGGTTGGTCGACGGGCGTAACGCATTGAGCACAAAATCATTACTGGCCCGGATGCAGGCCAGCTAACATGGGCATGCCGTTCCCACAGGGCACGGTGCAAAGATCGAGACGGGGATTTCGCGACGTGAAGTCCCTCTGCAGGTGGGGAACCACCTGCGATATGGTAATGTGAAAATCGCGACCGATGCCGGTTGCGACCGTTAATCAAGAGGGGCGGACCGCGAGCGCGACCGAAAATTCAATATGCTGGAAATCAAGGGACTGTCGAAAACCTACGGCAATAAAGTTCGGGCGCTGGACAATGTGGATCTGTCGATCCCCAAGGGGATGTTCGGCTTGTTGGGGCCCAATGGGGCCGGCAAATCGACCCTGATGCGGACGATTGCGACACTGCAGGCCCCCGATGCGGGCACGCTGACCTTCGGCGATATCGACATTCTCAAGGATCCGCAGGCCCTGCGCGCCACGCTCGGCTATCTGCCGCAGGATTTCGGTGTCTATCCGCGCATGTCGGCGCGGGCGATGCTCGACCATCTCGCCGTCCTCAAAGGCCTTTCCAACGGCAAGGAACGCAAGGCCGTCGTGACCAGCCTGCTGGAACAGACCAATCTGGCGCAGCACGCCAACAAGGCGGTTGCCAGCTTCTCCGGAGGCATGCGCCAGCGCTTCGGCATTGCCCAAGCCCTGCTCGGCGACCCGCAATTGATCATCGTCGATGAGCCCACCGCCGGTCTCGACCCGGAAGAGCGCAACCGCTTTCACAATCTGCTCTCGGAAATCGGTGAGAATGTCGCGGTGATCCTCTCCACTCACATCGTCGAGGACGTCTCTGATCTCTGCCCGAATATGGCGATCATGAATGGCGGCAAGATTGTCGCCAAGGGCTCGCCCGGCGACCTGATCGCGGCGCTCGACGGCAAGGTCTGGGCGCGCACCATCGCGAAGTCGGAACTGGCTGGTCTGCGCAGCAAATACAACATCATCTCCGAACGTCTGACGGTCGGTCAGGTGAAAATTCACGTGATCGCCGACACAAATCCTGGCGAGGGTTTCGAGCCGATCGCGGCCGATCTTGAAGACGTGTATTTCTCGACGATCCGCCAGGGCCAGACCGCCTCGGCGGCCGCCGCCTGATCCTCAAACCCTACTGAAAGGAGCACACCATGCTCTCGAAAATTGCCGGGTTTGAGGTTCGCTACCAGCTGTTCTCACCCACTTTCATCGCCGTCTTCGCCATTTTCTTCCTGCTGGCCTTTGGCGGTATCACCATTGACAATATCCAGATCGGCGGTGGCGGTGCGACCAATATCAACTCGCCCAACGCCCTGACGATCAACCTCCTGATATTCTCCATTTTCGGTGCCATTATTCCGACGGCACTGCTCTCCTCCGGCGTTCTGAGAGACCAGAGCTTCAAGACCGAGGAGATGTTCTACTCGCGGCCCATCCGCAAGCTGGACTTCGTTCTCGGGCGCTTTGTCGGCGGCTATATCGCGACGGCTCTGGCCTTCGCCAGCGTGCCGCTCGCCTTCCTGATCGGCTCGCAAATGCCCTGGCTCGACCAGGAATTGATCGGGCCGACCAATCTGGGCCACTTCCTCTATCTCTATGCGACGCTCGGGCTGGTGAATATGTGGGTCGTGGGGACCATCCTGTTCACGGTCGCCAATTTCACCCGCTCGACCATTATGACCTATGCCACTTTTGTCGGGCTGTTGGTGTTGTATTTCGTCGGCCTCGGCCTGGCGCAGAACGCACCAGACCTGCGCGAAACCATCGCCCTGATCGACCCGTTTGGCCTCAACACATTCAGTGAAGTCACCCGCTACTGGACCGTCTCGGAACAGAATAACCAGGTGATGGCGTTCGACGGGCTGTTCATGCAGAATCGTCTGTTGTGGATCGGCATTGGCCTCGCGCTGCTGGTGCTCAATATCGCGACCTTCCGCTTCCGGAAAGCCTCGACGGGCGGCGGTCGCTCAAAGCCTGCCACCGGTCCAGCAATGGCGGCACCAGCAGCGATTTCCGATATCACGCTGCCGCGCGCAACCACCTCGACCGGCACCGCCACACAGATCCAGCAATTCTTCGCCCGGCTCAATTTCGAGGTGAAGGGCGTGGTGCTCAATGTCGCCTTCTGGATTCTGCTCGTGCTCGGCCTTTTGAACACCGTTCCCGGCTTCTTCTTCGGTGGTGAGGTCTATGGCACGGCGAATTACCCGGTCACGCGCGTCTTCATCAATCTGATCAACGGCGCCTATTCGATCATCCCGATTGTGATCGTGATCTATTATGCCGCCGAGCTGATGTGGCGCGAGCGGCGGGTCGGATTCTCCGAGATCACCGAGGCCACACCAACACCGAGCTGGGTGTTCATTTCCACCAAATTCCTCGCCATGTGCGTGGTGATCATATCGCTCGTTGTCGTCGCAATCTTGGCCTCGATCGCCTCCCAGGCGATCAAGGGCTATTCGGTCTTCGAGCTCGACCAGTATTTCGTCCGCAGCGTGTTTGAACTGGTGATCCCGCCGGTTATGCTGGCGGCGCTGGCGATCTTCTTCCAGGTGCTGACCAATAATCGCTGGCTCGGCATGGCGGTCATGCTGGTCTTCTTCATCATCACCCTGGTGATGGCCCAGATCGGCTTCGATCATAATCTCTACCAGTACGGGTCAATCCCGGCGGCCCCCTGGTCAGACATGAACCGCTATGGTCATTTCTTTGGCATCAGCGTCTTGTTCTCGGTCTATTGGGGCTTTTGGGCGCTGCTTCTGCTGGTGCTGGCCTATCAATTGTGGAATCGCGGTGCGCCGCAGCCCATCCTGAAACGTCTGGCTGGTCTGTTCGGCGGCTTCAGCCCGGCCACTGCTTCGCTGGCTGCCGTCGCCATTATTGGTGCCGGCCTCACCGGCGGCTGGATTTTCTACAATACCAATGTGCTCAATGAATACATTTCGGGGCCCGACCACCGGACCCTTCGTGCGGATTATGAGCGGCAATATCTCTATCTCGACGATCTGCCGCAGCCGACGATCACCGATACCAGCTATGACGTTGATATCTATCCCGAGGACCGGCGCTACACGGCACGCGGCAGCTATGTGCTGGAGAATAAGACTGACGGGCCGATCGACACGTTGTGGATCTCCTACGGAGAGTACACGACCGTCGTCTCACAAAGTCTGGAAGGGGCAAGCCTGGCGACGTCGGATGAACCGTTCTACATCTACAGCTTCGCTCTGGATGCGCCGATGCAACCGGGTGAGACGCGGATCTTCGACTTCGCAATTGCCCACAATAATCCGGGCTTCCGCAATTCCGGCAATATCACGACGGTCAATTACAACGGCACATTCTTCAATAATGGCGAGTCGATGCCCAATATCGGCTTCAATCAGGGCTGGCGTCTGACCGACCGGCAGCAACGCCGGCGCGACGGGCTCGAGCCAATCCCGCGGGCCTTCCCGCTTGAGGATGAAACCCACTGGAATGAGAGCGCGTTCGGAAAGACGTCCGACTATGTCAGCTTCCGGACCATCGTCTCGACCAGTGTCGGACAGACCGCCATCGCGCCGGGCTATCTCGAGCGTGACTGGGTGGAGGGTGACCGTCACTATTTCGAATACATCATGGATCGCCCGATCCTGAACTTCTACTCGTGGCTCTCGGCGGATTATCAGCTGGCAGAGCGGACACGAAACGGGATCGATCTCCAGGTCTTCTATCACGAGCCGCATGCTTGGAATGTCGAGCGCATGCTGACGGCGTCCGAGGATGCCTTGGCGTATTTCTCGGAGCATTTCAGCCCCTATCAATACCGCCAGTTCCGCATTCTGGAATTCCCGGCCTATGCCAGCTTTGCCCAATCCTTCCCGAACACGATCCCGTTTTCGGAGGCCATTGGTTTCATTGCTGATCTGCGTGATCCTGACGATATCGACTATGTGTATTACGTCACGGCTCACGAGGCGGCGCACCAATGGTGGGCGCATCAGGTGATGTCAGCCAATGTCCAGGGCGGCACCATGTTGATCGAGACCTTCGCCCAATACTCGGCTCTGATGCTGATGCGTCAGGAGTATGGCGAGGACAATATGCGCCGCTTCCTCAAATACGAGCTCGACCGCTATCTCAGCGCCCGCGGTTCGGAAGCGATTGAGGAACAGCCGCTCTATCGCGTCGAGAACCAACAATACATCCATTACCGCAAGGGCGCGGTGATCATGTATGCGCTGCAGGACTATCTCGGCGAGGATGTCGTCAATCACGTCATGGCAAGACTGATCGAGGAGCGTGCCTATTCGAGCCGCCCCTATGCCACCACGCTCGATTTCCTGCGCATTCTGCGCGAAGAAGCCGGGCCGGAGCATGAGCAGATGATCCACGACTTCTTCGAACGGATCGTGCTGTTCGATCTCAAGGTCACCGATGCAACGGCGACCCAGCGCGAAGATGGCCGCTGGGATCTGGTGATGGACATCGAGGCGCATAAATTCGCAGCCGATGGCGAGGGCGTCGAGACCGAGGAAGATATCGACTACATGGTCGATATCGGTGTCTTCACCCGCGATCTCGATGGTGCGATCCAGGGCTCAGATCACGTGCTCTACATGGACAAGCATCGCATCAATGAGACCACGATGCGGATCGAACTGATCGTTGACCAAGAGCCGGTCTATGCCGGGATCGATCCCTACAACAAGCTGATCGACCGCAATTCGGATGATAATCTCAGCCGGGTGACGATCGAGTAGGGCCGGCGCGGGCCCCCACCCAATCCCGGACGGGAGGTGGGGGCCGCACGCGCACTGCGGATCATGCGTCAGGCGATGAGAAACGTGTTCGATTCCGGACCAGAATCGCGTGTCAGACTGCGCAGGAAGTTTGGAAAAATCTCCATCGCGTCCATCGCCGGCAGACTGCCTTTTTCGCGGCCGCTCCACCAGTATATCCAGAACGATGTGACGTGTGTCACCACGCCCAGATCGCTGCCGAGGTCCCGGAAATAGTGGGGCGCGTTGAGGAGAAAACGGCGAATGACGGTCGGGTCGCCGCCGTGACAGAACAGGCCGAATTCCCGGTCATATTCGTCGATTATCGAGCTGAGCGCTCTCCAACGATTGCGAACTTCGTTGATGATTGAACGGCGAATTTTGTTGATCTGCTCGGTCTCGGCGGGGGTCGCGCTTGATATGGTCAGAGCATTCATTTCCCTGAGAAAATCGCGCAATTCATATTTCGCGACATCGACGCTCCAGCGGTAATAGAGCGTGCCCTTCCAGCCGAAAATGCCTTGTGAAAACTCGTCATCGCTCAGGCCGAGCGTCGTACGCAGCTGGTGCATGCTGTCTGACGGATCGTCACACAAAAGTTGTTCGGCAAATTTGAGCGCTCGCCGGTCATCCCGCCTCAGCTCGCCCGCTCCGAAAGCCAGCCCGACAACGCCGGCGATTTGCTGCGCGACGTGGCGGCGCATCGCGACCTGATCCGCTTCGGTGATGCTGAAATAATGCCGTGCAACAGGGTGATGACACTCCGCGTAGCGGTCGGCGAGCAGGAAAGGGTCGAAAGATGGGAGGTCGGCAAGATCTTTCAGTCGCTCAAGGTCGGCATCGAAATGCTTGTTTTCCGACCCGGCGCCGAGAAATTTCCGCAACCGGCTGTCGAAGTCACGTTCCTCGACGATGAAAGTGTGGCCACCCATCGAGAGGTCGGCGGTATTCACCGGGATGATGACCTTGGTGACGACCGGGTCCTCGGTGGCCAAATAGGCCCGATCTTCGGCGCGGACTGTGTGTTTGATCAGGAAACTCGCATTGAGCCGCGGATTCCTGAAAAATGGATGGGAGATATGGTCGGGCTTGTCGTGGAAGCGTCGTCCGATGGACCACAGGTCGAGAATTCGCGGGGTCGCACCGCCCTGCACAATCCATTTTAAATGTGTACGATCCGCATTGTTCATCAACTAAACTTCCCTGATGGGAATGTGAAGGGTGCAGCAGAAGCATTAAGTTCATATTAATTTTTTTGTCCTAGTCGCCCACCGGCCCTGCGCTGGCTGACGCGCAGGCGGTCGCCGGGCCTGACCCGACCGGGGCAAATCCGGCGTCAATAGGTCGGGAGTGGAGATGGGCGACGCGGCGTGTTCTCGGTCTCGTCCGACAGTTGCGATTATGCAAAGCGCGGGGCCACGCGCCGGCGATGTTCGCGATCACGCTCAGCAAGCAGGAAGGGGGCGGAAATGCAGCTGGTGGCGCCTCCCTTGAGGATGTGGCGCAGGTCGGACCCGGCAATCGGCCTGACGCGGCTCACGTCCGCTTCTCCAGGTGCGGTCAGAGGCCTGCGTCACCGCTTCAAGCTCCGGTCGGTGTTGCCGGTTGTATTCGAGATGCAATTCAATCGAACGCCGCAATGCCCCGAGGTCAAAACCCATTCAGTTTTTGCGGGCCGGAGGCTTGAGCAGCGAGAAGAAAAAGCCGGCGCCTGCGCCGCCCAGCGCCAGGCTGAGCAGGCCCGTCAGGGTCCGGCTTGAGGCGACCGGCGTGATCAATGAATGCAGGACCTCGCCATAATAGGTCGTGATCGCCAGCATGATGCAGGCGACCGCCGCCCCACCTGCCAGGGTAAAACCGATCCGGCGCCAGGGTTTTCCAAGCAAGCGAGCGGTCCAGCCAGCGACCGGGAAGGCGATCGTAAAGCCGATCAGCACCAGGACGAACAGAGTCGGCCCGAAGCCCAGAAGATCGCGCTTGATGGCGTCGAGCCGCACGGCGGTGGAGAAGTCGGCCCCGACTGCAGACAGCGATTGCAGCACGACATGGGTGTTGGCGATGCTGACCAACACGGTTCCCAGCACGACGCTGAGCAGAAAAATGAAGGCGGTGCGTAAAATCGACATGCGCGGGGACCTTCGAGGGCTCTACAGACTGCGCGCCAGCCTATAGGCTGGCTGGCGGCACGACAATTGGCGGAGTTTGATGATGAGACACTGGGTTTTTGCGACGCTGGCAGCCTTCGCCATCAGCTCGGCCGGCTTTGCCGAGCCCAGGCAGGAAACGGTCGTCGAAGGGCTGGAATTTCCCTGGAGTCTCGCCTTCCTGCCGGATGGCCGCATGCTGGTGACCGAAAAGCCGGGCCGCTTGCGCGTGATTGATGCGGACGGTCTGGAGGCCGCGCCCGTCTCCGGCGTGCCGGAGGTGTTGTATTCCGGGCAGGGCGGTCTGCTCGACGTCGTCTTGCACCCGGATTTCGAAACCAATCATCTCGTCTATCTCACCTGGTCTGAAGGCACGCCGCGCGACAACACGCTCAAGCTTGGCCGTGGCCGGTTGGAGGGCATGGCGCTGGTCGACTTCGAGGAAATTTTCGCCGCGCAGCCCAACCGTCACACCGATGTGCATTATGGCGCCCGGCTGGCCTTCCTGCCCGACAACACGCTGCTGCTCAGTGTCGGCGAGGGCTTTGATTATCGCGAGGAGGCGCAGCAGCCGGCCTCGCATTTCGGCAGCTATGTCCACCTCAATGCCGATGGCACACCCATCACCAGCCCGTTCGCGGATGCTGCGCCGGGCGTCTACACCATCGGTCACCGCAATCCGCAGGGCATCGCGGTCGATCCGGTGAGCGGGATTGTCTATTCCAACGAGCATGGGCCACGCGGTGGCGACGAGATCAATATCCTGATCGAGGGCCGCAATTATGGCTGGCCGATTGCCACCCACGGCGTCGATTACACCGGTGCGCTGGTGAGCCCCTATACCAGCTATCCCGGCATGGAAGAGCCGCTGCTCTACTGGGTGCCGTCCATCGCGCCCTCAAGCATGGCGATCTATCACGGAACGATGTTTGCCGACTGGGATGGCGATCTGCTCGTCACAGCCCTGATCCATGGCGATGCCGGTGTCCCATCGGGACATTTGCGCCGGATCGATCTGGAAAACGGTGAAGTGGTGGGTCAGGAGATCCTGCTCGGCGATCTCCAAGCGCGGATGCGCAATGTCGCGGTCGCGCCCGACGGCAGCATCTATCTCCTCACCGACGAGCCCGAAGGGCGTTTGATCCGGTTGACGCGGGACTGATCACTCGGCCGTAGCAGTGCCGCTTTGATGGCCGGGCAGGCGGCTGTCGATATGGCGCCGGCGCCAATTGCCCAGACGCGAGGGCGCGGCGAGCAGGACCGGGGTCAGGATCAGGGTCAACAGGGTTGAGAAACCCAGCCCCCAGACCACGGCCGACGACAGCTGCACCCACCATTCGCTGGCGGGTCCGCCAATACCGATCACGCCACGGCTGAAATCGGCATTGATCTGCCAAGCCATCGGCAACAGGCCGAAAATCGTTGTGATCGTGGTCAGCATCACCGGGCGCAGGCGCTGGGCTGCGGTGCGGATAACAGCCTCATCGACCGCCATCCCAAGGCCGCGCAGGCGCTGATAGGTGTCGATCAGCACGATATTGTTGTTCACCACAATCCCCGCCAGCGTCACCACCCCCGTGCCCAGGAAGAGGATTGAGATATAGGGGAAGGTCAGCAGGACGCCGAGCAGGACGCCGACAACCGATAGCACGACCGCCAGCAGGGTCAGGACGACGTGCCAGAAATTATTGAACTGCCAGAGCAGGATCACCGCCATCATGAAGAGCGAGGCAATCATCGCGCCGACGAAGAAGGCACCGGCCTCGGCATTTTCCTGGTCGGCGCCGAGATATTCGACCGAAACGCTGCGCTCGATATTGCCGCTCTCAACCTGGGTGTCGATCCAGGCCCGCACTTCGGCGACGAGCAGATTGCCGGCATGGTTGTCGTCAGCATTGGCCCGGATCTGCAGCACGCGCTGGCCGTCGCGGCGGCGGATCGAATCGACCCTCGGTCGCGGCTCCAGCGTCACGAAATTCGACATCGGCACCGTGCCGTTGCGGGTATTGACCCGAAGATCGCCAAGCCGGGAAATGTCGCGATCCGCTTCGGGGAAACGCACCCGGATATCGACCTCTTCATCGGCATCATCGGGCCGGTAACGCCCGACCAATGAGCCGGTTGTGACCAGCTGCACCGCCGCGCCAACCTGGGTGACGTCGGCGCCAAAACGCGCCGCCTCGGCGCGGTCGACATCCAGCCGCCACTCGACCCCGGGCAAGGGCAGGCTGTCCTCGATATCGACCAGCCCGTCCACCGTATCGAAATAGGCCCGGATCAATCGTGCGGTGCGTTCCAGTGCGTCGGCATCATTGGAACGCAATTGGACCTGAACGTCCTTGCCGACCGGCGGACCCTTTTCGAACGGTCTGACTTCGATGATGACGCCGGGAATGCCGACCATGGCCTCGCGGATTTGCCGCTCGATCAAGCGGCCATTGGGGCGTTGCCCGAAGGGTTCGAATTCCACGAAAATGCGGGCGATGCTGTCGGCCGGGGCAGAGCCGGTGCCGTCGAAGGGATTATTGCCCGGCGGCTGACCGGCGACGGTGTAATAGCCCTTGATGCCTTCAATCCCGGCCAAGCGGCTCTCGGCTTCCAGCGCGATTTCGTATTGTTCGGCCGGTGAAAGATTGCCGCGTGCGCGGACGAAAACATAGAGCTGTTCCGGCTCGGCATCGAGGAAGAATTCGGTCCGTTTGGGCTGCAGGCCGAACAGGCCGGCCGAGCTGGCGGCGAAGCTTCCGACCACCAGAACGACGATCAGCACACCGCTCAGCGTCACTGTGATCGGTCGTTTGATGAGGCTCGAGACCAGCTTGGCATAACGACCGGTCAGACCCGGCAGATCGGTCGGATCGCTGTCTTCCTGGGCGTTGAGATGCGCGACGGCTGATTTGGGATCGACGACGCCGCCCTTGGCGCCCAGCACCGAGCCGAGCGTCGGCAGGAAGATCAGAGCCATCACCAGCGCCGAACTGAGGACGAAGATCAGAGTCAGCGGCAGATAGGCCATGTATTGGCCGGGAATCGAGTTCCAGAACAGGAAGGGGAGGAAGGCGGCCAATGTCGTCGCGGTCGAGGAGACAATTGGCCAGAACATGCGCTTGCCGGCATGGGTGTAGGCCATTTTTCGGGTCTCGCCCTCGGCGAGTTTGCGGTCGGCATATTCGACCACCACGATGGCCCCATCGACCAGCAATCCGACCGCCAGCACCATGGCGAACATCACCATGAAATTGATCGTCAGCCCGTAGAGGCCGAGCAGCAGGAATGCGAACAGGAAGCTCGACGGGATCGCCAGCCCGACGAGCAGCGCCGAGCGCAGACCAAGCGCGGCGACGACGATGATCAGGACCAGCACGATCGCCAACACGATGGAGCTGGTCAGGCTGTGCAGGCTGTCGCGCACATAGGTCGACTGGTCGAGGCTGAATTCGTAATGCACCGTCTGCGGCCATTGGCTCGCGACGTCTGCGGTCAGCGCCTGGACCGCAGCGCTGGTGTCCATGATGTTTTCGCCGCTACGCCTGACAACCTGCAGTGTGAAGGCGGGCTGGCCATTATAGCGCGCATAGCTGTCGGCATCCTTGAAGGTGCGGCGCACGGTGGCGACATCCTGCAGCGTCACAACGGCGTCATTCGAGCTGATCAGCGGCAGGTTAAGCGCATCGGCAGCGGTCTCGAACAGGCCGGGCACCTTGACCTGGAAACGCGCCGCTCCGCTATCGAGCGAACCGGCGGCGATCAGCCGGTTATTCGACTGCACCGCGTTGAATAATTGCGCATAGGTGACGCCGTGGGATTCCAGCAGCGCCGGATCGATCACGATTTCCAGCACTTCCTCGCGCAGACCTTGAACATCAACCTGCAGGATTTGCGGCAGCGCCTCGATCTCGTCCTGCAACTGGCGCGTCAGCTGGAACAGCGTGCGTTCTGGCGCGTCGCCATAGACCTGCACGGCGATGGTTGGCGCGAGGCCGGAATTGAATTCCTGCACGATGGGTTCGCGGGCATCTTCGGGAAATTGGCGCCGCGCCATATCGACAGCGTCGCGCACATCCTGCACAGATTGATCGGCATTGAAGGGAACTTGGAATTCGGCGACCAGCGTGCCGGCACCGAGCGCCGCAGTGCCGTGCAGTTCCACCAGCCCGTCAATCGCGCGCATCTCGGTTTCGACCGGCCGCACGATCAGGCGCTCCGCGTCCTCTGGCGAAATGCCGTCCAGCGGCACCACGACGACAACAAAGGGGAAGGGAATATCGGGGTCGGATTCGCGCGGCAGCGTCAGAAAGGCGATAAGGCCGGCCGCCAGCGCACAGACAAAGATCCCCAGAATCATCCGGGCGCGATCAATCGCAAAATCGACAATTCCGGTCACTCGGCTGCTCCGGCGCCCGCCAGCCTGACCTGGACCCCGTCCTCGACGAAGTCCTGTCCGACCGTGATCACCCGGGCCGGGTTCGGCAGGCCGGAAACCCAGACTTCCTCGCCGTCATCGTCCAGCAGCTCCACCGGCAGGAAGCGGACGATGTCGCCGGCTTCGACAATGCGCACGCCCAGTTCGCCATTGGCGTTCAGAGCCAGAACCGAAGTCGGGATACGATAGGCGGGCTCGGCGGCGAGCGGGATCGCAATCTCTGCGGTGACGCCGCTGCGCAGCTGGCCGTCCGGATTGGGAGCCGCCAACTCAAGACGGAAGGTGTGTGTTGCAGGATCGGCGCGGCGTTCGACGAAGCGTACCGTGCCCGCGACGGTCTCGCCGGTGATCAGACGGGCCGTACCTGGCATGCCCGCTGCCAGGCCGGCGACATCGCGCTCGGCAACTTCAGCTGTGATCAGGATCGGGTCCAGCTGCACGACAGTGCCGCAGGCCGCTCCCGGGGCGAGGTAGTCACCGATTTCTCCGGCGCGATTGTCGAAATAGCCGTCAAAGGGCGCGCGGATATTGGTATTGGAAACTTCCTGGCGCGCCGCTTCAAGCCGGGCCTGGGCCGCGTCGCGCAGGGCTTCGACGCCGGCGACGGCATTGGCGGAGCGGTGGCCGCGATTGAGCAGTTCCACGGCGGCATTATAGTCCAGTTCGCGTGTGCGGTATTCCGCCTCGGCTTGGGCGAGGGCGGCGCCGCGGGCATTGAGGTCGAGCCGGCACAGGACATCGCCTTCGCTGACAGTTGTGCCTTCGACGGCCGGTGCCGCGACGATGCGGCCACCGGTTTCGGAGCGGACGACGACTTCGCGGAAGGCCTCTGTGCGGCCGCGCAGGGCCAGCCGGGCCGGACGGTCTATTGCGTGGATGGTCTCGGTGACGACTTCAAACCTGACGGGCTCACTCGAATTTGCATTTGCGGCATGTTGCGGGCCGCCCTGCAGCAGCGTGCCGATTGTGAACAGGATGACGACGGCGACGAATATGGCCAGGGCGGTCAGTTGCGAACGGTTCAACGAAATCATTTGGGTGCCCTGCAATTGGATCGTGCATCATCGTGAATCAGCGAACAGCGTTTACTTTCACGACTGATACAGTGCGCACGCGCTCGGGGCGAGTGATTTCCGAGCGCGAAAGGCGGCAAATTACACCCACAGGCTTTAGACGTGCTGGCCCGCACACCAGCCCGACGACCAGGCCCATTGGAAATTATAGCCGCCCAGCCAGCCCGTGACATCGACGGCTTCGCCGATGAAATACAGGCCCGGCACGTCGCGCGCCTCCATCGTGCGGCTGTCGAGGCCGGCGGTATCGATGCCGCCCAGCGTCACTTCGGCCGTGCGATAGCCTTCCGAACCGGTTGGCTTGATGCGCCAGTCGCGCAGCCAGGCCTCAAGCGCTCTGAGCTTCTTGTCCGACTGGTCTGCGAGATTGCCGATCAGGCCGCAATCAGCGGCGAGCAATTGCGCCAGCCGCCTGGGCAGAAACACCGCCATCGCCGTGCCAATGGCCTGGCGGCCATTCTCGGCGCGTTGCGATTTGAGTTCGTCGAATATGCCGAAGCCGGGCTGGAAATTGATCGAAATCTCCTCGCCTTCGCGCCAGTAGGAGGAGATTTGCAGGATCGCCGGCCCGCTCAATCCGCGATGGGTGAAGAGCAGGGCTTCCTCGAAGCTGGTCTTGCCGGCGCTCACGATCGCTTCGACCGCAACGCCGGCAATCGGTTTGAAACGTTCGAGTATCTCCGGACCGAAGGTGAGCGGAACCAGGGCCGGCCGCGTCTCGGTGACTTCAAGGCCATAGGCGCGCGCGACATCATAGGCGAAACCGGTTGCGCCCATTTTCGGGATCGACTTGCCGCCCGTGGCGACCACTAGCGAGCGGCAGGCAAACACCGAGCCATCGCTGAGCTTGAGCACGAAACCCTCGCCCTTGCGCTCGTGAGAGGTCACCGAAACGCCCAGCCGCAGACCAACTCCGGCCTCGCGCATCTCGCCGCGCAGGGCGTCAATGATTTGCGTCGCCGGACCGTCGCAGAACAATTGGCCTAATGTCTTTTCATGCCAAGCGATCCGATGGCGGTCGACCCACGCGATGAAGTCACGCTGGCCATAGCGCTTGAGCGCCGATTTGGCGAAATGCGGGTTGGCCGAGATGAAGTTATTCGGGCCGCAATGCAGATTGGTGAAATTGCAGCGCCCGCCGCCGGAGATGCGGATCTTCTCGCCCGGCTTGTCGGCATGCTCAATGAGCACGGCCGTGCGGCCACGCTTGCCAGCCTCGACGGCGCACATCATGCCCGCCGCGCCCGCTCCGATAATGGCGACGTCATACTCAATCATTGCGGCTCATTTCTTCTGTGAGAAGGCGGAAGCGGGATCAGCCGGTTACCCGGTCGAGCCAGTCGGCGAAGGCCGCCATCTGCGCCTCACGCCCGATCTCATTGAGGGTCTCGTGCCGGAATCCCTTCAACAGGTGGAAATCGACATCGGTGAATCCGGCCTTCTTGAGACGTTTGTAGAGCGTGCGCATCGCCTTGCCCTGCAAAGTCGCCGGATCCTTTGACCCGCCGACAAGATGGAAGGGCAGGTCGCGTGGCACATTGGTAAAATTGGCCTTGTCCTCGGCAAAGGCGCTGCCCTCGAGGAAGTCGCGCCACAGCGAGACGCTGGCCGGCCAGCCGCACACCGGGTCATTGACGTATTTGTCGACCTCGGCGGTATCGCGCGACAGCCAGTCGGCATCGGTGCGGCGTTCGGGGAAAGTCTTGTTCCAGGACTTGAACGTCATCTTGTCGAGCGTCAGGCTCGGGGTAAATTCTCCGCCGACAGCGGCTTCAAACCACAGGATGAGCTTCATGAGACTGGCCAGTTCGCCCAGCGTCATATTGCCATTCCAGATCGCCGCTCCGGCCAGCTTTTCCGGCTGGCGCAGCGCCTGGTTGAAGGCGATCACGGCGCCCATGGAGTGACCGAACACGATCAGGGGCAGGCCGGGCCAGGTGGCGCGCAGCGAGTCTTCGACGGCGCTGACATCACCCATCACCTTGGTCCAGCCATCCGTGTCGGCATAGCGGCGCGCGGCGCCATCTTCCGCCGTCGTCGCGCCATGACCGCGATGGTCATGGGCGCCGACATGATAGCCGCGCGAGGCGAGATATTCCGCGAACGGCGCATAGCGGCCGGCATGTTCGGCCAGACCGTGATTGATGTGGACAATGCCGCGCGGTGTGCCCTTGGCTTCCGCGGTGTAGAGCGCCAGCCGCGCGCCGGTCGGGCTGGGCAGGGTTTGCAGGCTGTAATTGGACTTCGGCATGTCGGCTCCCCGGGTCTGGTGAATATGAACCTAGCGCGTTTTCTTATCCGGCGGCAGGGCTATAGTCACACCGAGGCAAGGCGGGGAAGTTCATGTTCAAGACGCGCAAGGCGCTGCTGGCGCTCGATCAGGGCACGACCAGTTCGCGCGCCATCGTATTTTCGCTCGACGGTTCGATCATCGCCGAGGCCCAGCGCGAATTCGAGCAGATCTACCCCAATCCCGGCTGGGTCGAACATGATCCGGAAGTGATCTGGGCAACGGTGCTGGCAACCGCCCGCGAAGCCTTGAAGAAAGCCGAGAAGAAAGGCTGGAGCGTCGAGGCAATCGGCCTGACCAATCAGCGCGAAACCACCCTGGTCTGGGACCGCGCCACCGGCCAGGCGATCCACAACGCCATCGTCTGGCAGGACCGCCGCACCGCCGATGTCTGCGCTGCCCTGCGCAAGGCCGGCCGCGCCGAGACGGTCGTTTCGCGCACCGGCCTGGTGCTCGACCCGTATTTCTCCGCCACCAAAATCGCCTGGATCCTCGACCATGTTGATGGCGCCCGCGCCCGTGCCGTCAAGGGTGAGCTCGCCTTCGGCACCGTCGATAGCTGGCTGATCTGGCGCCTGACCGGCGGTAAGGTCCACGCCACCGATGCCACCAATGCCAGCCGCACCTCGCTCTATAATATCGCCGAGGACCGCTGGGATGAGGACTTGCTCGACCTGTTCGATGTCCCCGCTGCGCTACTGCCGGAGGTGCGCGATTGCGCCGGTGATTTCGGCACCACGGTGCCGGAACTGCTCGGACGCTCGCTGCCGATCACCGGCGTCGCCGGCGACCAGCAGGCCGCCGCCATCGGCCAAGCCTGTTTCCGCCCTGGCGAGATGAAATCCACCTATGGCACCGGCGCCTTCCTGCTGCTCAATACCGGCCAGGAGATGGTCCGCTCGCGCACCCGCCTGTTGGCGACGATTGCCTATCGTATCGCTGGCGAAACGACCTATGCGCTGGAAGGCTCGGTCCTGTCCGCCGGCTCGACGGTCCAATGGCTGCGCGATGGTCTCGGCCTGCTGAGCCAGGCCTCCGAGATCAGCGGCTTGGCGGCGGGCGCCGATCCGGAAAGCGGCGTCTATCTGGTCCCCGCCTTCACCGGTCTGGGTGCGCCCTATTGGGATGCCGACGCACGCGGCGCCATCATCGGCCTGACAAGAGGCGCCGGCCGCGCTGAAATCGCCCAGGCCGCCATCGATTCCACCGCCCACCAGACCTGCGACCTTTTAGAAGCGATGGCTGGCGACGGCGTCACCACCAAAACCCTGCGCGTCGATGGCGGCATGGCCCGCAATGACACCATCCTCCAGCGCCTCGCCGAACTCACCGACATCGAAGTCGTCCGCCCGAAAAACACCGAAACCACCGCCTGGGGCGCGGCGTTTCTGGCTGGCCTGGGCGCGGGGCTCTTCCGCAAGCTCGAGGATGGGCGCGCTATCTGGAAGGCTGATCGCGAGTTCAAGCCGGGATGCGAGCCTGCGCACCGGGCGCGGATGCGGGCGGGGTGGAAGGATGCGGTGGGGCGGGTGAGGACGGGGTGAGGGCCTCTCGTTCAGCAAAACCACAACGCCATTTTTCCCCGGACCTGTTCCGGGGCCTGCGGAGGGGAGTCGAGAAAGCTCGCCCTGCTCCGGTAGGCCCCGGACTTCGCTACGCTCCTTCGGGGGAAGTGGTTTGTTGGTTTGGGGAAAAGCCCGTCCCTACCCCTCCCCCAGAATAATCCCAGCCGCCTCGACCAGATCGCCCGCCGTGAAATGCTCCGCCGGTGAGGCCAGCGGGTCATCCGTGATCAAAATCCCGCGCGCACCGACAGCATTCGCCAGGCCGGTATCGCTGGTTTTGTCGCCGATCACCCAGGCTTGATCCAGCGGCAGGCCGGTCGCGGCGGCCACCTCGAGCGCGAGGCCCGGCGCGGGCTTGCGGCAGTTGCAGGCGTCGTCGGGGGCGTGGGGGCAGAGGGCGACATGGGCGATCTCTATGCCGTGGGCGCCGAGCATGCTGACGAGATGGTCGTTGACGGTGTCGGCCTGTTCGCGGTCGAACATGCCGCGGCCGATGCCGGATTGATTGGTGACGATGGCGAGGACGGCGCCGCCATCGCGCAGCAGCGTTAGGCCTTCCAGGGCGCCGGGCAGGAATTCCAGACCGGCCGGGTCACCGAGATAGTGGCGGTCGATATTGATGGTGCCGTCGCGGTCCAGCAGGACGAGGAAGGGCTCACGCATTGCGGCCGGCGCGGTCGATTGCTGCGGTGGTGGAATGCCCGTCGAGCAGCGGCGCCAGCACGACACGGCCGCCGCGCCCGGTCACGACATCGCCGCCGACCACTTTGTCGACGCTGTAATCGGCGCCCTTGACCAGTACGTCGGGCCCGATGGCGGTGATCGCTTCCAGCGGCGTGTCCTCATCGAACACCACGACCAGATCAACATCGCGCAGGGCGGCCATGACGACGGCGCGGGCATGCTCATTCTGGACCGGGCGGTCGGGGCCTTTCAGGCGTTTGACCGAGGCGTCGGAATTGATCGCGACGATCAGCTTGTCGCCCTGGGCCTTTGCGAAGGCGAGCAGGCTGATATGGCCGGGATGGAGAAGATCAAAACAGCCATTGGTGAAGACGCAGCGCTGGCCGCTCGCCTGCCAGGTGTGGGTGGCTTTGGCGGCGCTCGTGAGATCGGCGATCTTGTTGGAGCCGGTGCCGCTGTCATGCAGGGTGCGGTGCAGTTCGGCGGCGCTGACGGTGGCGGTGCCGACCTTGCCGACGACAATCCCGGCGGCGCGATTGGCCAGCTCGGCGGCGGCCTCGATCGGGGCGTGACAGGCGAGCGCCAGGGCGAGCGCTGCGACGACGGTATCGCCAGCACCGGAGACGTCGAACACTTCGCGCGCTGCGGTCGGCATGTGGTGGATGGCGCCGTCAATGGATCGCACCGTCATGCCTTGTGGGCCGCGAGTAATGACGACGACGGGGCAATCGGTCTGATCCGCGATCAGTTCGGCGGCTTCGGCAGCACCGGCATCGCTGTGGCAATCGAGGCCGGTCGCCGCTTCGGCTTCCTTGGCATTGGGGGTGATGACGGTGGCACCGCGATAGCGGGCGAGATCACGCGATTTCGGGTCGATAATCACCGGCAGGCCGCGCGAGCGGGCCATCGCGGCGGCGCGGGCAATCGTCGAGCGCGACAGCACGCCCTTGCCATAGTCCGACAGGACCAGGGCGGCAGCGCCCTCCAGCTCGCGGTCGAGATGATCGAACAGGGCCTCGATGGTCGCCTCGGGCAGATCGACAATATCCTCCTCGTCGACGCGCAGCATCTGCTGGTTCTTGGCGACGAAGCGGTTTTTGACGGCGGTCCGGGCGGCATCGGTGCGGGTCAGGTGCGGGGTCAGGCCGGGTGTGTCGTCGGCGGCGGCGATCAGGGCGAAGCCGGCGCTGTCATGGCCGATGGCCCCGATCAGCGACGCCTTGCCGCCAAGGCTGGCGATATTGCGCGCGACATTGCCGGCGCCGCCAACCATTTCCTCGACCCGTTGGGCGAGAAAGACGGGGGCTGGCGCTTCCGGCGAGATGCGATTGCAATCGCCGAACGTATAGCGATCAAGCATGACATCGCCGAACACGACCAGCTTCACACCGGCAAAGGCATCAATCCATTCGCTCTGTCTCGACATCTTGACCTCGGGCCGGCTGGCGGATCGTCAAACCCGCTTTGAACATCAAGGTATAAGGCGAGGCGTGGCCAAGCGAAAGGCCCCGCTACGGGGCGAGCGCTGCGTCGAGATCGGCGATCAACTCACCGGGCGCTTCAAGGCCGATGGAGAGGCGGATCAGGCTGTCGGAAATGCCGGCGTCGCTGCGCGCCTGCGGTGTCATGGCCGCATGGGTCATCAGGGCCGGGATATTGACCAGGCTTTCCACCCCGCCGAGCGATTGGGCCAAGGTGAAGAGCGTGAGTCGCCGCACGACATCGCGCGCATCGGCGACAGTGTCGGCCAGCTGGATCGAGATCAATTGCCCGAACCCGTCCTGCTGCCGCTTGGCGAGTTCATGGCCGGGATGGCCGGGCAGGCCGGGAAAATCGATAACCGCGATGCGCGGGTCGGCGGCGAGCCGGGCGGCGATTTCGGCGGCGCTGTCGCACTGGGCCTTGGCTCGCAGCGCCAGGGTGCGCAGCCCGCGAAGGGCGAGATAGCTGTCGAAGGCGGCGGCGCCGACCCCGGCGCAATTGCTCCACCAGACCAGTTGCGCCAGCTTGCTGGCATCGGCGACGCAGACCACGCCGCCAACCATGTCGGAATGGCCATTGAGCAGCTTGGTCACCGATTGGACCGAATAATCCGCGCCATGATCGAGCGGACGCTGCAGCGCCGGCGAGAGCACGGTATTGTCGACCGCCAGTTCTGCTCCGGCCTGATGGGCGAGATCGGCCAAGGCGCGCAGATCGGATATTCGCAGACGCGGATTGGACGGGGTTTCCACCAGCACGAGTGAGGTTGGCTCGGTGAGCGCGGTAGCGACGGCATCGGTGTCGGTGGTGTCGATATAGACGGGCAGCAGCCGTCCGCCGCGGCCCCTCGCATCGAGCAGGCGGCGCGTGCCGCCATAGGCGTCGTGCGAGCAGATCACGCGGGCGCCGAACGGCAGATCGTGCAGCAGAAGATCAATCGCCGCCATGCCGGAACAGGTGACGACGGCGCCGGCGGCATGTTCAAGCTCGGCGATGGCGGTGGCCAGGGTCGAGCGGCCGGGGTGGCCGGTGCGGGCGTAGTCGAAGGCCGGCTGCACGGCGGGGTCCTCGCGCCTATGGGCGGTCGAGAGCGAGATCGGTGGGATGACCGCATTCCAGCTTTTGTCAGTATTGAGGCCGGCGCGGATGGCGGCAGTGCGGGGGTCACGGGCCATTTCAGCGGCCGATGAAATCGGAGAGGGCGGCCGAGATCGCGGCGTCTTCCTTCAGGAAGGCGTCATGGCCGTACAGCGAGTGGATCCGCTTCAGCGTCCCCATGCGTGTCGAGCGGGCCGCTTCGGTGATCTGTTCGGGCGGGACGAGCTGGTCTTCGATCACGGCGAGATAGGTGACGGGGCATTCGATCCGGGCGGGATCGATGCAATGCTCATCCATTGAGCGTGACAGAGCGAGGAAGCGCTGCGGCGTCACCCGGTCGGCAAATTCGCGGCCACGGGCCTCGAGATAGGCGACCACGCCTCCGGCATCGCGGCAATCGGGCTCAGGGTCGTAGAAGCGCGATTCCAGCTCGATCGGGGTGCGGTAGGTGGTCATCGCCAACCGCCGGGCGAGGTCGAGACCGGCGCGGCCATCGCCGTGTTGCAGCGAGAGCTCGACGGTGTCGCGCTGGATCGACCGCCAGGCCTTGGCCATCGCCGAGGCGCGGTGGGCGGCGCTGATCACCAACAGTTTTTCGATCCGCTCCGGCGCCAGCAGTGCCAGCGCCAGACCGATCATGCCGCCATAGGAGGCGCCGGCAATCGAGAAGCGCTTGACCCCCGCCGCGTCGGCCAGGGCGAGAACGGCGCGGGCTTGGTCGGTCGTGGTCGGGAAGGGTTTGATCTCGTCGGCGAGGAAATCGAAGGAGAGGATGCGCAAATGATCGGTGTCGAGCGCACAGCCAGGACCAGCCTGGGCTGACCACCAGCCGGCCTCACCGCGGCTGGCCGTCACTGCCTGGTCGGACGAGATGCCGCCAAGGACCAGACAGACCGGCGCATTGTCCGGTCCGGTGAGACGGCCGGTGATGCGCACAGGCACACCGTTGCCGAAATGGATCCGGGTCGAGATCTCGTGGACGAGCGTGTCTACTGGGCGTTCGAGAAGAGTTGGCATGCTGGATTCCGCTGGCGGAACAAAGCGGGCGCCGAATGGGGTCGAACGGGCGCGAGGATGATCCGGGGGGGAATCCCGACGCCCATTCGATCCGCTTTAGCCGCATTTATTCCGCGCCCGCAAGCTGAACATCAAATCGGCGCGACTTCACATATAAAGATATGTTTATGTCATGTCAATCGAGGTTGAAGCCCGGCACCTGCATCCAAATGCCGCTCTGCGCGCATCATGGACCCGGAGGGCTAGTTATGAGGATGCTGTCATGAACCAGGAACAGATTGCTGATCAGGGCATCCGGCCCGCCTTCTCGCAATTGCGAGCGGTCGCCCTGATCGAAATTCTACTGCCCGTCGCGGCCTTTTTTGCTGCGCGTTGGGGCGCGCAAGCGCTGGGCCTGCCGCTCGCGGGATCGATCGCTGTTGTCTGCGGCGTTCTGGCCGCCACGCTCATCTTGGCTGTCCGCCGGACGGGTTGGGGCCAAGCCGGGATGCGCTTGCCAACGGGCGTCTGGTCTTGGCTCAAGCTTGGCGGGCTGATTATTGCGACAATGGCGGCAATTGTCGGGACGGTCATGGTAGCCCTGCCCGCTGTGGCCCAGGGGCTGCGTGTGCCGGCGGCAGAGGGGGCGTTGGATCCATTTGCTTATCTTGAGAACAATCTGCCGCTGCTCATCGCATTCCTCGTATTCATCGCTTGGGGTGTTGCCGGCTTTGGTGAGGAGATGTTGTTTCGCGGCTTTTTGCTCGGGCGGTTTGAAACCCTGTTCGGCGGTACGCGTATCGCCCTTGTCCTGGCCGTTCTGGCGCAGGCGGCACTGTTTGGTTTGGGCCATGCCTCGCAGGGGCTTTACGGTATCGTGCAAACGGGCAGTATCGGCCTGATCATGGGTATCGCCTACCTCGCGGGCGGGCGCTGGCTATGGCCGGTCATCATTGCCCACGGGCTGGTCGATACGATTTCCCTGGTGCAGGAATACGGTTGAGGTCAGGTCGCGACGAAGGCTTTCTCGATCACGAAATCGGCCGGGGCCGCGTTTGAACCCTCAATGAAACCAGCGTCGAGGCAGATCTGTTTGACGTCTTTGAGCAGGCCTTCGGAGCCGCAGATCATCACCCGGTCAACGGCGGGATCGAGCGCTGGAACGCCGAGCGCGGCGGCCAGCTTGCCCGACAGCATCATGTCGGTGACGCGGCCTTTGACCGGACCGTCATCGCGGGTGACAGACGTGAAATGGACGAGCTTTTCGCGTGCCATTTCGCCGATCAGCTCGTCATCCTTGGTGGCTGCGACCAGCTCTTCGCCATAGCGCAGTTCATCCCTGTGACGGCAGGTATGGGTCAGGATGACCTCGTCGAACTTCTCATAGGTCTCCGGATCGCGGATCAGGCTGGCAAAGGGGGCGATGCCGGTGCCGGTCGAGATCATGTAGAGGCGTTTGCCCGGCTTGAGAGCGTCGAGCACCAGGGTGCCGGTCGGCTTGCGCCCGAGCAGGACTTCATCGCCAGGCTGGATGTGCTGCAGTCGGGATGTCAGCGGACCGTCGGCGACCTTGATCGAGTAGAAATCAAGCGCCTCGTCCCAGAAAGGGCTGGCGATGGAATAGGCGCGCAGCAGCGGTTTGCCGTCTTCCTTGGGTAGGCCGATCATGACGAATTCGCCGGTGCGGAAACGGAAGGCGGCCGGCCGCGTGATGCGGAAGGAGAAGAGATGGTCGGTAAAATGCTGCACCGACAACACCGTCTCGACCGTGAACGGGCCGGGCTTGGCGGAGATGGCATTCTTCGCCGGAACGGCTGTGGCGGGCACGGATACGGTCATCGTCATGGTCTTTGTCGCAACTTCAATTGGGGTGTGCCGGCGTCAGGCCGTAACAGGCGAGGCTTCGGTATCGGTCCAGGGCGGCACGGGCAAGCCCCGGCTGGCGAGGAATTCCGGATTAAACAGCTTGCCGGCATAACGCGCACCGACATCGCACAAGATGGTGACGATGGTTTTGCCCGGTCCAAGATCGCGCGCCAGACGCATCGCGCCGGCGATGTTAACGCCCGACGAGCCGCCGAGCGACAGACCTTCATGACGCACCAGATCATACAGCACCGGCAGCATTTCTGCGTCCTCGATGCGGTAGGCATGATCGACTTCCAAGCCTTCCAGATTGCCGGTGATGCGGTTGACGCCAATGCCCTCGGTGATCGATGAGCCTTCGCCGCGCAATACGCCTTCGGTGTAATAGGCATAGAGCGCCGCGCCGGCCGGGTCGGCGACACCGATCGCGATCTCCGGCTTGAAGCTGCGCAGGCTGGCAGCGATGCCAGCCAGAGTGCCACCGGTTCCGGCGGCGCAGATGAAGCCGTCAATGCGGCCACCGGTCTGCTGCCAGATCTCCGGCCCTGTCGATTTCTCGTGGGCGCGCCGATTGGCGGGATTGTCGAATTGATTGGCCCAGATCGCACCGGCGGGCAGGCTCTCATTGAGCTCATCCGCGAGGCGATGGGAATAATGCACGAAATGATTGGGGCTCGAGAATGGTGCCGCATCGACCTCGATCAGGCGCGCGCCGAAGGATCGGATCGCCTGCTTCTTCTCATCGCTCTGGGTGCGCGGCATCACGATGATCACCGGATAGCCGAGCGCCCCGCCGACCAGCGCCAGGCCGATCCCGGTATTGCCGGCCGTGCCCTCGACGATGGTGCCGCCGGGCTTGAGCGTGCCATTGGCTTCAGCTTCGCGCACGATATTGAGCGCGGCGCGGTCTTTCACGGAGCCGCCCGGATTGAGGAATTCGGCTTTGCCGAGAATCTCGCAACCTGTGGCGCGCGATGGGCCATCGAGCCGGATCAGCGGCGTCGAGCCGATCAGGTCAAGAATATGCGAATAGGCCACGAGCCCGTCCTTTCCGATCAAAGTTTTGCGGCATGCTAGCGCGCATGGATGCCACACTCAGTCTTGTTCTGGCCGGGCCAGCGACCGGCGCGCAAGCCGCCGCCGCCATAGGCCGGCGCCGTGCAGGTCCAGCAGCCAATCGAGCTATACCCCATATCGGCCAATGGGTGACGCGGCAAATCATGCGCCTGGAAATAAGCCTGGATCTGCTCTGCCGACCAGTTGGCCAGAGGATTGACCCGCAGGCCGTCAGCGACGCGCTCGACGACGGGCAGATCCGTCCGGGCGCCGCCGTGAAAGCGCTTGCGGCCGGTCACCAGGGCATCGAACTCGTCCAGCGCCCGCGAGAGCGGGCGGACTTTGCGCATGGCACAGCAGGCGTCGGCATCACGCTGCCATAGATAGCCATCGGCATCCTCGGTCTGGACTTCGCCGGTATCGGGTTTCAGCACCCGCACATCGGTCAGCTTGAGACGGTCCACCAGCGTGCGCAGATATTGTTCGGTCTGGGCGAAATGACGCCCGGTATCGAGAAACAGGACCGGCGTTGCCGGATTGATCCGCGAGGCGAGGTGCAGGCTGACGGCCGCCTCGGTCCCGAAGGAAGAGAGCAAGGCAATCCGGCCGCGCCATGTTGTCTCGAGCGCATCGTGCAGAATCTCGAGCGCGTCGCTATTGCGGTAGCGCGCGTTGAACTGCTCCAGCTCGTCGCTCGAGCTCTTGCGCAGCGCCGGTATCGTGGCGATGGCATCATGGGCCGGTTGATAGACGACCGAATAGCGCCGTTCCGCGTTTGCCCAGTCGGCGGCCAGATCGCTGCGGTCAGGGGTGATCGCGTCAAAGCCGACGCGTTTGAGAAACTGGGCCTGGTCCGGGATCAGGTCGCCGATGGCGCGCAGGCGGCCGCTATACCCAAGCCGGGTGCGCAATTGCGTCGCCAGCGAAAAGCCACGGCCATCCTTGAAACTGGCAAAGCGGATATCGACCTGCACCGCGCCGCGAATATCCTCAGCCGCCGTGCGCCAATCGGCACCGCCCGACAATTCAACGGTCTTACCGCCGCCCGAGGCCAGCTGGGCCAGGGCGCTTCGGTCGGTCTCGGTCGCGGGATTAGTGCGCAACATAGATGGCCTCCTTGAAGGCGTCGGCGCCGGTTCGGCGCAGGGTGTCGATGAAGGTTTCGTTGTCGCTGCGAAGTTCGAGATAGGTTTCCAGTATCCGGGCAATCGCCGCAGGCACATCATCGCCCGCAAGTCCCTTGCCGACGATGCTGCCGATTGCCGCATCCGTGCCGAAAGCACCGCCGAGCGTGATCTGGTAATATTCCTCGCCGCGCTTATCGAGGCCGAGCACGCCGATATTGGCGACATGGTGATGGCCGCAGGCATTGATGCAGCCATCGACCTTGATCGTGACCGCTCCGGCCGCCTCGCTCAGCCCGGTGGCTTCGAGCCGCTCGGTGATCGCTTGGGCAATCGGGATGGAACGGGCGGTGGCGAGGCTGCAATAATCCATGCCCGGGCAGGAGACGATATCGGTCGCCAGACCGGCATTCGGCGTCGCCAGACCCGACGCTTTCAACGCCAGCCAGACTGCGTGCAGACCTTCATTGCGGACGTGCGGCAGGACCAGATTCTGCTCCGGCGTGACGCGGATTTCGTCGAGCCCATAGCGGGTCGTCAGATCGGCAATCAGCTCGAGCTGGTCGGCACTGGCATCGCCGGGCGTGCCGCCGATCGGCTTCAGCGAAATCACGACGCTGGAGAGACCGGTCACTTTGTGGGCGCGGCGATTGCGTTTGAGCCAATGGCGAAAGCCCGGCTCGCCGGCCTCGGGCAGGGGCGCGGGATTGTCGATCACCGGCGTGGCGAAGAAGGCGCGAATGCGTGCGATTTCCGCTTCGGACAGCCGCAATTCGCTCTCGCGGATGGCTTCGAATTCTTCCTCGACCTCGGCGATGAAAGCCTCGGTGCCGAGCGCTTCAACCAGGATCTTGATGCGCGCCTTGTAAATATTATCGCGGCGGCCATGCTGGTTATAGACGCGCAAAACGGCGGTCAGATAGCTGAGCAGGTCGCGCGGCGCGAGGAAGTCGCGGGTAAGCACCGCCAGGCGCGGCGTGCGGCCCTGGCCGCCACCAACCCAGACTTCAAACCCGCTCTCGCCCGCCGCGTCGCGGACGATCTGCAGGCCGATATCATGCACCCGCAGACCGGCACGATCCTCGGCGGCGCCATTGACGGCGACCTTGAACTTGCGCGGCAGGAAGGTGAATTCCGGGTGCAGGCTCGACCATTGCCGGATGATCTCGGCCCAGGGACGGCCATCCTCAAGTTCGTCGGCGGCAGCACCGGAAAATGGGTCAGCCGTCGTATTGCGGATGCAATTGCCCGAAGTCTGGATCGCATGCATTTCGACATCGGCGAGTTGTTCCAGAATGGCCGGGACATCGGTCAGGGCCGGCCAGTTGAACTGGATATTCTGGCGTGTCGTGAAATGGCCATAGCCGCGATCATATTGGCGCGCGATCTGGCCAAGGGTGCGCACTTGCGCTCCGTTCAGCGTGCCATAGGGAATGGCGACGCGCAGCATATAGGCGTGGAGCTGGAGATAGACGCCATTCATCAAACGCAGTGGCTTGAACTCGTCCTCGCTCAAACGGCCATCGATCCGGCGCTCGATCTGGTCGCGAAACTCACCGATACGCTCGCGCACCAGCGTCGCGTCATAGTCATCATAGCGATACATCAGGCGGCCCGCCGCGTGTGCGCTGGGGCAGACGGGCGGGTCGTGCCCGATGTCGGCCCGTCAATCCGGATCCCTTCACGGCGCCACTTCTGGCCCGCCGGAGCGGTTTCACCCAGCTCGATCAGATAGGGACCGACGATGATGGAGGCGTCGCGCTCGGCAGCGGCCAGCGCGGTTTCCGCCTCGGTATCGCTGAGAGCGTGCGCGGCGTTATAATCGGTCGACCATTCAGCGTCAGCAGTGCGGTAAATCACGCGGCCGTCGGTGAGGCGATTGGCGGTGATGGCTTTCATGCGAATTGCTCCACGCGCTCAGGTAGACGGGCAGAAAAGGCTGCCGTTTCGCCGATAATGATGATGGTCGGGCCATTGATATTCTCACGCGCCACCAGCCCGGCCAGGTCGCCGAGCGTGCCGGTGAAGCGGCGCTCACCATCGCTCGATCCGTTCTCGATCAGGGCGACCGGCGTCTGCGCCGCGCGGCCATGCGCGATCATCTTGGTCTGGATCTGCGGTGCCGCGCCGACACCCATATAGAACACGGCGGTGGCGTTGGGCGCGGCAAGGGCGCGGTAATCGGCGTCCGGGCCGTCCTGTTTGACGACGCCCGAAGCAAAGGTGACCGATTGGGCATGGTCACGATGGGTCAGCGGGATGCCCGCCGAGGCGGCGCAGGCCATGGCGGCTGTGATGCCGGGTGTGACCTGGACGTCGATCCCGGCGGCACGCACGGCTTCAAGCTCTTCGCCGCCGCGTCCGAAAATGAACGGATCGCCGCCCTTGAGACGCACCACGCGCAGGCCCTTGGCGGCGTGCTCAATCAGAATGTCTTCGATCGATGGTTGCGGCACGGGGTGGTGCCCCTTGGTCTTGCCGACATCGATCCGGATCGCGTCACGGCGCGCCAGATCGAGCACGCCGGCGCTGACCAAGCGGTCATGCACAATCACATCGGCTTCGCGCAGCAGACGGGCGGCTCTCAGCGTCAACAGATCGGGATCGCCCGGCCCGGCGCCAACCAGATGGACGATGCCTGTCGCCGGTTCGGCAGAGGCATTGAGGGCGCGCAGCATTTCGCGGCGGGCACCGACCCTGTCGCCGGACAGTGCCAGATCGCGGGCCTTGCCGCGCAGGGCGCGCTCCCAGAACGCACGCCGATCATCGAAGCGCTTGATGACGGACTTCACCGTGCCGCGCAATTCCCGCGCGAGATCGGCCAGCACGCCGATGCGCGCGGGGATCAGGGTTTCGATGGCGGCGCGGATATCCACCGACAGAACCGGCGCTGCACCGCCGGACGCGATGGCGATCACGATACCGTCGCGATCAACAATTGCGGGGGTCTGGAAATCGGAGGCGGCAGGCGCATCGACGATATTGACCAACACGCCGAGCTCGCGGGCAGCCGCAGCCAGTTCGGTGATCGCATCGGGGGCGCCACCGGCGATGAAGAGCAATGTCGCGCCATGAAGATCCCGCCGGGTCGGCTCCCGGCGTATAACCTGCGCATATTGGGCAATATCAGCAGGTACAGATTCGGCCGCTTCGCCGGTGAACCACTTCAACCGGGCTGGGGAGGTGAGAAAGAGGCGTGCCTTGGCCTGCGCCATCGGGCCATGGCCCGTGACGATTACCGTTCGGCCGTCCAAGGGCATGGAGGCTGGGAAAACACGCATATTGCTCATCCGATCCTGCGCCTTCATGGCGCGACACCTGCAATATTTCTATTGGGTGGCCCGAATTCAAACGATGATTATTGCCATTTCTGATTAGAAAAACTAAACAGTGACCATGGCCCAGACCTCACGCCTTCCCCCGCTCAACGCCCTGCGCGCCTTCGAGGCCGCCGCCCGGCTTGAAAGCTTTGCCAAGGCGGCTGATGAACTGGCCGTCACGCCCGGTGCAATCAGTCAGCAAATCCGCCTGCTGGAGGAACATGTCGGTACGCCGCTTTTCACCCGTCAGGGCCGCGGCCTCGCCCTGACCGAGGCCGGCCGCGCTGCTGCCAATACGGCCAGCGATGCCTTCGACATGCTCGAACGCGCCGTGTCCTTGATGCGGCGCCCGGCGATGAAGCGCAGCCTGACCGTCTCGGTCTCGCCCTCCTTCGCCGGCAAATGGCTCGCCCCGCGTCTGCACCGTTTCCAGGAGGCCCATCCGGGCATCGAAGTCTGGATCTCCGCCGCCAGTGAGCGCGTCGACCTTGCCGCCGGTGCCGCCGATCTGGCGATCCGCTATGGCCCGGGTGGGGATATGACGTTGAATGAGGAGCGCTTGTTGACCGAGGAGGTTCTGCCCGTCTGCTCGCCCGACCTGCTCCATGACGGCAAACCGCTGGTGCGTCCGCGCGACCTGGCCGGCCACACGCTGCTGCACGACGCCTCACCGGAAAGCGATGTCGATGGCGCCGACTGGGCCTCCTGGCTCAAGGCTCGCCGCGTGCGCGGTGTCGATGTCTCGGGCGGCGTCCGCTTCAATCAGTCCGCCCTGGTGATCGACAGCGCGGTGGCCGGCCGCGGCGTCGCCCTCGCCAAGCGCACCCTAGTCCAGAATGATCTCGCTGCCGGACGCCTGGTGGCGCTCTTCTCCGACGGCGCCTCACCGGTGCGTTCGGCCTATCAGGTCGTGACAGCGAAGAACCGGCCACTCAGCGCTGACGCGCAAAGCTTCATCGCCTGGCTGAAGGCCGAGGCGCGGCATCATGAGCATTCTGTGGATGAGTTGTGAGGGGGAAGGGCGGCTTTTGTAATCTCCGTAAATCACAAAACACGCTTCCCCCGGCCTTGTGCCGGGGCCTGCTGGAGCTGGGTTGTGCTAGCGCCGCAACGAATGGCAGGCCCCGGAATTCGCTTCGCTCCTCCGGGGGAAAGTGGTGTCATGGGTCGGGGTAAATAGTCGTCTTCGGGGGAGGAGGCGTTAGTCCGCGCCATTGCCCCGGCAGCGATCCACAAAATAGCGAAACAGCGAGCGTGATGTGGGTTGGTGCAGCAGCATCTCGGGGTGGTATTGCACGCCCATGCGCAGGGCTGGTTCGTCGGCTTCGATGCCCTGGATGCCGTCGCTAGCGCGTTCGCGGGCGACGACGCTGAAGCCGGGGGCCGGATTGCGGACGGCTTGCAGGTGCAGGCTGTTGACGTCGAGCGTGGTCGCGCCGGTGGCGGCTTCAAGATGCGAGCCCCGTTCAATCCGGATCGGTTTGCGGAAAACAAGGTATTCTAGCGCGGTGGTGGGCCAGGCCGCAATGATGTCCGGGTCGAGCGTTTGATGCAGATCGCCGCCGGCATGCACGTTGAGCATTTGCAGGCCACGGCAAATGCCCAGAGCCGGCACGCGTGCGCTGTCGGCCCAGTCCATCCATGACCATTCCAGATCATCGCGTCGGTGATCGATTTGTGACTCGAACGCCTCGTCGCCGGCATAGCGGGCCGGATCAATATCGAGCCCGCCGCCAAACAACAGCCCGTCCGGCATGACGCCGTCGCGCTCGTCCGGAGTGCGCTTGAGCCGCGTTGTGCGACCGCCGGCCAGCCAGATCGCCAGCCGCAGCAGGAAGGCGACGCCGTGATCGCCCTGCGTGCCGGCGGTAAAGCCGATCAGGGGTTTGAACGGTGTGGCCTGCGCGCTCATTTTTTCACTTCGGCGGGCAGGCGGCCATGGCGCAAAAGGTGCGACAGGATGAAGAGCGAGCCCAGTGCTGCGCTGCCCGCTTCGTCGACGCCGATATCGGCCTTCGCGCCTTCGGCCCGTTTGCTGCGTTCAAGCGCGGCATTGATATCGTCGCGCAAGGTCTCGAAATCGGTCATGTCGCGCCACAGACCCGTAATCCGGTCACCCAGCGTGATGTCCGATTGCGCCAACTGGTTCCAGCTCTCCTCGATCTGACCGAGATATTCGGCTTCATCCAGACTGCTCCCAGTCAGGCCGGCCAGCCACAGGAAGGGCAGTTTGGAACGAAAGCCGATTTGTGGCTTGCCCGGCTCGGGCAGGGTATCGCCGAGTGCCTGCTTGGCGAGCAAGAGCGGATAGTCGACGCCGGAATGCACAGAATGGGTGATGCCAGCCCAGAGCCGCGCATTGATCTCGATCAGCATCGGCGTGTCGGCCTCATCGCCGCTCCAGCGGAAATCGGCCTGCAGCGTGCCGGTCCAGCCGGATGCCTCGACAATGCGTTGCATCGACGGCCTGAACGCGTCGGCGAGCACGGTCTCGCGCAGGGCGCCAGCACCGTTATGCGGCGGATATTGCTCCAGATTGAGATAGGCCGAGAGCGCGAAGACCGTTTTGCCATCGGCCATCGCCGTGACGCAATAATCCTTGCCCGGCACCAGTGCCTGCAGCAATTGCGTCCCGGAGCGTTTGGCCAGCTCGTGCTCGAGCTCGGCCGTCGTTTCGACCCGCAAGACACCGCGTCCGCCATTGCCTTCGGCCGGCTTGATGATCAATGGCGGTTTGTTCTTGAATGTCCCGGCTTTGCCCTTCAACGGCGTTTCCACCACATCGGTGGCGGGTGCCGGCACGCCCCATTCAGCGACGGAGCGGGCCAGCTTGTCCTTGGGATAGACCTGGTCCATCGCTGCGGCTGGCGAGGCGGCAATCGTGACGCCTTTCGGGAATTTGTCGCGGTTGCGCGCCAAGAGCGGCGCATCCTCGAACACCGGCATGATCAGCACCGGACCTTGATCGAGGAATTCCTCGCTCAGCGCCACCAGCGCCTCGACATAGTCCTGTGGGCGGCTGCCCGGATCGGGCAGGTGCCTGTGTTCGTCGCACAGTCTTGAAAAACCCAGCACGGTCCATTCGACGCTATCGACACCAATCAACTTGCCGGCGATCGGCCGCAGCGATTGACCGACGGTCAGCGCCATCAGGCTGCGGGCATAGGTGATAATGATGACCGGTTTCGGCATGCTCTACCTCTTGAGTGTCTGAACGACGCGGAAGACTGCCTTGGCTTCTTGGAAGCGGAATATACCGGCTCTCACACCATTTCGCCACGCGAGGGTTATGGGCTATCAGGCTGACGTGGCTATCTCGGGGCAGAGCTGCGCCTGAGTTTCTGTCAGCCCGGCCCAGGGGGGGTGCCGTCCCCCATCTCAGACCAGTGTTGCTTGATCCCGGTTCGCCTGCCAAGTCTCGATCTTGGCTTTCACCGCCTCGCTCGCCTGGTCTTCCTGTCCGGGAATGACGGCGCGATCACGGTTCATCATGGGTGAAAACGGCCAGACCACGATCAGGACCGCGCAAGCCAGGGCGCCCAGCAGAGCGAGGACCAGCAGGCCGATCATGATGACCCCGCCGGATTCAAATATCCCCATAATTACGCCAGCCGTTCCAAGGCTTGCGATAAGGCCGACGATAAAGGCCGCCAGGTCGATCCAGTGTTGCTTGCGCATGGCGGGGGAAAGCTTTTTGCAGGACGGGCAGGGCACGACATCGACGCCGTTTTCGACCTTCTTGCGGATCGCGGCGTCAAAATCGCCGCCGCCTTCGTGAACTTCCACTTCGTCGAAATAATAATAGCCGGTGGCACACGATGGGCAGGTGGTTTCCCGTCGGATGTCGGCTTTGAAGACTCGTCCCATCTCTCTGTTCCTGTGATCTGTTTTCGATTCACGACCCCTGTATAACGCCACGATAAGTCGATCAGCGCGGGCTTGTCGAGCGCAATCGGGCCGGCTGAGAGGGCGGGCGATGACTCCAGAATCGCCCTGCGCCCCGACCACCGACGAACCCGATGTGCTGCGCGCCCTCCCTCGTAGTGCGAACGCGACGCAGCTGCATACATACTGCTTATGTGACCACGCTTTACCGGCGAAACAACTTGACCCCAATGGTCAAGAAGATGTGAGAATGGCTCCCAATCAGGGGCGGTTCCGAATGGATGCGACCTCAAGCAAAACCGGAGCCCGGCTCCGAGGGGGAAGCGCGTTATGAAGCCGACCAATACCGGCGATCCCGACTATTTCCACAAGGTTGTTGATTGTCAGTGGGCCTGTCCGGCCCATACGCCCGTCCCGGAATATATCCGGTTGATCGCGCAGGGTGAGTTTACCGAGGCCTATATGGTCAATCGGCGCTCCAATGTGTTCCCCGGCATTCTCGGCCGCGTCTGCGACCGGCCGTGCGAGCCGGCTTGCCGCCGTGGCCGCGTCGAGGAAGAGCCGGTCGCAATCTGCCGCCTCAAGCGCGTCGCCGCCGACCATCGCGACGAGGTCGCGCATCTCGTGCCGCAAAAACCGGCCAACACCAATGGCAAGAAGATCGCGCTGATCGGGGCGGGCCCTGCCTCGCTTACCGTCGCCAATGATCTGGCGCCGTTGGGCTATGAGTGTACGATTTTTGAAGGCATGCACCGCCCCGGCGGGTTGATGATCTCCAACATCCCCTCCTTCCGCCTGCCGGAAGACGTGTTGGACGAGGAGATTGGCTATATCCTCAATATGGGCGTCGATCTGAAGCTCAATCACCGCATTGAGAGCATGAAAGCGATGCTCGCAGCGGATTTTGACGCGATTTTCATCGGCTCCGGCGCGCCCAAGGGCAAGGACCTTCAGATCGATGGCCGCGAGGAAGCCGCCGCCAATATCCATATCGGGATCGATTGGCTGGAAAGTGTTGCTTTCGAGCATATCGAGAAGATCGGCAAAAAAGTTCTGATCATCGGCGTCGGCAATACGGCGATGGATTGTTGCCGTTCATCGCTGCGGCTCGGTGCCGACGACGTCAAGGTGATGGCGCGCAAGCCACGGCAATTCTTCAAGGCCTCCCCCTGGGAGCTCGAAGACGCCGAGGGCGAGAATGTCGAAATCCTCGTCAATCATTCGCCCAAGCGTTTCGTGACCGAGAATGGCAAGCTCGTCGGCATGGAATTCGAGCTGATGGAATATGATCTCGACGCCCGCGGCAATATCGCCGCGACGCGTAATACCGGCACCAAAATCATTCCCTGCGACGATGTTATCCTGGCGATCGGCCAAGAGAATGCCTTCCCCTGGATCGAGCGCGATATCGGTCTGGAATTCGACAAATGGGGCGTGCCCATCGTCGACACCACCACTTATCAATCCACCATTCCCGGCGTCTTCTTCGGCGGGGACAGTGCCTTTGGTCCCAAGAATATCATCTGGGCTGTCGAGCATGGCCACCAAGCGGCGATTTCGATCCACAAGCATTGCGAGAAGACTGATCTGGCGGAACGCATGCCGCGCGGCGTCAATCTCCAATCCGCCAAAATGGGCGTCAATGAGTGGATGTATTCCAATGATTATGAGCGCGGCCATCGCCGCGTGATGCCACTGGTTGAGCTGAAAGCCCGTCTCGGCAATCGCAAGACCGAAGTGGAAATGGGCTATACCGCCGAGCAGATTGTCACCGAGGTGCAGCGCTGTCTCAATTGCGACGTTCAGACGATATTCGACGCGCCTCTGTGCAAGGAATGCGATGCCTGTATCGATATTTGCCCGGTTGATTGTCTCTCCATCGTCTCCAATGCGGAAGAGTCGGACCTACGCCAGACGCTCAAGGCGCCGGCGGCAAATCTCGACCAAGCGCTGTTTGTCTCCGAGCCGTTGAAAGATACCGGCCGGGTGATGGTCAAGGACGAAGACCTCTGCCTGCATTGCGGCCTGTGCGCCGAGCGCTGCCCGACGGCAGCTTGGGATATGCAGGACGGCGATATTGTCATCCCGCATGTCGATGACGAAGCACGCCGGGTGGCGGCAGAATGAAGGACCTCGTGGACACTATGGCGGATCTCCGCATCAATGATTTTGTCATCAAGATCGGCAATGTGAACGGCACTGGCTCGGCCAGTGCCAACGGGCTCTTGATGAAGGCGATCTTCCGCATGGGCGTGCCTGTGGTCGGCAAGAATCTCTTTCCCTCCAATATTCAGGGCCTGCCAACCTGGTTCGAGATCCGCGTGACCAAGGACGCTTACATGGCGCGTTCGGGGGCGGCCGATTTCGTCGTCGCGATGAATGCCGAGACCTATAAGCGCGACCTCGCCGAGGTCTCGCCGGGCGGTTATCTCTTGTATGACGACACTTGGCCGCGCCCCGAGCTGCACGCGCGCACCGATATCACCGCCATCGGCGTGCCGCTGGCGCGGCTGTGCAATGCCAAATTCGACAATGCCCGCACCCGCGTTCTGATGAAGAATATGGCCTATGTCGGCGCCGTCGCCGGACTGACCGGGATTGATGTCAACATCATCCGCGCCATGGTCGAGGAAATGTTCGGCTCGAAGCCCAAGCTGATCGAACCGAATATGACGGCGATCAATCTCGGCCTCGATTATGTCCGTGAACACCATCCCGACCCGTTGCCGCTTCGCGTTCAGGCGATGGACGCGACCAAGGGCATGGTGCTGATCGACGGCAACACGGCTGCCGGTCTGGGCTGTGTCTACGCCGGCGCGACCTTCGGCGCCTGGTATCCGATCACGCCGTCAACCTCGCTGATGGACGGTTTCAAATTCTTCTGCGAGAAATTCCGCGTCGACGCCGAGACCGGCGAGAAGAAATTCTGCATCGTCCAGGCCGAGGACGAGCTCGCCTCAATCGGCATGGCCGTTGGCGCCGGCTGGAATGGCGCCCGCGCCTTCACCCCGACCTCCGGTCCGGGCATCTCGCTGATGAGCGAGTTCATCGGCTTTGCCTATTATTCCGAAGTGCCGGTGGTCTTGTTCAACGTCCAGCGCGCCGGGCCCTCAACCGGCCTGCCGACGCGCACCCAGCAATGCGATTTGACCCTGTGTGCCTATGCCAGCCATGGCGACACCAAGCACATCATGCTGTTCCCGGCCAATCCGTCGGAATGCTTCGAGATGGCGGTGCAGTCCTTCGATATCGCCGAGCGCTATCAGACGCCGGTCTTCTTCATGACCGATCTCGATATCGGCATGAATGACTGGATGATCCCCGAGCTCGACTGGGACGATGCCTATGTCCCTGATCGCGGCAAAATCCTCTCCGCCGCCGAGCTGGAAGAATTGCCGAAATACTATCGCTATGAAGACCGCGATGGCGACAATATCCCCTATCGCACCGTGCCCGGCGTTCACCCCAAGGGCGCCTATTTCACGCGCGGCTCCGGCCATAACTGGAAGGGCGGCTATACCGAGGACGCGGTCGAATACAAGGAAGTGCTCGACCGGCTAACCCGCAAGTGGGAAGATTCCGCCGACGCAGTGCCCGGCCCGATCATCATCGAGGCGGCGCAGAAAACCAGCCGCGCCATTATCTCGGTCGGCGGCTGCGATGGTGCCGTGCGCGAGGCGCTCGACCGTCTGGCTGAACGCGGCATCCACCTCAATTATCTGCGCGTGCGGGGCTTCCCCTTTAGCGCCGAGGTCGAGGCCTTCATGGACAGCCATGACGAGATTTACGTCGTCGAGCAAAACCGCGACGCCCAGCTTCGCGGCCTGCTGATCAACGAAACCTCGGTGCCCAAGACCAAGCTCATCCCCGTGCTCGATTATGCCGGCATGGCCGCCAATCCGGCTTTCATCATCGAGGGCATCACAACGCACCTCGTGGCCGAGGAGGCCTGACATGACTTCAATGTCAAAACCGCTGATCGAGAAGCATCTGCCGCGCAACAAGCTCGGTCTGACGGTGCGCGATTATGAAGGCTCGATGTCGACCCTGTGCGCCGGCTGCGGCCATGACTCGGTCACCGCCGCCCTGGTCCAGGCCTTCTGGGAACTCGATCTGCCGCCCCACAGCGCCGCTAAGGTCTCCGGCATTGGCTGCTCGTCCAAGACGACGGCCTATTTCATGGGCCAGAGCCATGGCATCAATTGCGTCCATGGCCGCATGCCCTCGGTCGCGACCGGGGCCAATGCCGTCAATGGCGATCTCCACTATATCGGCATCTCCGGCGATGGAGACAGTTTGTCGATTGGTTTCGGCCAGTTCGCCCACGCGATCCGCCGCAATCTCAACATGCTCTATGTCTTGGAAAACAATGGCGTCTACGGCCTCACCAAAGGCCAGTTCTCGGCTTCGGCCGATATCGGCACCAAGTCCAAGAAGGGTATCGCCAACGAGCAATCGCCGATCGACCCCTGCGTCCAGGCGCTCACCCTCGGCGCCGGCTTCGTGGCGCGCGCCTTCTCCGGTGACAAATCTCAATTGGTGCCGCTGATCCAGGCCGGCCTGATGCACAAGGGCTTCGCCCTGATCGACGTCATCTCGCCCTGCGTTACCTTCAATGACCATGCCGGCTCGACCAAGAGCTATGCCCACACCTTCAAATACTACCACCCGCTGATCCACACCGATTTCGTCGCCGAAGCCGAGGAAATCACCGCCGATACCAGTGAAGGCGGCACCATCACCGTCACCATGCATGATGGCGGCATTCTGAAACTGCGCAAAACCGCCGATGATTACGACCCGCGCGACCGGGCACAGGCGATCGAGACGCTATTGCTCGGCGACCGCAGCGGCGAGATCCGCACCGGCCTGCTCTACGTCAACGAAGACATGCCCGACATGCACGCCGCCAATCATCTGCCGAAGATACCGCTCAACGCGCTGCCGTATGAAGCGCTGAGCCCGGGCAAGGCGGCGCTGGCTAAGTTGCAGGGGCGGTGGCGGTAGGGGGATAGGCGCAACTACGTCATTGCCACGAGGTTGATAGCAACTGCCTGCCAGCAGTTCCCTAGATGTATAGCGTTTGTGCAATCTCAGTCGCGCAAACTCACTAAGTTTTTGGCTTGTGTCGTTTGAGTTTTTCAAATTCTTCATCGTTTGACGCGATGGAAATGAGCAATTCGACCCACTTATCCGAGTACGTGTAATCGCCATGGGCAGTGTGGTATTGGCAATAATCTTTCTTTGTCGCCTTCGGCTTCTTGGAGCCTGATGCGGGGCGTGCCCCAAACTTCTTCCAGGCGAGTTGGTGGTGGTGGGAATTAAATGTTGTATTTCCAGCCGCTTTAACTCGCGCAACCACATCATTCGGCTTATACGGCCACAAATCGTCACTCACGACCTTCGTTGTCAAGAATGTTTGCCTATTCAGCCCGTCGGGGTTGTTTTCGTTGAAGACGATGTTGGAATCGCCTTTTACTGCCTTTTCGAACGTGAAGTTTACTTTAAACTTATAGGCGGCGCCTTCGTTGCCGTTTTCATTTGCCGCAGCTGAGACCGCAGCATCAATCGCCTCGATCTCCGGGCTTATGTCGTATTTTTGCAGTTTGCTGAGGCCGTGTAGGTCCATTTTGCTAAATTGTATTGCAACGGACAGTTCATCGTTCAAGCCAACTTGTTCGCCAAATAGCTTCCGAAGTGCTTGGTCAAAATTCAGGCAATTCGCCTGAAAAATAGGCCAAAAATTTCTTCCAAGAGAATTCAGAGTAGTGTGTTCAACTTGGTCCCGGAGTTCTTTAGTGGCTATCAAATTCTTTTTTACATCTTCTGATAACGGGCAGTCATGTCGTGCAATCATCTGCCCTAGAAGCAAGCTTCTGCCGTCGTCAATAATATTAATCGATTTTCGAATATAGAACTCATGTAATAAATAGGTCCACGCGATTTGACTAATTACGGGAAACAGCTGAATCTTAAAAAGAAAGCTGGGGCTATTAAAGATTTGAACCGCTGCAATCATCGCCTCTCGGGCACGGTATACCCGTTCGTCGTCAATCGGAGATAAGCCAGTCCGTAGATCAACTAGTGATTTTTCATACCGAAACCTCGCTATTTCATCGTCATCAGCGGGCTCCAATTCCCAGCCTTGAGATCCAGAAATTCTACCGAAATTTACAGTCGGTTGTCTCCCGGTGTTGATTAGTTGGTGCACATCTTGGTTTCGGTCGCCGTCCGCTATCAGTCGCTTCACGATACGCTTTTCAAAATCGGTGAGGGAGGCAGTTTTCATTTGTGCACCAACAATCTGCAAGCCAATTGTGGCTCGCTTGACCTTACGGAAAACGTCTCCGACACATCAAACCAGGTGCCGTCGTCGCCTTGGCCATGGTTTGCGCCCATGCAAGAGCATTGGCATTCATGACCTCCGGCATGTCGACATCTGTACGCACAGACTTCTTGGTCTCGGTATGGTTGGATGATGTAGAGTTTGCGAAATCGGGTGAGTGCCCGCGCGACGAAATCGTCGAACCATGCCTTTGGTAGTTCCCAATACCTGTCGTCTTCGAACCAAATTGGTTTGAGCCGTCTATTGTTACGCAACCATTGATCCGGATTCTCAACGTCGGGGAGTCGGACACGGAGCTTTTCGCCCTTGCCTGTGCGGCGTAGCGCGACAGGTATGGCAGTCTGGTTCCAATTACTTTTGAGACGCGCTGAATTTTTATCTAACAATTTCAAGTGCAGAATCTCCACTCAAGCCACCTGAAAATGTATCTTGGGCCAAAACGGACTCATGTGAAGGTCATCGCTCCAATATTTTTGAAATCAATGTTGAAAACTCAATCGGACTAGATGGGCGGTAGCGTTTTGATCCGCCTCGCCAACTCCACCCCATAATTCCCTTGCCAGCCAGTGGGCCACCGGGGTTCAGCGCCGTCAAGGCCGCCTTCGGCGCCGCTTCGCGGGCATCCGCCTTGACGGCGCTGAACCCCGGTGGCGGGATCTCGGCATGCGGTCTATGGCGGGGCCTGGCCCGCGCTGGGGCCTCACCTCCCACCTATAAATCACCAAATTTTGTCACCCCTGACGGATGCCCGGACGCGTTAGCGATCCGGGCGCAGATCAGGGACCCAGACGCCCGACAGAAAACGACTCTTGTACCGAGATGGTGCGCATTTGCCCCGTCAGCCCCACGGGTTTCGCGTTGCCGGTTCTGGCTCCCTGATCTGCGCCCCGCATGCGCGGGGCATCCGTCAGGCATGACAAGGGTTTGGTTTTTGGGGTTAGTGCCGGTGGCATGGCTGTCTTATCCCCCACCAAAGCCACAAATCATCGTCATCCCAGCGCAGGCTGGGATCCAGGTTCATGCGCTGACATCTGATTGATCTGGCGCCAGTTTTCCAAGCGTATGGCTCCAGGAACTGGGTTCCAGCCTGCGCTGGAATGACGATTTATGGCGCAACTTATCCCCACCCCCCAAAGCTGCGCGCATAATCCAGCTGTTCCGGTCGCACGGGAGGCACGAGCTCAGTCATTCGCGGCGGTCGGGAGCGTGCAGCCTGTCCGGGCGAAGGGGTGACATCCCGAGCACTGGCAGGGCGTCCTTTCAGGTCTGACGGCACTAAACGCCCGACCCGAATACCTGATTGGATTGGAAACGGAGGTGGAGACGCCACGGGAAAACTGCACGTGTGGGACGTCTCGGATGTCACATAAAATTATACGCGTTACCCGGCATTCGCCGGCGTCCCACACCCTCCCATCCCTCCAGCCGGAAACGGCGTGGAGATTTCGGCGCATCCCCCAACAAAAAACGCCCCCGGCAAGCCGGGAGCGCTCTTCAATCCGAAACGGGCCGTTTGGCCTAGTAGCGGTAATGGTCGGCCTTGAACGGGCCGGTCTTTGGCAGTTCGAGATACTCGGCCTGCTCGCTCGAAAGGACGGTCAGCTTGGCACCAAGCTTGGGCAGGTGCAGGGCGGCGACTTTCTCGTCGAGATGCTTGGGCAGGATGTAGACATTATTGTCGTACTGCTCGCCCTTGGTCCAAAGCTCGATCTGGGCCAGCGTCTGATTGGTGAAGCTGGCGGACATCACGAAGCTCGGGTGACCGGTGGCATTGCCGAGATTGACCAGGCGGCCTTCCGAAAGCAGCACGATACGATTGCCTTCAGGGAAATTGATGATGTCGACCTGTGGCTTCACATTGGTCCACTCGAAATTCTGCAGGGCTTCGACCTGAATTTCATTGTCGAAATGGCCGATATTGCAGACGATCGCCATGTCCTTCATCGCCCGCATATGGTCGATGGTGATGATGTCCTTGTTTCCGGTGGCAGTAACAAAGATATCCATATCGCCGATGACATCGTCGATCGTGACGACGGTGAAGCCGTCCATGCAGGCCTGCAGGGCGCAGATCGGGTCGATCTCGGTGACGAAGACACGGGCGCCGGCGCCGCGCAGGGATTCAGCGGAACCCTTGCCGACATCGCCATAGCCACAGACGAGGGCGGTCTTGCCGGCCATCATCACATCGGTGCCGCGACGGATCGCGTCGACGAGGCTTTCGCGGCAGCCATAGCGATTGTCGAATTTCGACTTGGTGACGCTGTCATTGACGTTGATGGCGGGGAAGGGGAGCTCGCCGCGCTTGTGCATCTGATACAGACGCATGACGCCGGTGGTGGTTTCTTCCGAGACGCCCTGGATGGCGGCCTTGGCCCTGGCGAACCAGCCCGGGGTCGCCGCGATACGCTTCTTGATTTGCGCGAACAGGGCGGTTTCTTCTTCCGACTTTGGATGGTCGAGCACGGATGGATCGGCTTCGGCTTTCTCGCCGAGGATCAGATACATGGTGGCATCGCCGCCATCATCGAGGATCATATTGGCGGTTTCGCCATTGCCCCAATGGAAGATGGCGTCGGCATAATCCCAGTATTCCACCAGGCTCTCGCCCTTGGTCGCGAAGACCGGCACGCCGGACTCGGCGATCGCTGCGGCCGCGTGATCCTGGGTCGAGAAGATATTGCACGAGGCCCAGCGCACTTCGGCGCCAAGGGCGGTGAGGGTTTCGATCAGGATCGCGGTCTGGATCGTCATGTGCAGCGAGCCGGCGATCCGGGCGCCTTTCAGGGGTTGGGCTTTGCCGAATTCGGCGCGCAGAGCCATCAGGCCCGGCATTTCGATTTCCGCCATGTCCATTTCGATCCGGCCCCATTTGGCCAGCGACATGTCTTTTACGAGATAGGGTTTGTCCGCAGCAAAATGCGTCATGACCATCAGGTCCTTCTATTGGGTATGATTTTGAAACATGGGGGCAAGCGGGCCGGTCGATCCGGCCCGCTTGTAACAGATTTACGCCAGTTTGCGCAGTTCGTCGGCGAGGTCGGCCTTCTCCCAGGAGAAGCCACCCTCATTGTCGGGATTGCGCCCGAAATGGCCGTAGGCGGCGGTGCGGGCATAGATCGGGCGATTGAGCTGCAGCCGGGTGCGGATACCGCGTGGCGACAGGTCAGCCATTTGCCGCAGTGCGTCCTCGAGGCGGGTCTCGTCGATCTCGCCGGTACCGTGCAGATCGACATAGAGCGAAAGCGGTTTGGAGACACCGATCGCGTAGGAGACCTGGATCGTGCAGCGCTCCGACAGGCCGGCAGCGACAACATTCTTGGCCAACCAGCGGCAGGCATAGGCCGCCGAACGGTCGACCTTCGTCGGGTCTTTGCCGGAGAAGGCACCGCCGCCGTGTGGTGCAGCGCCGCCATAAGTGTCGACAATGATCTTGCGACCGGTCAGGCCGGCATCGCCATCGGGGCCGCCGATGACGAAAGTGCCGGTCGGGTTGACGTAAAATTCGGCTTCCGGCGGGAACCAGCCCTCGGGCAGGACTTCGGCAACGATCGGACGAACGAGTTCACGGATCTGCTCTTGAGTGACGCCGTCCTTGTGCTGGGTCGAAACGACAACCGACTCCACGCCGGCCGGCTGGCCATTGACGTAGCGCAGTGTGACCTGCGATTTGGCGTCAGGCTCGAATTCCGGGCGCGCGCCGGATTTGCGCAAGGTCGCCATCCGCTTGAGGATCTGGTGCGAATACTGGATCGGGGCCGGCATAAGCTCGGGCGTCTCGTTGGTGGCATAGCCAAACATGATGCCCTGGTCGCCAGCGCCCTCATCCTTGTTATCGCCGCCATCGACACCTTGGGCGATGTGGACCGACTGGCCGTGCAGGAAGTTCTGGAAGTTGGAATTCTTCCAATGGAAGCCATCCTGTTCGTAACCGATATCGCGAATGGCTTCGCGCGCAGCCTGTTCGATTTCATCGGCCGAGACGTCTGCGGCACATCGGACTTCACCGGCCAGAATGATCTGGTTGGTGGTGGTCAGGGTCTCGCAAGCGACGCGCGCTTCGGAGTCCTTGGACAGATAGAGATCGACAATGGCGTCCGAGACCCGGTCACAAACCTTGTCCGGGTGACCCTCTGATACGCTCTCGCTGGTAAATATGTAGGACGAACGGCTCACTGCAATATCTCCATATAAGGATTGCTTTATATCATCGAGGCAGAAAGCAGATTATTGCGCCGGGTGCAAGCCGCATTGCGAGCGCCGCGCCTGATCGAGGTGAACCTTTCCCAGTCGCAGGTGTGGTGGAAGCGATGGGCCGTAGTGAACGGGCGCGCCCCGGACGATCAGCAAATTGCTTGATTTGACAAATGATATAAAGATATACTTATGTGTATGTATGTGATTGCCTGAATGGTCGATTGCGCTGGCGGGAGGTTCAAATTCGATGAGTGTGCAAGAAGAGCCAGAAAATGGGAAACTGCCCGGCGGCGACCTGTCGATTTCGTTCGAATTTTTCCCACCGAAAACCGAGCCGATGGAAGACACGCTCTGGCAGTCTATCAGCCGGCTCGCGCCGTTGAGCCCAGCTTTCGTCTCTGTCACCTATGGCGCAGGCGGGTCAACGCGTGAACGGACCCACCGGACGGTGCACCGCATAGTGAACGAGACGGACATCCGGCCTGCAGCGCATCTCACCTGTATCTCCGCGACCCGCGCAGAAGTCGACGCCGTTATCCACGATTACTGGGACGCCGGCGTTCGTCATATCGTGGCGCTGCGCGGTGACCCACTTCAGGGGATTGGTGAAGCCTACCGGCCGGCGGCCGGTGGTTATGCCAACGCCGCTGAGCTGGCGGCCGGAATCCGGGCGATCGGAGATTTCGAGGTGTCTGTCGGCTGTTATCCTGAAAAACACCCGGAAAGCCCGACCGCCGAGCATGATCTCGACCTGCTCAAAGCCAAAATTGATGCTGGCGCGACCCGTGCCATCACCCAATTCTTCTTTGAGCCGGAGACGTTTCTGCGTTTTCGCGAGCGCGCGGTGCGGGCCGGCATCAAGATCCCGATCGTGCCCGGCATCATGCTGCAGCCCAATTTCAAGGGTTTGACCCGAATGGCGGCGCTCTGCAATGCCAATATTCCGGACCGGATCCATCGCCACTTTGACGGACTCGACGACGAACCGGACACGCGTCAGCTGGTCACCGCTCATCTGGCTGCGCAACTCTGCTCAAGCCTGCATGAATCCGGTGTCGACGACTTTCATTTCTACACGCTCAACCGGGCCGAACTCGCTCTGTCTACCTGTCACCTGCTGGGCGTGAAGCCGAGCACCGCTGCGGAGATAGCGGCATGACAGCGCGCACCGACCGGTTGGCCGCGCTCGAGCGCATCGCTCGCAATCGCATCCTGATCCTCGATGGCGCGATGGGGACACAGATCCAGGACCTCAAACTCGATGAGGCCGGCTATCGCGGCGCGCGTTTCGCTGACTGGCCAGCCCTGATCAAGGGTAATAATGACATCCTCAATCTGAGCGCCCCCGACGCGGTAAGGGCGATCCACCGTGCCTATTACGAAGCTGGCGCCGACATCGCCGAGACGAACACATTTTCCTCAAGCTCAATCGCTCAGGCCGACTATAAAATGCAGGATCTGGCGCCGGAGATCGCTCGCGAAGGGGCCCGGCTGGCGCGCGAAGCGGCTGACGAGGAAGAAATCCGGACAGGCGCCCCCAAGGGCGTCGCTGGCGCGATTGGTCCGACCAACAAGACTTTGTCGATCTCGCCCCAGGTCAATGATCCGGGCTTTCGAGAGGTCGATTTCGACCAGGTCCGGCTGAGCTATGCTGAACAGGCGCGGGCGATGGCGGACCATGTCGATTTCTTCCTCGTCGAAACAATCTTCGACACGCTCAACGCCAAGGCCGCGATCAAGGCGCTGATCGATCTGCGCACCGAAGAGGGAATTGACCGCCCGATCATGTTGTCCGGTACGATCACCGACAAATCCGGACGCACGCTGTCGGGTCAAACTGCGTCGGCCTTCTGGTATTCGGTCCGCCATGCCAAGCCGTGGGCGGTCGGTCTCAATTGTGCGCTCGGCGCCGATGAGTTGCGCCCCTATATCGCCGAGCTCTCGCGGATCGTTGATACGCGCATCCTCGCCTATCCCAATGCCGGTCTGCCCAATGATATGGGCGAGTATGACGAGACGCCGGACGAGACGGCGGCGCATCTGGGCGAGTGGGCCCGTTCCGGCCTGGTCAATATTCTCGGTGGATGTTGTGGCACAACGCCAGCGCATATCCGCGCCATCGCGGCGGTGGCCCACGACGTGCCGCCTTATCAGCCCGCCCGCCGTGAGCGCGCCATGCATCTCGCCGGCCTCGAACCGTTCGAACTATCAGCCTGAGATGATGCCGCGATGACAAAACCTGTTTCGACTTTCGTCAATGTCGGCGAACGCACCAATGTGACCGGCTCGGCGGTGTTTCGCCGTCTGATCACCGAGGGCGATTACGGCGCCGCGGTCGCCGTGGCGCGTCAGCAAGTGGAGAATGGCGCCCAGATCATCGACATCAATATGGATGAAGGTCTGCTCGATAGTGTCGAGGCGATGACTATTTTCATGCGGCTGATCGCTGTCGAACCCGATGTCGCACGCGTGCCGGTGATGATCGACAGCTCCAAATGGGAAGTGATCGAAGCCGGGTTGAAAAACACCCAAGGCAAGCCGATCGTCAATTCGATCAGTCTGAAGGAGGGTGAGGAAAGCTTCCTCAAGCAGGCCCGACTGTGCCAAGCCTATGGCGCTGCTGTTGTCGTGATGGCCTTCGACGAGGCCGGCCAGGCCGATACCGCCGATCGCAAGGTCGCGATCTGCAAGCGTGCCTATGACATCCTTGTCAATACGGTCGGATTCGCCCCGGAAGACATTATTTTTGACCCCAATATCTTTGCCGTCGCGACCGGGATCGAGGAGCATAATGACTATGCCGTCGCCTTCATCGAGGCGACGCGCCGGATCCGCCAGGAAATGCCCGGATGTCATGTCTCCGGCGGGCTCTCGAACGTCTCGTTCTCGTTCCGCGGCAATGAGCCGGTACGCCGGGCGATGCACACCGTCTTTCTCTATCACGCCATTCATGCCGGCATGGATATGGGCATCGTCAATGCCGGTCAGCTCGACATTTATGACGATATTGAACCGAAGCTGCGCGATCTGGTCGAGGATGTGATCCTCAATCGCCGCCCGGACGCGACCGACCGCCTGCTGACCGAAGCAGAGACCTATCGCGATAGCGGCGGCGCCAAGACCAAGGAGCGCGATCTGGCCTGGCGCGAGGCGCCGGTCAATGAACGCATCAAGCATGCGCTGGTTCACGGGCTTAACGAGTTCATTGTTGAGGATGCCGAGGAGGCGCGCCAGTTGGCGGTGCGGCCGCTGCACGTGATCGAAGGCCCGTTGATGGACGGGATGAATGTCGTCGGCGACCTGTTCGGCGATGGCCGTATGTTCCTGCCGCAAGTCGTCAAATCAGCCCGTGTGATGAAACAGGCGGTGGCTCATCTGATCCCCTTCATGGAAGCCGAGAAGGAGGCCGCCGGTGAGGCGCAATCCTCCGCCGGCAAAATCGTGATGGCGACGGTGAAGGGTGATGTCCACGATATTGGCAAGAACATCGTCGGAGTCGTGCTGCAATGTAATGGCTATGAAGTGATCGATCTCGGCGTGATGGTGCCGTGCGAGAAAATTCTCGATACCGCCCTGCGCGAAAAGGCCGATATTATCGGCCTGTCGGGCTTGATAACGCCGTCGCTGGACGAAATGGTGTTTGTCGCGTCCGAAATGGAGCGGCGCAATATCACCCTGCCGCTAATGATCGGTGGTGCCACAACCAGCCCGGCCCACACGGCGGTCAAGGTCGATCCGGCGCTCAGCGTCGCACCGGTGATCCACGTGAATGATGCCAGCCGCGCAGTCGGTGTCGTCTCCAAACTTCTATCCGACGAGCGCGACGCCTATGCCAAAGATGTGCGCGAGGATCTGGCGAAGATCCGGGAACGCCGTCTGGCAGCGCGTTCGAAGAAGGCCCGTCTGCCGCTGGAGAAGGCGCGGGCCAATGCGTGGGATTGCGACTGGTCGGCCTATCAACCACCCAAGCCGACTTTCCTTGGTACGCGGTCCTTCTCCCCATCGATCAAGACGCTGATCGACTATATCGACTGGACGCCCTTCTTTTTCACGTGGGAGCTCAAGGGCAGCTATCCGGCTATTTTCGACGACCCCAAGCGCGGCGCTGTGGCGCGTGACCTGTTTGCGGACGCCCAGGCAATGCTCAAGCGGATGGTTGACGAGGAGTTGCTGGCGCCACAGGCGGTCTGCGGGTTCTGGCCGGCCAATCGTGTCGGCGACGATGCGGTCCTCTACACCGATGACAGCCGCAGCAAGCGGCTCGACACTTTCCACGGTCTGCGCCAACAGGCGGCGAAGGATAATGCCCGGCCGCACCTGTCCCAGTTCGACTTCATCGCCCCGCCGGGCCATGCCGATTATCTCGGTGGTTTTGTTGTCACCGCTGGGGGGAATGAGGCGGTTCATTCTCGCTTTGCTGCGGAGAAGGACGACTATTCTTCGATCATGTTCAAGGCGCTCTCTGATCGGCTTGCCGAGGCGTGTGCCGAATGGTTGCACGAAAGAGTGCGCCGCGAGCATTGGGGCTATGCGCCGGACGAGACCCTGTCACGTCAGGATCTGATCGCTGAAACCTATGCCGGCATCCGCCCGGCCGCGGGCTATCCATCCCAGCCTGACCATTCAGAAAAGCGCACCCTGTTCGCCCTGCTCGACGCGGCCCAGGCAACCGGCGTCAGTCTGACCAATTCCTTCGCGATGACACCGGCCTCTTCGGTGTCGGGGTTGTATCTGTCACACCCCGAGAGTTGCTATTTCGCGGTCGGCCGCATCCTGCGCGACCAGGTCGAGGACTATGCCGGCCGCAAAGGCTGGCCGCTTGAGGATGCCGAACGGGCGTTGGGACCGATCCTGGATTATGTCCCGGTTGCGCCAGTTCCCGCCTGAGACAGCGACGGCGATCATCAGCGATGATTTGGACTTTGCGGTCGATATGCGCCATATCCCGCGGCTTGTTCGCGCTCGGAGTTCTACATGCGTTTCGCATTTTTCGGTGACATTGTCGGCAAAACCGGCCGGCGGGCACTGGAGGCCCATCTTCCAGACCTGCGCCAGCGCCTCGCGCTCGACTTCGTCGTCGTCAATGCCGAGAACGCGGCTGCCGGTTTCGGCGTCACCGAGAAGATCTGCGAAGGCCTGTTTGATCTCGGCGTCGATGCGCTGACGCTCGGCAATCATGCTTGGGATCAACGCGAGACGTTGACTTATATCGACCGCGAACCCCGCTTGCTGCGTCCGGCCAATTATCCGGCCGGATCGACGCCAGGCAAGGGCGCCAATCTGATCGAAGCCGCCAATGGTTCGCGCGTGCTGGTCGTCAATCTGATGGGGGCCCTGTTCATGGAAACCCTCGACGATCCCTTCGCAACGATTGAGCGCGAGCTGGCTTCCGCGCCGCTCGGACAGGTCGCCGATGCGATTATCATCGATTTCCATGCTGAAGCGACCAGCGAGAAGATGGGGATGGGCGTCTATTGCGATGGTCGCGCCAGCTTGGTTGTCGGCACCCACACCCATGTCCCGACCGCCGATGCGCGCATCCTGCCCGGTGGAACTGCCTATCAGACCGATGCCGGCATGTGCGGCGATTACGACTCGATCATTGGTATGGACAAGGAAGAGCCGCTGCGCCGGTTCACGACGCGGATGCGCACGGGCCGCTTCGAGCCGGCGACCGGCGAAGCCACCGCTTGCGGTGTCTACGTCGAGACCGATAATGCAACAGGTCTGGCGGTCAGGTGCGAGGCGATCCGGATCGGCGGCCAGCTGAGCGAGCAAGTACCGCAGCTCTGACCCGAGGCTGCATCAGCGGCCAAACTCAGTTGTAGCGCCGTGCTACCGCAAGCGGGCGAGCGCTCACTGATTCTCCCCCCTTGAAAAATTACACGTATGTCATGATCCTGATCACGGGAGGCACCCCGCTGTATTTGCCAATATGGTGACGCGCACGGCGGTGTAATCGAGGGCAGCAAGTCATGGCCACCACGAGCCGGGCAGCTGCCGAAGCACAACGTACGGGAAAGCCACAGGCCCGACTCGCGCGTGAGTTGTTGGTGCTTCATTCGAGTGTGGTCGTGTAGTATGAGTTAGTTATCGGGGGATAGCATGTTTAAACAGACGATCCGCTTTGAAAAAGCGCACGACGCTCACGTTTTCGACCAGTATTTGGTAGATTTTCTCAGAGCTTGCGAAGAAAACGATGACGATAACCAAGCCTGTGTGTTCACGACCAGTCTGCAAGAATCCGAATCCTATATCCGGGTCGTCCAGACTGATAGCGCAAGCATGCTCGGTCGCTTTCTCAATTTTTTGACCATGCGCAATTTTCCACCCGCAACTCGCGTGGTGACCGAGGGCAAGGCCGTCCACGTCTGAGGGGCCTGTGCTGACAGCTTCTCGCTGATCAGTTCACTGCCGAGTTGGGCATCCCACTGTTTGCGCCTCAATTGCCAACAGCTTCGCCGCTTGTCCTTCCAGTCGGTACCAGGGTCTGCGGGGACCGCGTGGACGCCGGAGCGCGTGTTCATATCTGCCTGAAACAGCGCGTTATCTGCTGGCAAGCCTGTGCTTTGGCGTTGTTGAATTGTAGTCTCTCCGCAGTGGAAGTCGGCTTGGAGGCAGGCTGAACCACGGGGGACGAGGAATGGCGGTGCGAATAGTCCCGGTGATTATGTCGGGTGGGTCGGGAACCCGCCTTTGGCCGCTGTCCCGAGCTGCCCACCCCAAACAGCTACACCCGCTCGTCACCGAGCTGAGCATGGTGCAGGAAACTGCCCGACGGGTCGCAGCAACTTCGAAGGACTTCAAATTCGAAGCGCCGATCATCGTTCTCAATGAAAGCCAATATATCCGTGCGCGCGGCCAGCTTGACGAGCTGGGTTGTGTGCCCGCCTGCTATGTCGTCGAGCCGGTTGGCCGTAATACCGCCCCCGTTGCGGCCGTCGCCGCAGAGCTTGTCCGACGAGAATTGGGCGATGACGTGCTCGTTTTGTTGCTGCCGGCGGATCACCACATTCGCGATATTGAGGGCTTCCACCAGGCGATTGCCCATGGCGCTGCGCTCGCGGCGCAGGGACAGCTCGTGACCTTCGGCATCGAACCTGCCGGGCCTGAGACAGGCTATGGCTATATCCGGCGCGGCGAACCGGTTTCGGCTGGCTTCCATGTCAGTGCCTTCACCGAAAAGCCCGACGTCGAAACGGCCAAGACCTTCCTGGCCAGCGGCGAATATTACTGGAATGCCGGCATTTTTCTGTTCGGAGCCGGCGCTTTGCTGGCCGAGTTGGAGCTGTATTGCTCCGAGGTCGCGCGCTGCAGCTTGGCCGCTGTGAGCGGGGCGGAAATGACCGGCACCAAGCTGACCCTTGATCTGGCTGCGTTTGAAGCCTGCCCGTCAATCTCGTTTGACTATGCGGTGATGGAACGGACCAGCAGGGCTGTCGTCGTGCCGGCCGATATCGGTTGGTCGGATGTCGGATCCTGGGATGCCCTCTGGTCGATTTCTGACAAGGACGAGCACGGCAACGCCTCGCGCGGCAATGTCAGTATCCACGCCAGTGAAAACTCCTTTGTCATTTCAGATGGCGCCAAGGTTGCGATTCATGGCGTCAAGGATCTGATCGTTGTTGCTACCGGCGATGCCGTGCTGGTCATTCATCGGGACGATGCTCAGGGCGTCAAAAAAATAGTCGATGCCCTGAAGGAAGCCGGTCATGACGATCTGCTGTGACGTGCATTGCCGGAATGTGGCGAACCGGCTCGCCTTTCGCCGTCATTCTCGCTAATAAAACCCCTCGAATCCGCAGGCATAGGGAAGCCAAACATGGCCGGACACTCCAAATGGGCGAACATCCAGCACCGCAAGGGGCGGCAGGACAAGCTGCGTTCCAAGCTGTTCTCCAAACTGTCCAAGGACATCACGATCGCGGCGAAATTGGGTGGCGGCGATATCGATGCCAATCCGCGCTTGCGTCTCGCAGTTTCGATCGCCAAGGGCCAATCCGTGCCCAAGGACAATATCCAGCGCGCAATCGACAAGGCGGTCGGCGGCGATGCTGATACCTATGAAGACATCCGCTACGAGGGCTTCGGTCCGGGTGGAATCGGCGTGATTGTTGAGGTCTCGACCGATAATCGCAACCGCGCTGCGGCTGATGTCCGCACCGCCTTCGCCAAGAATGGCGGCAATCTCGGCGAGACCGGTTCGGTCGCCTTCATGTTCGACAATGTCGGTGAAATCCGGTTTCCACTGAACGTGGCCGACGAGGACACGATGATGGAAGCGGCGATCGAGGCGGGCGCTGATGACGTCGCTGCCGAGGATGGCGACGATGATAATGAAGGCCAGCACGTCGTTTATACGGCGCGCGAGGACATGATGGATGTGGTCGCGAACCTGTCGGAGAAATTCGGCGATCCGGTCTCAGTCAATCTGATCTGGCGGCCGCAAAACCTGATCCCGGTGCCGAGCGAAAAAGTCCCGGGTCTGATGAAGATGATGGAAGCGTTCGACGACAGCGATGATGTTCAGAATGTCTACGCCAATTTCGATATCTCCGACGAGGACATGGCCACTCTTGGCTGATAAGTTGCGCCGGGCCGGTTGATCGGGGAACAGGGTGGACGGCGTAAGCACGATTGCACAATGGGGGCTACAGACTGCGCTCCCTTTCTGGGCCGAGCGGGGCTGGGACGATGTGCATGGCGGATTCCTCGAATCCATCGCCCGCGACGGGTCCGCAATCAGTGGAGATGTGCGGCGGGTTCGCGTTCAGGCGCGTCAGATCTATGTCTTCGCGCGCGCCCATCAGGAGGGTTGGCTTGATGGGCTTGAACGCGCCGAACAGGCAGCGACCCTGCTCAAACAGCGAGCTTGGCAGAGCGACGGCCAGCCTGGTTGGGTTCACGCGCTAACGGATGCGGGCGATGTCTCCGACCCGACCCGCGACCTCTATGATCACGCCTTTATCTTGCTGGCCTTGGGCCAGCTCGGCGGCGCCAGCGGTGACAAAGCCTGGTTTGACCTCGCCGACGAAACCCTGGCGTGGCTCGACACCGCAATGGCCGATCCGACGGGTGGATATCGCGAAACGCTTGCCGGCTCGCAATGGCCACGGCGACAGAACCCCCACATGCATTTGTTCGAAGCGCTGATGGCACTGTATGAGGCCAGCGGCCGATTTGAATTCCTGACCCGCGCAACCGCCATCAAGGCCCTGTTCGGTACGGTCTTCTATGATTCGGAAATGGCGGTGGTCCGGGAATTCTTCAACGCGGATTGGAGTCGTGCCACCGGAGAATTGGGAGCTGTGGTGGAGCCGGGCCATTTGTGCGAATGGGCCTGGTTGCTGCACGAATATCACCGGCTGAGTGGCGAACCGCTTGACGGGGCCGCCTCAGCCATGTTCGGAACCGCCATGCGGGTCGGCGTCAATCCCCAGACTGGCCTGCTTTATGCGGCGATCAACGCGCGCGGAGAGGTGCTGGACGGATCCTCGCGAACATGGATGCAGACCGAATGGCTTCGCACGGCGGTGCGGATGCCAGAGCAGTGTCTGCCCGGTGCCGCCGAGCACTTGGAGCGTGCCGGATCAGCGATGTTGTATCACTTCAATGACGTGATTGCCGGCGGCTGGATCGATCAGTTCGATGCCAGTGGCAAGGCTCTGTCGGACCGGATTCCGGCAAGCACTCTGTATCATGTATTTGGCGTCATCGCCGAATGCATGTCCGCCCGGACCGGCGGTGTGTCGCCGGTTCGAAAGCCGGCTTGACCGACATTGTCCCAGCTTTTCTTGTGTTCCCGCGCGGCGGGTCTTAGGTTTTTTTCATGACGGTCATCGATAGGAAAAATGCAGTGCGAACTCCAGGATTGATGGCGCATGCTGCGCGCCTCGGCGATGTCAGGCTCCGCGATTTGATGGCGGGCGACCCGCAACGCGCCGGCACCCTGTTGATGTCGCATGCCGGCATTGAACTCGACCTCTCCAAGCAGCGACTCGACCGTGCCGCCCTGGCAGCCTTGATTGCCCAGCTTGAAGCGTTTGATTTTGGCGCCCGGCGCGATGATCTACTGACGGGTGGTATCGTCAATGCGAGCGAAGGCCGTCCGGCCTTGCACATGGCCTATCGTTGCGGCGCTCATATCGAGGGTTCTGAGGCCGCGCTTCTTGTTGACCGGACGCAGGCACAAACCCGTGCCTTCGCCACCCAGGTTCGAAGCGGAGAGTTCCGGCCAGCTGGGAAGCCCGTGCGCCGGGTCGTCAACATCGGAATTGGCGGCTCCGATCTGGGGCCGCGCCTGGTGGCGGACGCGCTGAGCGATGCTTCCGAAGCTGGGCCGGAGCTGCGCTTTGCCGCCAGCCTGGACCCGACAGAACTTGAGCGAGCGGTGGCCGGGATTGACCCTGAAACTGTGCTTTTCATCATCGCCTCCAAATCCTTTTCGACCCAGGAAACACTGATGACCGGCCAGGCGGCCCGCGCCTGGATGACGAGCCATGTTGGCGTCGAACAGGCCGGCCGGCATTTTGCGGCAGCGTCGGCTGCGCGGGGCAAGGCTGTCGCGTTCGGTATTGACCCCGAGCGTGTGTTCGATTTCCCCGATTGGGTCGGCGGTCGCTATTCGGTTTGGAGCGCCGTTGGTTTGAGCCTCGAAATCGGCCTTGGCCCGGATGCATTTGCGGATTTCCGTGAGGGGGCCCGGTCGATGGATGAGCATTTCGCCACCGCGCCGCTGGAGCGGAATCTGCCGGTGATCAAGGCGCTGGTCGACTATTGGAATCGCAGCGTGCTGGGCTATCCCAGCCGCTGCGTCGCGGCCTATTCCGCCCGCCTCGGTCTGCTGTCCAATTTTCTGCAGCAGCTTGAGATGGAATCATTGGGAAAGTCGGTCACCGCCGATGGCGAGCCAGCCCGATTACCCGGCGGCGCCCTGGTTTGGGGGGGCTCGGGCACTGAGATCCAGCATTCCTTCTTCCAATGGCTGCATCAGGGCGGCGATGTGGCGCCAGTAGATTTCATCGGGATTGCCCGGCATTTCTCCAGCGCCGACCCGCGTGAGCGCGTGCTCGCGGCCAATATGGCAGCGCAAGGTGCCGCTCTGCTCGACGGAATTCAGGTTCCGCCCGGAGACGACCCCGCGCTGGCCGCGCAGAGATCCATGCCCGGCGGGCGCGTCTCATCCACTTTGCTTCTTGATGACCTGACTCCGGCCACACTCGGCGCACTGCTGGCACTGCATGAGCACAAGGTTTTCGTTGAGAGCGTGCTCTACGGCATTAATCCATTCGACCAATGGGGTGTCGAACTGGGAAAGGTGCTGACGAAGGGTATTCTGGCCGGTGAATTAAGCGGCTATGACGCCTCAACCCAGGCAATGCTTGCCAGAACAGGCTTTGTGTCGGATTGACAGCCAGGCGGCGCCGGGTGATCCGGTGTTGACCATTATGCCAAGAGAGAGACAGCCATGAACGCAATTCCCCGGACCCGTCTCGCTCAAATGGCCAATGCCATCCGGGCGCTCTCGATGGACGCGGTGCAGGCGGCCAATTCCGGTCACCCTGGCATGCCGATGGGCATGGCCGATGTCGCGACCGTGCTCTGGGCCAAGCATATGAAATTCGATCCGGCAGGACCGGGCTGGGCCGATCGCGACCGCTTCATTCTCTCGGCCGGTCACGGCTCGATGCTGCTCTATTCGCTGCTGCACCTGACCGGCTTCGAGGACATGACCCTCGACCAGATCAAGCAGTTCCGCCAGCTCGACTCGCTCACGCCCGGTCACCCGGAATACGGCCACACCGTTGGCGTCGAGGCGACGACTGGCCCGCTGGGGCAGGGGATCTCGATGTCGGTCGGCTTCGCCTTGGCCGAGCGCATGCTCAATGCGCGCTATGGCGATGCCCTTGTCGATCATCGCACCTGGGTAATCGCGTCAGACGGCGATTTGCAGGAAGGCATCAGCCATGAAGCGATCTCGCTGGCCGGGCATCTCAAGCTCAACCGCCTGTGTGTGTTATGGGACGATAATGAAATCTCGATTGATGGCCCGACCGGTCTTTCCGAATCGACTGATACCCTAAAGCGTTTCGAGGCGGCAGGCTGGGCAACCAGCCGGGTCGACGGTCATGATATCGATGCGGTAGATGCGGCGATCACCGCAGCGAAGACCAGCGACCGGCCGGTCCTGATCGCCTGCCGCACGACGATTGGTTATGGCGCGCCGACCAAGGCCGGCACTGCTGGCAGTCATGGCGCGCCCCTCGGTGCAGACGAGATCGCCGGCACACGCAAGGCGCTCGGCTGGACACATGGCCCGTTCGAAATTCCCGATGAGATTTATGCCGACTGGCATGCCGTGGGCTCAGCCGATGCCCATGCTGCTTGGTGTGACCGGCTTTCCGCGTCCGATCTGGTTGGCGAGTTTGTCTCTCAACTCTCCGGCGACGCCGGCGAAGCGGAACGGGCCGCGCTGACCGCTTGGCGCGCCAAGGTCGCCGAAGATCGTCCCGATCTCGCCTCGCGTGCCGCATCCGGCAAGGCGCTTGCCGCAATTATTGACCAATGGCCAAGCCTGGTTGGCGGCTCGGCCGATTTGACCGGATCGAACCTGACCAAGACACCGGGTGTCGGTGTCGTTTCGGCTGAGTCCTATGACGGGCAATACATCCATTTCGGAATTCGTGAGCATGGCATGGCGGCCTGCGCCAATGGCATCGCGCTGCATGGCGGTTTTCGCGCCCATGTCGCGACCTTCCTGGTGTTTGCCGATTATTGCCGGCCAGCGATGCGGCTGTCCGCGCTGATGCAACAGCCAGTGGTTTACGTGTTCACGCATGATTCGATTGGCTTGGGCGAAGACGGTCCGACGCACCAGCCGGTCGAGACGCTGGCTTCGCTGCGCGCGATCCCGAATATGCATGTCTACCGTCCTGCAGACGCATTGGAAACGGCCGAGGCTTGGGAAATGGCACTGCTGCGCCTCGACGGGCCGACCGTTCTGGCCTTGTCACGGCAAACCTTGCCCTTCCTGCGCGATGATGATGGCGAGGAGAATCGGTCAACCCGTGGGGCGTATATCCTGCGGGATACCAACGGCGCACCGGATATCAATCTGGTCGCAACCGGGTCGGAAGTTGGCCTTGCCGTGACCGCCGCCGAGCAGCTTGCCGCCGTCGGCATCGCGGCACGGGTCGTCTCGGCGCCGTGTATCGACGTGTTTCTCGAGCAGGGCCGGCGTTATCGCGACGAAATCCTGCTGCCCGGCGTGCCGTGCATCGGTGTTGAGGCTGCCTTGCGTTATGGCTGGGATTCGCTGATCGGGGTCGATGGGGATTTTGTCGGCATGACCGGATTTGGCGCCAGCGCACCGGCCGAGCAATTGTATGAATTGTTTGGCATTACTGCCGACGCCATCGTCAAGAAAGCCCGCGAACGCCTGGCGCGATAATCGCCAGACGTCCTTGTACGACCCTGAACCGGGTCGCGGAAGGCATTGCTGAATAGTCGGCTGCGCCGTCAGTCGACCGGTTCGGCGATCCCGAAGGCGAAGAGTTTCTGCAGGGTTTCCAGCACCAGTTCCTCGCTGAGGTCCGGGAAGCTTTCGCTGGAGATTTCGCCACCATCGAGCAGGATATGCAGCCCGGGTTCGGCGGCGGCGGGAAAGCGCACTTCGCCGCCAGCGGTGATTATCACCACTTCTTCGCCATCTTCGGCCAATCGCCAAGGCACGAGATTCCGGAGGCAATAGCGCTGATCGGCTTTGCCCGGCGTGTCGTAATTCACGACCGTGCCGCGTGTATTCGGTGTTCGGGACCGGATGAAATTGTCGACAAAAATATCGAATGAGGAATCCAGATCGGCCTCGCTGACGAGCGCATCGATCAGGCCCTTGAACTGGACGGCGCTGTTTGAGCGGTCGAAGTCGGGACGGGCAAAGCCGACGGGCAAGGCGTGCCTGAATTCCGGGCGCCGCAGAGCGACATCCGAGACGACTTCGAGCATCAGATCGGCCCAGGTCTTGACGATCAGGCCGACCGTGATGTGCAGCGACATGGCATGGCCGTGGGTTGAGGCATCATGCATCATACCGCGCGGGACATAGGCGCACTCGCCGGCCCGCAGGACAAATTCCTCAACCGGTTCACCGACCTCATGCGCACCGGGCTGGAAGCCTTCCCCGCGATAGGGATTTTCGACCGGCGTGTCGTACAGCCGCCAGGATTTGGAGCCCTCGACCTGCAACACCAGAACGTCGTGATCGTCGTAATGGGTCTTGAAGCCCTGGGCGTCCGGTGGCGTCAGGTAGATATTGGTCTGGACGTGGCAGGAGAGCAGGGATTCGATCGAACGTGTGAAGCCCGCCAGTGTCGGGTCGACCTGATGCAGCTGTGGCAGAACGATGGTCGCGCCTTGCTGAAAATGTCGTGCGACGGCGCCGCGGTCGATCATCCCGCTGTCGAAGCTGTAATCGGCGCGTGAAATCGGCGGATCCGACCGCGCCATGTCGAGCGAGCCGGCCTGGAAATCCATGCTGGAAATCAGATCATCGATCCGCTGGATCGAGAGCAGTGGACGATAGCGTTCCGGATCATCGCGGTGGGCGATAAGGGCCTTCTTCTCGTGATAATCCCTGAAGAAGTCCTCGGCACTCATCGGATCCAGCAAATACCCGATGACGTCATGCATCCACTGTTGGTCGCTCATATGTCCCCGCCCAGTCCCGAAACGCACGTAGCGCCGGGATTTTGCATAGAATTGTCAGCCCTGCAGGGCATTGAATTGCCGACACGGCATGCCCGGCGGTGAAGCCGGGCATGCCGCGTCGTGCTGTCTTGAAATCAGCGGCCCCGGCCTCGCCCGGCAGGATCGGCATATGCGCCGGAATCGCTATCGGTCACGCCAGAGCGGCCACTGCGACCACGTCCCTGTCCGACGGGATCGGCGTAGCTGCCGCTGTCATTATCGGTCACGCCGCCGCCCCGGCCGCGCCCAGCTGGATCGGAATAGGCGCCGGTGTCGCTGTCGGTGGCGCCTGAATTACCACCGCGGCCACGGCCCGGCGGATCAGCGTATCGGCCGGAGTCGCTATCGGTAACGCGATTTCCGCCGCCACCACCGCGACCACGGCCGACGGGGTCAGAATAACTGCCCGTATCGCTGTCGGTAATGCCGCTGCTGCCGCGTCCGCGGCCAACAGGGTCTGCGTAATTGCCGGTATCGCTATCGGTCACGCCGCCGCCGCGTCCTCGGCCGACAGGGTCAGCATAACTGCCCGTATCGGCATCGGTGGTGCCGCCGCCCCGGCCGTATCCAGCCTGGTCGGCATAGCGGCCGGTATCGGCATCGGTTGCGCCGTTCCCGTTCCCGTAACCGCCACCGCCGGCCGGATCATAGGGGTCAGAGTCGGAATATCCCGTTGTCGCGCAACCCGAGACAATCCCGGTCGCACCGACGGCGAGCGACGCGCCTGCCACGCGGGTCAGAAAGGACCGGCGGCTCAGTTTTCCACGTTTGGCCATTGCTTGTATCTCCCTCTTGAGAAGGTTGGGCGTCAAGAAATTTGGGCGAGCCAGCTAGTTTGGCTCGCCCGCAAATTCAGTCGCGAGCAATGGCGCTAATAGCCGGGACGGCCGCGCCCGCCGGGATCAGAACACCCGCCGGAATCGCTGTCGGACGCACCTTGGCGTACCGGCCCACGACCGCGTCCACCTGGATCGGAACAACTACCGGAATCGCTATCCGTGAAGTTCTGTGAGCCACGTCCATTCCCGACCGAGTCATTCGGGTCGGAATCTGTTAGCCCCGTTGTGCCGCGCCGTGAGCCACGTCCGTTGCCAACCGAGTCATTTGGATCTGAATCGGTCAGGCCCGATGAGCCGCGGCGCGTCCCACGACCTCGGCCAACTGGATCCGAGTAATTGCCGCTATCGCCGTCGGTCACGCCGGTCCGACCGCCGCGTCCGCGATTGGCAGGGTCAGCATAGCTGCCCGAATCGCTGTCGGTGACGCCGGTATTGCCCCGACCGCGGCCCGCTGGGTCACGCCAGGTACCCGTATCGTTGTCGGTATAGCCCGTGCTGCCACGGCCATGGCCGACACCGTCGGCGTTTGACCCGCTATCGCTGTCGGTCAAACCAGTATGGCCATAACCGGCGCGGTCGGCATGATTGCCGGTATCGCTGTCGGTGCGGCCGGTATAGCGCTGAGCTTCAGAGCCGCCCGTGATGACGGCGGCGGCGCCAGTGGCCACTGCTGCGCCCGCCACGCTCGTCAGAAACGAACGGCGGCTGAGCTTTCCCTTTTTTGCCATGCCAAATTCCTTTGAGATCAGTTCCGGCGCCTCCCCAGGGGCCGGCATGCCATCCCTCGCAAGATGGGCGGGCCCGTACGGTTAAACTGTACGGGCCCGAAATTCGTTTGCCTTAACGGCTTGGCCCGCGACCGCGGCCACCTGGGTCGGAGCAGTTTCCGCTGTCACTGTCAGTGTAGCCGGTATTGCCGCGACCGTGACCGCCGGTGTCGGCGCAAGAGCCGCTATCGCTATCGGTCAGGCCGGTATAGCCGGTGCCGTGGCGCGCTTGATCATTTGGATCGCTATCGGTGATGCCAGTTCGGCCATTGCCACCGGAATCGGATGGGTCGGCATCGGTACTGCGCTGCAGCATCGTCGCGCCCGCGACCGCGCCGACTGCGCCGACTGCAACCGTGCCGCCTGCAACCCGCATCAAAAAGGAGCGCCTGCTCAATTTACCCTTTTTCGCCATGAAATCTTCCCCTTGAAACTCACCGTGAACCCAACGTTCGCCGGCGTTAAATATGTTTCTTATCCTAGCGGGGGCGTGGGAAGGTCGTCAAACGAAACAACTAAATAAAAAAACGAGTAATTCCAATGAGATAAACATGAATAGTGCGAGTTATTCGCAGCATTTCTGAGACTGCGAAGCGCTCTCATAAGGGTGCGGTTCGAAAACACCCGTATTGCGAGCATGACTTCGGTGATATTTTCTGTTCCCCTCTTGTTCTTTTTCATCGTTCAATGCTAAGTCATTGATCAAAGGTGGGCGTTATTGTGGCTTCGATCAGAATTCTGGGAATTGACCCTGGCCTTCGGCGGATGGGATGGGGCGTTATTACCGTCGATGGGAGCCGTTTGGCAGCCGTCGCGCACGGCGTGGTTACCCCACCGACTGACGCGCCCCTAGCCATGCGTCTCAACCACATTTTTGATGCCGTCAGCGAGCTGGTTCGCATCCATCAGCCGGATGAATCCGCGATTGAGGAAGCCTTTATGGCCAAGAATGCGGCTTCGGCACTCAAGCTTGGCCATGCGCGTGCAGCGGCTCTGCTCGCCCCGGCCCAGGCAGGATTGCCTGTTGCCGAATACGCGGCCCGGCTGGTCAAGAAATCGGTCGTCGGCACCGGCGCCGCCGACAAGGCGCAGATCGCAGCCATGGTCTCAATCCTGCTGCCCGGCACCAAAGCAACCGCTGACGCAGCCGATGCGCTGGCCATTGCGATCTGTCACGCCCATCATCGCCGGGCGCGCAGCATTGGGAGCTTGGCATGATCGGCATGTTGAAAGGGATCGTTGAAGCGATCGGGGCCGAGGAGGCCGTGATCGACGTCAATGGCGTCGGCTATCTGGTCGGGTCGGGTACCCGGACCCTGTCGCGGCTGGAACCGGGACAGGCGGTGGTTTTGCACATTGAAACCCATGTCCGCGAAGACGCCTTCAAGCTCTATGCCTTTACCGATGATCTGGACCGGGCCTGGTTTGTCAGGCTGCAGGAAATCCAGGGGGTCGGCGCCAAGGCTGCGCTTTCCATTCTCGATGTTCTGCCGCCGCATGAGCTCGCCAATGCCACAGCGCTGGGCGACAAGGCGGCCTTCAGCCGCGCCAAGGGCGTCGGTCCCAAGCTGGCGACCCGGATTGCCACGGAGTTGAAAGACAAGGCGCCGCCGTTGGGCCGCAGCTTTTCGATCGGTCTGCCGGTTCATGGCGAAGCCAAGACCGGCGCCGATACCGCCTCCTCGCCACCACTGCCACCCTCGGCCGGTGCGGCGCGCGATGATGCAGTCTCGGCCCTGCTCAATCTGGGTTATCCCGAAAGCATTGCCCGTCAAGCCGTCGCGACCGTGATGCGCGATGCCGGCGGCGATGCGCCGCTCTCCGATCTGATCCGGCTCTCCTTGCGCGTGCTGGCACCATGAGCCCGGCGCAGCCGGTCATTGCTGGGTTTGCACGGTTCAGGCTAAAGCTTCCATCATGACGGACGCCTTTTCCGAACCCTCTGACGATCGCCTCGTCGATCATGGCCCGCAGCCGGGCGATAGTCGCGACAAGGCCCTACGTCCGCTGTCGTTTGACGATTTCGTTGGGCAGAAGGCCTCGATCGCCAATCTGAAAGTTTTCGTCGACGCCGCCCGCCGCCGCGAGGAAGCGCTCGATCACGTTTTGCTCTCCGGCCCGCCCGGGCTGGGCAAGACGACCTTGGCGCAGATCGTGGCTCGCGAAATGGGTGTCGGGTTTCGCGCGACATCGGGGCCGGTGATCGCCAAGGCTGGCGACCTCGCCGCGATCCTGACCAATCTCGAACCGCGCGATGTGCTCTTTATTGATGAAATTCATCGCCTGCCACCCATCGTCGAGGAAATTCTCTATCCGGCGATGGAGGATTACTGCCTCGACCTGGTGATCGGCGAGGGGCCCTCGGCGCGGACCGTGCGGATCGAATTGCCGCCCTTCACCCTGGTCGGCGCCACGACACGGGCCGGATTGCTGGCCAATCCGCTGCGGGACCGTTTTGGTGTGCCGGTGCGGCTGGAGTTTTATGACGAGGCCGAGCTTGGCCTGATCGTCAGCCGGGCGGCCAACAAGCTCGGCATCAATGCCAGCCCTGATGGCGCCCGCGAGATCGCCCGTCGCGCCCGCGGCACGCCGCGCGTCGCCGGCCGGCTGCTGCGCCGGGTGCGCGATTTCGTCGAGGCCGACGGCACCAATGAAATCACAGCCGTAACCGCCGACCAGGCGCTGCGTCGGCTGGAAGTCGATGCGCTCGGGCTCGACAGCCTCGACCGGCGCTATCTCAAGGCGCTTATGGTCAGCTTCGCCGGTGGCCCGGTGGGGGTGGAAACCCTGGCGGCGGCTTTGGCCGAGGCACGCGATGCGCTGGAAGATGTGGTCGAACCCTTCCTGATTCAGCAAGGTTTTTTGCAACGCACGCCGCGCGGCCGCGTCGCGACAGCCCGCGCCTGGGATCATCTCGGTCTGACACCACCAGCCGCGCCCGCTACGGGTGCGCCGGGCCTGTTCGGGAAGTAAGGCGATGACCGACAACCTGCTCCCGACTTCAGGCGCTTTCGGCACTGACCGCATTCACCGCCTGCCAGTGCGTGTTTATTACGAAGACACCGACTTTTCCGGCGTGGTCTATCACGCGCGTTATCTCCACTTCTTTGAGCGCGGCCGCACCGACAGCCTGCGCAATCTCGGCATCAGCCATACCGAGCTTGCCAGTCAGGACGATCCGCTGGCCTTCGCCGTGCGGCGGATGAATATCGAGTTTGTTCAGGCGTCCAAAGTTGATGATGCGCTTGTGGTCGAGACCATTTACCGGCCGCAACAGGGTGCGCGTCTGATGATGGACCAGATCCTGCGCCGCGATGGCGAGATCATCGCCACTGCAGCAGTCCAAGCGGTTTGCATGGATCCGGCAGGGCGCGCCAAACGGCCACCGAAATCCATGGCACAGGCCTGGTTGCCCTTCGTGATTTCCGAAATCTGACTCGGCTGCCAGCAGAAATAACTCAGCGATTTTCAGTTTTGCGGCCCGGCAAGGCTTGAAATGCCCGCGATCTGCGTTGAGGGTCGCACTGAAATTCGCCAAAACGGTCGCTGGCGCATCTGAAATTTGCCGCAATCACGCTGCATAGCGCTTTTGCCGCGTTGGGTGCTTGGGGCGTTCCGTCGGTGATCGGGCTTTGGCCTGCAATGTGAATACGGATGTCAAAGCCAATCGCCCGGCGTGTCGTGCCGGGACGAAGTCGAGGGAAAATTCATGGATGCAACGATTGTAGACGTGGCTCAGGCGGTTGAGGGCTTCAGCTTTCTCGCCCTGTTCCTGCGCGCCGACTGGGTCGTGAAAGGTGTGATGTGCATTCTGGCCTTCATGTCGGTCTGGTCGTGGGCGATCGCTATCGACAAGGCGCTGCAATTGCGCGGCCTGCACGCCAAGGCGAAAAACTTCGAACGCGAATTCTGGTCGGGCCGTTCGCTCGACGCCTTGTCGGATCAATTCGCCAAGACACCGCGCGAGCCGTTCAGCCGTACCTTTGCCGCTGGCCTGCGCGAGTGGAAGGGGGCCCATCCAGGCGGCCGTGTCGCCAAGGCTGCCGGCGCCGAAGCTGGCCGTCAGCTCGCCGATACGGAAAGCGGGCTTGGCGTGCTGGCAACAATTGCCTCGGCGGCTCCATTCGTCGGTCTCTTCGGCACGGTCTGGGGCATCATGAATGCCTTCCGCGCTATCGCCGCCTCGCAGGATACCAATCTGGCCGTCGTCGCACCAGGCATCGCCGAAGCGTTGTTCGCGACTGCATTGGGTCTCCTCGCTGCGATCCCGGCCGTTGTCTTCTTTAACGTGCTGTCGGCCAATCTGGCCAAATACGGATCGCGCCTCGACGGTTATGTCGATGAATTGTCGGCCTTGGCCGACCGCGACGAGCATTGAGCGATGGCGAGCTCGCTCGATAACGGACGTTCCGGCCGCGGACGCGCCAAGTGGAAGCCAAAGGCGGAAATCAACGTCACGCCCTTTGTTGACGTGATGCTGGTGTTGCTGATCGTCTTCATGATCACGGCGCCACTGCTGACCGTCGGTGTGCCAGTCGATCTGCCGCAGACCGAAGCGCGCAACCTGCCCGCCGGCGAGGAGCCGTTGACGATCAGCATTACGAGCGATGGCGAAATCTATCTGCAGGAAACTGTGGTGACACTGAGCGAACTGGCACCGCGCCTGACCGCCATCGCCGGAACAGGCTATTCCAGCCGGATCTTTATTCGCGCCGATGACGGCGCCACCTATGGCGATGTCGCCCGGGTGATGGCACGGGTTAATGCGGCGGGCTTCACCAATCTGGGTCTCGTCACGGACCCGATCGAGCGATAGCGGCGAGCGCGTGCGTGGTTTTTTCCTCTCCCTCGTCGTTCACGCCAGCATTATCGCTGCAGGGCTGATCTATCTGCCCCGTGCGGCGCAAATGTTCGATGTCGCACCGATCATTCCGATCGATATCGTGACGCTGGGCGAAATGACCAGCGTCCGCGCCCGGGCGCCCGAGCCCGTACCGGTGCCCGAAGAGGCCGTTGAAGTAGCCACAATCGAAGACGAAATCGCCGCCCCGCCGCCAGCGCCCGAACCCGAGCCTGAGCCGGAGGCCGCACCGGAGATCATAGATATTGCGCCGCAGAGTGTGCCCGAGCCGGTTGTTCCGGAACCCGAACCCGAACCTGAGCCCGAACCCGCGCCTGCACCCGTGAGGCCGCAGCCGCAGCGTACGGTGCAGCCGCCGCCCACGCGCCCGGCCGAGCCGTCGCTGGCCGATCTGCTGGGCAATCTGGAACGGCAAGTCGCCGATGCACGCAGCGATTCTGGCGCCCCCGACCAAGGCGCCCAGCGCAGCGCTGTCGGCAGCGGCACCAGTGATACCGCCGATCTGGCGACCTTGATCCGCTCGCAGACCTATCGCTGCTGGCGCACCGTGGCCGACATGCCCAATCCGGAAAATCTCGGCGTCGTGGTTGAGGTGCGCCTCAACCGCGATGGCAGCCTGTCCGGTCCGCCGCGGGTCAAGGATCTCGGCCGCATCCAGGCCTCGGGCAATTCATTCTGGCTCACCGCCGCCGAGCGGGCGCAGACTGCCGTGCTCGATTGCGCGCCTTACAATCTGCCCGGCGACCGTTATTCGCAGTGGCGCCTTATAGAAGTCAATTTTCACGTCGATCTTACGGCCGGTTAGTCCGCAGTCCTGGAGCAAGAAAACATGACCCGATTGTTGCGAGCCATTTCTATCCTCCTCGTGAGCCTTGTGTTTGCGACGGCGGCCAGCGCCCAGGAACCGCTGCGCGTGGACGTCACGCAAGGTAATCTCGACCCGCTGCCGGTGGCATTGCCCGATTTCATCGGTGCCAGCGACGAGGCAGCAACGCGCGGCGCCGACATCACCCGGGTGATCACCAATGATCTGGCCAGCTCTGGCCTGTTCGCGCCGGTCGATCCGGCGGCCTATATCGAGCAGATTGAGAATATCGATCTGCGTCCGCGATTTTCCGACTGGCGCGTGATCAATGCCTCGGCGTTGCTCGCCGGCCGTGTGACGATCCAGGATGACGGACGCCTTCTGGTCGCTTTCCGGCTTTGGGATACGCGCCTTGAGGACCAGTTGCTAGGTTTGCAATTTGTCACCGCGCCGGAAAACTGGCGCCGCGTCGCACACAAGGTCGCCGACGCCGTGTACCAGCGTCTGACCGGTGAATCGGGATATTTCGATACGCGGATTGTCTACGTCTCCGAGGGACGTGGCACCGAGGACGAGCCTGTGCGGCAATTGGCGATGATGGATCAGGATGGCGCGAACCCGTCCTTCCTGACCGATCGCTCCTACATGGCACTCCTGCCGAATTATTCGCCCAACACCCAGGAGATCACCTATGTCTCCTTCATCGAGGGCCATGCGACGACCTATCTCTACGATCTCCAGACCGGCCGTCAGGAAGCGCTTTTCGCCTCCGGCGGCCGCGGCACCGCAGCGCAGATCGACCCGAACGGTCAGAGCCTGTCGGCGCGCTTTTCGCCCGACGGATCGCGCCTGGCGGTTTCGATCGAGACGCGTGGCGGCCACGATATTCACCTGTTCGACCTTCGCACCCGCAGCCTGGTCCGGCTGACCGATCACCCGGCTGACGATGTCGAACCGTCATTCTCGCCAGACGGTGAGCGGATCGTCTTCTCCTCGGCGCGTGGTGGTGGCTCGCAGCTTTATGTCATGAATGCCGACGGCTCCGACGTGCATCGCGTCAGCTTCGGCGAGGGTCGCTATACGACGCCGGTTTGGTCGCCTCGCGGCGATTTGATCGCGTTTACCAAACAGACGGGCAATCAGTTCTCACTGGGTGTCGTCCGCGCCGATGGATCGGGGATCGAACGGATTCTCTATCAGGGCTATTACGTCGATACACCAGCCTGGTCGCCCAATGGACGTGTCTTGCTGTTCACCCGCGGTGAAGCCCGCGCCACTGGCACGCGCTATGAAATCTGGAGCATCGATCTGGCTGGATTCAACCTGAGGCGGCTGGCTACGGGCGGAATGGCGTCGGATCCGGCGTGGTCGCCCTTGATTGAATAGAATATTTCTGCGTAACATTTCGCCCGGAACATGGCGCTGACAGGGATTGAACCCGGTCGCGCTGTGTTGTGTGTGCAAGGGGAATACGCCAGGTGCCATTAAGGGCTTGGTCGGATGAGGGTGTACCGTCATGAAAATGAAATTGTTTGCCATTGTCGCGCTCGGTGCATTTGCCACCGCATGCGCATCGACGCCGCCGGTGCAGGAAGCTGCACCGATCGCGCAACCGCCGGCTCAGCCGCCAGTGGTCCAGCACGTCCCAACCGGCCCGGTCGCCGGTTCGGTCGAGGACTTCGTGCAGAACGCGGGCGACCGCGTTTTCTACGGCTATGATCGTCACGATCTGACCCCGGAAGGCCGTGAAACCCTGCGCCGTCAGGCAGCTTGGCTCGCCAGCTATAGCAATACCCGCATCCTCGTCGCCGGCAATTGCGACGAACGCGGCACGCGCGAATACAATCTGGCTCTCGGCGCACGCCGGGCCAATGCGTCACGTGATTACCTGATCAGCCAGGGTGTCGATCCAGCCCGGATCTCGGTCGTTTCCTATGGCAAGGAACGTCCAACCTGCCGCAATTCCGGCGAGTCCTGCTACGCCGTCAACCGCAACGCCACGACCACGATCACCGGTGGCTTGACCAACTGACCGTGAGTGACGTCCTGAAATGAGGGGACGCCCGTGACAGCAATGTCACGGGCGTTTTCCATTGCCCAGATATGTTCCGGACCGGCTTGCCCTGGTACGGGCTTTCCGTCCTTGACCGGGCAAATGCCGCAATTCTGCCCTGCTTTCGCGTTAGGTGCGCATCATGATCCGATCCGTTTGTCTTACCGTTCTTGCCGCCGCGCTGTTCGCGGTCGCACCGGCTCACGCCCAATCGCGCCGCGAAATGACCGAGCGCATCGATGCCACCGAGGTGCGCATTGGCCAACTCGAGCAAAGCTTCATGGCCGGCGACCCGGTCGCCGATACATTGATGCAGCGGCTCGACGCACTGGAATACCAGGTGCGTGAAATGACCGGCGAGATCGAGCGGCTTTCGTTTGAGAACCGTCAGATGCGCCAACAGCTCGACCGGCTTCAAAACCCGCCGGCCGTCGCCCAGCGGGTAGTCAACGTGGAAAACCCGCAGATCGACGATGAGGCAGCGGCCTGGATGCAGGAAGGTCTCGACGATACCGGCAATGGCAACAGCTCCGCCGGCGTCGCGGTCGTGAACCCCGACGACCCCTATGCCAGCGAACGCGCTGCAGCGACCGGCGTGCTCGGCGGTGCTCCCGGCGCGACGGCCATGCCCGCGTCCGATCCGAACGCGGTCTATGATGATGCCCGCGCCCGCCTGCTTGATGGCGATTTCGACGGCGCCCAGGCCGGCTTTGAATCCTTCGTGAACAGCCATGGCGATGACCCGCGCGCCGGCGAAGCCTGGTACTGGCTCGGCGAGACCTTCTTCGTACGCAATAATTTTGCTGAATCCGCCGATGCCTATATCGCCTCCTTGCGGGCGCAGCCGACCGGGGCCCGCGCGCCGGACGCGCTGGTGCGACTGGCAGCGTCACTACATGGGCTCGATCGGACGCGTGAAGCCTGCGACACGCTGGCCCGCTTCGGCAACCAGTTTCCCAACGCCTCCGCCGCTTCGCGTGACCGGGCGTCCCGGGAATCGGTCCGCGCCGGCTGCCGGTGACGGCGGGCGCCGATCTCGTAACGCGCATTGATGACTGGCTCGACCGGAACCATTCCGGTTCAGCCGCGATCGCTCTGGGATATTCCGGTGGCGGCGATTCCCACGCTTTGCTTTGCATCACGGCCAATTGGGCTCACCGACGCGGCGTCGAACTGCATGCCCTGATCGTTGACCATGGCCTGCGGGTCGAGAGCCATGCCGAAGCCTGCCTTGCGGTCGAGGCAGCGCAAGGTCTCGGCGCCCAAGCCAGCCTGCTATCCTGGCAGGGCGACAAACCGGCGACCGGTGTTCAGGCGGCGGCGCGCCAAGCGCGGCATGTCTTGCTGGCTCAGGCCTGCCGGGCCCGCAATATCAACCATCTTTTGCTCGCCCACACCGCCGACGATCAGGCGGAAACCGTCTGGATGCGACTGCAGGCCGGCGGCGGTTGGCGTTCCTGTGCCGCCATGGGCGAACAGGCTCCTTCGCCGGTTTGGCCACAGGGTCGCGGGATTGAAATGCTGCGCCCTTTGCTTGGTGTCCGGCGCGCCGAACTCCGGGCGTTTCTGATAGAGGCCGGCGAACGCTGGATTGATGACCCCTCGAACGAGGACACCCACTACACCCGCATCCGCACCCGCCAACGGCTCGCCACGCTCGAACAGGCCGGCTTCGATCCGGGTCAGCTGACCGGTTGGGCGCACGATATTGCGGCGATTGATCGCAGCGAGCGCCGTGCCGTGGAGGTTTGTAGCCGTGATATCGTTCGCTTCCACGCTTGGGGTGGTGCAGAGCTGGATATCGAACAATTCGCCAAGGCCCAGCCAGCCATCCGGCGGCGTTTAGTACAGGCGCTGGCTCTGGCCATCGCTGGCCGCACCGCGCCGCCCAGCCGGGCGGCACTGGACGGGCTTGTCGACAGTGTGCTGAATCGAAGGCCGGGCAGTGCGGCCGGTGTTCAAACGATCATCTGGCGCGGCGCGAGCTGGATGTTCCGCGACCCCGGCGGGGTGCTCGGACGGGTCGATCATCCGGGCCGCAACTTTGCCCGCTTGCTGCAAAATACTGCACACATCTGGGACGGTCGTTACGAGATTGAAACCTCGCTCGTGAATATCATCGCCGAACCCTTGGGCAAGGCCTATAAGGGAATTGGTGATCGTGGCGATCTGGACCTGGTACCCGGTGCGGCCCGTTCCGGTTTGCTGGCGCTACGCTGTGAGGGCGAAGTTCTGGCGATTGCCGGTGTCAGGCCGCATCCTCAATTGAGGGTTTTGCCCTTGATCGAGCACAGATATTGCACAGGTTTGCTGTGCGGCGCGACACTGACACAGGGCGAGGGCCATCCGGCTCTGGCTTGAACAGACCATCAGGCTGCAGCTGCGACTCGCAACTCTGGCCTTGAATGCCCATATCAGGTCTCAGATGACCGCTAATTTGAACGGATGATCCGCATGCAAATGAGAAATATCCTGATTTGGGCCGTCGTGTTCGTGCTCTTGCTCGCACTGGTCCAGCTTGTCAGCCGTTCCGGCGAACCTGCCTCGCCGACCAGCCAAGTGACCTATTCGGAATTTCTCGGCCGCGTCGAACGCCAGGAAATTTCCTCGGTGACGATCCAGGGCGACAAGATCCGAGCTCAGAGCGGTACCGGACAGATGATCGAAGCCATGCTGCCACCACAGGACAATCAAACGGTTGGCCTGTTGCGCGATGCTGGCGTCAATATCGATGTCGAGCCTGTCGACACCGATGGCAATTTCTTCGTCAATATCCTGATCAACTACTTCCCCTTCCTGCTGCTGATCGGGGTGTGGATTTTCTTCATGCGCCAGATGCAGGGCGGCGGACGTGGCGGCGCGATGGGCTTCGGCAAGTCGAAGGCCCGCCTGCTGACCGAATCCCATGGCCGCAAGACCTTCGACGATGTCGCTGGTGTCGATGAAGCCAAGGAAGAGCTGCAGGAAGTCGTCGAATTCCTCAAGGACCCGAGCAAATTCCAGCGCCTCGGCGGTAAAATCCCCAAAGGCGTGCTGCTGGTGGGCCCTCCGGGTACCGGTAAAACACTGTTGGCCCGCGCTGTGGCCGGCGAAGCGAATGTGCCCTTCTTTACCATTTCTGGTTCCGACTTCGTGGAAATGTTCGTTGGTGTCGGCGCATCGCGCGTCCGCGACATGTTCGAACAGGCCAAGAAGAACGCCCCCTGCATCATCTTCATCGACGAAATCGATGCCGTCGGCCGCTCGCGCGGTGCCGGTATTGGCGGCGGTAATGACGAGCGCGAACAGACGCTCAACCAGCTTCTGGTCGAGATGGACGGGTTTGAAGCCAATGAAGGCGTGATCCTGATTGCCGCGACAAACCGTCCTGACGTGCTCGATCCGGCGCTGATGCGTCCGGGCCGCTTTGACCGCGAAGTCGTGGTCAGCAATCCTGATATTGTCGGCCGTGAGAAGATCCTCAAGGTTCACATGCGCGATGTGCCACTCGCGACCGATGTCGATCCGCGCGTGATTGCGCGGGGTACGCCGGGCTTCTCCGGTGCTGATCTCGCCAATCTGGTCAATGAGGCCGCATTGCTGGCAGCGCGCCGCAATAAGCGCGTCGTCGCGATGGCCGAGTTCGAGGACGCCAAGGACAAGGTCATGATGGGCCCCGAACGGCGCTCGATGGTGATGACCGATGCCGAGAAGAATCTGACGGCCTATCATGAGGCTGGCCATGCAATCGTCGGGCTCAACATGCCGCAGCATGATCCCTTGCACAAAGTGACGATCATTCCGCGCGGCCGCGCCCTGGGCGTCACCTTCAGCCTGCCGGAAACCGACCGGCTGAGCTATTCGCGCCAGTATTGCATCTCCAACCTGGCCTCCCTGTTTGGCGGCCGCGAAGCGGAAATTCTCGCTCTGGGTCCGGAGAATGTCACCAATGGTGCGATGAGCGATATCCAGCAGGCGACCCGCATGGCGCGGGCGATGGTGATGGAATGGGGCATGTCCGAAAAGCTCGGCCGCGTGCGCTATCAGAACCAGGCCTATGAGGCCCCGCAGATCTCGCCTGACACGTCCGAATTGATCGACAAGGAAGTCCGCTCCCTGATCGAGGAAGCCGAGACCACAGCCCGCCGGATTCTGACCGAGCACCGCAAGGAGCTCGATGTTGTCGCCGCTGGTCTGCTGGAGTTCGAAATTCTCACCGGTCAGGAAGTGCGCGACTTGCTTGAAGGCAAGCGGCCGACGCGTCCCGACGAGCCGACGAAACCCAGCTCGCCGCCGCCATCAAGCGCGGTGCCGACAACTGATGATGGTCCTGCCACTGATGCGGAGCCGCAAGGCGCCTGATCCGGTTTCGGCAATGACAGATGACAAACCCCTGGTGCTCCGCGCCGGGGGTTTTGTTTTGCCACTTGTCAATGGCGACAAATCACCTGCAAGTTGCATCAATATCCTGATGGCGACCTGCTGGAGAATCTTCTGATGCGCCTTTTGCCTCTGGTCTCGCCCCTTGCGCTGCTGGCAATGTCGGCCTGCACCCCCACTTCCGTTGAGCAAGTCATGGTGCCGGGTTTGAACGTTAGCTATGAAGCCACTTTCGACTCCATGCTCCCGCGTGAGGGGCACTACACCCGCCAGACATCGCAGGTCGTGATGGTGCCCGGTGAAGGCTTCGAATTTACCCTGCCGGACCTTCCCGACGCGGCCTTCGATCTCGGACAGATCGGCACTGGGCAACGGCTCGACCTGCATGTCAATCTGACCGCTGCCCCGCTTGAGAGCGGCGAGATCCGCTATGCCGTCCGGCTCACGACCCAGCCTGTCGGTGGCGGTGATGCCTCTCTGCTGGCCGAGCCAAGCCTGGTGGTGGCAGATGGCGAGACTGCGACCGTGCATCTCGGTCAGGATGGCGGCGAATTCCACACCAGTTTTACCCTCGACCTGACTGGCGCACGGGTACAATAGCGCAACGCCTTGCCATTCGATGACGGGCAGACTAGCAGGGTTGAATGCGCAATCCCCGAACCCGCCGTGGCATTCCCTTCATCATGGGTGTTCTCAACGTCACGCCCGACAGCTTTTCCGATGGTGGTGATTTCATCGACCAGCAGGCCGCCGTCGCGCGCGGGCTGGACATGCTCAAGAATGGTGCCGACGTCATCGATATCGGCGGAGAATCGACGCGTCCCGGTGCAGCGCCGGTCGATGCCGCCGAGGAGATGCGCCGCGTCATCCCTGTGATCAAGGCGCTGCGCGAACAAAGCGCGGCGCGCATTTCCATCGACACATTCAAGCCCGAGGTAGCGCGTGCGGCCGTGGCCGCGGGGGCTGATATCTGGAATGATGTGATGGCGCTGCGCCAGGAGGGCGCAGTCGAGACTGCAGCTGAACTTGGCGTGCCGGTGATCCTGATGCACATGGCCGGTACGCCCGCGAGCATGCAGCAGGCGCCGCGTTACCAGGATGTCGTCAGCGAAGTGTGCGATTTCCTTACCGAGCGCGCCGATATCGCGATGGCGGGCGGCGTCGATGCCGGCAGTATCTGGCTCGACCCAGGGATCGGTTTCGGCAAGTCGCTCGATCATAATCTAGCCCTGATGCACGATCTCGATCAGGTCATCGCACTGGGTTACCCGGTGCTGTTCGGCGCCTCGCGCAAACGCTTTATCGCCGCCATTGATGAGGGTGCAGCCGAGACTGAGCGGCTTGGCGGCTCGCTCGCGGCGGCCTTGCGCGCTGCCCAAGCTGGCGCGGCCATGGTGCGCGTTCACGATATTCGCATGACGTTGCAGGCGCTCAAGGTCCAGGCGGCCATTCGCGAGGGCAAGGCATGAGCTACACGCTCTATGGCCAACAGGGTTTCGGCTCGACCTGTGTTGAGGCGGCGCTGGAACTGCACGGCATTGCGTATGATTTCGAGGAGGCCGATCCGCTGGACGGGGCGCAGGGTCTGGCGCGGGTCAAGTCAGTCAATCCGGTTGGCCAAGTGCCCGTCCTGATCCTGCCCAATGATGATGTGATGACCGAGAGCGCCGCGATCCTGATCTGGCTCGGCGATCTGGATGGCCAATACCGTTTTGCGCCGAGCCCGGATGCGGCGGAGCGTGCCGAGTATCTGCGCTGGATGATCTTCATGTCGTCCAGCTTCTATTCGACCCTCACCATCACCGACGGTCCGGGGCGTTTCCATCCCGACCCGGAGACCCACAAGACGCTGCTGCACCAAGCCGTTGAGCGCCGCAAACAGATGTGGCGCATTATCGATACCGCCTTCAAGGGCGCGACCCGGCCGTATCTGCTCGGCGAGACGATGAGCCTGCTCGACGTTTATGTCGCGATGATGAGCCATTGGTCGCCGCGCGGCGGCTGGTTCCTGCAGCATTGCCCCAATCTCGCCGGCGCCGTGCGGGCGACCGAAAAACACCCGGTCATCCGCGAAGTCTGGCGCCGCAATTTTGATCTCGAGGTTGAAGCATGATCGCGTTTCTGACCGGGCCCTGGTCACTGCTGGTGATGGGCGGAATTTTCGAGATGGCTTGGGCCCTCGGCTTCAAATATGTCGACCGCCAGGCGCCGCTCTGGCAGCACGCAGCCGTGCTCGCAGCGCTGGTCGCCTCGATGGTGTTGCTGTTTGCGGCGATGAAACATCTGCCCGCCGGCACCGCCTATGCCGTGTGGACCGGGATCGGCACGCTCGGTGTCGCCACCATCGGCATCCTGGTGTTCAAGGAACCGGTGACGATCGCGCGCATCCTGTTTCTCACCCTGATTATGATCGGGATATTGGGCCTGCGGCTGAGCGGCGACACCTCACACTAGCCGAAGGGATCCTCGATCGATTTCGACGGCTCCGTAAACCAGCGCGGGCCTTCGGCGGTCATGTAGAAATGATCCTCGAGCCGGATGCCGAATTCGCCCGGAACGCAGATCATCGGCTCGTTGGAAAAACACATCCCGATATCGAGCGGCGTTTCATCGCCGCCGACCAGATAGGGCGCTTCATGGATGTCGAGCCCGATGCCGTGGCCGGTGCGGTGCGGGATGCCGGGCAATTGATAGCCCGGTCCAAAACCGCGAGCTTCAGCCTCGGCACGAGCCGCCGCATCGACGCTGGCGCAGGTCTGGCCCAGCTGTGCCGCCGCAAGCGCCGCGATCTGGCAGGCCTTCTCCGCATCCCAGACTTCGCGCTGGCGCGCAGTCGGCTCGCCGAACACATAGGTGCGCGTGATGTCAGACTGATAGCCATGGATGGCGCAGCCGGTATCGATCAGAACGACATCGCCCTTATCGAGGGTCTTGGGGCGAGCGACGCCATGCGGGAAGGCTGTATCGGGGCCGAACAATACGATGCAGAAGGTCGAGCCGCCGGGCGCGCCAATCTTCTTGTGAGCGGCATGGATGAATTCGGTCACTTCGCCGGTGGTGATGCCCGGCCGCAGGATCGCACCAGCCGCCTTGTGGACCTCGATTGTTGCGGTCTTGGTCGCCTGCATCAGTGCCAGTTCAGCGGCTGATTTGCGGGCGCGGGCGAACAGGATGACATCGCCGGCGTTTGTGGTCCGGCCACCGAGGGCTTCGCTCAGACCAGTGACGGTGAAATAGGGGGTCGCCGGATCAATCCCCAACTTCGCACCAGAGGGCAGGAGCGAGGCGACGCAGGCATAGGGGCTCTCATGCTCCTCCCAGCCGCGCAAGGGCGCCTCGACGCCCATATAGAGCTTCAACGTGCCTTCCTCGAAGGCGGGGCCGACATAGGTCACGCCGCCATCGCTGTTGACCAGGGCACCCACCAGGCGCTCCGAGGCCCGCCATTTCATGCCGGTATAATAGGTGAGGTTGCTGCCGGCATCGAGCCAGACCGCATCGACGCCAGCCTTGGCCATTCGCTGTGCCAGACCGGTCAGCCGCCCCCGGTGCTCGTCATGGCTGATCGGCTGGCAATCGCCCAACATCGGTTTCAGGCGAGCCAGTTCGGCTGCTGCGGTCGAGCCGCCGACGCCGCGTGTGAAGTTCGACATGATCAGACACTCCTTCGATCCCAAGGGGTATAAAGGACCGAAGGAGCGCCTGTCGTCCATGCCTTCGATCAGGCGCCTTCGCCAAACATGAAGAGCAGGAATTGCGCGGGTTCGTCATAGGGGTTGAGGAATTCATGCGTCATGCCGGCGGGGATATAGATCGCCTGGCCGCCATGCACCTCTTGGTCGACGCCATTCAACCGGGCGGTTGCACGGCCATCGAGGAAGATGATCAGCGTCTCGAATTCATTCGTACGGCTGCGCTCATCCTCATTGACGTGCTGACCCGGCATCACATAGCCGAAGCCGCTGCGGAATCCCGGCTGGTAATAGAATATCCCCGCATTGCCGCCGTGCACGAAACGGGTCTGGAGATCGTTGAAATTGATGATTTCCGGATTGCCGCGCGTCCAGAAGTGGAAGGCCTGCGCCAGCATCGCCGGATCAAAATCCGCGCCCTCCATCAGGTCCATATCCATCGGCGAAACATCGGTTGAGAAGGCCTTGACCATCGCGGTCAGAGCCGTCATCTCGCCGCGGTCGACCTGACCAAGCACCTCGGCTGTCGCCGGGAAGTAGAGGGTCGGCGTCTCGGGCTGGGCATGGGTGACGCGGTAACTGCCGGCGTCGTGGTCCATGCTCACCGTCCACCAGTCATCGCCATCGACGAGGACGCCGAATTCGATGCTTTGATTGAATGTGAAGTCTTGCAGATAGTCCGCCGCGAAGCGGTCGAGGATGTCGCCGGTATCGTCAGCCAAGGCCGGGCCGGTGAGGGCGAATATTGCGGCAGCGCTGGCCACGATGTGTCGGATATTCAGTTTCGTTTTCATGAGTTTATCGTCCCAAAATTGCGATTGAAAAACCGCCCCTTCGAGCCATAACTATCTCATGGGATAATTACCGTCAATCGATATTTTATCGTAAAACGATATTTCTTTCGCCGATGCCGTCGAGCAGCAGGGTCCGCAAGTGCCGGGCGAAGTCTGCCGCTTCCAGACCGGGATCGGGTTTGACGCCCTGGGCCGCAGCGGTGGCACGAAAACGAGCCGTGAGTGAGAAGAAGGCCGCATTGCTGACAATCGACAGATGCAGCATGTGCGGATTGAGCTCGCGGAAGATGCCGGCGGCGCGGCCGGCCTCATAACGCATCCGCGTCTTGGCCATAAATTGCATCAGGGTCTGGGCCGTCGCCGGCCGCGACATCAGATCGCCATCGAGATAATCGCGCACCAGCATGCGCGGAAAGCTCGGGCGCGAGATGATGGCGGTGGCGAACGCTTCGATGAAATCCGCCATCGAGCCACGCGGATCAGCCTGTTCAGGCAGATTGGCCTCGAGCTGCGCCAGCACTTCGCTCACAACGGCATCGATCACGGCGGCATGCAGTCCGGCCTTGTCGCCGTAATAATAACGGACCATCGCCTTGGTGACGCCAGCGGCCTCGGCGATCGAGGCCGTGGTCGCGCGCTCAAATCCCCGGTCGGAGAACAGGGTTTCGGCCACGCTCAGCAGACGGGCTCGGGTCTCGTCCGCATTGCGGCGCTTCGGGCGCTTCTTGGCTTTCGCCTCTGCCATCACAGCAATTCCAGCACGCGTTCCAGCTCTTTCATGTCGTCGGGCAATTCGCTCTCGAAGCGCAAATCCAACCCGGTCACCGGATGTTTGAAACCGAGCACGGCGGCATGCAGCGCCTGGCGGCGAAATTCGCGCAGAAAGGGGTCGCAAATCTCCGAGCCGAGCAGGCGGCCACGCTTGGAGCCATAGACCGGGTCGCCGAGCATATGGCAGCCGATATGCGCCATGTGGACGCGGATCTGGTGCGTGCGTCCGGTCTCGAGCCGGCACTCGACCTTGGCCGCCAGCCCGGCGCCGATCGAGGCGTGCGGGTCCTGGCCATAGCGCGCCAGGGTGACGTAATTGGTGATCGCATGCTTGCCGGCGGTGCTGTTGGGATCGTGCGGCACTTCGAATTTGGTCCGGTCGCGCGAGGAGCGCATCAATTGCGTCTCGATGCGACCATCCTTCGGATTGGGCGAATGGCGGGTGAAGGCGATATAGGCGCGCTCGACCGTGTGGCGCGAGAACTGGATCGTCATCCCCTTGTGCGCCGCATCCGATTTGGCCGCGACCATCACGCCGGACGTATCCTTGTCGAGCCGATGGACAATGCCCGGCCGCTCAACGCCGCCAATCCCCGACAGACTGCCGGCGCAATGATGGAGCAGGCCGTGCACCAGCGTGCCCGACCAGTTTCCCGGCGCCGGGTGGACGGCGAGCCCGACGGGTTTGACGAGGACGACCAGATCATCATCCTCATACAGGATATCGAGATCCATCTTTTCCGGGATCGGATCGGCGGCGACCGGCGCCGGCACAGTCAGGGCATAGACCGCGCCCGGGATCACCTTGGCCGAAGGATCGGTCAGCGGTTTGCCATTGCAGGTCAGCTGGCCACTATCGATCAAGGCCTTCAGGCGCGAACGGGAGAATTCTTCCAGCGCGTCGGTCAGCCAGCGATCAATGCGCTGATTGATCCGGTCGTCTTCGGCGGTGAGGGTGCGGATATCCGGGATTGCTGTGCTCATCCACAAGCGAGTAGCCTTGCTGTCGCGAACACGCAACAATCGCACGCTATCACGGATGCAGAAGAGCGGCGCTGCGAGCCGGTTTCGGAGAGAGTTAAATGAGCAAGATCAATCTGACACGGCGCGCCGCGCTGTTGGGCGCGGCTGGCGCGACCTTGGCTGTCGGGGCTTGCGCACCGCGGATCGAGGCCTTTCGCCCGGCCAGCAGTGATGGCCCGTTCCGCCATGGCATTGCCTCGGGCGATCCCGACCAGACCAGCGTGATGTTGTGGACGGCCCTGACCAATGATGGCGGTGGCTATCGCGGCGTTGAAGTCGCCAGCGATGCAGAGTTTGAAAATATCGTGTTCGAGAGCGGCGAAGATATTCGCTACATCATGATGCAGCCGCTCGGGACGCTGAAAATCCTCGCGACGGGGCTGGAGCCGGGTCAAAGCTATTTCTACCGTTTCCGGCTCGGCGAGACCTGGTCCCCGACGGGCATCACCCGCACCCTCCCGGTGGGCCGTGTCGACAGCTACACGATCGGTGTCCTGTCCTGCGCCAATTTCCCGGCCGGGCATTTTAACGTTTACCGTGAAGCAGCGGAGAATGGCGGCCTCGATCTCGTTCTGCATCTTGGCGATTATCTCTATGAGTACGCGATGGGCGAATATGCGACCGAAAATGCCGAGGCGCTCAATCGTGTGCCTGATCCGGTACATGAGATGATCACGGCGGCCGACCAGGTCGCGCGCCATGCCCAGTACAAGACCGATCCCGACTTGCAGGCCTTGCACGCCGCTGCGCCCTGGATCATGACCTGGGATGATCATGAAACGGCCAATGATTCATATCGCGATGGTGCTGAGAACCATAATGAGGGCGAAGGCAGTTGGGAGGCTCGGCGCATATCGGCTCTGAGAACCTGGTATGACTGGACTCCGACGCGCGAACCGGAAGGTGATAATCGCAGGCGCTTCGGTGCCTATGAAATCGGTGATCTGGCCACCCTGGTGATGCTGGAATCGCGGCTGATTGATCGCGATGAACAACTCTCCCTGGACAGCTTTCCTGTGCCCTCCGATGCCGATGAAAACGATCCGGAAGTGCTCGCGGCCGTCGCCGCCTGGAAGCGCGATGTGGTCGGCGATGAGAGCCGAACTTTGATCGGGACGGAGCAGATCACCGGGATTCGCGATGCCTGCGCCGCCTCGCTCGCGGCGGGCAAGCCCTGGCGCATTCTCGGCAATCAGGTGATTATGGCGCAGGTGAATTTTCCCAATTTCGCGACGGAAATGCCGGCCTGGCTGCGCTGGTATGCAACCCGCGATAATGAGTATGCGCGCTCAATGATCATGCGCACGCGCTTCCAGTTGCCGTTCAATCTCGACATGTGGGATGGCTATTCCGCCGAGCGCGGCCGACTTTATGCCGCGCTGCGTGACGTCGGTGCCGATGTCATTACCCTGACCGGGGATGTTCATTCTTTCTGGGCCAATGATCTCATCGATACTGACGGCTTTCGGATTGGCACCGAGTTGGTGGGCTCATCAGTCACCAGCCCGTCGCCCTTCTCGACGTTTGCGGCACCGGGCGTCGACTATGGCAAGATGATGCGCGAGGCCAATCGCGATGTCGCCCAGTGCAATATGGTCGATCACGGCTATGTCCGCCTGACGCTGACGCCCGATGAGGCACTGGCCGATTTCGTCACCGTCTCGACCATCGAAAGCCGCGATTACCACGCCGGGCTGGACAGCCAGTGGCGCATTGCGCGCGCCGAGGGCGGTGAAGCGCCTGTGGCCGAGCGCGTGGGGTAGGGCATCAGAAGCTGAGCCTGAAGCCGGCCTGCGCCCGGTTGGCGAGGCTGTCCGGCACACTGGCCGCTGCGGCGTGGCGGTCCCAATTGGCGGCTGCATCCAGGATATCGCCCAGAATCCGCTTGAGCTTTGCCGGCTTGAGGTCGGCATAACGGCCGAACCGGATCAGATCCTCCAGCTCGAAACTCCGGGTTTTACCGGCCAGTGACATCTGGTGCTGGTGGGTCCATTGGCCGTCGGGATTGTGGGCGTAGACAACGTCATAGGCCGGCGAGAGCCGCCACTGGCCGGTCTTGTCCATCAGATAGGCGATATTCTTGACGTGGTCGTCCTGGTTGCGGATGACGATATTGAGCAGGGCGCGGCGCACCTGTTGCTCGATCGCGTCCGGGCCGAGGCCGAGCAGGCGGATGGTCTCGATCGCCTGTTCGTAGGAATAGGCGCGCGGCAGGTTGAAATCGAAATGGCGCATTGAGCAGAGTGACTGCATGTGCAGCTTTTCGCCGCTCCCAGTGCGGTCGAAACGCCGGGTCATGAAATGGGCCCGGCCGCCTTCTTCGTGCAGGCGTGAGCGGCTCATTTCGACACCGGCCTCCAGCGCCAGTCGATAGCAGGCATATTCCAGCCGGCCATAACCTTGCGGGTCGGCGACCTCCTTGTCGGCATTGCCGCTGACGCCGTCGAATTTCATCAGCCAATGGGTGAAGCCCGATCCGGCTTCGACCTGGCCGGAGTGGAATTCGCCCGTGCGCTCATTCCAGGCCAGTACTGCTTTGGCGCGGGCGCCGCCGGCCGAGGTGCCGACGCGCAAGATGTCGCGCAGCGCCTCGCGATCATCGCCGCCATCGAGCGTGCCGTCGAGTGCTTCGCGGTCATGGATCACGCGCGCGGCCAGCTCGACCAGGGGTGCGATATCGATGGCCCGTCCGGCCTGGCCCGGCGTGCCGCGCGTGGGTTCAAACTCCAGCGCGCCCATGCCGCGCGTGCCGGTATAGCAAAGCCGTTCGACCGGGTTGAAACTGTCTGGCGTGCGCCCCTGTTCGGCCAACCAGCGATCAATCAACAGATTGCCGAACTTGTCGGGCAGGCTGTCGGCGAGCAGGCCAGGCAGGCCCTTGAAGGTTTCGCGCGGCAGGGCCGGGAAATCATAGACGCCGCGCCGAAGCGGCATGGTCAGTGGCGCCACCTCGATCCGGGAGGCGGCAAATTCCGGCGTGTATTCGAATACTGCGATATCGCGCCCGCTGTCCCAGACGACGGCCCCGATCATCCGACCCCACAGATTGACCTTGGCGCGGGTGTTCGGTGTGGCGCTCATTTGCCGGGCTCGTCATCCCAGCTCCACGGCGCCGCGTCGGTCTTGCGATCGCGTACGCGCAGGCGGCGCTGGCCGGTTTCGCTCATGGGGTCGAGCGGGCTGAGGGCGGCGTCGGGGACGAGATCAGACAAGCGGTCGGTGAGATCCAGCGCCTGCAGCACCCGGACGAGGCTGTCGATCGTGCCGCTGGTGCCGGCTTCGAGTCGCATCAGGGTGGAGCGGGAAATTCCGGCCTTGGCCGCCAGATCAGCTTGCTTGATGCCGCGCGATATCCGGTAGGCCTCAAGCCGGATGCCGAGATCTTCGACGATCCGGTTAATCGGTTGGATGTGCTCTGATTTATGTTCCATAATTGCCACTTTAACCCAATTCACGGCGTTAAGGTAGCAAATAAGGTGCATTTATTCAATCATCATAATGATTGAATATTGACGCATTAACACGCAATTCGGAGTTAATGCGTCATATATAAGGCTTTATGTAACTCAAGCCTTCTCGGCCAAGCGCATGAAGCGGTCGCGCAGATTGGCGTCATGCTTGAACTCGCCGGTGAAGGTCGAGGTGATGGTCGAGACATTGGGGTGATGCACGCCGCGTGTCGTCATGCATTGGTGCTTGGCGTCAATCAGGATCGCGACACCGCGCGGGTTCATCGCATCCATCAGGGCGTCGGCGATCTGGGCGGTCATGGTTTCCTGCGTCTGCATGCGCTTGCAGAAAATCTCGACAACGCGGGCAATCTTGGAAATCCCAACCACGGCGGCCGAGGGCAGATAGGCGACGTGCGCCACGCCCATGATCGGCGCGAGATGGTGTTCGCAATGGCTCTCGACATCGATATTGGTCAGCATGACCATATCGTCATAGCCCTGCACGTCCTCGAAAGTCTTGCCGAGCGCGGCGGCCGGATCGGCGCCATAGCCGGAGAACCATTCCTCCCACGCCCGGGCGACGCGCTTGGGCGTGTCGAGCAAACCTTCACGCGCCGGGTCATCACCGGCCCAGGCGATCAGGGTGCGCACGGCCTCCTCGGCTTCGTGACGGGAAGGTTTGCCAGCGGCCAGGCGAGCAGATTCAGGTGTCATAGCGTCCATCTCCATGGATCCTTTCGTTGTCGGGTCGGCTCTGCCAGTTAGATGCAGATTCCGTAGTGCCGGTTTCCGGATCGGGGATGTTTTGGCTGCTGCTTTCGCAGTCAATACCTTATACCCGCCGTGTCCACGCTCGCGCGTAGGAAGCATTTAGGCCTTCCCTGAGGCAATTCCAATGATATGACCGCATCCGAATGATACTTTTTTCAGCACCGACCTATTGAGCGAACGGAATATTCCCATGGCATCCCTCACCCTTTTCGACACGATGGCCCGCCACAAGCGCCCATTCGAACCGATCGATCCGGACCGGGTGACAATGTATGTCTGTGGGCCAACTGTTTATAATTACGCGCATATCGGCAATGCCCGGCCTGTGGTCGTGTTCGATGTCCTGTTCCGGATCCTGCGCCGCGAGTTCGGCGCCGAACACGTCACCTATGCGCGTAACATCACAGATGTGGATGACAAGATCATCGCCGCCGCCAAGGAGCTCGGGGAGCCGATTTCCGAGATCACCGAAAAATTCGCCGCGATCTACAGCGCCGACATGGCGCAGCTTGGCGCCCTGACGCCGACGCTGCAGCCAAAGGCGACCGAGCATATCGGCCCGATGATCGGCATGATCCAGTCCCTGGTCTATGGCGGTCATGCCTATGAATCCGAGGGGCATGTCCTGTTCGATGTCGACTCCTATGACAAATACGGCAAGCTCTCCAATCGTGAGCTCGAGGACATGATCGCCGGCGCCCGCGTTGAAGTCGCGTCCTACAAGCGCAATCCGGCCGACTTCGTGCTGTGGAAGCCCGCCGCCGATGACGAGCCGGGCTGGGACAGCCAGTGGGGCCGTGGCCGTCCGGGCTGGCATCTGGAATGCTCGGCCATGAGCGCGGCGCATCTGGGCAAGACGATCGACATTCATGGCGGCGGCATCGATCTGGTCTTCCCGCACCATGAGAATGAAATCGCCCAGTCGGTCTGCGCCCATGACGGCCAGCCGATGGCCAATCACTGGATCCATAACGGCTTTCTCACCATGGGCACCGACAAGATGTCGAAATCGCTCGGTAATGTTCAGCTCGTCCACGATCTCGTCCAGCATTACACCGGCGAAGTGCTGCGCTATGCCCTGCTGACGGCGCATTATCGCGCGCCGTTGAGCTGGACCAGTGATCTGCTGTCCAAATCGCGCCGCTCGCTCGACCGCGTCTATGGCGTGCTGCGCCGGCTGGCCGACGTGACACCGCTCGAAACCGAAGCGCCCGAAGCCTTTCTCGAAGCGCTGTATGACGACATCAATACGCCCAAAGCGCTGGCCGAAATCTTCCAGATCGCCGGCGAAGCCAACAAGGCCGCAACCGGTGAAGACAAGGCCCGTGCCAAGGGTGAATTGCTCGCCGCCGGTGCGCTGCTCGGGATCGGCCACGGCGACCCGGACGAATGGTTCGGCCTGACAGCTCTGGACGCGAGCGAACGCGATGCGATCGATGCGCTGATCGTCAAGCGTCAGGTTGCGCGTGAGACCAAGGACTGGGCTGCTGCCGACGCCGTGCGCGCCGAGCTGACCGCGCTCAATGTCCAGGTCGATGATGGCCCGGAAGGCTCGACCTGGCGCAAGCTGGAGCAGGGCTGATGGCACTCACCGGCTTCAATGTCCTGGTCCAGATCGAGGATGCGGTCGGTGAGGGTTTCGTCACCTATGGCGTCGTCGCCGCCGACAAGGACCAGGCCTGCAAGCTGGCCGCCGGTGCGGCGCAGGCCGAGGGCTTCTGGAATGTTGCGATCGACGAAGCCTGGTGTCCCGACGGCGTCGACCCGGCCGATCTTGGCGACATTCCCGAAGTGCTCGGCCGCACCGAGCCGACCTATCTCGACGAGGATGAGCTCGACGAAGCCGATGAGCTGGCACCGGATGATGACGAGGAATAGACGGCTGGACTGACCGCCAGCCGGCTCTCTGGCGTCACCACGCAAAAATGCTTATATTCACCTCAAGATGAGTGACGATCTCTACTCCAATGCCGTTTTGCGGCTCGCGGCAGATATACCGCGCATCGGACGCTTGGCGCGCCCGGACGCTTCCGTGCGCAAGGTGTCGCGTCTGTGCGGCTCAGAGGTGGAGCTCGATATCATGGTTCAGTCGGGCCATGTCGCTGATCTGGCGCTGCGGGTTAAAGCCTGTGCGCTGGGGCAGGCCTCGGCCGCGATCCTGGCCCGCGCCGCCATTGGTGCCTCGCTGCGCGAGCTGGAACTGGCGCGCGACAATCTCAAGGCGATGCTGAAACAGTCTGGCCCGGCCCCGCGCGGCCGTTTCGCTGAATTGCAACTGCTGCAAAGCGCCCGCGCCTATCCAGCCCGGCATCAGTCAATCATGCTGGCCTTCGACGCTGCCGTCGAGGCGGCGACCAAAGCGCGCACCACCCGTATCGCAACCCCGCTGACCGGCTAGGGTTGTCCGCTCCTGCCCAGCCGGCAGGACAGCGCGGACAGCCCGTAAAAAGCAGGCAAACCCGAACCCATTTCAATGCGGCCGGCCTCGCCCCTCTCATCTCCATGGTGGACAGGGCGCGGTCCGGCGTTAAAAGGCTTGAATCCAAATGTGTTCGAGCGACGGGATAAATCAGGCCAAGGGGCCGATGGGATGGCTGATGGTGGGCGCGATTCGCGTCTACCAATACAGCCTGTCACCGGTCTTCTATGCCTTTGGCGTGCGGTGCCGCCATGAGCCGACCTGTTCGGCCTATGGTATCGAGGTGATCCGCACCCAGGGTGGCTGGCGCGGCTTCTGGCTGACCTTGGGTCGGCTGGGGCGCTGCCGACCGGGGGGGAGCCATGGCTTCGACCCGGCCCCGACCGTTCGCACGCAAGTGCCCTGGTGGGCGGTCTGGCGTTTCAGATCCCGTCCCATCATCGACACTTTGGACAAGCTTCCGCCGGCAGGCCGCGCCGACGACAAGGACGAAGACCAATGATCAATATTACGCTTCCCGATGGTTCCAGCCGCGAATTGCCCGATGGCGCAACGCCGATGGACCTCGCCGAGAACATCTCGAAATCCCTCGCCAAAGTGGCGATGATTGCCAAGGTGAATGGCGATGACTGGGATTTGATGCGGCCACTGCCCGGCAGTTGTTCCGTAGCGCTGGTGACGCGCAAGGATGAGGAGGCCCTCGAGGTCATCCGTCATGATACGGCGCATATCCTCGCCCAAGCGGTGCAGGAGCTTTTCCCTGGCACGCAAGTCACGATCGGCCCCTCGATCGAGGACGGCTTCTATTATGACTTCGCGCGCGACGAACCCTTCTCGACGGAGGATTTCGACGCGATTGAAAAACGCATGGGCGAAATCGTTGATGCCGATTTGCCGTTCGAGCGCGAGGAGATGGACCGCGATGCCGCCATCGCCATGTTCGAAAACATGGGTGAACTCTACAAGGCCGAACTGATCCGGGATCTGCCCGTCAGCGAGACGATCACGATTTATCGCCAGGGCGAATGGTTCGATCTCTGCCGTGGGCCGCATTTGCCCTCGACGGGTAAGATCGGCAAGGCGTTCAAGCTGATGAAGGTGGCCGGGGCCTATTGGCGCGGCGATCATCGCAACGCCATGCTTCAACGCATCTACGGCACGGCCTGGGGCGATGAGAAACAGCTCAAGGCCTATCTCTTCCGCCTCGAAGAAGCCGAAAAGCGCGATCACCGCCGTCTCGGCCGCCAGATGGAGCTGTTCCATTTCCAGGAAGAAGCCCAGGGCCAGGTCTTCTGGCACCCGGCGGGCTGGCGCCTCTATCGCACGGTGACGAGCTATATGCGCCGGCGTCTGGAAGCCAATGGCTATCAGGAAATCCGCACGCCACAGCTGATGGACCGGAAGTTCTGGGAGGCTTCGGGCCATTGGGACAAGTATCGCGAGAACATGTTCATCTCCTCGATCGACCAGGAAGAAAAAATCCTGGCCGTGAAACCGATGAATTGTCCCTGCCATGTCCAGGTCTTCAATCAGGGCCAGAAGTCCTACCGCGACTTGCCGCTGCGCCTGGCCGAATTCGGCTCCTGCCATCGTTATGAGCCGTCGGGCTCGCTGCATGGCCTGATGCGCGTACGCGGCTTCGTGCAGGACGATGCCCATATCTTCTGCACGGTCGATCAGATCGTCGACGAGGTGAAGGCTTTCTGCGAATTGCTGAAATCGGTCTATGCCGATTTTGGCTTCGAAGAGCCGCGCGTCAAATTCGCCGACCGTCCGGAACAGCGCGTCGGTTCCGACGATGTCTGGGACCAGGCAGAGGCGGCGCTCCGGGCCGCGGCCGAGGCTTCCGGCCTCGACTTCGAATACAACCCCGGCGATGGCGCCTTTTACGGCCCCAAGCTCGACTTCGTCGTCAAGGATGCGATCGGGCGTGAGTGGCAGACGGGCACGATCCAGTGTGACTTCCAGCTGCCCGAGCGTCTCGATGCCCATTATATCGGCGACGATAATGACAAGCACCGACCGGTCATGCTCCACCGCGCCATCCTCGGTTCGCTGGAACGTTTCCTCGGTGTGTTGCTGGAAAACTATGCCGGCAAGCTGCCTTTCTGGCTGGCGCCGCGTCAGATCGTGATCGCAACGATCACGTCCGATGCCGACGCCTATGCGGTTGAGGTTCTCGCAGCGATGAAGGCGGCCGGGCTCAATGCCGAGACGGACCTTCGCAATGAGAAGATCAACTACAAGGTCCGCGAACACTCGGTCGGCAAGATCCCGGTGATTGCCGTGGTTGGACGCAAGGAAGCCGAGGAGGGCACGCTCGCGCTGCGCTTCCTGGGCGAAGAGGGTAATAAGCAGGAAGTCCTGCCACTGGCCGAAGCGATTGCACGATTGTGCGATGACGCCATGGCACCTGATCTAAAACGCATCTGATCGGCCGCGGGCGGGACTGGCGATGGCACAGGGGGAAAACAGGGTAGGCTGGGTTGGCGTTTTGACCTTCGCCCTTGCCTTGCCCTGGTCTATCGCTGGCGGCGGCCTGTTGCCGCCAATGGCGGTCCTGCTCGCCATCGCCGCCTTTCCCGTAGACGCCAATTACTGGCGGCCGCGAACGCCCTCCGTGCCGCTGGTGTTGACGGGATTGTTTCTGGCCTGGGTTGGGATCAGCTTTCTGTGGTCGCCTTATAACAATCCAGAGCAACTCCCCAAAACGCTGATTGGCGTCCCGCTTTACATCCTGCTCGCCCTGCGCGTCGGTGGGCTGGAGGGCCGTTGGCGGTCGCGTTGCGAGGCCTCGGTGATATTCCTTGTGATCGCGTTGGGGCTCTTCCTGCTCGCCGAAACCCTAACCGGTGGCGCGATGACCCACGCCTTCAAGATCGCCGTCGAAGGCTATGGCTCCATGTCAGAAGATGATGTGATGACCTTCGTCAATCGCAATCTGGGTCATGCCGCCGTACCGCTCATGTTGCTCGCTGCACCGGCGGCGCTGCTCGCCCACCGTGCCGGCGGGTTGCTCGTTGGTATTGTGGTGATGGGGTTGGCCGCGATAGCGGCCTTCAGCTTCGACACCGAAGTCAATGCGCTGGCCTTCATACTGGCCTCAGTCGCCGCAGTGCTGACAGCCTTTTGGCCCCGTCCGATGATCGCCGGTGTGTTCGGTATTGTCGCCGGCGGCGTGCTTGTGGTGCCGGTCGTGCTGCCGGGCATCATCGCAGCTCTGCCGCAGGGACTGCAGGACCGCCTGCCGATGTCCTGGGTCTGGCGGCTGGAAATCTGGACCTATGTCAGTGACCTGATCAAGGACAAGCCATTGTTCGGTTATGGGCTCGACGCTTCGCGTCCGCTGAACGGCGAAATGGTGCTGGACGGCTACCAGATCGAAACCCTGCCCATGCATCCCCACAATGCCAGTTTGCAGGTCTGGCTGGAGACCGGTCTGATCGGTGCGGCCCTGCTGACCTGTCTGCTGGTCTTTACCGGCGGACGTATCGCCAGCGCCCCCCGACTGAGCCGGGTCCAGGCCATTGCGACATCATGGGTGCTGGTCACCTATGTATCACTGGTTTTATTCTCCTATGGTGTCTGGCAAGAGTGGCACCAGGCCGCTATGGCTCTGGCGGTGCCTGCCGTCCTGTTCTTGGGTGCCCGGAAACCGGCTTGATGAGTAATTCGCGACTCAGCGTTGTAACAGTCTCCTGGAAGACCGGTCCGCATCTGATGGAGGCGGCGACCGCCGTGCTTGGGGCGCAGGGCGTCGACGAATTCGTCCTGGTCAGCCATGAAAACCCGCCTGAAGTGCTCACGGCGCTGCGCGAACTGGCGGCCCGACACGCCAACTTCATCCTGATCGAGACTGGCGAAAATATCGGCTTCGCGAAGGGTTGCAATATTGGCGCGCTGGCGGCGAGTGGCGAGCTCATCCTGTTTCTCAACCCCGACGCGATTCTGGCGCCGGGCTCGAGCACGCAGCTCAAACAGTCGGCCTTGATGGCCTCGAAGCGTCCATGGGTCATCGGCGCGTGCATTCTTAACTCTGACGCCAGCGAGCAGGCCGGCGGTCGTCGGGGCGAACTGACACCGCGCGCGGCGATGATCAGCTTTCTGCGCCTCGATCTCTTGTTCCCCAGACTGCGCAGTTTGCATTGGGAGCGCGACGTATTGCCGGAGACGATGGTGAAGGTGCCGAACGTGTCGGGGGCTGCAATGATGATGCGCCGGGACGACTTTCTCGAACTGGGCGGATTCGACGAACGCTATTTCCTGCACGTGGAAGATCTCGATCTTTGCCGCAGCGTGCGGGAGGCCGGCGGCGATGTCTGGTTCGAGCCTCGCGTTCAAATCCTGCATTTCGGCGCGACCAGCCAGGCCAGTCCGCTCCGGGTTGAGACCCACAAGGCGACCGGATTCGTCAAGTATTTCTGGAAATTTTATCCCGGCCCGGTGCAGCGTCTGGTGACGGTCCTGTTGATCGGGCCAATTTACGGCGCGCTGTGGGCCCGGGTGTTCTGGATTGCTTTGCGCGGCGCGATACACAATCGGAGCCGCAAACTGCAGGCTCGGGTGCGGCTGTTGCGTTGGCGCCGTTCGCGCCGAGGCCCCGACAATCAGGCCTGAGTCTTGTCGGCCAGTGCGCCGGGAAAACCGCCCGCACGTTTGAGCGCCGATTCAACCGGATGTTTCAGCGCCACATCCTCGAGCCATTTCGCTGTTGCGATCATCCGGTCCAGATCGATGCCGGTTTCGAAGCCGCCGCGCTCGAGCATGTAGATCACGTCTTCGGTCGCGACATTGCCTGTCGCTTTGGGCGCAAACGGGCAGCCACCAATCCCGCCACACGAGGCATCGATGACATCCACGCCGGCATCCACCGCCGCCGCGATATTCGCCAGCGCCGTATTGCGCGTATTGTGGAAATGCATCCGCAGCCGCATATCGCCGCTCTCACGCCGCACAATATCGAGCGCCTTGCGCACGCTCCACGGATCGGCAACGCCAATCGTGTCACCCAGGGCGAATTCACAGGCACCCGCCGCCTTGGCGCGCGCCGCCAGTTCGCCGAGAATTTTCGCATCGACTTCGCCATCGAACGGATCGCCGAACGCGACCGAGACCGTCACCGAGACCGGCACGCCTTCGTCATGGGCCAGGATGGCGATCTTGTCGAACAGGTCGGCGGTCTGCTCCGGCGTCGCGTTCTGGTTCCTCAGCCCGAAGCCGGGCGAGGCGACCATCACATAATTGATCTCGTCACAGCCCGCTTCGAGCGCACGTCGCAAGCCGCGCTCATTGAGCGCCAGACCAATATACCTCACCCCGTCGAGCCGCGGCACCAGAGCCATCACCTCGGCGCTGTCGGCCATCGCCGGCACCAGCTTGGGATGGACAAAGCTCGCCGCCTCCATCCGGTTCACCCCGGCATCGATCAGCCGCGAGATGAATTCGATCTTCATCTCCGTCGACAGCAGGACCGGGTCATTCTGGAGGCCATCACGCGGCCCGACTTCAACGATTTCAATCTTGCGGGTCATTGGGGTGTGTCCTCGGATTCGCCCGGAACACGCTCTTCGACTGCTTCAGGCATTTCAGAAGGGACTCCAAACAGCTCGCCGTACGGCTGAGAATAGGGCGCGTATTGCCGAACTCCAAGCTGGCCGCAGCGAGTGAACAGCACAATCAGCACGGTCTCATCCCCGCGCGAGTAATTGGTACCCGACGCCAAGGCTCGATGACAGACATTGAGCTGCATCATCAAGGTATCCCATATCCAGCGGGTCGCGGTGTGGTCGATCCACGCGGCACCGAGCTCATCGGCGAAAGGCTCCATGCTCTCGAATAGTGCCTCGACATCGGAGGCCGGGGCCAGACGAGCGATATCGGAGACAGCTTCGTCTGTCAGGGGCTGGTCGGCGAGTACCGCCCGCAGCGCCGGGAAGCGCGACAGGTCCAGCACTACCATGGTCGGCTCTTCGCGGCTCTCAGCAAAGGCCAGCGCTTCTTCCGCCGTGCCGAGCATCGTGTCGGTCCCCAGCGAGAAGACCAGGCTCGGCTCGGTATAGCTTGAGGCCGTGACGATATCCTCCGGCGCGATCCCGGCAATCGTCTGCGAATAGCTCCGCGCCGCGCGCACCTGGTCCGCCAAGCGGACGGCATAGGCGTTCGGTGCCGCCGCGCCGCGCGCCATCACTTGCCAACCCAGACCGGCCGCCACGGCGAGGCAGAGCACCAGCACAACCGAGCGACCGCGCGCCGCCATCAGCGCGGCTCCGGTCAGGCCGGCGAATAGCGCCGCGGTCAGGAAGACAATGGCCGCCGTCTTCGGGTCGAGCCCGAGCTGGAAGCCGCCCTCGAAACCGGCCAGTGAAAGCCGCACGGCATCCCAGCTCGCATTATTGCCATAGACGATGAACAGCACCGGCAGTGCGATCGCGAACACCAGGCCGGCGAAGGCGAACAGGGCCCAGCTGACCCATTTCTGCCAAGCGGTAGCCTTGGCCAGTTCCATCAGACCCCAGCCGGCGATCAGCGCGAGGGCGGGATAGGCGGGAAGGACGTAATGGGGGAGTTTGGTTGGCAGAAGTTCAAACACCAGCCAGACCGGAATCGCCCAAGCGAGGAGAAAACGGGCTGCGCTGGCCGTTTTATTGTCGGTCCGGCCACGCAGCGCTGACGAGAGATAGCCCAGTCCGGGTATTACAGTCAGTGTAGCGGGGAATAACAATAGGGGAGCGAGCAGCAAGTGATAGCCGAACAGGCCGCCATGACGCTCGGCGGCGCCGGCCAGTTTCGGGGCCAGATCATCGCCGATTGCCTGACGCAGAAAACCGCCATCCGTCGCGATCTGGATCGAGACCAGCCAAGGCAGAACCATCGCGATAGCGAGCAGTGGCCCCGGCCAGAAGCCCAGTGGTTTCAACCAGTTCGCCTTGCGCTCCCAGATCACCAGTACCAGCACCGTTAGCCCGGCGACCATCGGTGTCACCGGCCCCTTGATCAGCGCGCCCAGCCCGACCGCAAACCAGAACAGGATGGCGGTTTTTTTGCCGCCCTCACCGAAGCGCAAATTTGCCAAGGCAGCCATCGCCAGCGTGGTGCAACCCACTAACATCGCATCAGTTTTCGCGATGCCGCTTTCAATGCCCAACAGCACCGTCACCGCAAAAAGTGCCGCCCCCGCAAAGGCCGCCTCGCGTCCGACCAGTCTTTGCCCACCCCAGAAACAGGCCAGCGCTGCCAGGATCGCACCGAGCATGGAGGGCAGGCGGTAGGCCCAGATTTGGCGCGCTTCAACGCTTGAGAATGTCGCGACGCTGGCGGCTTGAAGCCAATGAATTCCAACGGGTTTCTTGTTGCGCGCCTCGTCGAGAAAATTGATCGAGACGAAATCCCCCGTCTCCAGCATTTGCGCTGTCGCCTGGGCGAACCGGCTCTCATCGCGGTCGAGTGCCGGCAGAGTGAAAATGCCCGCGATCGCCGACAGGGCCGTCAGCAAGCCTATGATAATATAGGCGCGAATTCCCTTGGCTAGCTCGGACATGCCCGTCTCCAATGGTCGCAGGGCTGTGAAAGCGCTCGCGTCATGTGCTAAACGCGGTATTTAAAGCAGACCCGATTTTCCGCAAGCACAAGCAGAGCTTCTTATGAGTCAGACCCCTGATATTTCTATTGTTGTGCCCGCCTATAACGAAGCTGGCAATGTCGTACCGCTGGCGCGCGAGATCGCTGCTGCGCTCAAGGGCCGCAATTTCGAGATGGTGTTTGTCGACGATAATTCGACCGATACCACCCGCGCCGAACTGGTTGCCGCCAAAGACGAATTGCCGATGCTGCGGGTGATCGGCCACCGCCATAATGCCGGCCAGTCGCGCTCGGTCCGGACCGGCGTCATGCATGCGCGCGGCGCAATTATCGGGACACTCGACGGCGATGGTCAGAACCCGCCGGACGGCCTGCCGATCGTGATCGATGCCCTGATGCGCCCCGATGCACCGGAAAATCTCGCTCTGGTCGGCGGTGATCGCAGCCAGAACCGTCAGGACTCGGCTTGGAAAAAATTCGCCTCGCGTTTCGGCAATGGTATCCGCAAGCGCATGCTCAACGATAATTGCAACGATACGGGCTGCGGCCTCAAGGCCTTCAAACGGCAGGTTTATCTGGAACTTCCCTTCTTCGATCACCAGCATCGTTTCCTGCCAGCGCTGATGAATCGAGGCGGCTATTTGTGCGAATTTCGCCCCGTTAGCCATCGTCACCGCACGATCGGCGCATCAAAATATACGAATTTTGGTCGTCTTTTCGCCTCTTTGACAGACATGATGGGAATGATGTGGTTAAATTCACGGGCGCGGAACCCGCGTGGTTCAGACGAGTTATAGTGAGGATCTGATTATGTCAGGTGGCGGGGATAATGGTGTAATGTTGGGTATGATGGCTGCCAATCGCGCACAGCGAGGCGGCCCTGCCAAGGGGAAGAGTTCGATGTTCAATATGTTTCCACTGATGGTCATTCCGGTCATCATCTATGTGATTATCGCTTACACGGTGGGCGGCGCCGACCAGGCTTCAATGGTTGTCACGCTCAATGGGCCGGTTTTCCATATCCCGATGTCAACGGGTCAATGGGCGCTGCCTCTGGGCGATCTGATCGTCATTCTCGGCATGCTCGGACTGTTCGTTGAACAGATCAAAGCGGCCGGTTCCGGCACGTCAACCATCATCAATCACGGCCTCTCCATGGTCGTATTTGTGGTCGCGATGGCGCTGTTTCTGCTCGTTGGAAAATTCGGCACGTCGGCCTTTTTCCTGCTCACGCTGATGGCGTTGATGGATACGGTTGGTGGTTTTGTCGTCACCGTGGTTGCGGCCCGTCGCGATCTCGCGGTCGGCGGCGAAGGCTAAGGTTCTCGCAATCGCACTGGAGCCGTCTCACCAGAGTGAAACGGCTCCAGCTCTTTGAATTTCTGCGATTGTTCTAGAACAGCACGAAGATCAGGGCGGCGCCAAACGCGGCATCACACCAGAAGCCGAAACGTCTCAGGGTCACATCACCAAGCATCAGGCGCGTCGCTCCCACATCGGGGTCGGCGCGCTTTTTTGCGACGCGTCATGATAGGCGCGGCGATAGCGGGCCTGCTCGCTATTCTCGGCACGGATACCGCGACGCGGCGTTCCGGCGATGATCTGGACAATAAGCTCAGCCGTGGCGACCTGCGCCCTCACAGACGACTGCGGCTGGGCCGTAGTTGAATGCGGGGTCGGGACAGGAGCGTGGGCGCGGTCGTGCCGCGGCTGTCGATCATTCGACCCGCGAGCCGAACCAGCCGGCTCAATACGCCGGTTGGTCAGGGTCGGGACAGGATATGGGCTGCGGATCGTGATCATATCGATACCCTCGCAAGGGTGATGCCAAGCTTTAACACCTTATTAACCATGATTCTGGTCGCAACAGCGCACTAAATGCAGCATTTCTGGCCCGATCAGGGCTGACAGCGTCTGGGGCTGGTCTGAAATGATACGAAAGTCTTAACGTGGCCCGAGGGCCAAATTGCCGGTATCGCCAAGCCGTCGACGCTTGGTAAGCTCGATGAGCTTGAAACGAACCAGGAGATTGGCGATGAAACGGGATGCCGCGACGCTTGCGCGTGAAATGTTGCACACGGATCTGGGGGACCTTACCAAAACGGAACGTCGTGTTCTCGACCGCATTGTCGAACGTCGGCAGATCTCGAAAAATCTCAACCGCACCGACGAAGCGGAAAACACCTTCGGCGAACGCATGGCTGACCGGGTCGCCGAGTTTGGTGGGTCCTGGGTTTTCATCGGCATTTTCATGATCGTGTTGTTTGGCTGGATCGGCGCTAATGTGTTGCTGGCCCTGTTTCAGATATCAGCCTTCGACCCCTATCCCTTCATTTTTCTCAATCTGATTTTGTCCATGCTGGCAGCCGTGCAGGCGCCGATCATCATGATGTCCCAGAACCGACAGGCTGCGAAGGATCGTGACGCGGCTACACATGACTATGAGGTCAATTTGAAGGCTGAACTGGAAATCATGGAATTACATGACAAGCTGGACGGGGTGCGCCAGAGCCAGTTGACCAGCCTGCTGCAGCAGCAGGGGCGTCAGATCGAAATGATTGAAGCGTTCCTGGCCGCTAATGGTGGTCAGGCCCGTCCGGTACATGATTGAGCGCCGGGCCTGTGTCCCGGTTGCCCTCACGTGCTATTTTTGTGCTTTCAGCACCTGGTCCAGCTTGTTGCGCATCTCGTCGAGCTCTGCGCGCATCTTGGTGAGGTCGTCTTCGCCGTCCTTGGGGGCGGCCGGCGCGGCAGCTTCGTGAGCCTCCGCCCCAGCAACAAACGGAGTGAACATGCGCATGGTCTTGCCGAAGGCTTCCATATTGCGACGCGTCTGTTCCTCGATCAGCGCCATGGTGGCCTGAGGTGACATCATCGCCTCGCCAACCTTGGTGCGATATTCTTCCTGCTGCTGCGTGAAATTATTCATCGACATCTGCAGATAGCCCGGCACGACGCTCTGAAGGCTATCGCCGTAAAACCCGATCAATTGCCGCAGGAAGTCGACCGGCAGCAAATTGGCGCCGCGCGATTCTTCCTCGAAAATGATCTGGGCCAACACGCCATGCGTCAGGTCTTCGCCGCTCTTGGCGTCGATGACCTGGAAATGCAGGTCCTGTTTCACAAGCTCACGCAAGTGATCGAGGGTCACATATTGGCTCGTCGAGGTGTCGTACAAACGCCGGTTCGCGTATTTCTTGATGATGATGTCCGGCTTGGCGTTTTTGGATTTACTCACCGCGCATTCCCCTATTCGTGTAAAATGCGAGACCCATTGTCGATATTCGCTCGACACGGGCGCGCACCTATTTCATTACGGTTTACGCTCAGCAAGTGGTGTGCTGCAAGCGCGAAGACTTAAAGCCCAACCCACGAACGAGAATTTGAGGATTGATCATGACACGTACGGCGCTGGTTACAGGTGGAACCCGCGGCATTGGGGCCGCGATTTGTCTCGAACTCAAGGCCGCTGGCTATACGGTGATCGCCAATTATGCCGGCAATGAGGAAGCGGCAAAATCCTTCACGGCGGACACCGGCATCGGTGCCGTCAAATGGGATGTCGGCGATTATCAGTCGTGCGTTGACGGCATTGCCGCGGCTGAGGCCGTCGCCGGGGCACCGTTCGACATTCTGGTCAATAATGCCGGGGTTACCCGCGATGGCATGTTCCACAAAATGACGCCGGACCAATGGAATGACGTCATCCGGATCGATCTGACCTCGATGTTTAACATGACACGTCCGATCATTGACGGCATGCGCGAGCGTGGCTTTGGCCGCATCATCAATATCTCATCGATCAATGGCCAGAAGGGCCAGATGGGCCAGGTCAATTATTCCGCCGCCAAGGCCGGTGTGATCGGTTTCACCAAGGCGCTGGCGCAGGAAACCGCGCGTAAGGGCATCACGGTCAATTGCATCGCGCCGGGCTATATCAATACCGACATGGTCGCTGCAGTACCGGCCAATGTGCTGCAATCCATCATCGCCGCGATACCGGTCAATCGGCTCGGAGAGGCCTCGGAAATCGGTGGCCTGGTGACTTATCTGGCTTCGGATGCGGCCGGTTTCATGACCGGATCGGTGCTGACCATCAATGGCGGACAGTACATGGCATGATGATTGGGCGGGCCTCTGCCCAAAAAATGCCGTCTTGCCGGTGTCAATGCTGTCGGTGATGACCCGTATTCTCCTCGTGATATTGACCGCGGCGCTGTTCGCTGGGGCTGCCATCGGGTTTCAAAACCCGTTGCGCGACCGACTCTTGCGTAATGAGCGGGCCGAGGAGAGCGTCGGCTGGTATCAGCGCGCCGATACCGGGGAGTTCTTCCTGTTCGACCGCTCAAGCACGGTTGCCCTGCTGCGCGAGCGTGATGACCCGACTGGCGAAGTGCTCGTGCTGTTTGCCAATCGGGCCCCTGGCGGCGGCACCGCCTACGTCTCCGATACCGGCCGGGAAGTCATTCGTCTCACCGCACTGGGCGGCGCCACCTATTTCCCGGCTGATGCGCCCAATGGCGTCATCGCCGACTTTGCCAGCGCTGCCGGTGGCCTCGCCCCGACGCCGCGCTCGACCGAAGAGGTCCGGCTGCGGGCCGAGGAATTGGTCAATGAACTCAGCGGCGATCTCAACCGCACCATCTCGGTCGGCTATGCGCCAGCCCCGCGCGCCGGGCTCGGGGTCCAATATGACAGCTTGCACATGATCGCTTTGGCTTTCCGCTCCCAGCGCGGCGAACGTCGTCGGCTGCGCGGGATTGAACGGGTGGACATCTCGATCGGTGAACAGCCCGCCGCCTATCGGCGCGATAACAGTCTGGTTGTCGTCATTGCCCCTGAGTTCGGCTTCGCCGGCCGGTCATCCTCGGCCTATATCGCCCGCGCCCTGGTGAGCGAAGACCAGACCAACTGATCAGGCTGGCTACAGGCCGGGCTCCCAGCCGGGCGGTGCCATCTCAAATCCCGAAAACTCGAATCCGGGCGTCACGGTACAGCCGACCAGCGTCCACGCGCCGCAGGATTTTGCACTCTGCCAAGCCTGCGGCTTGATGATCACCTGAGGCTGCTGAGCCCTCGCAATGTCTGGCCCGAGCGTGATCGCAGTCTGGCTCACACCATCTTCGCTGATACCCAGCTTCAGCGCCGCACCGGCATGCCAGTGCCAGATTTCAGTCGCATCGACACGATGCCAGTGCGAACGCTGCCCGGCCTCCAGCAAATAATAGATCGCCGTCCCGCGCGAGCGCCCATCTGCACCGGGCGCATCGCGCCAAGTCTCAACATACCAGCCACCTTCTGGATGGCGTTGCATGCCGAGTGATTCGACGATTTGTGTGGCTGTCAGCCCGGCCATCAGAACGCATCCTTGCGGCGGCGGATCTCGGCAAACACCTCGGCGTCGGCGGCATGGGCAAGATCAAGCCGGGCGCGGATCACCGGATCGGCAGCGCGCACGAAGGGGTTGGCGGCTTTCTCGGCAGCGACTGTCGTCGGCACGGTTGCTTCGCCGCGCGCGCGCTTGGCATAAACGCCGGCCGCATAGGTCTGCAGCGCGCCATTGTCAGGATCGATGCTAAGCGCGAAGCGGGCATTGGCTGCCGTGTATTCATGGGCGCAATAGATCACGGTCTCATCGGGCAGTGCCGCCAGACGCGACAGGCTGGCCCACATCTGCTGCGGCGTGCCCTCGAACAGGCGGCCGCAACCGAGCGCAAACATCGTATCGCCGACAAAGGCGATATTCTCGCCCGGCAGAGAATAGACGATATGGCCGCTGGTGTGGCCGGGCGTGAACATCACTTTCGCCTCGACATTACCGAGCCAGACGCTGTCACCTTCGCTCACCGCAAGGTCAATGCCGGGGATCCGTGAGCGCTCATAGGAAGGGGCAACGATGCGGGCCCCGGTCGCGGCCTTGATCGCGGCATTGCCGCCGGCATGGTCGAAATGGTGATGCGTGTTCCAGATCTGGGTGATGGTCCAGCCGGCCGCTTTCGCCTCCGCCAGGATGTGTTCGGCATCGGGCGTGTCGATGGTCGCGGTTTCGCCGCTCGCCGGATCATGGATCAAGAAGCCGTAATTGTCGGACAGGCATGGAAACTGCCGGATGCTCAGTTCGCTCATTGTTGATTTCGCCGGTTTGGTTAGTGTTGCTTTGGAAGCCCCATGATCGGGGTAAAAGCCTGGAGTGTGAAGCGTGCGCCGCGAAGCTCTCGAACTCGACCGTTTTTATCGCAGTCGCCAGGGCTTGGTGGCGCGAGAAATGATCGGCCGCCGCTTGGCCGCGATCTGGCCTGATGTGAAGGATCTGGACCTGCTCGGTCTCGGTTTCGCCACCCCCTATCTGGACGCTTATCGGGACAGCGCCCGGCGCTGTGTTTGCTTCATGCCGGCGACACAGGGCGCTGTGGTGGCCTCTACGGCCTGTTCCGGCATTGCGCTGGGCGACGAGACGCATTTGCCCTTCCCTGATGCTCTGTTCGACCGTGTGCTGCTGGTTCATGCGCTCGAGGAGGCGGATTCGCTGCAGGCCTCCCTGCGGGAGATCTGGCGCGTTCTGGCCCCGGAGGGGCGGGTCGTGATCGTTACTGCGGCCCGGTCGGGGATATGGGCTTGGCTCGACTCGACGCCTTTTGGCCATGGCCGGCCGTTTTCGCGAGCCCAATTGTCGCAATTGCTCGACGACGCTCTGTTTGAGCCGACCGCCTGGTCGCGCGCCCTGTTCGCGCCGCCGTGGAAATGGAGCACAAACACACGCATCGCCCGGATGTGGGAGGATGCCGGTGAACGGGCTTGGCCGGCGCTGGGTGGCGTCATCATGGTCGAGGCCGTGAAGCGGACCATGGCCTTGCGGCCGCGGCGCGCCACTGCGCCCGTTCGCGGCAAGCCACTTGAAGCCGGGGCCCGGCCCGCGCTATCCCGTCAGGATACGCCCCCCGATCTTTCGGACAGCTGAGGTAGATTCATGGCCATCGAACCGCGTGCCGGCATTCTCGACATCCAGCCCTACAAGCCGGGCGCCGCCGATGCGCCGGGCGTGGCCAATCCGGCCAAGCTGTCCTCGAACGAAAATGCGCTCGGCTGTTCGCTCAATGCGGTCGCGGCGTTTGAAGCGGCGGCCTCACGGCTGCATCGCTATCCCGATGGCGGCGCGACTGTGTTGCGCGACGCGATTGCCCATGAAGAGGGGCTCGAGGCCGATCATATCGTCTGCGGCACCGGCTCCGATGAAATCCTGCAATTGCTCGGCCGCGCCTATCTTAATCCCGGCGACAAGGTCGTGCAGTCGCAATACGGCTTCCTGGTCTATCGCCTTGTGGCCATGCAGTCCGATGCCCGGCTCGTGTCGGCACCCGAGCGCGGCTATACCACCGATGTCGATGCGGTGATCGCCGCGGCCGGTGACGACACCAAGATCGTCTTCATCGCCAACCCCAACAATCCCACCGGCACCTATATCTCCGACGCCGAAGTGCGCCGCCTGCGTGACGCGCTGCCGCCGACGACCTTGCTGGTGCTCGATGCGGCCTATGCCGAATTCGTCGATGCCGCTGACTATGATCCTGGCATGAAGCTGGCCCGTGAGCGTGACGATGTCTTCGTGACGCGGACTTTCTCGAAGATCCATGGCCTTGCCGGTCTGCGGCTGGGTTGGGGTTATGGTCCGAAAGCGATCATCGACGTCCTCAACCGCGTGCGCGGTCCGTTCAACGTCAATCTGCCGGCCATCGAAGCCGGTGCGGCGGCCATCGCCGATCGCGATTTCATGCGGCGCTCGGCGACGCACAACGCGACCTGGATCGCCTATCTGCAGCAGCAGCTCGGCGGGCTCGATCTTGAAGTGACACCGAGCGTTTGCAATTTCGTGCTGGTGCACTTCCCGAAAACGCCGGGCAAGACGGCGGCTGATGCCGATGCCTACCTGACCCGGCAAGGGCTTATCGTTCGGCCGGTCGGCGCTTACGGTTTGAAGGATTCTTTGCGGATCACGGTCGGCAAGGAAGCGGATAACCGGCGGCTGGTCGATGCTCTGGCCGACTTTATGGCGAAGTAATCGGCGTCAGTTGCCGATATCACCCAGTCTGACCGGGCCGAGATAGACGCCGCCATCGCGCAGCCGGAAGGGCAGAGCGACGCCGTCAGGGCCGCGCGGCGCCATCATCGCCGCCAACCGCAGGGCCTGTTCATTTTCTGCCGGCACCAGCTTGGCCTGAACCAAGGCGTCGGCGAGGGCATCAGGGTCGGTGATATGCAGCGACAGGCGGCCATCGGCCCGCGCTGCCGCGTCGAGCGTGAATTCACCCACGCCCGCCAGATGGGCGGGCCCCCATTCCAGCGCCGATTCAGCGATCTGCAACTGACCTCCGGCCCGGCTCCAAGCCCCGGCATCGGCGTCAGTCGCCAGCGTTGCCCATTGTGTCACCGTCAGATCCAGGCGGGCCAGGTCGGCGGTTTGCCCAAAGGCGCGCAACACGTCCGGCGTGAAGGCGGATGCGCTTGTCGACACCCCCGACGCCTCCAAGCGAACCCGCAAGGTGTCCTCTTCGGTGACGATGCCGGAGAGCAGAAGCTTTTCGATCGAAGCAATACTGGGCACATCGCCAGTCACAGGGGTCACCGTGAAATCGTCGAACTCGGCACCGATCCTGGTGGTCTCGCCCAAATTATTGCTGACCAGGCTGATCAGGGCGAGCCTGGCATTGAGTTCCAGTGATGTGGCCGGTGCCTCGCCATATTCGAGCCAGAGCGGTCCGTCGAATTCCACGATCCAGTGTTTGAAATCATAGAACAGCGCGTGTGCCTTGAGCATGGCCAGCTGTGCAACCCAGGCGCCATCGCTTTGCGGTGCTTGGATTTGCGGAGCCGTCAACTCGACCTGAAAGCGGTAGGGAAAACCGGTCACCCGCAACCGGTCCTGCTCGATCACATAGCCGGCGGCTTCCTGGCGCGCGATCCACGACGCAACCTGGACCTCGATGGTGGATTTGGCGTGCAGCCAGTAGACGGTATAGAGCACAAACAGCGCCAGAACACCGATAACGGGGTAGAGGAAACGCATTGGAATTCTCACGCATCGGTCTCCCGGTTGGCGTTGGTGGGAGCCTGCGGGAGCAGGGCGTCGGCGGCGGTATTGATCCGCTCATGCAGGGTGCGCATGAATTCGGCCTTGGGCAGGCCAGGGGCAATCGGTTCGAGAAATTCAACCACGATCAGACCCGGTTTCTTCAGGCCGCAATAGGGGTGTAGGTGGACACCGGAATTGAGCGCGACCGGCACGCAGGGCAGGTTCATTGACTGGTAGAGGCCGGCAATTCCGGGCTTGAATTCAGGATGCTGCCCGGGCTCAACGCGCGTACCTTCCGGAAAGATCAACACCTGACGACCTTCGCCGCCGCGCGTCGCCGCATCACGCAGCATTTTGCGCAGGGCTTTCGAGCCGGCACTGCGCTCGACATTGATATTGCCCAGCTTGACCGCGAACCAGCCGAAGAAGGGCATGTAGATCAGGGAGCGTTTCAGAATGATCGCCGGATCGTCGAGAATCCCCCAGAAGGCCAGGGTCTCCCACATGCTCTGATGTTTGGACGCGACCAGGGCTCCGCCTTGGGGCAGATGCTCGCGGCCCCTGACCTCGAAGCGCACGCCGCAAATCCAGCGCAGTCCGAACCAGATGATCGCCAGATAGAGCCGCAGATAATTGCGTGACCAGCGGCGCGGTCCGAGCAGAAGCGGTGTGCCAGCCAGCCCCATGATCGCCATCAGCCCATACATGTAGAGCTGGAAGATGATGGATCGGACAGCCGTCACGACGCGTGGTCCGACGCCGGGAAGAGTGTCCGGCCAATCCAGACCGTGCTGTATTTGGCGTATTCCTGCATCCAGAGCCGTGCAGCACGCGGATTGCGCCAAGGCGGCTCGGTGCGGACAGGATAGGGGATGAATTCAACGTCAGGCATCGCCTTGTCCATCTCGATCAGACTGCGCGGCAGATGATAGTCTGAGGTCACAATGATCAAGCGTTGATAGCCGTTGGCGCGCACCCATTGCGCCGTTTCGCGCGCATTGCCGACCGTATCCGTCGCCTCGCGGCCCAGCTCGACGCAGCACGAGAATTGCGCATCCGTCAGATCGGTTTGGGCCCGCAATTCCTCGGTCGTCACCGAAGGATGGACCCCGGAAACCAGCAAATGTGCCGACCGTCCGTCCTGCAGTAATTGCACGCCAGCGGTCAGCCGGCCCTGATCCCCGGTCAGCACCACAATCCCGTCGGCCTGCAATGTCGCATCCGGCGGGGCGTAACCGGACACGGTGCCGGCATAGACACCGAAGCCGATCAGGCTGACGGCGACGATGGCAAAGGCCAGTGCTCGCAAAAGGCTACCGCCCTGTTTCATGTGTTCGCTCGCTCCAACGCTGGCGCATGACATCCCATACCCGGCCCGAGGTCCATATTCGTCAGCCAGTTATCGCTGTGATTGAGGCCGATTTTGGCCATTACCAGCGCCCTCGCAAGTCCGAGGCCACCGCCAACCGCGCTGAAACCGCTGCGGTCAGTCCGGCCAGCACGGGCGCCAGCAGCAGAAGTGCGAGTTCGAACGGATCCATCGCCCAGTGCGGCAGGAAAAAAGCCGTGTCGGCAGGGCCTTGGCCAAAACTGGCGGCGACCGCCACCAGGCCAGCGCAAACCGCGCCTGCGGCTCCGGACTTGAGGCCGAGCATGAAAAAACGGCGTTCGAACAATCCGGCGACAAAGCGATCTTCGGCGCCGCAGATATGCAAAGCGTCGATGACATTGATCCGGGCGGCCAGACTGGCGCGTGCGGCGAAGGCGACCACGGCGGCCGCAGCACCGCCGAGCAGCAACATCATCGCCAGCCCGAGCGTCTGCGCCGTGCGTGCGGCGCGCCGGACGGCGCCGGCCCAGCGGCTGTTATCATCAACCGTCGCGGTCAGTCCGGCGGCGTCAAGGGCAGCCTGCAAACCCTCGCCCGGTGCCGGAAGTTCCGGATTGAGCTCAACCTCGACCATTAATGGCAAAGGCAGATCGGCGGGCAGATTGCCCGTTCCGAGCCAGGGCGCTAGCAGCGCCTCGGCATGGGCGCGGTCGTGGGCGATGGCGTTGACAATCCCGGGCAGGCCCATCGCGATGGTCGCGGCCTCCTCTGCATCGGCCTGGGCGTCGCGGCCATCGACGGGGCGGATCTGGATCGTGATGCTGCTCTCCAGATCGGAGGTCCAGTGCTGCGCCTGCAGCCAGGCACCGCGGGCGCCGAGCGCCGCGATACAGGCCAGGAAAACCAGGATAGCGGCGACGACAAACAGCGGCCGGTCACGGCCACCATCGGGCGGCAAGAGCGCACCGGAACCGCCGGGCGGTGGCGGGGGAACCTTGCTATTCATCATGGCCCTCCGCGTCGGTCTGACTCTGGCCGGCGGCGAGGGTGGCCGCAGACCCGGCTTCCGCCAGATCGGCTTCGGCCTGGGCCTGGGCTTGGCGTTGGCTGCGCGGCGGACGGATGTGGAGATGTCCGTTGGACAGCGTCATCACCGGCGCGTCCAGCAGCCGCACGAGGCTGAGGTCATGGGTCGCGATGATGATCGTCGTGCCCAGCTTGTTGAGCTCGGCGAACAGACGCAGCAGCCGCATCCCCATTTCCGGGTCGACATTGCCCGTCGGTTCGTCGGCGATCAGGATTTCCGGCTGGCCCACCACGGCGCGGGCAATCGCGACGCGCTGTTGTTCACCGCCAGAGAGTGTCGCCGGGACGACATCCATTTTCTCACCCAGCCCGACCCAGGCCAGCAATTCGGCAACGTCCTCGGCATAGTCTTGCCGCCGCCGCCCCGCGATCCGCAAGGGGAGGGCGACATTGTCGAACACGCTGAGATGATTGAGTAATCGAAATTCCTGGAACACCACGCCGATACGCCGGCGCAGCAAGGGCATTTCCTTGCGCGTCAGCCCGGCGGCATCGCGGCCGAAATAGGAGATCTGCCCGCTCGACGGTTTGGCGGCGAGATAGATCAGCCGCAACAGCGATGTCTTGCCGGCGCCGGACGGTCCGGTGAGGAATTGGAAAGAACCGCGTGGTAAATCAAATGTGAGATCGCGCAGCACTTCGGGACCATGTCCGTACCGCATACCGACATTGTCGAAGCGGACGACGGGTTCGGCGGCGCTGTTGGGCGATTGGGTCAGGCTCGGGTCGATGGAATTTCTCCATGGGCACGGGTGAAGCAGGCAAGGTGTAAGCGACTCAGATGAGCATAGTACTCAGCTGCCCATCATGTTCTACGCGCTATCGCGCCGATCCGCATGCCATTGGCATGAATGGCCGGCGCGTGCGCTGCGCATCGTGCGCTCATGTCTGGACCGCCGAGGCCGAGGATCCATCGGATCTGCCAACACTGCAACCAGCACCCCCAGACGGCGAGCAGGCCGTCGAGAGCAAACCGCACACCGCCTTCCGCGAACGCCAGGCTAAGAAACGTCGCACCATGTCCGCCGCCGTCGCCGGTAGTGCTTGGGGCGGATTGGCGGTCGCGTGCGCTCTGTTGTTAACATCCTCCTGGATGTTCCGGGTCGATATCGTCACCCTGTGGCCGCGGGCCTCTTCCGCCTATGCCGCTGTTGGCGCCGAAGTGAATCCCTATGGCTTCACGGTCGGCGAATTGACCGTCACACGGGACAACGCCCATGGCGTGCCGCTACTGGTCATCGAGGGCAGTATCAGCAATCTTGATCGCAGGGCGCGCGCTCTGCCCGCTCTGCGCGCCATATTGCGCGACGCAAACAGCGAATCCCTGCTGGAATGGAGTGTGAGCCTGCAAGGCGCCGCCGTTCCGGCCGGACAGATCCGCGAATTCCGCACCGTTGTCAGCGACCCGCCACCGGCCTCGGCCGAGGTCGAGGTCGTGCTGGTCGATGACGCTGTGCCCAATCATGCGCTGGCACCCGAGTCGGTTGTGGAAGCGGCCCCGGAACAGCATGGAGCGGATGAGGTCGTTGATCACACCGCCGCGCCAACCGGTCACGAGGCCGAACCGGCTTCCGGTCACCACTAATTTCCTGAAATGAATATTCGGCCGCTCTAGAACCGGTCGAGCAGGCGCTCGATATAGTCGAGCTCGTCCTGGGGCCGTCCGGCTTCGGCGGCGCGGCGACGCAATTCTTCCAGAATGCTGCGCGCCCTGGCTCGGGCCATTTCCTCAGGGATCTCAACGCCACTGCCATCGGCAAACGCGCCTTCCGACGGACGACCAAGTGGATCGCGTTCCTGCTCGCCCTGACCGGCCTCGCCCTGGGCGTCCTGCATCCGCTCCAGCAGCTCCTGCGCCAATTGTTCGGCACCGGCCCGCAAACCGGACAGCGCCTCGTCCTGGGCTTCCAGCGCCGCGTCGGCATCGCCTTGCCCGAGCGCATCGGCTGCGGCGCGCATCGCATCGCCCGCTTGGGCGAGGGTTTCATTGCCGCCATCGGGCAGCGCTTGCTGCGCCTGGCCAAGTTGCTGCGCCAGCTCGTCCTGCATCGCGCCGAGTGACTGGGCGCTGGCGCCGCCGCCATTCTGGATTTCCGCCATGCCTTGCGGTGCATTGCCGTCCTGCTGGCCGCTCTGCCCGCCCGATTGCGGTTGTGATGGCCCGCCCGATTGTTGTTCCTGGCTGAGGCCGAAAGTTTGGTCCTGCAGATCGCGCTGGCTGCCGATCACATCGCCGAGTTCCTCCAGCGCCTGCTGCATGGCTTCGGAGATCGGATCGTTCTGCTCACCTTCGCCGGAACCCTGACCCATTTGCATCTGCATATTGCGCAGCAATTCGCTCAATTGTTGCAGCGCCTGGCGGGCATCGGCGGTGTCGCCCAGCTCGGCGGCTTCGCGCAACGCATCCAGCATCGCCTGCAGCGACGAGGTGTCGAGCGCCTGGGCATTGGCATCGGCGGTCTCGCCAGAGCGTGCCGCTTCGGCCGCCATCGCCGCCATATAATTATCCATCGCGTCCTGGAAGGCATCGAACAGGGCCGCCAGCTCGGTCTCGTCGGCACCGCGGGCGAGGGCTTCCATTAGCGCTCGCTCGGCGGCGCGCAGGGCCGCTTCGGCATCAGCGAGCGAACCGAGTTCGGCGCGCAGGGCGATCTGCCACAAATCCGCTTCGAGCCCGTCCAGATCGGACTGTTCGCGCGAGCGGCGCAGCCGCTGTACGCTGGTGCGCAGGCCGAGATAGACCACGGCATCATCGAAATAGCGCGCCGGCGCGTCGGTGATCGCGTTGAGGGCGCGAGCGGCGAATTGCAGGCCCTCCGGCGCCCGCTCGATGCGGCGTTCCGGTTCGTCGGCGAGATAGGCCATGCCCGGCGCGACATCTTCGGCATACAGAACCGGACGCGCCGGCAGGGGGGCATAGGCCTGGTCGGCGCTCAACACATTGCGGCGCTGCTCAGCGACGGCGCGGGCGAGGCCATTGAGGAATATCCGGTGCGGCAGGGTGATGCCCAGCTCGGGCGAACGCCCGGTATTTCCGGCGGCATCATCGGCGGCAATGCGGATTGTGACGCGGCTGCCGGCCAGCCTGTGCTGCGCCGTTTCCACCAGAGTGCGAACCCCGTGCTCGGTATCGAGATTGGTGACGCCGGCCGGTGTGAGCTCGATCCGCTCCCACGCGGCATCCGGATTGTCTTCGGGGCGCAATTCCAGCCCATAGGCCGTGGCGCCATAATCATCGACGACGGAGAATTGCAAATCGAGCTCGCCGCTCGAATTGGCGTCGGGCACGGCCAGCAGACGCACGACAGGTGGCTGGTCGGGGATGATGGTCAGTGTCCAGGTCTGGCGCGTCGGGCCGGCGGCGAGACGGACATTGGCATCATCACTGATCGTCAGGCGGGTATCCCAGACGCTGTCGCCAATGACGCTGGCGACCGCACGCTCCGAACCGGCGCCATCGCGGCGGGTCAGCACAGGCGCGCGGCGGCTACCGGCGATACGGGCGATGAAATTCGAGCCGGCGGGGACTTCAACGTCACGGGTTTCGGCGGAGAGGAAGATCGGCGCGCGTCCGGTATAGGCCGGCGGATCGATCCAGGCATCGACGCTGACATCGAGCCCGCCGACCTGGATCGGCGTCAGGCTGAAGGCCTCGCCGAGACGGTCTTGCGCCGCCGGTCCGGCGAGAAACCAGGAAACGAACAGGGCGAGCGCAAGACTGCCGCGCATTGCCCAGCGGTCCTGACGGGCCCAAGCCGCCTTCGGACGCCGTGCCTTGGCGCTCTCCAGCCGTTTGGCCATGCGCGCCTGGTGTTCATGCCAGACCTGCAGGGCGATAGGATCGTCCGTCGGCGGCGTATCAAGCAGGGCTTCATGCGGCCGGGCGCTAATCCCGGAATCTTCCTCGACGCGACGTGCCAGATCGCTGACCTTTGGCCAAGCGAATCCAACCAAGCCTTTGCGGGTCAACCAGATGGCGGCGGCGAGGCTGGCCAGCGCATAGATGGCGCGCCAAGGGTCGCCGATTGTTTCCCACAGGCCGAGCAGAGCGAGCACGGCAAAGCTCACTGTCCAGGCAAGGCCTGGCCAGACCACGGGCACGGCGCGCTCCCACATCAGAGCGCACCATGCAACGATCAGGGACCGACGGTGCATGGATCAAATCTAACACGCTGCGGCGCGCCGGATAGCGCGGTCAGCATTACGTTTTGTTGAAGTCCGGCGCCTGCGGGATAAGCGCTATCGCCCGGCACTGTCATCGGCCGTCTGGTCCGCAGTGTCGGCGGGCTGATCGGCGTCTTGCGGATGGCCCCACATCGGTTCGGGACGGTCGAGATCGCCGCGCAGGCCGCAGGCCGATAGCGAGGCGGTGCCGAGGAGGATCAGGATCAGGCTAGACAGGCGTTTCATAGGCTTTCCTTCATGCCGACAGGCGTGATGTCCAGGCTTCGACTTGTTCGCGCACCCGCACGGGCGAGGTGCCGCCAAAGCTGGTGCGGCTTTGCATCGAGGCCCGTGCACTCAACACCGAATAAATCCGTTCGTCGATACCCGGCTCGACCGATTGCATGGTCGCCAGTGGCAGATCCGACAGCGTCACGCCCGCCGTCTCGGCCAGACGCACAATGGAACCGGAAATATGATGCGCATCGCGGAAGGGCTTGCCCAGCACGCGTACGACCCAGTCGGCCAGATCGGTGGCGTCGGAATAGGCCTCGCCGGCAGCCGCTTCCATCGCCGCGCCATGGAAGGTGAGATCGCCCGCCATACCGGCCATCGCGGCGAGCGCCAGTTCCAGATCATCAATCGCCTGGAAAGTTGGCGCCTTGTCTTCCTGCAGATCCTTGGAATAGGCCAAAGGCAGGCCCTTCACCACGACCAGCAGGCCGGTCAGCGAGCCGATGATGCGGCCCGGCTTGGCGCGGACCAGTTCGGCGGCATCGGGATTGCGCTTTTGCGGCATGATCGAGGAGCCGGTCGACCAGGCGTCCGACAAGGTGGCAAAGCCGAAGCGGCGCGTGCACCACAGCACGATCTCCTCGGCGAAGCGCGACAGATTGACGGCGCAGATCGCCGAGGCGGCCAGCACTTCCAGCGCGAAATCGCGGGCCGCGACACCGTCGAGCGAATTCGCCATCGGCCGGTCAAAGCCGAGCGCCTTGGCGGTCATCTCGCGGTCGATCGGGAAAGCCGTGCCGGCCAGCGCCGCGCAACCGAGCGGGCTTTCATTGAGGCGTTTGCGCGCGTCGCTGAAACGGCCGCGATCACGCTGGGCCAGCTCGACATAGCTCAGCAGATGGTGCGCCAGGGAAACCGGTTGGGCAGTCTGCAAATGGGTGAAGCCGGGCATGACCTGGTCGATCTGTTTGGCGGCCTGTTCGACCAGGGCACGCTGATAGGCCTCAAGCCCGGCATCGATACGGTCGCAGGCGGCGCGCAGCCAGAGGCGGAAATCGGTCGCGACCTGGTCATTGCGCGAGCGCGCCGTGTGCAGCCGTCCGGCCGGTTCGCCGATAATGGCCTTGAGACGGGCTTCGACATTCATGTGCACGTCTTCAAGCGCGGCCGACCAAGGGAAGTTGCCGGCGCGGATCTCGTCGCGCACCTGCGTCAATCCGCGCGTGATTTCCGCAGCATCACCACTTGATATCACGCCGGTGGCGGCCAACATCGCGGCATGAGCCAGCGAGCCGGCGATATCGTCCTCGGCCATGCGCTTGTCGATATCGATCGAGGCATTGATCGCCTCCATCACCGCCGAAGGACCCGCCGCAAACCGGCCGCCCCACATGGCGCTCGCACTGGAAGTTGGTGCCGATTTGGTGTCGTCTGCCATAAGCGCCCCGCCGATCAGGAGAATGAAATGCAAATCTCGCCCGTCAAAGCCGGTATCACGGCCATGCTCGTCATCGGACTGGTCGGGTTTCTATACTGGGTGACCTCCGCGATGGGCAAGAGCGAAACCGGAGCACTCGACAGCTATGGGCGCGGCGAGATGCACAGTTTCGTCACGCTGAGCGATGCGCCGGCGCAACCGGCCCTGGCCTTCACCGACGCCGAGGGCGGCGAGCATCACCTGTCGGATTATCGGGGCAAGGTGATCCTCGTGAATCTGTGGGCGACCTGGTGCGGGCCCTGCGTTGAGGAAATGCCAGCGCTCAACCGGCTGCAGCAGGAATTCGGTGGCGAGAATTTCGACGTCGTCACCATCAGCTTCGATCGCACGTTCGAGCCCATCGCCGAGTTCTTCGAACGCGAACAGATCGATTCCCTGCCGGTGCTGCGCGATGCCAGCTTCTCCAGCCTCAATCTCGTCGGCGCGCTCGGCCTGCCGATGTCGATCCTGTATGATGGTTATGGCCGCGAGATCGGCCGCCTGCCCGCCCCCGCCGACTGGGACAGCGATGAGGCACACGCTTTGATCCGGGCCGCGATCAATCGCGGCTAAAAAAAAGGCCGCCCCGAAGGACGGCCCGAGTGGAATGTTCGGCTCGGAGGGATACCGGACCGTGAGACAAATCCGGGAAGGACAAGTTTCGCCGCTCTGACTATGGACCGGCCACAACAGATTGATGACAGTTGTGCGACGCTTTTGCAGCGCCCGCACCACCCACGAAAACGCCCGGCCAATCTGGCCGGGCGTTTTGCACTCAAGTCTGCTGCAACCGTATCAGCCCAGGGCTGCGTCCAGCTCGGGCAGGGCCACGAACAGATCCGCAACGAGGCCGTAATCGGCGACCTGGAAGATCGGGGCTTCCTCGTCCTTGTTGATCGCAACAATGACCTTGGAGTCTTTCATGCCGGCGAGATGCTGGATCGCACCGGAAATGCCGACCGCGATATAGAGGTCAGGCGCGACGATCTTGCCGGTCTGGCCAACCTGGTAATCATTCGGCACGAAGCCGGCATCGACCGCAGCGCGCGAGGCACCAACGGCGGCGCCGAGCTTGTCGGCGATCGAATCCAGCAGGTGGAAATTCTCACCCGACTGCATGCCGCGTCCGCCGGAGATGACGATCTTGGCCGCGGTCAGTTCCGGACGGTCCGATTTGGACATTTCTTCCGAGACATATTCCGATTTGAACGGGCCGGAGGAGGCCGCCATATTGTCCTGGGTCGCCGAACCGCCATCGGCCACCTTGGCGAAATTGGTCGGGCGGATGGTGATGACTTTCTTGGCGTCGCTCGATTTGACCGTCATCAGCGCATTGCCGGCATAGACCGGGCGCACGAAGGTGTCCGGGCTGACGACTTCGATGATTTCGGAAATCTGCATCACGTCGAGATGAGCGGCGATACGGGGCATGAAATTCTTGCCCGTCGTGGTCGCGGCCGCGAGGATGGCGTCATAGTCGCTCATCATCGGGGTGATCAGGGCGTCGAGCGCTTCCGCGGTTGGCTTGGCGAAGACATCCGCTTCGGCATGGATCACCTTGGCGACGCCGTCGAGCTTGGCGGCCGCATCGGCCACGGCTTGCGCGCCGGAACCGGCCACGAGGACATGAATATCCCCGCCCAGCGCCGTGGCGGCGGTGACGACGGCACGGGTGGCGTCATTGAGTTCTTTATTGTCATGCTCGGCAAAAACGAGAACAGCCATATCAGATCACTCCCGCTTCGTTTTTCAGCTTGTCGACCAGTTCGGCGACAGATTCGACCTTGATGCCGGCCGAGCGTTTTTTCGGCTCTGTCACCTTGACCACAGCCAGGCGCGGCGTGAAATCGACGCCGTAATCGGCGGCGGTCTTGACGTCGATCGGCTTGCGTTTCGCCTTCATGATGTTTGGCAAGGACGCATAGCGCGGCTCGTTGAGGCGCAGATCGGTGGTAACGATGGCTGGCATTTGCAGCTTCACCGTCTGCAGACCACCATCGATTTCGCGCGTCACACTGGCGGCGCCATCGGCGATCACGACTTCGGAAGCGAATGTGCCTTGCGGCCAGCCGAGCAGTGCGGCGAGCATCTGGCCGGTCTGATTGCTGTCATCATCAATCGCCTGCTTGCCGAGAATGACAAGCTCCGGCTTTTCCTCATCGACAATCGCTTTCAGCGCCTTGGCGACGCCGAGCGGTTCGACCAGATCATCGGTCTGCACCAGGATGCCGCGATCGGCGCCCATGGCGAGCGCGGTGCGGATCGTTTCCTGCGCCTGGGTCGGTCCGACCGAGACGACGATGATTTCCGTCGCGATACCCTTTTCCTTGAGACGGATCGCTTCTTCGACCGCAATCTCGCAGAACGGGTTCATGGACATTTTGACGTTGGCGAGGTCGACACCTGAATGATCAGGCTTCACGCGGACCTTCACGTTGTAATCAACGACCCGTTTGATGGGGACGAGAATCTTCATGCCGGAGCTCCGAATTTGGCTGCGCGCGGGGGAGAGCGCAGCTTGAAATGACAGGTCGCGAACCTGCCTATGCCTGCGCTCTAAGTCAATGTGACGGCCCCGCTGACGTGCGCGTCAAATGTCAGTGGGGCTAGTCAGGCCGATTCACAACCCAATGTGTCGCGAGCGGGCCCATATAATCAATCCAGAATTCCTGATCCGGCACCGAGCGGAACACCACCTCCTCGACCCGGTAACAGGCACGCCCCCAGGATAGCGCCCTGGGGACCAGCAATTCGTCGATGCCGCGATAGTAGAAAGCATCGGAGTGGTCCGGCCCCAGCAGGATAATCGCATTCCAGTCGAGACGCGGACTTTCATCCCAATTATAGCGCGCTCCGACTGGCGAGAGCGACAGCCATTGGTCGGTGCGGTCAGGAAAATTCCGCTTCAGATCGCGCAGGGCCGAGTCGACGGAACCGTCGATTCCGATGAAACAAATGACATCATACAGGTCCGGGTCCAGACGATGCTCGACGCTTGGCTCTGCCGAGTCCGCCAGAAATTCGAGTTCGGGCGGACGTTCGATCAAATCGCGCCGGAGCAGGTAGAACTGGAGCCGGTTCTCCACGCCAACTCCGGCACCCAGTCCGATGAAGGGAAACCAGATAAAGGCCCATATACAGAACAGGGAGAAGAGCCCCAGCGGAACCCCCAACGCAATGATGGTCCATTTCAATAGCCGGCTTAGCGTCATTGCTCTGAACCGTAAGACTGAAAACGCAACATGCTTGCCCTCCCGCCGTCGCCCGGAAGTTTAACTGCGGCAAGCGGGCGAGAATAAGGTCAAACGACGACGCTTCCGGTAATGCGGGTCCGGCTGTCGGGTCGGAATGGCGCAACTGGGAAGGGCCGGGCCGAACCTGCGTCTGCCTGCGGACTGGGTCAATGTGGGGCCGTGGCTGACTTCGCCTTTAAATCGCGGCAAACCTCAATCCTTCATCCAGCGTGAGACCGCGCCTCCGGGCGCAACCGCGAAACGCCACAGGGCGTAGAGCCCGGCCGAGACGAGGGCGCATGTCGTCAGGATGGCCGGGATGAACCAGCCGCCGAGCACTTCCTCGGCGCCGTCCTGCGCTTTGTAAGAGAGGGCCCAGTCGCCGCTCGCAAAGTGCCACAGGCCGACACCTTGCGCATTGAACACTTCCATCACCGCCATGTGGAGAAAGATCAGCACGAAGATTCCGGCGACACCCAGCGCGAGAATTGATCCGTAGTGGAGGAGAATGGCCGCCGGCCGGCGCCAGGTCGGTGGTGCGGCGGGCAGATCGCCATAACCGGCGATGGCGGCCTGCAGGCGGGTGAGCTCGTCGCCTTCGGTCAACTCCTGCATCGCATCGCGGATATGGGTCGCGGCTTCGGCGCGGATTTCGGCGCGCTCGGCGGTGTTGAGGGTGCGATTGGCCCAATCGAGGCGGCGTTGAAAATCCTGCCACAGACGGTGCGCCTCGGGCGTTGTGAGGGTCAGCGTATCGGTCATGACGACGTCTCCTGGGCGTCCAGCGCGGCACTCATCGCCGCCCAGATCTCCTTCATTTCGGCGAGCACGTCGGCGCCGAAATAGGTGGTTGTGTAATATTTGCGCGGCGCGCCGCTGTCCTCGGCCACCCATTCGGCGGTGACCAGCCCGTCATTCTTCATCCGCGTCAGCACCGGATAGACCGTGCCCTCGGCGAGGTTTTCGAAGCCGGGGACCTGTTTCAGGCTGGCGACGATCTGGTAGCCATAGGCGCGGCCGGCCTGCAGGCGCGCCAGCAGCAGCATCTCGAAATATCCCTTGCGGGCCTGGGAGACCCAGCGTTCGAGCACGCCTGCCTTGTCAGTTATTTCGGCCATCAGCGCCTCATTCTTCCATTGCCGTTATGGTTATCCCTTGTATTCGGTTATGGCAAGATATATAGCAATGCATAGTAGTCGCTATAGCCAAGGAATTACACCATGCGCACGCTCAACCTTGTCCGACTTGTGGCCGCATTGGCGGCGCTGGGCTGGATGTCTTTCATTGCCGCCGACTGGCGCCCTTTCACCGGAATTGACGCCGATGCCCCGCCGGCCGAAATGGCGGCGCAGCTCGATGGCGTGCTCGACCGGGCGATGCAGCACTATTCGATCGCCGGTGTCGCCGCCGGTGCCTTGCGCGATGGCGAGGTGATCTGGTCAGCACGTCGCGGCGAGGCACGCGAAGACGGCGCGCCCGTCACTGGCCAAACCGCCTTCAATCTCGGCTCGATATCCAAACCGGTCACGGTCTGGGCCGTGCTGACCCTGGCCCGCGATGGCCGCATCCATCTGGACGCGCCGATCCAGCCCTATCTGACCCGCTTCACCCTGCCCGAGAGCGAATTCGACGTCAGCGGCGTCACCGTGCGCCGGCTGCTGCAGCATGTCGCGGGCATCAATGTCCATGGCTATGGCGGCTATAGCCCTGAGGAGGATCAGCCGGCCGATATTATCGAGCTGTCCCAGACCTATGAGCCGCTCGAGCTCGTGCGCGAACCGGGCACCGATCCGAGCTATTCCGGCGGCGGCTATGTTCTGCTGCAAATGATGATCGAGGATGTCAGCGGGCAGAGCTTTGACGCCTATGTACGCCAGCAGGTCTTCGCCCCGCTGGGGATGGAGCATAGCGGCTTCATCGAGGCCGACCTTCCGACCCGTTCGGCGGCGTTCAATTATTATCGCAGCGAGATCACCGATTTGCGCGATGTCGCGCTGGCGGCGGCCGGTGTCTATATGTCTGGTGATGATATGGAGCTTTTTCTGCGCGCCCATCTCGATGGCGGCGGTGTGTTGCCGGCCTCATGGCTCGATCAGGCCTTCGCGCCCTCCGAAGGCACACCCAATATCGGCATGAGCTATACGCGTCTGGAGACACCGCGCGGGATGTTGATCGGGCATGGTGGCAATAATTCCAGCTGGAATGCCCAGATCTATATCCGTCCGGAAACCGGTGACGGCTTCTACTTCATGACCAATGCAACATCGGGTGCCCAGCTAGATTTCGATCTCAGCTGCACCTGGCTCTCCGCCGCACGCGAGATGCCGGTCGAGCAGGTCTGTGATGAGGCCTATGAGCTGACGCACCAGATCAGTCTGGCGGCGGCGGGAACCGGCCTGTTGGCGATCCTGGTCGCCTATTGGCTGTTTGCGGGTCTTGCGGCAGGGCGGCGTCGCTTCGCCTGCCCACCCAGGGCGCGTGGCCCGATTGTGCTGACGGTGCGGCTATTGCTGTGCGCGGTGTTCGTGATCGGGGCCGGCGTCGCTGCCTGGTTCTTCTACACAAATTCGCTGATGTGGCGCACCGAGATCATCCTGATTGATGAGATGCCGGTCGATGAATTCGAGCAACTCTTCCCGGCGGTTGTCGGGGTGCTGAGTCTTCTGGCGTTGAGCCTGTTATCGAGCCCGTTAAAGCGTGCCGTCAAGCCGGCCCCATTGGCTTAGCCGGACGGGTATCGAACCGAAGCCGCAGGCATGCCGGGCCTGCCTGCGGCTTCGGGTCGGGATGTCTATTCAGCGGTCGGGCTCGCCGACACCTCGGTCGACACGAAGATCTCGATCCGATCAGAGATGAAGGGGGCCAAAAAGCCCATATCCCATTCGGAACGGTCAAGCGAACCGGTCGCCGTGAAGCCGAGCTTCGACGCGCCATCGCGGGTTTCACCGCTCTTGTTGAGCTCGACGTCGAGCATCACCGGATGGGTTTGGCCATTCATCGTCAAATCGCCGGTCATCACGCCGGTGATGCCGTCTTCCGTCTCAAAGCCGGTGCCAACAAAATGTGCGATTGGCGCGGCAGCGGTGCCAAAGTAATCGTCTGAATTGAGATGCGCGATGAAGCGCTCGTGATGGCCGCCGGCAAACATGCCATCAATCAAATTGAAGGTGATGTCGACGGAGGAATTGGCCGGGGTTTCCAAGTCGAGAGCAAGCGTGCCGTTGAAATCGGTAAATTCGACCGACTGCTGGGAATAGCCCTGATGGTCCCAGGTGGCGCGGACGACGGAATGGGTGAGGTCCATGGCATAGTCGACCGGTTCGGCCTGCGCGCTGGACATCATCAGAAGGGCAGCCGGAGCGGCAGCCAGGAAAAGGCGGAACATGGGGTCAACTCCGATGTGACTGGAAAGCAGTGTCAGTTTGAAACTGCTCGCAACACATAGCGTGTCTCATCGGGAAAACGAGCCCGCTCGCGCGAAGTTGATGTTTCCATGTGGGAAAGAATGCGGCCTCAGCGTTCGCCGCCGGGCACCCAGAGGACATCGCTGCGGCCTTCATCATTGGCGATGCGCGCCATCACGAAAATCAGGTCCGACAGGCGATTGAGATATTTCAGGGCTGCCGGATTGATCCGGGCGCCGCTGGCGATCAGGGCCGAGAGCTTGCGCTCGGCGCGGCGGCAGACCGTGCGGGCCAGATGCAGCCGCGCCGCCGCCTCGCTACCGCCCGGCAGGATGAAGGAATTGAGCCGCGACAGCCGCGCATTGAGCGCATCGATCTCATGCTCGAGCCGGGTCACCTGGCCCTCAGTAATACGCAGCGGTTCGAAGCCGAGCGGTTCATCGCTTTCGGGCACACACAGATCGCCGCCCAGATCGAACATGTCATTCTGGATCCGCTTCAACATCGGGTCGAGCTCATGGCCGCCACCCAGCGCAGCGCGCGCCAGCCCAAGGGCGCTATTGGCCTCATCGACATCGCCGTAGGCTTCAACGCGCGGGTCGTGTTTGACGGTCAACGACATGTCGCCGAGGCGGGTGGTGCCGCCATCGCCGGTGCGCGTATAGATTTTGTTGAGCTTGACCATGGCTGTGTCAGCCGGGCCAGTGTTCTTTGACGAAAAAGATCAAGACAATCAGCAAAATCGCCGTGAACTGCAACACGATGCGCAAACGCATCAGCTTGTTGGAGCGCGAGCGCGCCTCATCGCCGGAGCGGTAGAGGTTGAAAATACCGAAGCCGAGCACCACCACCACGGCCAGCATGGCGATGTAGAGCAGTCCGGTTAGCAGATCGACGGCCATCAGCTTCTCCAGCGTAAAGTGGCGGGTTTGACAGGATTGACGAAGGGCTCGCCGGTTTCGCGATGCTTCGCCCAGGCGCGTTTGAGGGCAAAATACCATTTCGCCTGCACATCGCTATCGTGGATCAACATCAGGTCGGGATTATAGGCCAGACCAACCTGTTGCGCATTCACCGCCTCGCGGTCCTGCCCGACGAAGACCTCAATCCCCTTGCGGATCAGGAAGTTGGGCGTGATGTGCAGCAAGGGATGGTCCCAATAGACCACGATGGTGATCGCGGTCGAATTCTCATTCGTCGGCGTGACGGCGGTGAAGCCGGTGAAATGCTTGCCGCCAGCCTTGACGTATTCGGTGCGCAGGCCGGGGATTTCAAACCGGATCTCGGTCTGTGGTTCGCCAAGCAGGGCATAGAGATAGGAATTCTTCGACGGCACATGCGGCAGCATTGAAAAGCCACGCCCGACCGGTCCGAATTTCTTCGCCTTGTCGTGGACCGACTTGCCCGAACGCCACCACCATTGCCGGTGAATGAAGGGGATATGCGCCGGATCCATCAGCCCGATCACGGCATGGTCGACATGGCAGTTGAAGACATCATGGATCACCATGCGTGGCTTTTCGCCTTCGGGCAGGTCCAGCTTCGGCGGCGCGATGGTCGGCTCTGCAGCAGGGTCGGAGGCGTGGTAAATCCAGACCAGGCCCTGATCCTCATGGAGCGGAAAGGTGCGGGTGCGGATCTTGGACAGGTCCATCGCCGCCGTCTGCTCTGCCGTCAGCGACGGGATCGCGGCGCAGGAGCCATCGGTGCGGAAACGCCAGCCATGATAGGGGCATTCCACTTGGCTCTCGCCTTCATGGCATTGCATCTTGCCGCCCGACAGCAAGATGCCGCGATGCGGGCAGACATCGAGCATCGCAAAAGCGCGGCCCTCATGGTCGCGGCCGAACAATATCGCCTGACCCAGCAGCTCGCGGTGGAGATGCTGGCCCGGTTTGAGCTCGCTCGAAAGCGCCCCGAAATACCAAAGATCGCGCAAAAACATCTTCGCGTGATAGCGGCTCAGAAGGCGCTTGCCTAGTTCGAGCGCCTGATCCCGGCTGCGGCATGATAGCGGGTGACGCGCTAGCGGCCGAGAAAGGCCGAGACGACGGCGTCCGATGCGACCAGGATTTCCGGCTTGTCGGTGCGTAGCGCAATCCGGTCGCCGGGGAAGAATTCCAGTCCGGGCGGGATCGCGGCCGCCGGTTCGCCATACTGCGCGGTGAGCACTTCGCGCAGCCGCGCTGCATCGCCGACACCCGTGAGGATCCAGGCCAGGGCCAGGCGGCCATCGGCAAAGACGAATTCGATTTTGCGGTCGAAGCCGGCGACCTCATAGCTGAAGCAATCGATCTGGGTCTGGGTCGTATTGCCGGTTGGCAGGCCGGGCTCGTCTTCGAAAGTGCGGGTAAAGCCGCAGGCGGCCTCGATTTCCGGCGCCAAAACCTCCAGTGTTTCGCCCAGACGGATTTCGGCCGGCATCGTAAAGCTCAGGGCTTGCGCCTCGGGCAGGGCGGCTCCGTCGAGGGCGGGATGACGCCAGATGAACAGATTGCTGTGCAGCCCGTCGGGATTGAGAACCCAGACCGTGTCGCTGCCCGCCTCAATCAGCACACCCGCGTCCGGCCAGGCGGTGAAGTCGCGAAAGTTTTGCGCCTCGCCCGGTTGGGTCAGCGCCTCGGCACCGCCTGTGGCATTGACCTGAACCAGTACGCCATCCCCGAGGATAAATACGGCCCGGTCGAGATGGGCGCCGGAGGCCATGTCGAGCCCGTCGCAGACAAAATGCGTTTCGCTTTCAGCCGCGAGCGGAAAGCGCGGGGTGGCGACATCGATCCGCTCCAGACCCCCGCAGCGTTGCTGCAGCAGTGTTTCGAGCGCCGCATCCCCGGCTCCCATGGCGAGAGCCGGATCAATCGCGGCCAGCGGGTCTGCCAAAGCCGGCGCTCCGGCCAGGGCAAGGCTGAGCGCGGCGGCGGCGAGCAGGCGTTGGCGGACTGTCTTTTTCATCGCATCGGGTCCCGAATTTATCTGGCTTCAAAACCTTGGATGCGCGGGGTGGCGCGTCTGGATGCATGACAAATTGGTAAGCTCAACGCAAAAAGATCGAACGCAGCCCCTCTGATGTCTCACCGCTTTCGCGCATCGCCTGCAGTGTCGCCGCCTGGTCACGCTTGGCGAAACGCTTGCCGGTCTCGTCCAGCAACAGGCGGTGATGACGATAGATCGGGGTCGGCAGGCCGAGCAGGGTTTGCAGCAAAACGTGCAGCGGTGTCAGCTCGAACAGATCCTCGCCGCGGATCACATGGCTGACGCCCTGCAGCGCATCATCATGCACCACCGCGATGTGATAGCTGGTCCCGACATCCTTGCGCCCGAGCACGACATCGCCGAGCGGGGTCGGGTCGGCCACCACTTCGCGCGCGCCCTGGCCTTTGACCGTGCTGGCGCCCTCCTCGACAAATCGCATCGCGCCAAACCTCGCCCCGAGATGATCGCGGCAACGATCTAGCGATAGCCGCCAGGCATAGGGCTCGTCGGCCGCGATCCGCGCCGCTTCCTCATCGGCACTCATCGCCGCGCCCGGCCCGCGATAGACCTCGCCAACGCCGTGCGGTGCGCGCGCGATCTCGTCGAGGATTTCGCTGCGGGTCTTGAAACAGCGATAGAGCAGGCCGCGCGCCTTGAGCCGTTCCAGCACGACGGCATATTCATCAAAATGATCGCTCTGGCGCCGCACTGGCTCTTCCCAGTCGAGCCCGAGCCAGATCAGATCGTCAAACATCACCGGCTCGAATTCCCGCTTCGAGCGGATCGTGTCGATATCCTCCAGTCGCAGCAGAAACCGCCCGTCATGATCACAGGCCGCACGCCAGGCGGTCCAGGCCGAGAAGGCATGGCCGAGATGGAGATAACCCGAGGGCGTCGGGGCAAAGCGTGTGACGAAATTCATGGCCCGGTTTCAGACAGCTGGAGGGCGAGGCAAGCGCCGATCCGCCGCAAAGTCAAAACCTTCTAGCGCCATGGCGCGGCCAGTGGCCCCGGTTCGCACTGGCCCATGCCGATGATCGCATCCTGACTGGCGACGATAAGGCCGGTATCCGTGCGAACACCGATCAGCCCATCGCCCATCGGTGCGGCCCAGTATGGCACGCTTGGAAGGCTTGAAATCTCTGTTACATCCCAACCCGTCTCACTTGGGCTCACCCGGTATAGGGCCCCTCCGTTGAAGCCGAGGTGTACGAGCCCCGTCACGGCGATGAACGTCTGGTCGTCAAGCGGAATCAAGGCGACGATATTGTCAGTGATGAGGCGTTGGTCGGTGCTGCCCTCGCGCCAATCCAATTCACCACCCCACTCGCCGTTATTCGAATATCGAAACTCACCGTCCAAAACGGCAAGCGACGAGGGTGCCTCGTAAGCCGGGCCGGGTATCGCTTCTTGGCGCGACAGAACCCTGTTGCGAAATCGGAATGCCTCTGAGGGGCAGATCTCTCGCTCCGCCGTCTGAAGCGGGTATAATCCCGGCGCCGGAAGACTTCGCTCCAGACGTTCATCGTCGGATTTATCGTCGATCGGGTCCGAGCCTGGCTCGCGATTGGCGCTCGAGCTGTATCGCAGCCGGTTGGCCGCTGCCCACGCGCGGGTGCGCACTTCGGCCAGCCAGTGGCCAGCCGCGAGCGCCTCCAGGCGGTCGACATCTTCCGTGCCGCCCAACAGGGCGATGGCATCAATCGCTGCCAGTGTCTCGAACCAATCGGTCGCGTCGAGATGCTCGCGCACCTCGGGCAGACTTGCCGTATCGCCAAAATACCCCAGCACCCGAAGCGTTGCGCTGCGTGCCCGCAGGTCCGGGTGTTCAAGCAGGGGCCGAATTGACGCGGCGGCGGCCTCCCCATCCCGCCCCAAATCAGCGAGTTCGTTCATGCAGCCACTGAACGCAAAAGGGACGATCAGTATTGGTTCGTTCGGCACCCGGACGGCGGGAGGGTCCATGGGAGTCGTGAGCTGGTCTGCTAGCCCCGCACATTCCTCCGCCCAGTGCAGCAGGGCCGGCGCATCGGCGGCCGAGAGCTGCAGGTAGGCCGCGGCAATCAATCCCAACATGTTTAGACCCTTCAGGTGAATGCGGCTTTGAAACGACTTAAGCGCGAGATTGCGCTGGTATCAAGCACGGCGTGGCCTTGGCGAGGATGCTGGAACCGGCTATCTCCGACCCGACACCAAGCAGGAGAACCGCATGACCCCCATTGATGGCCCCCGCCTGGCCCCGCGTGACGGACAGCCGCCGCGCAAGCTGGTGATTTTCCTGCATGGCTATGGCTCGAATGGCGAGGATCTGATCGGGCTCGGCCAGCATTGGGCCGCCGCCCTGCCGCATGTGCAATGGGTGTCGCCGAATGCACCGGAAGCGGTGCCCGGCGCACCAAACGGGTTTCAATGGTTCCCGATCTCCAATCTCGATCCCGACCGTATCGAGGCCGGCGCCGCGATTGCCGGGCCGATCATCGATCGTTTCATCGACCAGGAATTGGCGCGCTACCGCCTGACCGAAGCCGATCTCGTGCTGTGTGGTTTCTCGCAAGGCACCATGCTCTGCCTGCAGGCCGGCCTGCGCCGCGAGCGGCCATTGGCCGGAATTCTGGGGTTTTCCGGTGCCTTGCCGGGCGGGCCGAAGCTGAAGCAGGAGATGCGCTCCAAACCGCCGGTGATGCTGATCCATGGCGATCAGGACCAGGTCCTGCCGCTCGGTTTCATGTTTGATGCGCTGGAAAACCTCGCCGCCGCCGGTCATGGCGCGCAATGGCATATCTCCCAGGGCCTGCCGCATTCGATCGGCCAGGACGGGCTGCAGATTGGCGAGCATTTCCTCAAGGCGGCGCTGTCCGGGCGCTATCGCTAGCCCCCTGCTGCGCCGTGACGCACCCGCTGTGGCCTTGATGTCATAGGCGCGTCACCGAAACGGGTCTAAACTCGCATCAAGGACAGTTGATCCGATTCGCCCCCTGGGCGGACGGTCGGTCCAAGGAGGTGCGTTTTCAGGACGAATGTCCGGGATACATCCTCTCCTCATTTTCGCGGCTTCCGGGCCGGGATGCAAAGGGGAGGCGGCCATGCAGGTGCTTGCTAAAGCGCCGCAGGGATGGCCCTGTCTGGTGCTGAATGCGGACTTCCAGCCGCTCAGCTATTGGCCGCTCTCGACCTGGCCGTGGCAGGAGGCCGTCAAAAACGTCTTCCTCGAGCGCGTTGCCATTGTTTCCAATTACGAGGAGGTGGTGCATTCGCCGACCTTCGAAATGCACGTCCCCTCGGTCGTTGCCCTGCGCGACTATGTCGCCCTCGACCGCACCCCCGCCTTCACCCGCTATAATGTCTGGCTGCGCGACGGCTTTCGCTGCGCCTATTGCGGCCACGACGCCTCCGACGCCCGCAGCGGCACCGAACGCCTCACCTTCGACCACGTCATCCCGCGCCGCGCCGGCGGCAAGACCTCTTGGGACAATATCGTCGCCGCCTGCAGCCCCTGCAATCTCAAGAAAGGCGGCCGCACGCCAAGAGAGGCACATATGCCGCTGCGCCGCCCGCCGCAACGTCCGACCATGTATGAGCTCCAGGCCCAGGGCCGCCGTTTTCCGCCGAAATTCCTGCATCAGAGCTGGCTGGATTATCTGTATTGGGATGTGGAATTGGAGCGGTAGGGGGCCTTCGACGGGCAAGAACGTCTCCCGTTCATAACCCGCAGCGTCTGCCCTATACTCCAACCATGGACAGCACCGACCCAACTCCCAAAGCCTTCCTGCAAACGCCGTGGCGCCTGACGCTTTGGGGCTGTGCCGCGGCACTCTGGCTGTTGCCGGCGCTGGCGATGCGGCTCACCGATCAGGTCAATTGGGCACCCGGCGATTTCGCCGTGTTCGGCGCCATGTTGGCCGGGCTCGTCGGCGGGATTGAATTTCTGTCGGCCTTGCGCCTAGGCCTGCGCAGCAAGATCATTGCCGCCGCCGGGGTGGTTGCCGTCTTCGCGCTGGTCTGGGTCGAGCTGGCGGTGGGGATATTCGACTAGCCCCTGAACAAGCCGGGCAAGCGCGCGCTTATGCCTCAACCGCCCCGTCACCCTCAGCGACAGCCTCGTCTGGCGCATCCTCGGGCGTCATCATCGCGTCAAGCGTGCCCTGAAACGGCATCAGGCAATAAAAGTGGCCGACATTGCGCACCATTTTTGTACCCGTGGCCGCGTGCAATAGGCTTGGCCGGTGAGTATCGTCCGGTCATACATGCCCTGGTCACACAGACCTTCGCGATACAGCATCGACACCATTTCGATGGCGGTGAACAGCGTCACCAGACGCGAGCCAAACCTCTGCTTTTCGGGTCTCGAAAGCAGGGCATCGGTCTCGAGGGTGCGGTGCATGAATTCGGCGCTCTCCTGCGCTTCATACCAGCCGTTCACAATCTCCAGCATTTTCAGGCGCGCCGTTTGGCTGACCTCGGCCCGCGCCAGCCTGTTGGTCTGCTCGCTTTGCAGCCGCGCATGACGCACCTGCAGCCCGACAAAGACCAGCGAGCCCAATATCGCCACGACCGAGATCGTCTGGCCGATATAATAGATGGATTCCAGTGGCAGGGCGTTCGCCCCCCGGCCGGGACGGCGGGCGGTGAACATGGGTGTGCCCCGGTCTATTTCGCGAGCATCATTGCCCCGCAAAGGCGGATTCGAGCTCGTCGACCAGGTCGAGTTCGAGTGTCACGGCCGTTGTCGCGACATCGAGATTGCGGGTCTCGATTGCTGCGCGCAGTGCCGCAAGTGAGGCGGCGAACCGGTCGCGCAAGGCGAGGTCGGAGAGCTGGCCTGCAATCTCGGCCCACTGTCCGTCAGCATAGGCGATGGCCGCGTCTGTATCGTCCCAGCGCGGTGGGGTCGCCGTCAGATCGGCCTGGATGCGGAAACCGGCATAGTCCAGCAAGCTCACTTGTTGCGGGTGATTGGCATCGCCGGGCATGGATTCCACGGTCAGCCTGAAGCCTTCAACGGCGGCAATCGCGATATCGACACTGTTGCCGGCTTGAATGGCAAGTTCGATCTCGTTGTTTCGGACGTCGAGTTGCTCCGCTGTTGCGGCGGGAAGGCTCGGTCGCAATTGCGCGACCGCGGCCTTGGTCTCGGCGAGGAGTGCGTGCAGCTGGCTCGCATCAGCGGAAAAGGCCTGCTCGGTCGTGGCTTCGAACGCTTCTGCAGTTCTGGCGGCCGGTGACATGGTCGAGCTGGCGACCGGGGCGGCCGTTTCAGCGGGTGCGGCCATCTGTGCCGGGGCAGGCGTGCTGCTGGCGGTTTCGGCGGCCGGACTGGTGGTTTGCGATTGTCCGCAACCCGCCAGCGCCAATAAAAGGCTGGCGCCAACAAGTCCGGTCGTCCATTTGCGCGCTGTTTTGATGGTCATGGTCGCGTTCCTCTTTGCGGTTCGCCATTAACCATGAGCCTGTATTCCCGACGCGTAAAGGTGCTTTGGGGGCTGTCCACACCCCGGCCTTCGTCCCCGCGAGGCGGGGTAGTGACCACCCCATGCCGCCTCCGGCGCCACCCCTCCGTCTCGCTGGTTGGCAAGGAAAATATGGATCCCTCCGCGCCAGGGTTGCGAAAATTCCACCGACGGGCACGATTCCGATTCATAGCTCGCCACTTTTGCCCTAGACTGGGCGAATGACCAGCATCAACCCAACTCCCAAAGCCTTCTGGCAAACGCCGTGGCGCCTGGCGCTCTGGGGCTGTGCCGCGGCGCTCCTGATGCTGCCGGCACTGGCGATGCGGGTCACCGATCAGGTCACCGACCAGGTCAATTGGACTCTGGGGGACTTTGCGGTTTTCGGCGCCATGCTGGCCGGCCTCGTCGGCGGGATTGAGTTCCTGGCAGCATCACGCCTTGGCCTGCGAGCCAAGATGATCGGCGTCGCCGTCGTGATTGCCGTGTTCACGCTGATCTGGGTTGAACTGGCCGTCGGGATATTCGACTAGCCCCTGAACAAGCCGGGCAAGCGCCCCCTTATGCCTCAGCCGCCGCCTCACCCTCAGCGACAGCCTCGTCCACCGCGTCCGCGCGCGTCATCATCGCGTCAAGCGTGCCCTGAAACGGCATCAGGTAATAGGCGCGGCCCCCGCTGTGCCACCATTTTTGCACCCGAGGCCGGTTGCAATAGACCTGGCTGGTGAGCATGATCCGGTCATACATGCTCTGGTCGCACAGGTCTTCGCGATACAGCATCGCCACCACTTCGATTCCGGAGAACAGCGTCACCAGACGCCCGCCAAACCTCTGTTTTTCGGCTCTCGAAAGCGGGGCATCGGTCCGGAGGGCGCGGTGCATGAATTCGGCGCTCTCCTTCGTCTGATACCAGCTGTCCAGAAGCTCCAGCATTTTCAAGCCCGCCGATTGGCTCATCTCGGCGCGCGCCAGCGTGTTGGCCTGCTCGGTCTGCAACCGCGCGTGACGCACCTGGATGCCGACGAAGACCAGCGACCCCAAGATGGCGATCACCGAGACCGTCTGGCCGATATAATAAATGGATTCCAGTGTCATGGCGCTTGCTCCCCGCGTTGGGAGGCATTGTGTCAGGTGTTGGCGGATTGTCGCGGGGATTTAGCTGGGGGCGAATTTTCCCTCTCCGTGAGGAGAGGGTCCGGCGAAGCCGGGGGTGAGGCGGGCATCGCCGACGCCCGCCGCGCTGCCACCCTCATCCGGCCCTGCGGGCCACCTTCTCCCTGAGGGAGAAGGACGGGCTGTCGTGGACCGATGGGAAAGCACAAGCCCCGTCAAAAAGCGGCGCACCTCGCGCCCGAGTACCCCATTCATCCCTCGCCGGGCGGACGCACCGCTGGCTGGCATGGGGATGTAAGGTGGAGTGGGAGCGCGGTGGGGCTTCCCAAAGGAACGGCACCTATTCCATTGGGCCCTATGAGTAATAGGTGCCTGTCACCATTTATTTGGAGGTGCCTGTCACCATTATTGTGAGCAGGAAAAATCGGACTTGCCATATCTCCTACATTGTTATACATATCAGTTGCCGGCTAAGCGATGGTCCAAACATCGCTCCCATGAGTCGGTGTTGAAAGTTGATGAGGTCATCAACTGGTGGAGTGCTGAAAATTCACAGTAGAGAAGTGAATAACAATGCGCTCTATAAACATAGAGAAAGGAGAGCCCTATTGCAGATAACGAAAAATCTCTCAGAAATATCGGCAATATACAGGCGATAATTCTGAGAGCGATTGACGAATTGCGTGAGTCAGCATTTGGAGCGGAAATACAGAGAAGTTTGGAGGAAAAAACCGGTAGGAATTTTTCTTTCGGACAGATCTATACAACGCTCGACAGACTCGAAGCGCAGCACTTCGTCAAGTCGCATAAGTCCAATCCTGAGCCAATTCGTGGCGGTCGCAGTCGTAGAGTCTTCCAGTTGGAAGACAAAGGCGTCGAGGCTCTGGATCGGTTTGTGACCGTCACGTTCGCTGCTAGCCGCCCGGAAGGAGTTCCTCGTGGGCAACGCAGTAAGGGGCCCGGAACCGCCTAAAGTGTTCCAAGTGCCCATTTGGCTTTGTGCCAGGTGGGGGCGCCGGGACGAAGAGCTGCACGAGTTCTGCATCTCATTCCAGCGGCAGTGTCGACTGCACGGGTCACGTCAAGCCAAAATTTGGGCTTGTAAAGAGGTGGCCTCATCGATTTGGCATGGTCCAGGTCGACTGGGTTGGAAAGTCTACGTCATCGGGTCGTTTTTGTGGAAGCTCCTGTTGAGCTAAATCGAAACCGAAGCTGGTGAGTGGCCTGGAAAATATAATCCTCAAAGGAGGGGGGTCTCGTGCCGGGATTCCCCTCTTTTTGTACCCTCAGGCGGGGACTTTTCAGTCCGAGAAGAAAGAATGGGTGAAAGGCGCCTGCGATACGCCGTTTCCCTTTCCTCGTTCGTGCCGGCTCAGGGGCGGGGCAACGGAGGCTCGTCACCACTTGTTGTTGCCTCAGATTTCGGATCGCGCGGATGCGCACCTAGGAGAAGTGAGAGTCCGTGACTCTTTTGGCTTTTGATGATGTTCATCAAGCCGGTGGAAACTTAAGTTTGAACAAAAGTTTAAGTATGATTTCGACTAGTTCGCGATATTCTTGAACCTGTCGATCATTAATCGGTACGGTCGAGCGTTCGTGGATCAGTTTGTTCCTCAAACCGTAGTAGAATTCCGCCTTGTCAGACATCGTCGCGCTGAACTTTGGTACTTTTGCTCGCACTTCATTGATCACTGCGGTGCGCTTCCCGAGAATGTCTCTTATCCGGTTGTCCGGATAGTGCAGAGTCGGGAACGCTTTCTTGTTGGTGACGATGTACTCCTTGAGTGCGATTTCAAAATTACTATCCAGAAGAATCAGAGCCGCGCGATTCCGTGTCTCGACCTTAACTCGTGACAGCGATTCCACCATGATCATGGCGTCCACCAAGCCGACCGTCACAGGTTGAGAACTCATCTTCGCCAGGTTCAGCTGGCGCGCCTGTTCTAGATAGGAAGGTCGGCGACCGCGCGGCAGCTTTGGCAGTATCAATTTGGCGCCTTCAGCAATTTCGGTCGGATCAATTTCCTCCGATTCCCCCTCCGGGTACGGGAAGACAGTCTCATCCCAAGTGTTCTTCAGTCGACGTGATAGTTTGCTGTAAAATGTCACGAGCGCGATCAGATTGGCGCGAAGCTGCAAGAACGATGGGTGTGCGATATTCACATCACTCTTGCTGCTGTTCCATGGCATTAATTCAGCGTTGCCATCGAGGCTTACTATGACCCTGCAGAGCGATGCGTCGGGGTGTGGCACACCGGCTTCGCCCGTAACGAAATAGCCGACATCACGCTCGCGCATTTCTTTTACGATCAGCCGGTTGTTGCAGTAGATATATACGCCGTAGTTCTCGGCTTCAGGATCCCGGTCACCGATGAGCCCTGCGTTCATGGTGACGGCGAGCTCGCGCTCACCGTCTGGCAGGATGGTGAAGCTTAGGGTTCGCGGCAGGAACTCTGGCGGGTAGGACCAAACTTCGAACGTTTTGCCCGTTACCGCTGCACCGTTTAGAAAAATTTCGCAGGTGTCGCTGATGTACCGCCCATAGGTCTCCCCAAGGCTGGTTCCCATGCGATGGACGTCGGCTTTGGTAAACGGTTGTCGGAGCTTGGATACCTCGACGATCGTGCATCCGTTGCCGATGGCGGCGGATTCAACATAATCGATATCCCAACTCTCAGTTAGCAGCCACTCGTCATCTATTCTGATTTTGTGAGTTGCCTCGCGTTTGTAGCGCGAACGTATCTCGACCAACTCGCCCAGCGCGACGCCGGCGCGCTTCCCGCCGACCCCGAAGATACCTATGAGGTTTTCCGTCGAGGGCTCACGGCTAGCGCCGGGCGCGATTAGGAGGCGCAAATCGCTCTCTTTGACCCCACCTGCATTGTCCTTGACGGTAATAATTTGTCGCGTCACGTCGAGCTCTACCTCGACTTTTAGCTTGGACGCGCGCTTGCTCGCGACCCAGAAGTCGAGGGCATTGTCCAAGAGTTCACAAAGCCCGGTTTGCAGATCATAGTCGGCAATCATTCCACGAAAAATATGCTTCTCTGGAGTTCCGTCTATTGTACTTTTCGCCGCCATGTCTTGCCCCTTTAAATGCAACATAGCCGAAACCTAAGGTTATTTGAAAGAGCGTCGTTGTGGTTCGATTTTTAGACTAACCCTAATTAGGCGATAGGCGCCGTCGAGGTCAGGCGGCCTCTGCCATCCCCCAAACAAAAAAGAGCCCCAGCGTCTCCGCCAGGGCTCCCCGTTTCATTCAATCCTGAGACCGTCAGTCCGCAAACATATCCGCAAACCGCCGCCGGGGCCGCTTCTCCCAATCCCGGCGATGATACACCGACGACACCATCACCGGCGCGACCGTCGTCGCTTCGGCGAACACCATCTGTTCCAGCGCGACATCGACCTTGCCCCAGGAACAGGCTTCCTTGAGGGTTGAGGAGGAGCAGGCGCCGTCGCGGACGTCGGCGACGGTGATCTGGACGGCGTAGGAATGCATGGGTGAGTCGACGCCGAGGATTTCGGCGCAGACGACGGTGTCTTGGGCGAAGTTTTTCGGGACGCCGCCGCCGACCATGAACAGGCCCGTCTTGCCGGCCTTGATCTTGATCTCGGTCAGCTCGCGGAAATCGGCGACGCTGTCGATCGAGAGATAGGGCTGTTTGGCCTTCATGCGCTCAACCTGGTGTTTGACCAGACCGAAACCGGCGGAGCAATCGGAGAAGGCGGGGCAGAAGATCGGCACGCCGTGCTCATAGCAATCCTGGACCAAGGAGCCGGGTTTCTTGGCATTGCCGTCGGCGAGCCATTTGCCCATCGCCTTGATATAGGAGCGCGAGGAGCGCGGGCCGGGCTCCAAGAGGTTGGCGATCTCGAGCGTGGCGGCGTCGCAGGCCTGCAGTTCTTCTTCGTCGATATAGGTGTCGTAAATCCGGTCGATATAGAGATCGCGCAGGATGCGGTCGTCGGGGATTTCCTTGGCCTGGTAATGCTTGAAACCAAGCGCTTCGAAGAAATCCATATCGACGATGGCGGCGCCGGTCGAGACGATGGCGTCGACCATGTTGTGACGCACCATATCGCGCCAGACATGCATGCAGCCGCCCGCCGAGGTCGATCCGGCCAGCGTCAGGATGACCGAGCAATCGGGATCGGCGACAGCGGCCGCAAGGATACGGGCACCTCGCGCGGCATCGCGCGAGGTGAAGGACATTTTTTCCCAAGCGTCGACCAGAGGCCGACCATCGAATGCCGTAATGTCGATATGCTCGACGGGCGAGGACAGGAGTTCCGCTTTACGGTTCGATTTATCGGTCATGCACGTCTCCGCAATTTCGGACGGCGGCGGCGGGCGCGGGCCAGATTGATGACCGTCGACTCCTCGCCGGTCGCCCGGTCTGGTTGTTGATCGAACATGGATGGCCAGGGGGCATCCGCCACCATCGCCATTTCTGTCGTCCCGAAGCCATTGAAGTTGGACGCAATCGCCGTCCCATAGGCGCCGAGCATGCCGATCTCGATCATATCACCCTCGGCCGTATCGGCCGGGAGCTCAAATGGTCCTTGCATGGCATCAAGCGAATCGCAAGTTGGACCGAAGAAGCGGAACATCGCCGTATCGGCCTGTGACTCTGCGTTGGCGCGGTGATGACGCACCGGGAAGGGCCATTTGGAATGCGCCGCATCGAACAGGCGGCCATAGGCGCCGTCATTGAGATAGAGCGCATCGCCCTTGACCAGTTCGACCCGGACCAGAATGGATTCCGCTTCCGAGACGAGGGCCCGGCCGGGCTCACACCACAGATCGGCGTTTTCCAGCACCATCATCTCTTCGAAGGCGTCTTCGATGGCGCGGATATATTCCATCAGCGGCGGCGGGTTGAGGCCCGGATAGATCGAGGGGAAGCCGCCACCGACATCGACGATGTCGACGGTGACGCCCGCTTGCGCGATCAGGCGCGAAGCCTCCATCATCGCAGAGCGATAGGCCGAAGGCAGCATGCACTGGCTGCCGACATGGAAGCTGACGCCCAGCTCCTCGGCATGCGCGCGCGCCGCCCGGATCAGGTCGGCGGCCTCGAAGGCGGGCACGCCAAACTTGCCGGCCAGCGAGAACACGGCCCCCTCATTGGACACGGCCAGGCGCACGATCAATGTCAGATCGGTCGCGTGATTGGTCTCGTGAAGGATCTTGTCCAGTTCCGCTTGCGTATCGAGCGCGAAAATCCGCACGCCGTACTCGAAATAGGCACGACGAATCGACTCGCGGCTTTTGACCGGATGCAGAAAGGCCATCCTGGCGTCCGGACAGCGCTCGGCAATCAGTGCGACTTCGGGAAGCGAAGCGACATCGAAAAAGCGCGTGCCGGCCGCATAGAGGCCGTCGATAATCCATGGGCTGGGATTTGCCTTGACGGCATAGAGCACTTCACCCGGGAAATTTTCCTGAAACCAGCGGCTTGCGCGGTCTAGACGATCCGGACGTGCACAGACGACCGGCTTCTCTAGGTGCCGTAAGCGGACCAGGTCCAGGGGAGTATGGTACGTGTGCAATTCACGTGACCCCCTGTTAGTTGTTTACCCAATCCGGCATCGTCACCTCCGCCGGGAAAAACGCGAGTAGGGCCTATTGCCGATCGTGTAAAGAAAAAAATATCAGGAAGCGCTGCAGAAGCCCTGCCGGGGCAGGGCTGGTGCGGGGGGTGTCGGAGGCAAAAATGCAGCACTTATGCGCCTGCCGGGCCCCTCGAACCGGGGGTGAATTCGCGCATAATAAATGGTGACGAAATAAATGGTGACTGGCACCTGTTTCAACGCCGCATGACCGGCGGCGAGGGAACAGATTCACTTTCGGGCGGTTGGCGTTCGCTAAATGGTGCCTGTCACGAATTATTTTGGGCGCTCACGGACCCGGCGTTGTTACGTCGTTGCCTTGTGCGCCAAAGCGCCATAGCGTGATTTCACCATCCTCAGTCCTTCAAGAATAAGGACCGGGTGCATGCATTTGGCGCCTTTGGTCAACCGCATCGGCGGATCGCAAAGCGCGCATCGGTGCCGGTATCCATTGGATCGGCGCACCCTGCAGGCTCATCGCAACAAGACTTGAACTGGAGCCATAAAATGCGCACTCTTTTTTCTGCTTTTCTTGTCCTGATTTCCCTGACCGCCGCTGCCGCTGCCGAGAGCTGCCCGGATGTGAACTGGGAAGCGCGCCAGACGATCACCGTTTCGGCCTTGGTACTTGACCCCCCTTCCCGCCCATCCTACAGCGCCACTGCCGGTGGTTATACTGACCTGCGGGACTGCAGTGCGACGATCGGCGGTCTCCACCAAAGAGGCTTCGTGAACTCTAGGCCCGATTTCACGTTCGACGTCTCCGACATGCAATATTTTACCCACATGTACTTCCGGGCCTCGGGCGTGGACCAATGGGGGTCCTCGGACCGCTGCCCCATAATCCTGCTGGTGAGAACGGCCGACGGACGGTGGAAAGCCAATCATCAATTCCAGAGAACTTCATCCAATTATGGAGCGTACGAGGTCACCGAGCCGGAGGTCGTGATTACGGCCTTGAATGGGTTTGGCGCGGCGGCGGGACCCATTCAGGTGTGGGTTGGCACCTTTTACAGTACAGATGTTTGCGCGGTCACGCTGCAACTCATACCTGCGCTTTATGAGCAATCCATCATCGCAAATCGCCGGGAGTGAGGCCACTGTCACCGCCAGCGTGGATGCCGGCGCTGCCTCCCTGCCACTGACGCTAACCTGTCCGGCGCTAACCTGTCCGGCGCGAACCTGCTGGACGCGACCCTGACGTCGTCTTTGGCCACCATGGACCTGCGCGGCGCCACATGGATTGACGGAAGGATCTGTTCCCGCCTCCATTTAGGGGGCTGCCAATAGCGACACGTTTTTGGCGGGTGCCCCCGTTCCCTTGCACGGCCAGAAATAAATGGTGAAAAGAAATAAATGGTGACAGGCACCTATTTCAACGCCGCATGACCGGCGGCGAGGGAACAGATTTATTTTCTGACCCGCCCGCGCGACCTGTGACGCGAGACAGCGACACACGCTTTGGTGACCCAGGACGACGAAGCTGGAACAGGCTCGTGAGTTGATTTGCGTGCGATGTTCATGGACACAGGTTCACAGCTTCAGGGTGATCCGATGCCGGGCGTTGATGGGGTCGACCCTTTCTGGGCCAGCGATGGTCGCGGTGATCGCGGCGTGGCACCGAGGGACGGGGTTGGATTGTGACAAATATTCTGCTCTCACTTTTGATGGGCGCCATTCTCGGCTTTGCTGCTCACCGGGCCGGGCTGTGCACGGTCAAGGCGGCCGCAGAGGTGCTGACCTCCGGCCGCGGACATTTCCTGTGGTCATTCATCAAGAGTGCCGGCTGGGTGATGGCCCTGACGGCGGTGGTCGGCGCTTTCGGTCATGCGACACAGTTCAGCCATTGGCCGCTCACATTGCTGTCTGTGCTTGGCGGCGTTCTGTTCGGCGTCGGGGCGGCGCTGAATGGCGGCTGCACCCTGTCGACCTTGACCCGGGCGGTCGATGGCAATCTCGGCCTTTGGCTGACCGTTGCAGCCTGGCCGGTGGGCATGTGGGCCGCGGCGTCCCTTGCCTTGGCGCGCCCCACGGCCGCCACCTTCCAACAGCCCGACTATCCCTTGGCGGTTCTGGTCATACTGGGTGCCGCTTTGCTGTGGGAAAGCAGTTTGATCGTCAGACGGTTCTGGCGAAAACAATCCCTGCGCAAGGTTCTTGGCGCTTCGGTCTACACGCTGTCGGCGGGGGCCGCGCTGGTGGGGATCTCCAATGCGGTCATCATTGAGGCGACCGGACCCTGGTCTTTCTCGTCCACCATTTTGTGCGGCATAACGGCCAGCTCGAGTACCAGCTGCGCACAGCCAACGCTGGCATGGGGCCTGCTGGGCGCCGCGATTTTGGGAATGGCTTTTTCAAGCCTGCAGCGCGGTTCATTCGTTCTGCGCCTGCCGCGCGGCCTCATGGCCCTCAGACATGTGGCGGGTGGATTGCTGATGGGCGCGGGAACCGTGCTGATTCCGGGCGGCAATGATGGTCTGATCCTGTTTGCGATACCTTCGTTGTCGCCGCACGCCATTCCTGCCTATGCCAGCATTTTCGTCGGCGTGCTCGGAACGCTTTCCCTCATGCGCGCATTCGGCGGCCGGATCCCGACCGTTCAGTGCAGCGGCGATATCTGCCGGACGCGCCAGCAAGCGCGCTGAGATGCGCACCCGATAACCGAGTGCTGCGCCAGCGATTGCCATCCGCCATGAAAAAATCAGTCCTTTGACTGCAATCCCTGCTTCGATGAGCGGCAGGGTGAGAAGGTCGGGAAGCCTTTGTGTACGTGCATCAATCCCGGCCAGGGCGACCAGAGTGCCGAACAAGAGGGGGGGCGCAAAATGAATCAGCGTCATCTTCCTCTTGTCACAAATGTGTCATGCCCTTACGCCACAAAGCCGTGACTATGCAGGGGGACGCCCAAGATGACAGACGCCGCTCTGGCGCTTCACGCCAAAAATCTGAAAATGACATTCGGCGACACCAAAGCGCTCGACGATGTCAGCCTGTCGGTTGGGCGTGGCGAGATGGTCGGATTGATCGGACCGTCCGGTTCGGGCAAGTCGACCCTGTTGCGCGTCGCTGCCGCCCTGCAGATCGCCGATAGCGATAGCGGGCCGGTTTCGGTGCTGGGCCATCGCATGCAGGCCAAGGGCAAGATCGCGTCCGGCGTCCGCGAGCACCGCTCCCATCTCGGTTTCATTTTCCAGCAATTCAATCTGGTCGGCCGGCTGTCCCTGTTCGGCAATGTGCTGATCGGTGCACTCGGCCGGATCTCGCCTTGGCGCGGTGCGCTGGGGATATTCTCGATGGCCGACAAGCAAAAGGCGATGGATGCGCTGGAACGTGTCGGCATTGCCGGCTTCGCCGCCCGCCGCGCCTCCAAACTGTCCGGCGGGCAGCAGCAGCGCGGCGCTATTGCCCGCGCCCTGGTGCAAGGCGCCGAGGTTTTGTTCGCCGACGAGCCGATCGCTTCGCTCGATCCGGTTTCGGCGCGCACCGTGATGGAATTGCTGCGCGAGTTGAACCGCAAGGACAATCTCACCGTCATCGTGACGCTGCACCAGGTCGATTACGCCAGCCAGTTCTGTGACCGGGTCGTGGCGCTCAACAAGGGCCGCATCGTGTTTGACGGGCCGAGCGCGGAGCTCACCCAGGAAAAGCTGATCGAGGTTTACGGCCCTGAATACGAGCAGGCCTTCTACGGGGGAGATGACGAATGAGCGGCTGGATCAACAAGAGCTTGCGCGCGCTGGTCACCGGCCTCGGCCTGATGCTGGCGGCCTGCGCACCGGCCTCCACACCGGATGCCAGTGACACCGCTGACACCGGTCCTGCCGCTTCACGCGGCACGCTGAATTTCGGCATTATCGCCACCGAATCCTCCGCCAACCAAGCCTCCAATTGGGGGCCATTCATCGAGGCGATGGAAGAGTGGACGGGCTATGATATCCAGCCCTTCTATGCCTCCGACTATGCCGGCATGATCCAGGCGATGCGCTATAACAGCGTCCAGTTCGCCTGGTTTTCCAATTTCTCCGGACTGCAGGCGGTCCGCCTTGCCGGCGGCGAAGTCTTTGCCAAGGCGACCTATCCCGATGGCAGCGAGGGCTATAATTCCGTCCTGATCGTGCCGGCCGACAGCCCGATCCAGACGCTCGACGATATCCTGACCTGTGATCGCTCACTCGATTTCGGCATGGGCGATCCCAATTCGACCTCCGGCTATCTGGTGCCCTCGGCCTTCATCTTCGCGCCGCGCAATATCGATCCGGCCGAATGCTTCAATACCGTGCGCAATGCCAATCACGAGGCCAATGCCGTCGCGGTGGCCAATGGGCAGATCGACGTCGGGACCAATAACACCACCAGCCTGACCGTGCTGCACGGCTCGCGTCCCGAGATCGCGTCGCGTATCCGGGTGATCTGGACCTCACCGCCGATCGGCACTGATCCAATCATCTGGCGCACCGATCTCGATCAGGAAGCCAAGCTGCGCCTGCAATATTTCTTCATGAATTACGGCCGCCACGGCACGCCGGAAGAGATCGCCCAAGCGCGCGCCGTGCTTCAGCCCCTGTTTTTCGGCCTGTTTCTGCCAGCCTCCAATGCGCATCTCGATCCGATCGTGCAGCTGGAAATCGTTCGCGACCTGATCCTGGTCCGCAATGATACCGAACTGACCGAGGAGGAGCGCGCCACACGTGTTGCCGAACTTCAGGCCCGTCTGGCCGCAGTCGAAGCCGGCAATTCCGGCTTGGACAGTCTGGCCAGCGCGACCGGCCAAGCGGGAAATGCCGTCAATCACGACGTCGTGGTCACACGTAATTGGCCTCTGCTCGGCGGGCTGGTGATACTGGCGGGCCTGCTCTTGGCCGGGCTCATGTGGGCCGGCGCGCCGCGCGGTCCCGGACCGAAACTGCCTTTGACCGAGCGCCTCGCCAATGCGGTGATCGGTGCCGGCGTGATTATCATCCTGGTCTGGAGTTTCGATCCGTCCGACATGGACCGAAGCTATCTATTGGTTGAGAATTTCGGCGATATGCAGGAATTTCTCGCCGGGTTCTTCCCCGACAATATCGCCAGCGCCGCCTCGCGCAGCGCCTATTGGGTCGATTTGCGGGCCGGCATTATTGAAGCCGTGCCGCAAATGATCATCACGGTGCAGATCGCGATCTGGGGCACATTTATCGCCGTCGTCGCGGCCATTCCCTTCGGCCTGCTCAGCGCCCGCAATGTTGCGCCAGCCTGGGTCGTGCAGCCGGTACGGCGTTTGATGGACGTGTTCCGCTCGATCAATGAGCTGATCATCGCCCTGATCTTCATCGCCGCCGTCGGACTGGGGCCATTGGCCGGGGTGATGGCGCTCGCGGTTCACACCACGGGCGTGCTTGCAAAACTATTCTCCGAAGCCGTCGAGGCAATCGATCACGGGCCTGTCGAGGGTGTGCGGGCAACCGGTGCGCTGCCGCTGCACGAAGTGATCTGGGGCGTGATACCGCAAGTGGCGCCGCTCTGGACCTCGTTCGGTCTCTACCGCTTCGAATCGAATGCGCGCTCGGCGACCGTGCTCGGCCTGATCGGTGCCGGCGGCATCGGCCAGATCCTGTTCGAGGCCGTTCGCGCCTTTGATTACCAGCGCACGGCCGCGATCGTCATCGTCATCATTCTCGCGGTCAGCGCGATCGACATGCTGTCGCAGCTTCTGCGTAAACGCCTGCTCTGATCCACCTCGTGACAAGTTGGATAAAGGGCCCGCAGCGTGACCGCGCTGCGGGCCTTTTTGTGCGGCGTCACTGAAACAAACATGTCACGCAGCCGTCGCAAAAGCGTCACCGAGCGCGACTATCGAGATGTTGTGAAGTCGAAATTTTGAGTGCCGCCGGGGATCGGAGGCGCCATCAGCGTCAGGACGGAAAGACAATGTTCAAACGATATTTAACAAGCGCGGCGCTGGTCGCACTGGCATCGGCAGCCGGCTTGAGCGCAGCGCACGCCGATGACGCTTCGGGTTGGAATTTTGATGGCGTGCCCAGCTGGAGCAATGCCGCAACCGGCGACAGCTTCACGTTCCGTGGCCGCATCTATCTCGATGCTGCGAATATTGATTTTGATCGCGCCGGCGTCACCACGACCTTCAATGATAGCGAGATCCGCACCGGCCGCCTCGGGATCACCGGCCAATTCGCCCATGTCGGATATGTTGCCGAGTTTGATCTGATCAATAACCAGGTCCGCGCCAAGGATGTGGCCCTGACCTTTCACGCGACGGGCTTCGATGTCCTCGTCGGCAATATGAAAACGCCGAACTCGCTCGAAGAGCAAACGTCCTCGCGCTACATCACATTCATGGAACGTGGCACGGGCACGGAATTGTTCGGCCTTGACCGCCGCGTCGGTGTGGCCATCGCTCACCACGGCGACAATTACACCTTCAAGGCTGGTGCCTATGGCGGCGTTACCGGCGATTTGAGCCAGAGCTTCTCGACCGATGACAGCTCGGCCTTTGCGGCGCGCATCACCTATCTGCCGGTACACACCGATAATCTTCTGGTCCATCTGGGCGCTTCAGTGCGGCAAATGGATTACGGCAATGCCGGGACCCGTGTCCGGGCCCGTCCGCGCACCCATTCGACCGACCGCATCGTCACCGCTGATTTCCGTCCGGGCCGCCCGCTCGGCGAGGCCGACAGCTCGACCCTGATCGGTCTGGAGGCCGCTGCGATCTCCGGTCCCTTCCATGCCCACGCCGAATACATGACGATGGAGCTGAACGGCCCGACCGGCAATCCACGGATCAACAGCGCCTTCCTCAATCTCGGTTATTTCCTGACCGGCGAAACGCGCAGCTACAGCACGTCTGGCGGTTCCTTCAGCCGCACGCATCCAACGACTCCGGTCTCGGAAGGCGGCATGGGAGCGATCGAGCTTGCGGCGCGTTATGATTATTCCGATCTCAACGATGTCGCGGCTGGCGAATTGACGACCTGGACGCTTGGCGCGAACTGGTATGTCGAAGATCATTTCCGGGTTATGGCCAATTACGTCACGGGTGAATTGGCCGTGCCGGGCGGACCCAATACCAGTGTGTCCGGACCGCAAGTGCGCGTTCAGTGGGATTTCTAGCCATCACCGGTTCAGGTTCAAACCTGCATCATCTTCTCTAAGTGAAAAGGGAATCAACCGCATGAAAATCACCACCCCTCTCGCCGCCCTGGCCGCGGTCCTGGCGCTCGGCGCCGGTGCGCAGGCCCAGAGCCGCGACCAGATCCGCATTGTCGGTTCCTCGACGGTGTTTCCGTTCTCGACGGCGGTCGCTGAATCTTTCGGCGCCAAGACCCAGTTCGCGACCCCGGTCGTCGAATCGACCGGTTCGGGCGGCGGCTTCCGCCTGTTCTGCGCCGGTGTCGGTCTTGACCAGCCCGACATAACCAATGCCTCGCGGCGGATGCATGCTTCGGAATATGAGCGGTGCCAAGCCAATGGCGTGCGCCAGATCACCGAAGTGCGCATCGGCTTTGACGGTATCGTGCTCGCTGCGGCCGACCAGGGCAATCCTCCGATGGAGATCACTCTGACACAGCTTTGGCTGGCTCTGGCGGCTGAAGTGCCAACCGATGACACTTGCTCGAGTTTTGTTCCCAATCCGAATAATACCTGGTCGGATGTCGACTCCGCGTTGCCGGCCCAGCGGATTGAGGTGTTCGGCCCACCGCCAACGTCCGGCACGCGCGACGCTTTCGTCGAGCTGGTCATGCAGGGCGGTGCCGAGGGTGTCGCCTGTATGGACGCGCTCAAGGACAGCGATGGCGATCGTTTCGAAGGCATTGCCAGCCGTATCCGCGAAGACGGCAAATGGATCGATGCCGGCGAGAACGATAATGCGATTGTTCAGACCCTGATCAATACGCCTGACGCGTTCGGCGTGTTCGGTTTCTCTTTCCTCGATCAGAATTCTGACCGCCTGCATGGCGCCATCATCAATGGCATGGCGCCGGAATTCGACGATATCGCCGACGGGACCTACCCGGTGGCGCGTTCGCTCTACTTCTACGTCAAGAACCAGCACGCCGATCTGGTGCCGGGTCTGCGCGAGTACATCGCCGAATTCACCTCGGATGACGCTTGGGGCGAGTATGGCTATCTCACCGATCGCGGCCTGATCCCGCTGCCCGATGCCGACCGCGAAGCGATGGGCGAAGCGGCCCGCTCGTTGACCGCCATGACGCAGGCGCCGGAATAAGCGCAACTACACACCAGAATGGAAAACGCCGCCCCTCGGGGCGGCGTTTTTGTTTGGGTTTTAGTCCTCGATGCGCCGGCGGCGCAGGCGTTGCCAGAAGCGGCGGCGTTCCGGCTTGGGCTGCGGTTTCAGATTGATGATGAAATCGATCGCGCACTGGTGCCAGGAATGTTTCTCGGCATGGGCACGCGGGGCGGCGCGGTCGATATCGAGGCAATCGAGACAGGCCTGACGCAGATCGTCATTGATGAAGCCGCCACCTGAGCCCGGGATGATGTCCTTGGGGCCGTGCGCCGGGAAGGCCGCGACAGGCGTGCCGCAAGCCATGGCTTCCAGATTGACGAGGCCGAATGTGTCGGTCCAGCTTGGGAAGACGAAGACATCAGCATCGGCGAAATATCGTGCCAGCTCGTCGCCGAATTTCGATCCCGGGAAAACCGCTTTTGGATATTTTACGCCGAGGGATTCGCGCTGCGGTCCGTCGCCGACCACAACCTTGGTGCCGGGCAGGTCGAGCTCGAGGAAGCCCTCGATATTCTTCTCGACCGCGATGCGTCCGACATTGACCCAGATCGGGCGTTCCAGTCCGGCATAGACATCCTCGCCATCGACGAGGCGCTTGTCGGGATTAAATTGCACCGTGTCGACGCCGCGCGCCCAGGGCGTCAAATGCTTGAAGCCGCGCAGAGCGAGATCATCGCGCATCGACGGCGTCGTCACCATCATGCGGCCGCCAGCATTGTGGAACCAGCGCATGAAGGTATAGCCCGCCGCCAGCGGGATGATGGGGAAACGGGTATTGATGTATTCGGGAAATTTGGTGTGATAGCTGGTCGTGAAGGGCAGTTTCCACTTCACGCAGATCGCACGCGCCGCCATGCCCAGCGGTCCTTCGGTTGCGATATGAATCGCTTCCGGTTCGAATTCCTTGAAGCGGCGGGCGATGTCCCGGCGGGCGCCAAACGCCAGCTGGATTTCCGGATAGGTCGGCAGCGGCATTGTCTTATAGCCGAGACCGGGATGGATCACTTCGACCTCATGGCCCATGGCGCGGCATTCGGCGACGGTGCGCGACAGAGTGCGCACGACACCGTTCATTTGCGGCTCCCAGGCATCGGTCACCAGCATGATGCGCTGGGGTCGCTCGTCGCCATTGCCGGTTTCCGGAGTGTCGTCGGAATGTTCGCTTGCTTGGGTCATCGCGTTCAACTGTCTGCCTTCTTGCTGCCGGCGGCGCCAGAGATTGGCCGGCCGGTCCTGTCTGTAGCCCAGCATAGCGGGCATTGAAGGGTCATGAAGCGGCGAAAGCGGTTTGTCCATGCCGCATCGTGTCCCAACCTGTGCCGCCAGCGTGTTGCTCAAGGAAAAGGGCTCGAAATGCAGCGCCGGTCAAGACGAAGCATATTTCTCCGCCACGGCTCGCCGCGATATTTTCATCGCCGCACGGCCCGATTTCACGCGCGGTCCGCAAAGTTTTTCCACACCCGACGCCCGGCCCGGAGGCGATATGGGGCGGTGCTGAACGGGTGCAAACGGCGACACAGCTCACTGGACTTGCCGCGCCGTAATGCCTCGACCATGCTCCGGAAAATTTGCCGGCTGGCTGCCCCCGCCCGCCGGTCATGGAGGATTGGCCTTGGATACTCAGTCTCGTGACCGCATGAATTGGGACGATCTCGATCTGGCGAAATTCGCTGACGAATCAGAATTGGTCAAACACCTTGCCGACCGCACCGGTCTGGACGACGCTGCCCAGGCGCGCATCCGCACCGATGCGATCAAGCTGGTCGAGCGCGCCCGCGCCTCCAGCCGCAATCGTGGACTGATGGAATCCTTCCTGCAGGAATTCGGCCTGTCGAATCGCGAGGGCCTTGCGCTGATGTGCCTGGCCGAGGCCTTGTTGCGCGTGCCCGATGCGGCCACCGCTGACCGTTTGATCGCCGAGAAAATCTCCGGCGGTGATTGGGGCGGCCATGCCGGCAAATCGGAAAACTGGCTGGTCAATGCCTCGACGCTCGGTCTGATGATGACGGGCGGTATCATCGAGGTTGATCCGCTGGCTCGCAAAAACCCGTCTCTCTATATGCGCAAGATGACGCACAAGCTCGGCGAGCCGGTGATCCGCGCCGCTGTGATGCAGGCGATGCGAATCATGGGCGAGCAATTCGTGCTCGGGCGCACCATCAAGGAAGCACTCAAGCGTGGCCGCAAGGCGGGCTCGAACCTGTGTTCCTTCGACATGCTGGGCGAGGGCGCCCGCACAGCCGCCGATGCCGCGCGCTATCAAAAACGCTATCTCGACGCGATTGCCGTCGTCGGTGCGGCCCGCGGTGAGGGTTCGGTCGAACAGGTGCATGGCGTTTCGGTCAAGATATCGGCCCTGCATCCACGCCTGCACGCCGTCAAACGTGAGCGGGTGATGGCGGAAGTCTATCCGCTCTTGATGGAGCAGGCCCGTGCCGCCAAGGCGCAGGATATCGGCCTGTGCTTTGATGCCGAGGAAACCGATCGTCTGGTCCTTACCCTGCAATTATTCGAGCGGCTGGCGCGTGAACCCGAGCTGGAAGGCTGGAACGGGCTCGGCCTGGCTGTCCAGGCCTATCAGAAGCGCGCGCCGCAAGTGATCGAGCGCCTGATCGCGCTCGGCCGCGCCACCAATCGCCGTCTGCTGGTGCGCCTGGTCAAGGGTGCGTATTGGGATACGGAGATCAAGCTGGCGCATCAGATGGGCTGGCCGGACTTTCCGGTCTGGACCACCAAGCCGGCGACCGATCTCAATTATCTCGGCTGCGCCCGCGCCATGCTCGCCGCACCCGACGCGATCTATGGCCAGTTCGCCACTCATAATGCCCACTCGCTGTGCGCGATCCGAGATCTGGCTGACCAGGCCGGCGTCGAAGACTATGAGTTCCAGCGTCTGCACGGCATGGGCGAGCCCTTGTATCTGGCCGCTGCCGAGGCTTATGGCGACCGCGCCGTGCGCGTCTATGCGCCGGTCGGCAGCCATGAAGACCTGCTGCCCTATCTGGTGCGGCGCTTGCTGGAAAATGGTGCCAACAGCTCCTTCGTTCACTCCTTCCTCGATCCGGATGTCGCGGCGGAAGACGTCGCGCGCGGTCCGTTTGAGCTGACCAGCCCGATTGCCCGCCACCCTTCCATCGCAACGCCAATGGCGCTGTATGGCCCGGAGCGTGCTAATTCGGCTGGCATTGATTTGACGCAATTGGCTGTCCGTGACCGTCTCGCCAAGGCTGTCGCCGCGCTCGATGCGGCGGGACCGATTGTTGCCGCGCCGCTGGTTTGCGGGGTGCCGCTTTTGGGCGGCGCCGCCCGGGCGGGTCAGGAAATGCCGGTCACCAGCCCGGTCGACCGCTCGCGCGTCGTCGGCACGGTGCTTGAAGCGACGACCGAAGATGTCGACGCGGCGTTTGAGCATGCGGTCGCAGCGCAACGGATTTGGGATGCGCGTGGCGGCAAGGCGCGCGGCGCGATCCTGCGCAAGATGGCCGACGCGCTGGAAGCCGATGCGGATCGCTTCCTGGCGCTGATGGCGCGCGAAGCCGGCAAAACGCTCGCCGACGGGATTGCCGAAGTGCGCGAGGCGGCTGATTTCTGCCGCTATTACGCCGCCCAGGCCGAGCGCGAATTCGAGACACCGGAACGCCTGCCCGGCCCGGCTGGCGAAACCAATCATCTCGGCCTGAAGGGCCGCGGCGTGTTTGTTTGCATCAGCCCGTGGAATTTCCCACTGGCGATCATGACCGGCCAAGTGGCCGCGGCCTTGGCTGCCGGCAATGCCGTACTCGCCAAGCCGGCCGAGCAGACACCGCTGATCGCTCACGAGGCGGCAATGCTGTTTTTCGAGGCCGGTCTGCCGGTCGAAGTGCTGCACATCCTGCCGGGACGCGGCGAAACTGTCGGCGCGGCGCTGACCAATGATCCGCGCACGGCGGGTGTGGCTTTCACCGGCTCGACGGAAGTGGCGCGGATGATCAATCGTTCGCTGGCGGCACGCGACTGCGCGATCGGACCGCTGATCGCGGAAACCGGCGGGCTCAATGCGATGTTCGTCGACACCACGGCGCTGCGCGAACAGGTTGTCGATGATGCCATCGTTTCGGCCTTCGGTTCGGCGGGCCAGCGGTGTTCGGCCCTGCGTATCATTCTGATCCCTGAAGATACCGCTGACGCGACCATCGCGGCGCTGGCTGGTGCGATGGATGAGTTGGCCATCGGCGATCCGGCCGATCCGGCGACCGATGTCGGTCCGGTGATCGATGGTGAAGCGCGCGAAATCCTGTTGCGGCATATGGAGCGCATGGAAGCCCAGGGCACGGTCATCCGCCATCTCGACTCCGGTTCCTGGGGTGAGACCGGGTGCTATTTTGGCCCGGCCCTGGTGGAACTGCCCTCGCTCGACCTGCTCGAACGCGAAGTGTTCGGCCCGATTCTGCACGTGATCCGATACAAGCGGAATCAATTGTACGATATGGCCGCCGCCCTCGCCGACAAGGGCTATGGTCTGACCTTGGGCATTCACTCGCGGTTGGAGAGTTTCCACAGGCAAATTCAGTCGGCGGTGCCGGCGGGTAATGTCTACGTCAACCGCTCCATGACCGGGGCCGTGGTCGGGGTTCAACCCTTCGGCGGCGAGGGCTTGTCGGGGACGGGACCGAAGGCAGGCGGGCCGCACTATCTGCACCGGTTTGCTGGCGAGCGTTGCGTCACGGTCAATATCGCGGCCCAGGGCGGCGACCCGGAATTGCTCAACCTCTCCTAAGCGAGGCTCGGGCGCTTTCAGGAATTGTTTATGAGCGGCGCCTCGGAGATTAACCGGGTGTGCCGGCTTGCCCTGGTCGTTAATCGGTCATTAACTAAAAAAACCACTTTCGACCTGTATGCCCCGTTGACCGACGGGCAAAGGTTGATCCACTATATGTTGGGTCGGCTGGAGACAGCGGCACACTATACAGGAATTTCCGGCCGTTCAGGCCTGCCGGGTACGCGAATCATTACGCGCGGGCCGCAGGACAGAATTGTCTCGGAGTTGAGGAGCATGACCACCATGACGCCACCGGATTCGGCCACCAGCCGCAAGTTAGACAGCGGCACAGACAGCGTTCGCGCGCCCCGCCGCGGGCAGCCGAAATCGAACGCGGCGACGCATTTGCGCGTGGTGGAATCGATCCGGATTGATCGCAGCCGCGACGCGCTTTTGACTGAATTTGGCAAGCGCACGCTGGAAGACCGCTATCTGCTGCCGGACGAAAGCTATCAGGACATGTTTGCCCGCGTCGCCACGGCCTATGCCGACGATGCCGAACATGCCCAGCGCCTGTATGATTACATCTCGAATCTCTGGTTCATGCCGGCCACACCGGTGCTGTCGAATGGCGGCGCCGAGCGCGGCCTGCCGATCTCCTGTTTCCTCAATTCGGTTGGTGACAGCCTCGACGACATTGTCGGCACCTGGACAGAAAATGTCTGGCTCGCCTCCAATGGCGGCGGCATCGGCACCTATTGGGGCGATGTCCGTTCGATCGGCGAGAAGATCGGAGTCAATGGCCAGACCTCCGGCATTATCCCCTTCATCCGCGTGATGGACAGCCTGACCCTGGCGATTTCGCAAGGCTCGCTGCGCCGTGGTTCGGCGGCGGTCTATCTCGACATCCACCATCCGGAAATCGAGGAATTCCTCGAAATTCGCAAAGCGTCTGGCGATTTCAATCGCAAATCGCTCAATCTCCACCACGGCCTCAACATCACCGATGCCTTCATGGAAGCGGTACGAGACGACGAGGAATTCGAGCTGATTTCGCCGAAGAGCAAAGAGGTCGTCAAAACCGTCAATGCCCGCAAGCTGTGGCAGAAGGTGATGGAGCTGCGTCTGCAGACCGGCGAGCCCTATATCATTTTCTCCGACACGGTGAATGACAATCTGCCGGCCCACCAGCGCAAGCTGGGCCTCAAGGTGCGTCAGTCGAATCTGTGTTCGGAAATCATGCTGCCGACCGGTTTCGATCACCACGGCAAGGAGCGCACCGCCGTGTGCTGCCTGTCTTCGCTGAACGCGACCAAATATCTTGAGTGGAAGGACGATCCCAATTTCATCGAGGATATTTTCCGCTTCCTCGACAACGTGTTGCAGGACTTCATTGATCGCGCCCCGCCGGAAATGAACCGCGCTGTTTATTCGGCGATCTGCGAACGCTCGGTTGGGCTGGGCCTGATGGGCTTTCACACTTTCCTGCAGCAAATGAATGCTCCGTTTGAATCGGCGATGGCGAAATCCTGGAACATGAAAATGTTCAAGCATATCCGCACCCATGCCGATGCCGCTTCGGTGACGCTGGCCGAAGAGCGCGGCGCCTGCCGTGACGCCGAAGAGAATGGCGTCAAGGCGCGCTTCTCGCACAAACTGGCGATCGCGCCGACCGCGTCGATCTCGATCATCTGTGGCGGCGTCTCCGCCGGCATCGAGCCGATCCCGGCCAATGTCTACACCCACAAGACCCTGTCGGGCTCGACCACGGTCAAGAATCCACAACTGGAAGCCCTGCTCGATGCCAAGGGCCTCAATGAGCCGGAAACCTGGTCCTCGATTCTCGAGCATGAAGGTTCGGTGCAGCATCTCGACGCGCTCGACGAGCACGAGAAGGCCCTGTTCCGTACCGCCTTCGAGATCGACCAGCGCTGGGTGATCGAGCATGCCGCTGATCGCACGCCTTTTGTGTGCCAGTCGCAATCGCTCAATGTTTTCCTGCCGGGTGACATCAATAAGTGGGATCTGCACATGCTGCACTGGACGGCGTGGGAGCGCGGCGTGAAATCGCTGTATTATTGCCGCTCCAAATCGGTCCAGCGCACCGCCTATGCCGGCTCGCAGAACAAATCCGAGATCGAGGTCTCGCTCGCAGCCGCCGCGCCGACCGACTACGAAGAATGCCTCGCCTGCCAATAGGCTCGGGCGCATCGCCAAGCCTGAAACGCGCCGGTATCTCCCCAGGAGGTGCCGGCGTTTTTCTGCGCGCCGGACACGCCAATCTCACCCTCGTTTTGGCAAAAATCGACCAAGAATCCTGTATTTGAGTGGACTCGCTCCCGCGAAACCCGTTAACCTTATTCTCCTTTAGGGTGAATCAGGGTGCGTTCGCACTTTGAGTTTGCTTGTATCGCGTCTGGGGAGAGTGCGATGCGTCTGGGACGGACATCACAATTGCTTTGCGCGGGCATTATCGCGTTTTCGGGGGCCAGCTATGTGCTGACGGCGCCCGGGCGGGCGGCGTCCGAATGGGCCTCAACCAGCCAGATGATCCAGGGCCAGTTTGAAGTCCAGCCAGCCGTGCGCCCGCTCTCGCCCTCCGCTGCCCGCGTCGCCCTGACAGCACTTTCGCTCAGTTCCAGCCAAGCCGATCACGACGCCTTTGCCGCGATGACGGTTCAGCCAGCGGCGCAATTCGACTTTGGACCGGCCGGTACAGTGCAGATCGCTCTGCTCGACGATGTTTCACGCGATGCCAGCTTCGGCAGCGTGCGCCCCGGTCAGGACGAGCATTCGCCGGTTGTGGTCGATCCGGCCGGGCGGCGAACCATTGTCGCGGTTAATTATGAACGCCCCTTCGAGACCCGCGGTCAGGGCGATCAGCTCGACGTCTCGCTCACCCCGCGTGCAGCCGTCAGCGTCGGACCCGATGGCTCGGCCGCCGGTGCCGGTGCCGAAGTACGGATCGGGCGCTATCTGGCCGATGATTATCCCAGCTGGTATGTCTTCGCTGGCGCCGACCGACGGGCGCTGATGTATGATCCGGCCCAGGGGATGGATTTCAATCGCGCCGTCTATATGACCTCGCGCGAAGTGATCGGCGATGCCCAAGCCGGCGTCGCGATGCGGATTGGCGATGCGGACCTCTCGCTCGCCTATGTCCAGCGCAATTACCGCTATGTCGTTGGTGTCGACAAATTCCGCGAGAGCGAAGAATTTGGCGCGGTGACGGTGAATTGGCGCTGGTAGACTCGGTTTTCCCCGGTCAAACTGAGTCCAACCCGCATCTAGCTGTAGACGTTTTGCTAACCTAAGACGCAATATGTTGTGTGTCGGGCCAAAACCGATTCCCAATTGTCTGAGGTGTGCCGCTATGACCGAGAATTCCACAAATCTGCCGGGCTTGATGACTCTGAGCCATGCCTACAAGCCGTTTCGTTATCCCTGGGCACATGATTTCTGGAAGAAGCAGCAGCAGGTTCACTGGATGCCGGAAGAAGTTCCGCTCGGTGAAGACTGCAAGGATTGGGCGACCAAACTCAATGATAATGAGCGCAATCTGCTGACGCAGATCTTCCGCTTTTTCACCCAGTCCGACATTGAGGTGAACGATAATTACATGGAGCGCTATGCGCGCGTCTTCAAACCGGTCGAAGTGAAGATGATGCTGTCGGCCTTCTCCAATATGGAGACGATCCACATCGCCGCCTATGCGCTTCTGCTCGAGACGATCGGCATGCCCGACAGCGAATTCTCTGCCTTCATGGATTACAAGGCGATGGCCGATAAGCATGACTTCATGCAAAAATTCGGTGTCGAGACCAACGAGGACGTCCTGCGCACTGTCGCGATGTTCGGCGCCTTCACCGAAGGCCTGCAGCTGTTCGCCTCCTTCGCCATGTTGATGAATTTCCCGCGCCTCAACAAGATGAAGGGCATGGGCCAGATCATCACCTGGTCGATCCGCGATGAAAGCCTGCATTGCGAAGGCATGATCAAGCTGTTCCACGCCTTCGCCGAAGAGACCGGCGCGCTGAGCCAGCAGGTCAAGGATGATATCGTTGAGTGCTGCCGCACCGTCGTGGCGCTCGAAGACAAATTCATCGAACTCGCCTTCGAAATGGGCGAAGTCGAGGGCATGACCCCGGACGATATCAAGACCTATATCCGCTATATCGCCGACTGGCGTCTGGGCCAGCTCGGCCTGCCGAAAATCTACAATATCGAGAAACACCCGCTGCCCTGGCTGTCGGAAATCCTCAACGGCGTCGAACACGCCAATTTCTTCGAAGCCCGCGCCACGGAATATTCCAAGGGCGCCACCAAGGGCGACTGGCACGGCGATGACGGCGTCTGGTCGATGTTTGATCAGGGCAAGACGAAGAAGGTCGAGCCGGCGGAGTAGATCAACCGGGGACATGCTCCCGCGTCAGCGGGTGCGTGTCCCCACTAGGTGGGTGTGCGCTCACCACGCGAAACGGGACACGCACCGGCCTCGTTGAGGCCGGATCATGTCCCGGTGTGGGTAGGGCATTGCGGACGATCCGTCGGGAAGTCTGCGTTTGTATGCGGGGGTAGTGATCCCTGCGGACCGTCCACAACCCGGTGAAGCCCGGCTCATTCGAGCCAATTGAGGGCGGCCTGATCGCGGCCGGCCCGGCGCCACCCGTTCGTCCTTTCCTGTGCACCGGTCGGGGCGAAACGTGGGGCTATTATGGGCGTGGCTCACCGGGGCGGGGATAAGCTTTGGCTACCAAGGCGCAAGGCACTGTCTCAACGTGTGAATTCACAACGCTGACCGGGGACAAGGTTCCGCGTCAGCGGGTGAGTGTCCCGCCTGGATCACCGCCTCGGCGGCCGGCTCGCGCATATTATAGTTCGACGCCATCACCCGCCCGTAGGCGCCACCATTGGCGATGAGGAAGACATCGCCTTCGAATGTCTCCGGCAACAGACGCTGGGCGCCCATGCGGTCGGCGGTTTCGCAGATCGGGCCGACGATATCCGCGACATAGGCCGGTGAACCCTCAAGCCTCGTCAGGTTGAAGATCTCGTGTCTTGCGCCGTAGAGCGCGGGGCGGATCAGGCTGTTCATGCCGGCATTGATGCCGACAAAGCGCGCATCGGGCGTCTGTTTCAGCTGGGTGACGCGGGCCAGCAATACGCCGGCCTCGGCGATGATGAAGCGGCCCGGCTCGAGCCAAAGGCTGTATTGTGGGAAGGCGGTGTGGAGATCGGTCAGCACGGCGCCAAGCGCGTCCATATCGATGCGGCGCGCGCCCGACGCCTCATCAACTCCGAGACCGCCGCCGAGATCGAGAATCCGCACATCGGGCAAGGCGCGCGCCGTCTCCGCCAGGAAGACGCCGACGCGGCGCCAGTGATCGGGATCGCTGATGCCGCTGCCCGAATGCACGTGCAGGCCGATGATTGTCGCCCCGGCCTTCGCCGCAAGCTCGATGCCCTCGGGCAATTCGTCAGCATGCAGGCCGAATTTCGCGTCGGGCCCGGCAGTGCGGACATGTTTGTGATGGCCCTCGGGACGCTGGGGATTGATGCGCAGCGTGATCTCGGAGCCGGTGAAAATCTCCGGCCAGTGTCGCAGCGGGTGCAGCCCGTCGAGGGTGAGGTGAATGCCCAGATCGATCGCCTCGGCATATTCACCGCGCGGCGCGAAATTCGGCGTGAACAGGATGCGGTCCACCGGCAGGCCGGGCATGGCGGCCATCGCTGCATGCACTTCGCCAATCGAGACGCACTCCACGCCGAGTCCGGCGGCCACCGCGGTGCGGATAACATCCGGATGGCCATTGGCCTTCATCGCATACCAGCCGCGGTCCAGATGCGGCAGGCCGGCAACGGCCCCGGCGCGCGCCTTGACGGTTTCCAGATCATAGACATAGAGCGGCGCATCGGCTGGGCAGAGCGCCAGCAGGGCGTCGCGTTTTGTGCGCCACCAGGCGGCCGGGCCGGCCGCGCCGGTGACGGCATCACTCTGACCGATCTCGCGCCAGCTCGGGCCGAAGGTCGGGTCGAGCGGTTTGGGCTGGATCAGCTGGTCATGCAGACGGCGGCAGAGCGGCTTGCCCTGGTCCTCATCGACGACGACTGTGAGGTTGAGATCATTCGCGGCCTGGCTGATCAGGCGGACGGGATAATGGGCAAAGGCCTCCATTGCCGGCCCCAGTTGGGACAGCAGGGCGCGCACGCCGCGCCCGACCATGGAAACGGCGGCGCAATTCTCGATCATCTCCACCCGGGCGATGGTGGCCAGCTCGTTCTGGAGCGCGGCCAGTACGGCCGGGGTGAGGCTCGGATCGGCATCAAGCGAGACCGTGACGGAGGTCTGTGAGGTTGAGACCAGATCGATCGAGACGCCATGGCGGGCGAAGGGCTCAAACGCGCTGGCGAGGAAGCCGGCCGCATGCCACATGCCATCGCTCTCGAGCGTGATCAGGCGGACGCCGAACTTGACGGAGACGGCCTTCAGGCGCGGGGCGTCCTCGGACGGGCTGGCGCTGATTTTCGTGCCGCTCATCTCCGGGCGGTGGGTGCACAGCACCTGCATTTCGATCCCGGCCTTGCGTACCGGCGCGATGGCGCGCGGATGCAGCACCGAGCCGCCCATCGAGGCGATTTCCTGGGCTTCGTCATAGCTCAGCGCCTTGATCTGGCGCGCTGCACCAGTCAGGCGCGGATCGGCGGAGAAGAAGCCGGGGACATCGGTCCATATTTCCAGCCGCTCGGCGCCGAGCTTGGCCGCGAAATAGGCGGCCGACGTGTCCGAGCCGCCGCGGCCGAGCAGGGCGGTATCACCATCGGGGCGGCGGGCAATGAAGCCTTGCGTGAGGGTGACGCTGGACGCTGCATCATCGAGTCGATGATGCAGATCGGCGTCAGGGGCATAGCTGCAGTCCGCGCTGAGATACCCGCTGACCGCGCCGCCGGTGCGGCTGGTCAGCAGATCGCGCGCGTCGAGCCACTGGCATGCGAGGCCGGTCTGATTGAGCCAGGCGGCGCTGAGGCTCGTCGCCATCAGCTCGCCCTGCGCCATGATGCGGGCGCGCGAGCGCGGCGAGGCATCGCCGGTCAAGGCCAGTCCGGCGCGCAGCTGCATCAGTTCGGCGAAGAAGGGCGCCAGCACGGTTTCGCCATCGAGGCCCAGTTCTTCCGCGAGCTCGATATGCTGAGCTTTAATCGCCGCGAGTTCCGCCTCGCCCTGGCCCGCCATGGCCGCCGACATGAGCGCTTCGAGCTGGTTGGAGATGCCGGCCAGCGCGCTATGGACCACGAAGACGCGCTTGCCCTCCGAGCGAAGGGTTTGAATGCGTTTGGATATCACGCGCCAATTGGCCAGCGACTTGACGCTGGTGCCGCCGAATTTCAGAACGATCCAGTTTTGTGCGTTATCCATCATTGTCTCCTGCCCGTTTGAGGGCGCCCGGCTCCTTACAGGCTTGGTGGCTTGCGGCCAATGGATAGTTGGCTATCAACCTGCACCTCGCGGGTTATGCCTGCATCCGGGAGTTTCGCGTTTACCCTTGCTGAGATTCGTGCAAGAGACTGGCGATGATGCCTTTTCAGATCGCGAATTCGCCTTCCGACGCCGTTGATCAGCTTGTTGTGCTGTACCAGGCCTCCGTTGTGCGTCTCCAGACCGCCCTCAAAGCCTTCCTCGATGGCGGTCCTCCACCCAGTCCTGAAGCCCGTGCCGCCGGTGCTTTCGCCTATCCCGAATTGCGGGTGACCTATTTGCCGGACGGCCCGCCGCCGCCGGTCAGCCGGGCGTTCGGAAAGTTTACGGATACCGGCGTTTACGCCATTTCGATCACCCATCCCGAACTGTTCCGCGACTATCTGATCGAACAATTGACCCTGCTCAGTGACGAGTATGAGATCACGATCGAGACCGGTTTGTCGTCGGTTGAAATGCCGTTTTCCTACGCGCTCGATGATACCGATCATCTCGACATGGATGCGGCCAGCCCGGCCGAACTGGTCAGCCATTTCCCCTATGCCGATCTGAGCAAGGTCAATGATGATCTGCCCAATGGCCTCAGCCCATCAACCCCGGGCGAGGTGCGGCCGCTGAGCCTGTTTGCCGCGCCGCGCGTCGATTTTTCACTGCAGCGGCTGCGCCACTATACCGGCACACCCTATGAGGATGCGCAGCAATTCATCCTCTTCACCAATTATCACCGCTATGTCGATGCCTTCACGGCTTGGGCGATCCGGCAGCTGAAGGAGGATAATCATTATGAGTCCTTCTCCGCCGCCGGCTTTGTCGAAGTCGATGCGGAGACGCCCAATGCCCACGCCGTCGTCGAGGGCGCGCCCTGGCGGCGCTTCCAGATGCCGGCCTACCACCTCAAGGCACCGGGCGGCCGCGGCATCACCCTGGTCAATATCGGGGTGGGTCCGTCGAATGCGAAAACCATCACCGACCATCTCGCTGTGCTGCGGCCGCAATGCTGGCTGATGATCGGCCATTGCGGCGGGCTGCGTCATTCCCAGCGTCTAGGCGATTACGTGTTGGCCCACGCCTATCTGCGTTATGACGGCGTGCTCGACGAAGACCTGCCGATCGAAGTGCCGGTGCCGCCGATTGCCGAGATCCAGATCGCGCTGGCCAGTGCCGTTGCCCGCGTCAGCGGCGATAAGGGCGAAGCGCTAAAAGCACGCCTGCGCACCGGCACCGTCGCGACTTTCGCGGACCGGAATTGGGAATTGCGCTATGCCGCCCAGGCGCGGCGGATCAACCAGTCGCGCGCCATCGCCGTCGATATGGAATCGGCGACGATTGCCGCCAATGGCCTGCGCCTGCGCGTGCCCTATGGCACTTTGCTCTGCGTTTCCGACAAGCCTCTGCATGGCGAGTTGAAACTGCCCGGCGCCGCCAATCTGTTCTATCAGCGCTCGGTGTCGGAACATTTGGCCGCCGGCATTGAGACGGTCGAGATCCTCAAGCGGGATCGCGGCGCGGCACTGCATTCGCGCAAGCTGCGAAGTTTCGATGAGCCACCCTTCCGCTAGGGCGTCAGCGTGTAAAGATTGTCGCCGTCATGTCTTGCCGCGCTGCCCGCGATTGCGTACCTCCAAGCCATGACACGGATCCAATCGCTCGACGGCGTCCATAATTTTCGCCATTTCCACGGTTATGAGGCCGCAGACGGCGCACGCGTGCGGGCCGGGCTTTATCGCTCCGGCCATTTCGCGCGCTCCAGCGAGACTGATCGCGAGCTGGTGCGCGCTTTGGGGATTTCGGTTATCGCCGATCTGCGCCGTCCGCGCGAACGCAACGCAGAGCCCTCTGTCTGGCCAATGGATCATGCGTTGCGGGTGATTTCATCCGACGCCGATGATGATGGCGAGCCACCGCATCTCAAATTCCTGCGTACTGGCGATCATTCGCTCGAGGCCGTGCGCGGCTATATGCAAAGCGCCTATCGCCGCATCCCGATGGAAAAGGGCAATCAGTCAGTGTTCCGCGAAGGCTTCAGGGCTTTGGCCTCGGGCGAGGCCGATAGCGGCTTCCTGGTGCACTGCGCGGCCGGCAAGGACCGGACCGGGATCTTCTGCGCACTGGTACTCGAGGAGCTTGGCGTCAGCCAGGACGAGATTGTCGAGGATTACCTGCTGACCAATACGGCGGTGGATTTCGACAGTCTGGTGCCGATGGTGCGTGAGCGCCTGCAAGCCGCTTACGGCCATGTCATGCCTGATGAGGTGATGCGGGCCTTTCTCGGAGTCGATGCCGATTTGCTGACGACGGCTCTCGCGACGATTGGTGATCGCGATCGCTATCTGCGCGATGTGCTCGGCATCACAGATGAAGAGCGTGCGGCGCTGCGGGAGCGTTGGCTGGAGCGATGAGCCCTTTGCCGCAGGCCCGGCCCTTGCTGGAGATCGTGCGACCCTGGCGCGACCCGATCGTGGCCTTCGCGCCGCTGGCGGGTGAGGACAGGGCTCTGCTCCTGCATGACGGACGCAGTGGACGAGCGCGGATTTTCGCTTGGCCGTCACAGGTTTTCGACGACGGTTCGCGGTCCGGGTTCGAAGCCCTGCAGGCGGCCTTTCGCACCCCCGAAGCCGAGGGCATGCTGGCCGGCCTGTTTGGCTATGATCTCGCCTCGGTCTTTGAGGCTCTACCCACACGCCCGGCCCGTTGGCCGGCGCTGGCCTTTGCGCGCTATCCGGTCTGGGCCGAGTTTGACCAAGCGGCCGGCAAATTGACGGTGCGGGGGCGTGACCCGGACTTGATGACCCGCCTTGCCGATCTGCTGGAGCGCGCTCCGGTGCCCGCGAACCCGATGGCGCCTGCAGGCCCGGCGCGCTGGTCAGGCCGCTGGTCGCCGACACGCTATCTCGCCGCCGCCAGCCGCGCGCGCGACTATGTTCATGCCGGCGATGTCTTCCAGGTCAATCTTTCGCAGGCCTTCGAAGCCGAACTGGCCCAGGGTGACGAGCCCTATGCGGTGTTTGAACGGCTGTGCCGCGCCAGCCCGGCACCGCACGCCGCCTATTTCCGCCTCGACGCGACCCATGTGATCCTGACCAATTCGCCGGAACGATTTGTCTCCGTGCGCGCCGGCCAGGTCGAAGCGCGCCCGATCAAGGGCACGCGCAAGCGCTCGGTGGATCCGGTGGAGGATGCGGCTCTGGCCAGCGAGCTCGCCGCCAGCGCCAAGGACCGCGCTGAAAACCTGATGATTGTCGATCTGATGCGCAATGATATTTCGCGCGTCTGTGCCTCCGGTTCCGTGCGGGTGCCGGTGCTGTGCGCCGTGGAAAGCTACGCCAATGTCCATCACCTTGTCTCGGTCGTGGAGGGCGAACTGGCCGCCGGCCAGGACGTGTTTGACCTGGTCACCGCCAGCTTTCCGCCCGGCTCGATCACCGGTGCTCCGAAAGTGCGGGCAATGCAGATCATTGCCGAGCTGGAAGGCGAATCGCGCGGGCCCTATTGTGGCGCGCTCGGCTGGATCTCCGAGGCCGGCGATATGGACCTCAATGTGATGATCCGCACCGCCGCCATGCGGGTGGAAGACGGTGTCTGGCACGCCACGATCCGCTCCGGCGGCGGTATTGTTGCCGATTCCGACCCGCAGGCCGAATATGAGGAAACCCTGACCAAGGCTTCGGCCCTGCGTCGGGCGGTGGAGGGGGCGCAATGACGGTCTGGCTGAATGGTGATTGGCTTGATGACGCCGCAGCGGGCGCCGCGCCGAATGATCGCGGCCTGCTGCTCGGCGACGGGCTGTTCGAAACCCTACGTTTTTCCGGCGGACGCGTGATGCGTCTGGCAGCGCATGAGCAGCGCCTGCGCGCGAGCTGCGCCGCGCTGGGGATGGACTGTCCGCTCGATCAGATCACGCTGGCCCCGCTCATCGAGGAATTGGCCGGTCGTAACGGATTGTCAGACGCGGCGATCCGCTTGACCCTGACCGCTGGCGTTGGCGAGCGCGGCCTCGCCCGGCCCGTAGCGACGATGCCGTCCTGCCTGATCACGACCGCCCCGCTGGCCACCCCGCCGGCCGCCATTACCTTGGCGACGAGCACGCTGCGGCGTTCCGCCACCAGCATTGCGGCCCGGCACAAGACGTTGAGCTATATTGATAATGTCATGGCGCGACGTGAGGCTCGCGCGGCCGGCGCCGATATGGCGCTCTTGCTCGATACTGAGGACAATCTCTCCGGCGCTGATTGCGCCAATCTGTTCTGGCGGCGCGATGGCCGCCTGTTCACGCCGTTGCTGGATTGCGCGGTTCTGCCGGGCACGGTGCGGGCAGCGTTGATCGCAGGGCTGGAGGTCGAACAGGGCCGGTTCGCCGTGAGCGAATTGGCTGATGCGCGGTGTGTTTTTGTGACCAATGCTCTGATGGGGGCGGTGCGGGTGAGTCAGCTTGATGGGCGGCACATCGGACGAGATGGCAGGCTCCCCGCTGAGGTGGCAGCCTTGTTGGGCGAGGCCTGAGCGAAACAGGCCCTGACCGCACAGGGGAGCGTGCGGTCAGGGCGCTGGTCTACCGGTTGCTGCGGCGTTCGAACTGCCACTGGCCGGAGCCGTCGCGGCAGGATTCAAATCCGAAGCGCTGGTAATCGCCGTCGGCGTCAAACGTCTCCGCTTCACCCGACAGGCAGTCGCGGCCGCGCGAACGGTAATGATCGTGGGGCCGGATCGTGCCGCGTCGCCCGGTCTCCGGGTTCTGCCAATAGCTCGCATGATTGCCGCGATAAGCGTCTTCATAGGCGTAGCTGAACTGGTCGCGATCGCATTGCGACCAGCTGCGGCCGAGTGAAGCATCGACTTGTGCGACGCCGCCCAAGCCAAGACCAAGGCCAAGCCCGCTGGTCCGCCGCTCGCAGGCGGGCGGATAATAGGTGAAGCGCTGGCGATCATAACCGCGTTCGTAATAATGCGGGTGAAAGCTGTGGCGCGCGTCGTGATGCCGGGTCTCCTGTCGCTGTTCGAGCAGAAGGCCCAGGCCTTGGGCGTCGGCCGGGACTGCCGAGCCGAGGCTGACAGTCGCGGCGGCGAGGGCACAGGCTAAGAGTGAGCGTTTCATATCGTCCTCCTGAAATGATGCAGATAAACAAGATGGTGCAGGTCAGGCCGTGCGTCGGCCTTGGCCGAACCGGTGTGTGAGGCCAAGCAGCAGCGCGATCAGTAGACCGGCAATGATGACCGGCCAGACGCTGGTGGAATCTTGTCCACTGGTGGACCGGCTCGACGCTGCCGCAGGCGGCGTTTGCGGTTCGAAGCGGATTTCTGCCGCAGCTGCCTGGTTTGGCTGTGTTCGTGCGGTGGTCTGCGGGTCATGCACGATCACGGTCTCACGGTGAGTGGTGCGATACCCGCTCGCCGGCGGACCCGAGCGATTAACATAGGTGACACGGGCAGGAGCCGGTGCGGTCGTTGTCAACCGGGCAGACGGGGCCAGGGCCAGCTGCGGCGTTGGTGTCGAACGCGCCTGGATTTCGGCGAGCTGTTGGCGGACGGCCGCCTCCAGGCTTGTCTCGCCAGACGCCTCGGCATTGACTGTTTCAGCCGTCCGGGCCGTTTGCGCCGTTTCGCTGCGTGCGCCTGCGACGCTTTCAGCGCGGACTATGCCGGCCTCGGTTGCCGACTGACTCTGAATGCGAGCCTGGCTTTCGGCTTCGACGGCTGCGGCCTCGCTTGCGCGGCGCGCAGCGCGTTCCGCCTGGCGAGCTCTTAGTGTTTCGATCCGGCTGCGCGGTCCGCCGAAGCGGGATGTGTTGAGGTCGGTTCCGGTTTGGCCAATTTGTTCGGCCAATGCCGGATCGCGCGCTTGCTCGACGGCGGAACCGGCTGTGCCGGTGACACCTCCGAGCTGGGCTTGGGCGGCGCTGCACAGAAGCAGGGCCGGCAGCATGGCAATCATCGCGGTTTTCATGGCAATTCCCCTCTTGTTTGACCTTCGGCCCGGTGATTGACCGGGCCACATAAGGGACAACGAGGGGCAGCCGGGTTTTCTTCCCGGCCGGTATGAATTATTTCAGCGCGACGCTGTTTCCGCCGCCGAAATCTGTGCCAGGCCAATCGTGCCGGCACCGTAAGTCCGGTCCCGGCCGCGTCGGCCCCGATCCTCGGCGCTGGCCAGCAGAGCCTCGATGGCACGTGCCGCTGCTTGCGGATCAGGACGGGATATTTGCGCGGCCAGCAGACCGGTCACGTAGGGGGCGGCGAAGGAGGTACCGCGTACCGCGACGTCGCCGCCGCCCGGTTCAGCGGCATATCGGCGAATGCCCGGAGCAGCGATATCGACATGATCGCCTCGACACGCCTCTGGCAGAACACGGCCGCGCGCATCGACACCGGTAACCCCGACAACGCCGGGATAGGCGGCGGGATAGAGCGGGTTTGCGGCGGGGCCGTCATTGCCGACGGCGGCGACCAGGATATGGCCGCGGGCGACCATCATCGCGACGATGCGGGCGAGCACGCGATTATCCGGACCGACCAAGCTGATATTGATCACCGCGACGTGTTCCTCGGCCATCCAGCCAAGCGCCGCCAGCAGTGTCGAAACACTGCCGCCGGTCGGGTCGCCACCATAGATGTCGGCCGAGAGCAGGGTGGCACCGGGTAGAACGGCGCCCAGCCGATCAGACCGGCCGACCAGCAGCGAGGCGATCTCGGTACCGTGTGGTGCCGGTGAATAGGTTTGGCCCTCGAAGGCGCGGGTGAGAATCTCTCCCCCCGCGAAGTCCGGATGGTGGGTGTCGATGCCGGTGTCGATCAGCCCGATCCGGTATTGGCCCGCCGCGCTGGACGGGGCCGGATCGGTTGTTGCGGCAGCCGCAAGGCCGGTGCCTGACTGCGAGTAGAGATGATTGAAGTCATACACACCGCCGGGATCCAGCCGGCGCACCAGATCCAGCGCCCGCCGGGTCGACAGGGCGGGTGGCGCGTTCAGTACCAGCATGTTGACGCCGAGCCCGGACAATTCGCGCTGGCTCAGGAGAGAAAAGCCAGCCGCGAGGATTTGGGTCAGGACCTCAGTGGACGGTGCGACGGCGGTGATCTGGCTGCGCAGGATCACCGTGCGGCCCGGGCCGCGTTCCAGCCGTCGCGGATTGGCGCGCAATAACTGGTCGAGCGTATCGCGCCGGACACGCCGCAAAGAACGATCGGTCTGTTGCACCCTGTCACGCAGCTGGTCACCGAGTCGGCCGGTGCTGATGTCTGGAACATCGAGCGGAACCGGCAGCTGTGCCGGAGCGGGCTCAGCCAGCAATGTGATAATCAGACTGGCCAGTATCAGTATCGAACGCATGGCGCTGACTTTCTGTTCGTTTCCGTGTCACGCTGCTTTATGTTTCAACGAATGGAAGAAACAGTTTCTTCCTAACGTTATCGGATCAGGACATGGCCGCCAATTCGCCCGATAGCCACGCCCGGCAGGCGGTACGTGATGAGATCATCGCCCTGCTGCCCCGACTGCGCCTGTTCGCACGCTCGTTGACGCGTGACGCAGCCGACGCGGACGACTTGCTGCAGCTGACGGTCGAGCGTGCGCTCGTGAAGCAGGAACAATGGACGCCCGGCACGCGCCTGGATAGCTGGATGTACCGGATCATGAAGAATATCTGGATCGATGAAATTCGCGCCCGCACGCGCAGGACTGATGTGTTCGCGCCGGAATCGGCCGGCGAACATGTCGGAGCCGAGGATCCACATTTCGAAAAGCGGCTGCGCGCCATGTCGGTCGAGCAGGCGATGGACACGCTTCCGGACGAACAACGCCTGGCGGTCGGCCTGGTTCTGGTCGAGGGCCTGTCTTACCGCGAGGCCGCCGCCGTGATGGATGTGCCGATGGGCACGCTGACCAGCCGTTTGGCACGGGGCCGCGCCGCACTGGAAGCCAGGCTCAACCCGCAGGAAGGCAGCGCGTCATGACGTTTGATGATGAAACCCTGATGGCCTATGCCGATGGCGAACTGGACGATAAGCGTCGCCGCGAGATCGAGGCGGCGCTGGCGCTTGATCCCGAGCTGGTCCGTCGTGTTGATGCGCACCGGCGATTGCGCGCCCAAGTCTCGGATCATTATCAGGCCGAACTCGAAGCGCCGGTGCCCGACGCCGTGATGGCATTATTGCAGCCGGCGCAAGCCGATGCTTTCGAACCAGAGAGCGACACGCGCGTTTTGCCCTTCATCGCTCCGGCCGTGAACGACCGACGGGCGGTGTGGACGAATTTGACAGCGATCGCCGCGAGCTTGTTGATTGGCGCCCTGGTCGGCAGCCAATGGCTGGGCCGCGATTCCAGTGCGGTATTGCTGCAGCCAACGCCGGACGGTCTGTTTGCGGCCGGCCCATTGGAGGCGGCTCTGACGGGGGACGCCTCCGGGACAACGGGTCGCGACGGGATCCGGATGATTCTGACCTTTCCGGCCACAGATGGCAGCTATTGCCGAAGCTTCACGACCAGCGGCGTCGCCGGGATCGCCTGTCGCGACGATGCTGGCTGGCAAGTGCGCTCAACAGGCTCGCTTCCGGTCTCCAGTGGTGGAGAGATTCGGACCGCCGGCTCGACATTCCCCGCAGTTTTGCTTGAAGAAATTGACCGGATCAGCGCTGGCGATCCGCTCGACTCGAGCGGCGAAGCTGAACTGATCGCGCGCGGTTGGCGCCCTGCAGACTAACCCCGTGCGACGACGATCGATTGGCGCGGGCGCAGATAGAAGACTTCGCTGATATCGAACTGACTGACGCCGAGTTCACTGAACATGGTGTCGTAGCGGTACTCGACTTCAACCATGATCACCGAGCGATTGCGCTGGAGCACGCCAGTCGGCACCGGTGCGGAACCACCCGCCGCATAGGGCGAGAGACCGATCGCATCGCTCCATTGGACTCTGACTTCGTCGGAACCGTTCATCAGCACGCTGGTGATGCGGATCTGCAGTGGGCCGGTATCGAAGGGCGCGACGATGACGCGGCCGGCGGTCATGATATCGGCCATCTCGCCATCGGTAATGACATCGTCCTGGGCGACCAGGTCGGCGAGGGCGCTGGCGGTGCTGGTGATTTTACGGTCGATGGACAGTGCGAGGCTGATTTCGACGGCGCCGAGATAGAGCAGAATCATAAAGGGTGCGATCAGCGCGAACTCTACCGCTGATGCGCCGCGGCGATCACCAATCAGGCGCCTGATACCGGATTTAAGGGCCTTAATCATTGAAGGGCTCGTTGCGGAAGACTGTCGCGGCCGTAAGCAGCCGCTGATTGCCCGACATGTTTGACAGGGCGCCGCCGAAATTCGGCGTCAGCAAGGACCAGCGATAGAAAACACGCACCAGCACGATATCGCCCGCACCGCCCGGGTCCCAGCCGAAGCTGGCGCTGTTCAGTGAGCCATCTTCTTGGACCGGGCTGGTCTGGTCGACGGTATCGAAACCGCTGAAGACACGAACGTCGAATTCAAGCCGGTCGCAATTGCCGACGACTTCGATGCGCCTGCAGATCTCGTTCTGAAAGCCGCCGCTGGTCATGCCGGCCGCTTGTGCTTGGCCGGTGCGGATTTCCCGCCCGGTCTCGAGGACGGCATTCTCCAGCACAGTGCTGGTGAAAAAGACCGCCGCAATTTCGATCATCGCGAACAAAAGGAAAAAGAACGGTGCAGCAATGAGGGCAAACTCAACTGCTGTCGCCCCGGACCGGTCACGCCGGGCGCGGCGCAGCAAGCGGCTCAGCGGCATGCCGGACTTGGAGGACGACAGGCGGCTCATCATTCATGCTCCACGGGTTGATTGGGCTTGCGGCGTGCTGATGCGGTTCAGGACGGGTCGTCAATCGCTGACTGGGCGGTCGCCAGACGGGCCGCCTGCTGATTGTCGAGCCAGGTCACCCGTGTCGGGTCGTCACCGACGCGGGGCACTTCATCGCAGGTCTCGGCGCAGGACATGGTGGTGCGATCGGGACCACGGAAGAGCGCGACCTGACCGGGAACCGGATTGGTGACCGCGATTTCGCTCGAATAGATCACCCGTCCGATGCGATCCATTGCAATGACATTGGTGCGCCCTTGCAGCCGGCCGGTCAGAACCAGTGTGCGGCCATCATGGACCAGCGCGTCGGCGATGGATGGATTGCCGACGATCACAGTGGAGGCGTCGCCAGGAAGGCGGATGACCTGCGCATGCTCAACAGCGAGCATCAAATCCTCGGCGGATGCCGGGGCGCTGCATACGAGGGCGAAAGTCAAGATGGATGCGATACGGCAGATCATGGGGGCACTCCGTCCACACGGGTGATCGTGTATGGGCATCATCTCGCGCGCGTCTGAATCTTTCCTAAACGGCGACGCAATTGTTTGATGGATAGTACAGGTGTCGTTATTGTCATTTTGTTTACTATAGCCACGGTTCGCTGATATATAGATTTTGTTAATCACGAATATTTACCGGCCTTAAATTCTTCTCGTGTCTATTGGTCAGCGTTCAGGAGGGGTCGGGACGGATCGTCTCCTGGTGGTGTGGAACTTTCACGGGAGTAAAAAAAATGAAGATGATTTCTCGCTTTTTCAAAGACGAATCTGGTGCCACTGCAATCGAGTACGGCCTCATCGCCGCTCTGATCGCCGTTGTCATTATCGGCGCTGTCACGGCGCTCGGCACCGAGCTGTCCGGCAATTTCACCGCGATTACCGCGGCGATCTAAACCGGCACCCAGAATACCGGGTAAAAGCGAGGCCGCTCCGAAAGGGGCGGCCTTTGTTTTGCGTAGCCGTCACTGTACTGTCGATATATTGCATATCGCCAACCAGCTATTAATGCTCTCGCGCTAGTTTCACCCCGTTGCGAACGGGGACTCAGATATGCTTCTTCAAATTACCAGCCTGGCCCTGATCGGCCTGGTTCTGTTTGCGGGCTTCTGCGACGCGACCCGGTTCACCATCCCCAATTGGCCTGCCATCGCCATTATTGCCCTGTTTCCGATCGCCGCTTTGCTGGCCGGGCTGGGTTGGGCCGAGCTTGGCAATCATCTCCTGGCGGGCGTCCTGGCTCTGGTGTTCGCGATGGCGCTGTTTGCGCCCGGATGGATCGGTGGCGGCGACGGGAAATTGTTTGCAGCGGTCGCGCTCTGGTTTGGTTGGCCCGGCGTCATCGTGCTGCTGGCGCATACGGCATTGGTCGGCGGCGCTCTTGTCCTGCTTTTGCTTTTGCTCCGCTTTTCTCTGCCTGCACTGGGTGTTTCGCCCGAAAAGCTGGCGGGAACGGCGCTCGCGACCGGCGCTCCAGTCCCCTACGGGATTGCGATCGCGGGTGGGGTGATATGGAGCCTGCCGGCTACGGTTTTTGCAGTCACGTTCTAGGGCGCGGCGGAAAATTGCATGATAGGCGGCAATGATACGCAATAATTAACGCGACTTTGAGGAATTGGACGTCTCATCACAGGTGTATTTGTGTGCCTGAGAGGTTTGAGCGTCCTATGAACGCCGTCCGTATTGCCATTCTGGTCGCTGCAGCGATCGCCGCCATCGCCGTCGCATTCTTTGTTCGTCAGGCGATGACGACACCGGCTGCGCCCGAGCCTGTCGTGGTTGAGCAACGCCCGGTCGTACGCATTCTCGCGGCGCGGCGTGATCTGGCGATTGGCGAGCGCGCCAGCGCCGCTGATTTCTATTGGCAAACCTGGCCCGACGAGGCGATGAGCCCAGGCTATATCGTCGAGAATCAGGGGCAGGGTATTGAAGATTTCGCCGGTTCCGTGGTTCGTGCCCCAATCGGGGAGAGTGAACCGATCACCGGCCGCCGCTTGGTACAGCCCGGCGATGCCGGCTTCATGGCTGCCGTATTGGCGCCGGGCATGCGCGCCGTTGCGGTGCCGATTTCCGCCGAACGCGGTGCAGGTGGCTTCATCCTGCCGAATGACCGCGTGGATGTGATTGTTTCCTTTGAGGAAGATGTGCAGGGACAGCGCGGCTCAACCCGCGCCTATGTTGCCCGCACCATCGTTGAAAATGCGCGCGTGCTGGCGATCGACCAAGCGTTTGGTGGCGAGAACGGCGCAGAAAATGTTGTCGGCGAGACTGCCACACTGGAACTGACGCCGGATCAGGCGCGAGCCGTTTCGCTCGCCATCGCGCGCGGCGATATTACGCTCGTGCTGCGCAGCCTGCTCGATAATGAAGGCGGCCCCGTGCTGCTCAATGGCGGCGAAGCGCCGACCCGCGCTGGCGACAGCGAATCCTCCAATTCCAGGCAACGCAATGTGACCCTGATCCGTTACGGACATTCACAGACCGTCGCCCTCGCTGACGATAATTGAGGTCTGAGGTGATGATCCGCTCCCTGTTCCTGTTCGCCGCATTGGCGATGACTGCGCCCGGCCTGGCGCAGGCGCCTGGCACTGAGCGCGGCAACACCATGCAGGTCAATATTCGCGCGCCCGGTGATGGCCCGGTTTCCCAAAGCTTGCTGCTGCCGCTCGACAAAGCCGCCGTGATCAACCTGCCGGTCGATGCGGCCGATGTTCTGGTGACCAATCCCGCTATCGTGCAGGCCGTGATCCGCACGCCGCGTCGCGCCTATCTGCTCGGCATGGGGGTTGGGCAGACCAATGCTTTCTTCTTCGATGCCGATGGCCAACTCATTCTCGATCTCGATCTGCGCGTCGAGCGTGATCTCGACCCACTGCAGGAATCGCTCAACCGCTTCCTGCCCAATGCCCGCGTCACGGCCGAAGCGATGAATGACCATATCGTCCTGTCCGGCTCTGTGCCGAGCGCGAGCGATGCCGATACGGCGCTGAGCATTGCCCAACGCTGGGTCGATGATCCGGCGCAAATTCTCTCGATGTTGACTGTTGAGGGCCGCGACCAGGTGATGCTCAAAGTGCGCATTGTCGAGATGCAGCGCTCCATCGTGCGGCAATTGGGCGTCAATTTGAACGGCACCACCAATTTCGGCGAGTTCGTGCCGCCGGTCCGCGTGCCGCGCTATCAGAATCTCAATGGCCTCGACGTCCCGGTGCTCGACACCAATGGCAATCCCGTCGTCGACACGATCTCGGCCGGCTCCTATGGCAGCTCGACCAATGTCGGGACGCAGAATGGCTATGGCGTCGCCGGCCGCGCTCTGGGCGGTTTGCTGATGGGCGGTACGCTCAACAACATGGTCGATGGCGTGTTGCAGAGCTCGATCGGCGCGACCCTGAATGCGCTTGAGCGCGTCGGGCTGGTGCGCACTTTGGCCGAGCCCAATCTGACGGCGATCACCGGCGAAGCAGCCAATTTCCTCGCCGGCGGCGAATTCCCGGTCCCGACCGGCCGCGACCGCGACGGTAATGTCATCATCGAATACAAGCCGTTCGGCGTCGGGCTCGGCTTCACGCCGGTCGTGCTGTCGGAAGGCCGCATCAGCATGCGGATCTCGACCGAGGTTTCCGAATTGTCGTCCGAGGGCTCGTTGGTTCTCAACCAGACGGTCACCACTGACGGCGCCGGCAATCAGGTCATCGTGCCCGGCTTGACCATTCCGGGCCTGACGGTCAACCGTACCGAGACCACGGTCGAACTGCCCTCAGGCGGCAGCCTGGTCCTGGCGGGTCTGATCCGCGAAGAGACCCGGCAGAATCTCGACCAGGTTCCAGGTATCGGCAATGTACCGATCCTCGGCTCGCTGTTCCGTTCGCGCGACTTCCTCAACCATGAGACTGAATTGGTCATCCTGGTCACACCCTATCTGGTCGATCCGACCAATCCCGCCGCGATGACGACGCCTGCGGACGGATACCAGAATGCCAATGAGTTGGATGCCAATCTGTTTGGCCGCCTCAACCGGATCTATTCCGTGCCGGGCGCCGATACCGGCAACCGGGCCTGGAATGGTCCCATTGGCTTCCTGTTTGAATAGTGGAGTATCTGATCGTGTTGAAATCCAGCGCCAAACTCCTGCTGATCGCCCTGTTCGGGTCGGTGACGCTGGCTGCCTGCTCGACGACGCCAGTCGGTCTCGACCTGCCGCAACCGACAGCGGTCGCCGAGACCTATCGCGCCGACATGGCTGTCGATCCGCGCGATAATGGCCTGACCTGGGCTCAGCAAGGCATGCTTTCGGCTATCGCCACCGAGTACAAGGTGCGCGGCCATGGCCCGTTGGTGATCAGCTATCCGCAGGGTGCCGCCAATGAAGACGCCGCGATTGGCGTGATCGCCGCATCACGCACCTATCTCTATGAGCAAGGCCTCGACTGGCGGCAGATCGCTGGCGGTGCCTATGATGCGCGCCGGCAGGGCAATGCCGCCGTGATCTTCTCGTTCACGCGCTATCGCGCCGTCGCTCCTGATTGCATGCAGAGCTGGGAAGATCAGCGTCCGGATTTCGACAATCGGCATTCGGAACGCTTCGGCTGTTCGCTGGCGACCAATCTGGCCGCGATGATCAGCGATCCGCGTGATCTGATCGCGCCGCGCACGATGGGGCCATCGGATGCCGGGCGCCGGCAGACTGTTCTCGAAGGCTACCGGGCCGGCGAATCAACAACCAGCGAACGCAGCGACCATGAAAGTGGCGCCGTTAGCACTATCGGCAATTAGTCCAGGGGTGGAAGGAGCGATCATGGCTGACGCAAAACATGCCCTGAACAGGGACGCAATTTTGGAGGGGGACGACCCCTTTCTCGACGCTTCGGATATCGAGCGGCTGATGCTCGGCGAGCCCGCACCGAGTGCTGCGCCGGTCTCCGCGCAGGCCGAGGCGCCGTTCGAGGCGGAGCCTGAGCGAGGCGGGCGCCGTTTCGGAGCCGGCGCACCGCTGGTCGAGGATGAGTTCACTGACAGTTTCCAGTCGGAAGCCCCGGCGCCTGCGCCAACGCCTGCGACGCCGCCGCAAAGCACGCTCGATGCCGAATTTGCGGAGTTGCAGGACGAATTCATGGCGACGCAGGCGGCGATGCCGGCCGGCGAAGCCCTGTTCGGCGAAATCGACCGCGATGTCACCGACCAGCCAGTGCCGCGAATCTCGATTGCTGCCTTTTGCGAGCGCCCCGAGACCGGCGCCCTGGTTCACAATGCCGCCGGCGACCGGCGGTTGGCCAAGGCGCATCTGACCGTTGAACTGGGCGGGCTGCCTGCTGCGATCGAACGCTATCATGATGCGACGACGCCCAATTTGCTGATCGTCGAATCCGGCATGCGCGGCCAAGGCCTGTTCGAACAGCTCGAAGAGCTGGCCAGCGTCTGCGATCCGGACACCAAGGTGATCATCATTGGCGCCGCCAATGATATCGCCCTCTACCGCGAATTGATGAAGCGCGGCGTTAGCGAATATCTCGTGCCGCCAATGACGCCGCTGCACCTGATCCGCTCAATTTCCGACCTGTTCCTCGATCCCGATCAACCCTTTGCCGGAAAGACCATCGCCTTTATCGGTGCCAAGGGCGGGGTCGGCTCATCGACCGTGGCGCATAATTGCTCCTGGGCGCTGGCGGAAGGCCTGCACACCGATGCTGTGCTGGTCGATCTCGATCTGTCCTTCGGCACCGCTGGTCTCGATTTCAACCAGGATCCGGCCCAGACTTTGGGCGATGCGCTCAATGAGCCCGACCGGTTGGATGACGCGCTGCTCGACCGGCTTCTGGTGCGCTGTACCGAACGTCTGAGCCTGTTTTCCGCCCCGGCCACGCTCGACCGTGACTGGGAGTTCTCCCCGAGTGAGTACGAGATGGTGCTCGATAAAGTGCGCCGTCAGGCACCCTATGTTGCCCTCGACCTGCCGCATCTCTGGATGCCCTGGGTGCGCCAGACCTTGCTTTCTGCCGACCAGGTTGTGGTTACCGTGACGCCGGATCTGGCCTCGCTGCGCAATGCCAAGAATCTGTTCGACCTGATCGCCGGCGCGCGTCCCAACGACGACTTGCCGAAAGTCGTGGTCAATATGGCGGGCATGCCGAAGCGGCCGGAAATTCCAGTGAAAGATTTTGCCGACGCGCTCGGCACGCAACCGGCCTTGGTGCTGCCGTTTGAGCCGCAATTATTCGGCAAGGCGGCCAATAACGGCCAGATGATTACCGAGCTCGACCCGAAATCCAAAGCGGCTGATGGCTTCGCCCATCTTGCCGGTTTGGTCACCGGGCGCACGGCCGCGCCGCTGCGCAAGCGCTCGCTCGCCTCAAAATTGTTCGGAGGCTAACCCGTCATGTTTGGCAAACGGGCTGGAGGTCCTTCACCGACGCCGGCACCGGCGGCGCCAACCCAGCAAAAGGTTGAGCCCCGTGCTGAGCCCGTTGCCAGCAGCGCGACGCGCCCGGCCTCAAACTCAACGGCGGGCGCTGGCGGCAAGCTGACCGCAAAACCGGCTGCCAAGCCGGTCAACAAGCTGGCCGCCAAGGCTGCGCCGCGCGTCGCTCGTGCGTCGGCCGACCAAAGCGGTGGCCGCTCCGAAGAATATTACGCGATCAAGACAACGATCTTCAACGCCCTGATCGACACGATCGATCTGGGGCAATTATCGCGTTTGGACCAGGAGACGGCCGCGGAGGAAATCCGCGACATCGTCACCGAGATCATCTCGATCAAGAATGTTGCGATGTCGATCGCCGAGCAGGAACAACTGCTCCAGGACATCTGCAATGACGTGCTCGGCTATGGCCCGCTTGAGCCCTTGCTGGCGCGCGACGACATCTCCGACATCATGGTCAATGGCGCCGACGCCGTCTTCATTGAAGTCAATGGACGGGTCGAGAAGACAAATATCCGCTTCCGCGACAATGCCCAGCTGATGAATATCTGCCAGCGCATCGTCAGCCAGGTCGGCCGCCGGGTCGATGAGAGCTCGCCGATCTGCGATGCGCGCCTCGCCGATGGCTCCCGCGTCAACGTCATCGCGCCGCCGCTGGCGCTGGACGGACCGACCCTGACGATCCGGAAGTTCAAAAAAGACAAGCTGACCATGCCCGATCTGGTCAATTACGGCTCGATCACACCAGAGGGCGCCAAGGTTCTCGCTGTCATCGGCGCCAGCCGCTGTAACGTGCTGATTTCTGGCGGTACCGGTTCCGGCAAGACGACGCTGCTCAATTGTATGACCGGCTTCATTGAACTCGATGAGCGGGTTGTGACCTGCGAAGACGCCGCCGAACTGCAATTGCAACAGCCGCATGTGGTGCGCCTTGAAACCCGGCCGCCCAATCTGGAAGGCAGCGGCGAGGTCACTATGCGTGATCTGGTCAAGAACTGTCTGCGCATGCGCCCTGAACGCATCATCGTCGGCGAGGTCCGCGGACCTGAATCCTTCGATTTGCTGCAGGCCATGAATACCGGCCATGACGGCTCGATGGGCACGCTGCACGCCAACTCGCCACGCGAGGCGATGGCGCGGATTGAATCCATGATCACGATGGGTGGCTATAACCTGCCGACCCGCACGATCCGGGAAATGATCGTCGGTTCGATTGATGTCATCGTTCAGGCGGCCCGCCTGCGTGACGGATCGCGCAAGATCACCCACATCACCGAAGTTGTCGGCATGGAGGGCGAAGTGATCGTCACCCAGGACCTCTTCCTCTATGAAATCCAGGGTGAGGATGATGATGGCCGTATTACCGGGCGTCATGTCTCCACCGGAATTGCACGTCCGAAATTCTGGGACCGCGCCCGCTATTTCGGGCTCGACCGCGAATTGGCCGCTGCGCTCGACGCGTCGGAGGCCTGACCGTGAGCCCCGATTTTGCCTTCATCCTCGCCGCTGCAGCTGCCTTCTTTGCGGTTGGCGGCGTCGGCTGGGTTACCCTCGGCGCGATGGGTGATGCCCAGTCGAAGAAGCGGTTGGACCGCGCCGTTGGCGGCCGGGCGACGCGCGGCAAACGCACCGCCACAGTCCTCGATGGTGCCGCCCAGCGCCGCCGTCAGGTCCAGGATTCGCTGAAGGATATGGAGCAGCGCCAGAAGGATATCCGAAAGAAAGCGATTACCCTCAAGGCGCGCATCCAACAGGCCGGCATGACCTTCACGCCGAGCGCGTTCTGGATCGCTTCGGCGGGCATGGGCGTTGCGGGGCTTCTTATTGCGCTGGTGACGGGGCAGAGCCTGCTGGTTTCGGCTGGCATTGCGCTGGTGTCCGGGATGGGCATGCCGCGTTGGACGCTGGGCCTGTTGTCGTCACGCCGGAAAGGAAAGTTCACCGGCGAATTCGCCAATTCCATCGACATCATCGTGCGCGGCGTCAAATCCGGTCTGCCGCTGAATGAGTGTCTCAACATCATCGCGCGCGAATCCCCCGAGCCGATCTGTTCCGAATTCCAGCTTTTGACCGAAGGGCTGCGGGTTGGCCAATCGCTCGACGACGCGCTCGAAAAAATGTGCGAACGCATGCCTTTGTCCGAGTTGAATTTCTTTCGCACCGTCTTGGTCATCCAGCAGAAGACGGGCGGCAATCTGGCCGAAACCCTGGGCAATCTGTCCGGCGTTTTGCGGGCGCGCCGTATGATGCGCGAGAAGATCGAAGCGCTGTCCGGGGAGGCCAAGGCCTCGGCCTTTATTATCGGCTCGCTGCCGCCCGGCGTGCTCGCGATCGTCTACGTCACAACGCCCGATTATATGAGCCAGATGTTCGTTCACCCGACCGGGCAGCTGATGCTGCTGGGCGGCGCGACCTGGATGGCGATCGGCATTTTCGTGATGCGCGGCATGATCAACTTCAAAATGTGAGGCGATGAACATGTTCGGCATCAGCTTCAACGCGATACGCGACTTCCTGACAGATCCCCAATCGCTGGTGATGATGGTGTCGGCCATTTTGGTCTTCGCCACGATTGTCACGCTGTCGGCGCCGATGATGGGCGGCGACAATCTGGACAAGCGGGTCAAATCGGTGCGCAACCGGCGTGAGGAGTTGCGCAAGCGCAATCGTGAGCAGCTCGAGGCCAATTCACGCGGGCGGAGCGGCGGTTCGATTCGCAGTGTCGAGGCCAAGGGCGTGATGCGCAAGGTTGTCGATTCGCTCAATCTGCAAAAGGCTTTCGAAGACCCGACCCTGGAGTTGAAGCTGCAGCAAGCCGGCTTTCGCGGCAATCGCCCGACGGTGACGTTCTACTTCTTCCGCTTGACGATGCCCTTCGTGCTGTTGTTCGGCGCCCTGTTCTACGTCTTCATGGTCGATGATTTCGGCCTGCCGACCATAACCCGTATCTGCTTCTCTCTCGGCTTCGGCCTGCTCGGCTATTACGCGCCAAATCTCTATCTTTCCAACGCCGCCGCCAAGCGCCAGCAATCGATCATGGGCTCCTTTCCTGACGGGCTGGATCTGCTGTTGATCTGCGTCGAGGCCGGCATGTCGATCGAGGCGGCTTTCCATAAGGTTGCCTCGGAAATCGGCACTCAATCGCTCGAACTGGCTGAGGAATTGTCGCTGACGACCGCCGAACTGGCCTATTTGCCGGATCGCCGCATCGCCTATGAAAACCTCGCCAAGCGCGCCAACCACCCCGGTGTGAAGGCCGTGTGCACCTCGCTGATCCAGGCTGAGCGCTACGGGACGCCGCTGGGGCAGGCCTTGCGGGTGATGGCAAAAGAAAATCGCGACATGCGGCTGGCCAATGCCGAGAAAAAAGCCGCCGCCCTTCCCGCCAAATTGACAGTGCCGATGATTGTCTTCTTCCTGCCTGTGTTGTTCGTGGTTATCCTCGGACCCGCCATCATTCGTTTCAATAGCATGTGATGGTTTTGGATTGGCGCGCTACTTGAATGGCGAGCCGCATGTTGGACAGGTGGACACAGCCCATGTTTTCCGGGCGCAAATCGGCGGACAAGCTCCGCGACCAGATCGAAGCGGCTGATCAGGCCGTTGCTTCTGCCATGGCGGCCATCGCCGAGGAGGATGTCGCACTGGCACGCCGGGAATTGTCTGCGGCCCCCAAAACCCATTTTGCCGATATGGGCTGGAAGGTCGATCTCGCTACAGCGATGATCGAGCTCAAATCGGGACGCCGCAAACAGGGCATCCAGAAACTGATCAATATCTGTTCCCGGCTCGACGACACCTCGATGGGCCGCGACGACAAGAATTACCTGCGACTTTATGCGCTCTACCGTGCCAGCGAGGCCTCAAAGGGCGGCAAGGCTCCGATGGAGATGCGGGTGCTGGTGGAGGATTTCCGCTTCGACCACACGATGGTCACGCCGCTCTTGCGCAAAGACTTCCCGCTCAAGAAAATGGATGACGCCGAAATCGCGCCGCCACCCCCGCCGCCACCGGTTCCTGTCACTGGAAACTGACTTACGGTTTTGATCGTTGCGGGACCAGTTTAGTCGGTGCGCAGCGAATCATAGCTGCGGCGTGAGGTCAGCATTGAGCGGATATAGGCCATGTTGGCCTGTGCCATTTCGGGCGTCACATCGTAGCGCGCCATTTGTTCTGCCTCGTCGAATCGGCCCTGCAAGGCAATCACCAGCGCTAGATTTTGCCGGACAGTCGCCTCGGCGCCGGGCCGGGCCATCGCTTCACGCAACATGCGTTCCGCCATCTCGGCTTCACCTGAGAGTGCGTGGGAGAGCGCCAGGTTGGACATCACCGATGGTTCGCCAGGGGAGAGGGCGAGCGCGTCGCGAAAATACTGCTGGGCCTGCGCCGAGAGGCCGCCCTGCTCATAGGCAACCCCCAGCGTGTTGAGGATGTGCCAATTGCCCGGATCGGCTTGCGCGGCGCGTTGCAGGGATTCGGTCGCGCGCGAGCCGCGGCCAATCGAGGTGAGGGCGGTGCCATAGGCGAGCAAGAGCTGCGGGCTGTCCGGGTGAAGGGCGAGCGATTGCTGCGCAATCTCGATCGCGCGCTGTGGGTTACCCAACTGGCGCAGCGCGTTGGACAATTCATAGGCGGCTTCGAGATCGGACGGGTTGAGCTCGTGCGCTTCGGCCCAGAACGTCGCCTGGGTCAGCATGTCCTGGCTGCGGATCGCCGTGCGCTGCTGGTCCGTCGCGGGCACGATGCTGCGGGCGTCAAGCGAGGCGGCCAGTGCCTGTTCGTCGTCGGTGCGGCCGGTCGTTGCGCAGGCGCTCAATGTCAGGACGGCGAAGGGGAGAAGAATATGTGAGATGCGCATGATCGGACCATTTACTGCGAGCGTGGCTTGAATCTGCGCCCGCCCGGTCAAGAATGCGTTAAGACAAATATGTGCCGCCGGTCTGGCCGCAGACGGACTCCACAAGAAAGGTTAACTGCCATGAATGCCTTCTTTTCCACGTCCGCTTTGGCGCGGACCGTCCGTTTGGTGACCCAGGACAAACGCGACGAGGTGATCGCCCAGTTGCCCGCCGCTGAACGTCCGCTCGCGGCTGGTTTCACAGCCAAGCCGGGGCAGATCGTGTTGCTGCCCTCTGACAGTATTTGCGGCGCCCTGTTTGGCGTTGGCAACGGGCTCGACGCTTTTGCGCTTGGGGCGGCGGCGTTTGGCCTGCCCGAGGGCGATTGGCAGGTCGACGAAATCCCTGAGGCCCTCAATCCGGGCATGGTTTCGCTGGCTTGGGCACTGGGCAGCTATCGATTTACCCGCTTCAAGGCCGCTGAGCGCGCGCCTGCGCGTCTCGTGCCGCCCGCGGGCACCGATATCACCGAGATTGCCTCCATCGCCTCTGCGGTGATGCTGACGCGCGATCTGGTCAATTCGCCGGCCGACATCATGGGCCCGGAGGGGCTCGAAGCGGCTTTTCGCAAGCTGGCCAAGGAGCATGGTGCCAAGGTGAATGTGACCAAGGGCGATGCGCTGTTGAAGCAGAATTTCCCGATGATCCATGCCGTCGGCCGCGCCGCCGGGGAGGCGCCGCGCCTGCTCGAACTGGAATGGGGCGATCCGGCCCATCCGCGTCTGGCGCTGGTCGGCAAGGGCGTGTGTTTCGATAGCGGCGGGCTCGATCTGAAACCGGCCTCCGGCATGCGCTGGATGAAGAAGGATATGGGGGGCGGCGCCAATGCGATGGGCTTGGCCCAGCTGGTGATGGCGGCGAAATTGCCGGTCAGGCTGCACCTCTTGGTTCCGGCAGTGGAAAATGCGGTCGGTGCCGATGCCTTCCGGCCAGGCGACATTCTCGTCTCACGCAAGGGTATTACAGTCGAAATCGACAATACCGATGCGGAAGGCCGCCTGGTGCTGGCCGATGCCCTGGCACGGGCCGTCGAGGATGAGCCAGACCTGTTGCTCGACTTCGCGACGCTCACTGGTGCAGCGCGGGTGGCGCTTGGTCCTGAGGTGATGCCCTTCTACACAGGCGATGAGGCGCTGGCGTCTGAGATTGCCGCCGCTGGCGATGCCGTCGGCGACCCGGTCTGGCGCATGCCGCTCTGGGACGGCTATGACCGCGAAATCGACGGCGATATCTCTGATATCGTCAACAGCGCCGCGATACCGATGGCCGGCTCGATCACGGCGGCCCTGTTCCTGCGCCGCTTCGTCGGCACATCGAAATGGGTGCATTTTGACATTTTCGGCTGGAATCTGAAGGACCGGCCCGGCCGGCCCAAGGGCGGCGAGATGCAGGGCGCGCGCGCCGTTTACCAAATGCTCAAACAGCGCTTCGTAAAATAGCTTTGAATCGATAGCCGTTTCGGGGTTGCAGCATGGCTTCACAGGCGATGACATCGCTTGAGATGATGCGACGTGTCTCTTCAGACGCGGTGCGCGGCGCTGCGGCTGATCTCACAGCGCGGCAATTTGCGCTGTTGCTGGCGATCTTCATGCGTCCTGGGCCGCATAGCGTGCGCGAGCTGGCGCAGGTGCTCGACCTGCCCAAACCGGCGGTGACCCGGGCCCTCGACGTCTTGCAACGCCATGGCTTTATCCGGCGCAAGCGTGATCAGGCCGACCGGCGCGATGTCTCGGTACACCGGACTGTCAAAGGCGCCGTGTTTCTGTACGATTACGGTGAAACCGTCGCCCATCGCGCCGAGGAGACTGCCACTTGCCCGCCCTGGATCCCCGCCTCACACCCGCACGCCCCGATCTCGCCGCGGCCCATCTGAAGGGCCAGGTCGAGGCGGAGCGCTTTGTCGAACCGGTTGATCGCCAGGCCATTGCCGCCTCGGTGCCGATCCGCCGTACGCCAGAACCGCATGGCGCCGTCGATGATCAGCTGCTGGCCGGCGATATCTTTGCCTTGCTTGAGGAGAAGGATGGCTGGGGCTGGGGTTATTCCCGTGCCGACGGCTTTGTCGGCTGGGTCGAGTTGCTGGCGCTGAGCGAGGACGTCGAACCGGTCGATCATCGCGTCACGGCGCTGCGGACCTATGCCTTCTCCGAGCCCGACTTGAAATCTGAACCCAATCTTCTGCTGTCGCTGAATTGCAGTTTCAGGGCGGGCCGCCGCGAGAGCCGCTATGTCGAGGCGATCGGTCTGGGCTGGGTCTTCACCCCGCACGCCGCGCCGCTGGACGAGCATGCCGACGATTTCGTCGCGGTCGCGGAGTCCTTTCTCGGCGCACCCTATCTGTGGGGCGGCAAGGAAAGTCTCGGGCTGGACTGCTCGGGCTTGGTGCAGATGGCTTTGTTGGCGACCGGCATCCCGGTGCCGCGCGATTCGGATCAACAGGAGGCGCACCTCGCGGCCAGCTGGACCGATGTGACCCAGAGCCCAACGCGTGAGCGCGGCGATGTCGTCTTCTGGCCAGGCCATGTCGGCATCATGACCGATAGCGAACATCTTCTGCACGCCAATGGCCATTGGATGGATGTAACGCTGGAAGCCTTCGATGAGGCGGAGCAACGCATCCGGGAAGGGCATGCCCCGGTCCGCAAGATTTTTCGCCCGGTCTGACGTCCAGATTCAAGCTGGGTTTCGGGCAGAAAAAGGCCCCCGGAACTGATGTTCCGGGGGCCTTTTTGTACTCAGTGCGTTTGAGGCCTAATGGCCTTCGCCCGGGACTTCAGCAGGCGCTGTGGCATCCTGCGTCGCAGGTATGTCCGTGGCAGCCGCAGCGTCTGTCACGGCCGTGTCGACAGCGGCCGCAGTCTGAACTGGCAGTGGATCAGGCAAAGCAACAGGCGCTTCTGAAAGGCTGCGCAGATAGGCGATCAGGTCCATGCGCTGGCCTTCGTCACGCAAGCCGGCAAAGGTCATCGCCGTGCCTGGTGCATAACGGGCCGGGCTTTCGAGGAAAGCGTTCAAGCGCGCATAATCCCAAGCGCCGCCAAGGGCGTGCAGGGCGTCGCTGTAATTAAAGTCTGGCACGCTCGCGATCTGGCGGCCGACGACATCCCAAAGGTGTGGACCGGTGCCGTTGGCGCCGCCATTCTCAAAATTATGGCAGGACTGGCATCGGCGGGCGACGCGTTCGCCGGCGCTGGCATCCGCGCTCGCGAGCAACAGACCGTAATCGGTCGGGCCTGCGACAACGGCCTGTTCCGTCGTTGCCGAGCCGCTCTCAAGCGCAGCCCAGTTGACCGGATAAGCCGTGTTCTCGGCCGTCAGCGCCTCGGGTGCGTGGGATTTCACCAGCATATGCCCGACTTCAGTGATGACCAGAATGGCAAGAATGCCGCCAATAATGACGCCAGCAATCTTGTTAAAGAAGAGATCGCCCATCGACGCCCCCGTTACGATTTAGCCGAAAGTTGGAGCCGTGTTTGGCATGCGCCGCGCCTACAGGCAACAGGCCAGGGTGTTCTTGTGCATGCGGTATCACGCCGCATTACCCGTCTATCCCAAGTACATGCGCGATATCTGCGGCCCCCTTGCGGGCGTGCGCCCGCCTTCCCACTTGCCCTATCTGGGAAAATCCGACCTCGCGGCCCCGGCTGGCTACAGACTGTATTTGCCGCAGAAGTGCCACATTCACAGCCTTGAAAATGCGGGAGAGCGGGGCGAAATCAAAACTCTCGAAAGCACGCATGTCGCGTGCATTACAAGTATGTAAGCTAGGGTTATATCATCATGATGCGTTCCATTCTCGCTGCTTCCCTCTCGGTTCTCGCGCTCGGTTCGATCGCGCAGGCCCAGGACGCAAGCTACACCCTCGGCGCCGGCTATGAGCGATTTAGCGGTGACGGTGTTGATCTCGATTCCGTCGTGTTTCGTGGTCGCTATGACTTCAACCAGTATTTCGGTGTCGAAGGCCAAGCCAATATCGGTGTCGGCGACGACAGCGTGACCGTGCTCGGCACGACGGCCGATGTCAGCCTCGACTACGCTGTTGGCGTGTTCGGTGTTGTGCGTCCGTTCAGCAATGAACACGGCAATGTTTTCCTGCGCGCCGGCTATACCAACTCGCAGATCGACGCGAGCGTTCCTGGCTTCTCGGCCAGCGCCGACTCTGATGCCTGGGCTTATGGCGTTGGCGGCGAATACCTGATCGACGGCCGTAATGGCGTCCGGTTGGACTACACCAATTTCGACTATCAAGATGGTGGCAGTTCTGACGTCTATGGTGTCAGCTATGTGCGTCGCTTCGGCGGCTAATCGGGTCGAACCGATAATGGGAGAGGGCCGTGCGCTGAGCGTGCGGCCCTTTTCATTGGGCGCGCTCTGGAGGTGGTGACGCGGCCTCAGATTTCCCTGTCAGCCCATAATTCGACCAAGCGCCGTGCAATGGCGACCGAGGGCGGCAATTGTGCCTCGGCATGTTCGCCGGCAAGCATGGCGCGGACCTCGTCGCGGCTGAACCAGCGCGCATCCTCGAGCTCATTGCGATCAACCTTGATCTCGGCTGTTGTGACCGGCGCGACCAAGCCGATCATCAAGGATGAGGGAAAGGGCCAGGGTTGGGCCATCACATAGCGCGTGGCGGCAATATCGGCGATGATGCCGGCTTCTTCATGCAATTCGCGGGCACAGGCCTCTTCGATGGTTTCCGCTGGCTCGACAAATCCGGCCAGCGCCGACCAGATACCTGGCGGCCAGCTCGCCTGCCGGCCGAGCAGGCAATGCTCGCCGTCCACAGCCAGCATGATCACGACAGGATCAACGCGTGGGAAATGCTCGGCCTGGCAGTCGCCGCAAACCCGCTTCGCCCCGCCGGAAACAATCGCGGTCGCTGCGCCGCAATTGGCGCAGAAACCATTGCGCTCATGCCAGGCGAGCAGCGCCTTGGCATGGGCGAAGATTGCCGCTTCGCTTTGGCTCAGCGCCATCGCGGCCTGGCGCGCATCCATGAAAGCGAAGTCGGCCTCCACTGACGGTTCCTGCAATAATTCGGTCGCAAAGACCGGATCCCCACGCAATTCGCCGAGATAGACTTGCAACAGCGCAGGACCATAAAGCCGGGTGCAGTCATCGAGCTTCATCCAGCCCAGCGCGCCACCGTCAGCGATTCCCGGCAGGCCGCGAAACAGGACCATCGTCCAAGCATTCTCCCGTTCGGCCTGGGCCGCGAGCTTGTTCGCGTCGCGGCGCAGCAGCTCGCCGCGATCAAGCGGTGATCCGGCAAACACCAGCGGCGCGCGATTGATCAGGATGGAACGGTCACTCATGGCAAAATCCGGGTTGGGAGAGATTGACAGCAGGAGGAGGCTTACAAGGGTTCCATAGCGGCTTCAACGGGCTGCCCGGAAATAGAAGTCCCCAATCCGCCTATTGATTCCGGGCCGGCGTTAGCGCGTCGGGGCGGGCGCTCTGCTGATGGCGAAGGGCGTGTGGGGTGCGTCGGTGCTGCAGGCCCCATCGATGCGCGCTGTTTTCACCGGCCAGAGTGATGCCCCGACTTGCACCATCCCGCCCGGCTTGCGATATAGACAGCGGAAGATCGGCGGTGGACGAGCTCCTCGCCAACCCGGTCAGGTCCGGAAGGAAGCAGCCGTAACGAGTTTTGGCACGGGTCGCTGTCCGGTCTTCCACTCAGATCAGCGCAATCAGGCCCGGCGAAATCGGGTCCGGCGCCAGGAGTTTTTCAGTCAAGCGAGCCGATATGGACGATACGCCGCTGCCATCCGACGAGACAGGCGCAGCGGAGGCGCTGATGCCGGGGCTCGATCTGCCCACGGCTGGCCCTGTTCCCGGCTATCAGGTCCTGGCGCGCAAATACCGTCCCGACACCTTCAAAGATCTCATTGGCCAGGACGCGATGGTGCGCACGCTGACCAATGCCTTTGCCGCCGGCCGCATCGCTCATGCCTATATGCTCACCGGCGTGCGCGGGATCGGCAAGACGACGACCGCGCGTCTGATCGCGCGGGCGTTGAATTTCCGCAATGCCGAGATCAACCAGCCCTCCATGAAGCTCGATGTTCGCGGCGAGCATTGTGATGCCATCGCGCGCTCGGCCCATGTCGATGTGATGGAGATGGATGCCGCCTCGCGCACCGGGGTCGGCGATATCCGCGAAATCCTCGAGGGCGTCCGCTACGCCCCGGTTTCGGCGCGCTATAAAGTTTACATCATCGACGAAGTTCACATGCTCTCGAACCAGGCCTTCAACGCCCTGTTGAAGACGCTGGAGGAGCCGCCCGAGCACGCCAAATTCATTTTCGCCACCACCGAGATCCGTAAAGTCCCCGTGACGGTGCTGTCGCGCTGCCAGCGTTTTGATCTCAAGCGGATTGATCGCGAAGTTCTGACCAATCATCTCGAGCGGATTTGCGGCCTCGAATCGGCCGCCATTGATCGCGATGGCCTGTCGCTGATTTCCCGCGCCGCCGAAGGCTCGGTCCGCGATGGCCTGTCGCTGCTCGACCAAGCGATTGTCCAGGGCGCCGAGGCCGATGGTCCGGTGACCGCGATCCAGATCCGCGACATGCTCGGTCTGGCCGACCGCGCCCGTGTGCTCGACCTGCTCGAACACGCGCTGGCTGCCCGCACCAAGGAAGCGCTGGCCGAGCTGTCCTCGCTTTATGATGCCGGCGGTGATCCGGTCGTGGTGACGCGCGATCTGCTCGATTATGTCCACGCCGCCTCTCGGGTGAAAGCGGTCGGCTCCGGCGCCGATCTCGGTGAGGCTGCCGATACGGTACAGCGTCTGGCCGTGATTGCCGAAAGTCAAAGCCTGGCCCAGCTGACACGACTGTGGAAACTCCTGCTCACCGGTCTGGAAGATGTGCGCACTGCGCCCGACCCGCTGGCGGCCGCCGAGATGACGCTGTTGCGCATGGTTGCGGCGTCGATGTTGCCACCGCCGGAAGACGCGGCCCGCCTGCTCGCCAGCCAACCGCCAGCGGCGGCTGACAGGGAGGCGCCGGGAAAGCCTGAGCCGGCCGCTGCGCCGGCCGAGCCAGCCAGCCCGGCCGAGGCCGGTACCGCGCCGGAACCCGCCGAGACAGCAGCGATCCAGCAGGGCCCCGGCTCGTTCGAAGACCTGATCGCGATGTTGCAGGAGCGCCGCGACATCATCCTGCAACTCGACGTCGAACGTTGTGTCCGCCCGGTTTCGTTCAAGCCCGGTGCGATGACCTATCAGCCGGCCGAGGATGCCCCCTCCGATCTGGCGCAGCGTCTGTCCAAACGCTTGCAGGAATGGACCGAGACGCGCTGGATGATCCTCGCCGACGCCAATGCCAAGGGCGCCGAGACCTGGTCAGAACGCCGTCAGCGCGGCAAGCAGGAAAGAATGGCCGATATCCGCAGCGATCCCGCCGTCGAGGAGGCGATGCGCCTCTTCCCTGGCGCCGAAATTGTCCGCGTTATCGAGGCTGCCCAAACCGAACCAGACGATGAGACCAAGCAAGCGGAGAATCGCGCATGACTGACCTGATGGGATTGATGAAGCAGGCCCAGGCCATGCAGCAGAAAATGACCGAAGCGCAGGAAAGACTCGGTGCCAGCCAGGTCGTCGGTGAAGCCGGTGCCGGTCTGGTGACGCTGACCCTGAGCGGCAAGGGCGAAATGCGCGCTTTGTCGATCGACCCGTCTCTGCTCAACCCGGCCGAGGGCGAAGTCGTTGAAGATCTGGTGATGGCGGCGCACAACGACGCCAAGCGCAAGATGGAAGCGATGCAGCAGGAAGTTATGAAGGACGTAACAGGTGGTTTGCAGTTACCGCCCGGTATGTCACCGCCTATCTAACGCGACCGGAGTAGACCTGATGCGCACCGCCTCCGCCGGCCCAGAAATCGAACGCCTGATGGCCCTGCTCGCCAAGCTGCCAGGCCTCGGCCCACGCTCCTCTCGCCGCGCCGCCCTGCACCTGCTTGGCAAGCGTGACAGCCTGATGCGTCCGCTCGCCGAAGCCTTGGCCGACGCCGCCGACAAGATCGGCGCCTGCGGCGAATGCGGCAATCTCGATGTGACCAATCCCTGTGCCGTCTGCGCCTCGCCCGGCCGGCAGCCCGCCGCGCTGTGCGTCGTTGAGACCGTCGGCGATCTGTGGGCGCTCGAACGGGCTGGCGCCTTTAAAGGTCGCTATCACGTGCTCGGCGGCGTGTTATCGGCGCTCGACGGTGTGCGGCCCGACGATCTCAATATCACCAAGCTGATCGAACGCGCCGCGCGCGAGGAAATCGTCGAGATCGTGCTGGCGCTCAACGCCACAGTTGATGGTCAGACCACGGCGCATTATCTCGCCGACAAGTTGCAGCCAACCGGTGTTTCGGTCACATCCTTGGCCCGCGGTGTGCCGGTTGGTGGCGAACTCGATTATCTCGATGACGGCACGTTGGCGGCGGCTTTTCGCAGCCGCGCGGCGGTATAATCAAGCCTGTTCAGAAAACCAAATCGCTCTATGGTCGATGCCGCAAGCTGGAGGAGGTCGATGGGGCATGCAGGACGATTCTGAGCGAAGCCTGCATGATGCCGGTCGTCTGACGCGCAAGGCCATCACGCTTTTCTTTTGTATCGGCCTGTTCATGGTGAGCTTGGTGCTCGCCGCCATGACGGCGATCAAGCTCCAGGAATTCCATTTCGGCGGTCTGTCCGTGCTGGTGCCTGCAGGCACCATCGCCTTCGGGCTGACTTATCTGGCCACCGACGCGATCAGCGAGGTCTGGGGCCGCAGTTACGCGCTTTGTGTGGTGCTGGTCGGACTCGTGATGCGGGTGTTGATGATCGTCCTGGTGCTTTACGCGGTTCACGCCGAGGACGTGTTCAGCTTCATCACCGTCGCCGATAATTGGACCCCCGAGCGCCAATCCGCCTTCGCTTCAGTCATGTCGAGCAGCAACCGGCTCAATATTGCCGGCATGGTTGCTTTCGGTATCAGCGCCAGCGCGGACGTTCTGATTTATCACTATTTCCAGCAACGCGACGCTGGCAAGAATCGGCTCTGGTTCCGTAATAATATCTCGACCATGGTGTCGCAAATGCTCAACAGTGTGATCTTCATCTGTGTCGGATTTCTCGGCACGGTGCCTTTGGCGGCGATCGGCAGCCTGATTCTCGGCCAGATAATTGTCAAAATTCTGGTCGCAGCCTTCGATACGCCAGCAATTTATCTGATCCGGAATTATGCTGAGGGCCGGCGCCTTCTGGATTGGCGCGGTTAGAGCGAGAAAGCCCGGGCGAAGCTGGCCAGACGTGGCGTGAGCTTCGCTTCGAAGGCGCAGGCCTGCGACCAGCGCCGGCGCAGCCGGACCGGAATTTCGGCGAATTTTTCGGGCATTACGCGCGCCGCAGACTCGGCCATTTCCCAGCTTCGAATGCCCAAGGATGCCAAACCCGGCCGCAAGGTGCGACCCTGGGCCAGTGGCACGTCGTAACTGCGATAGTATTTTTTATAGTGCCCGCCGCCCGCACCTAGATCGACCCGCCTGACGCCGCGCTGACAGGCCTCGCGAAACAGCCCGTGCATCAGCAGCAGTCCGGGAGAATACTTGGACAGTTCCGGGTCATAGGCGGGGAACCAGGAATGATAGACATCGTCGGCCACGAGCCCAAACTCGACCGCGGCGAGCCGGTCACCAAACCAGAGCGCAGCCGTTAGTCCGCCAAATTCGCCGCCCTCGCTCTGGCGCAGGTCGGCCAGCACGGCCTGGACCCAGTCGATCCCGAACACATCGAGCTTGGCGGTCTTGCGGTATTGTTCCTGCTTCCAGCGGCACAGACGGTCAAACATTTGTCCGTCGGGGTCGCCCAGCTCCACACGAACCGGTCCGAAATCGCGCTCGGCATTGCGCTGCAACCGCGCCGTCTTGCGGAAGTGCGAGGAAAACTCTGCGGTGCGAGCGGCGAAAAATGCGTCGGCGCCATCGGCGAGGTCCACGATGGTTGAACCGTCTAAACTACGCGTGTCACCGGCCTGGCCCGTGTGGGCTCCGCACCAATTGTCGAAGACGAGGGCGGAGCCGCGCGCGGCGGCCAGCGCCGCGACCGGATCGAGCACCTGGCCCGGTGCTGCGATAATGCCCTGATAATCACTCATCGGTGCGCCGACCGGGCGGACGACGCCCTCGCGTGCCAGATGATGCGGGAAGAAGCCGATGACCTCGCCATGCTCTTCGAACAACGCGACGCGCACATCCTTGCGGGCGCGGGCGACGGATTGGGTGAATTCAAAGCGCAAATACGGACTGATCAGACGCCCGGATGGCGCTGCCCAGCTGTTCCAATTGAGGATCATCTGGTCTGTAATGTCCTCGATCGGGACGATCCGTACGGTCATTTCGCTTCCCCGGCTTCGCTTGAGGTGGGAGACGCAAGTTGCGGGCCGAAAAGATCGCGCCTAATTGCAGGCGACAGCTTTTGTCCGGGCCGGCATGTTAGGCTCGGCTCGACCAATCAGATTCGGACCCATGCCATGGATATCGCCAATCTTCTTCTGCTCGCCGGGCTCGCGCTTGCGATCGTGCTCCTGGTGCTGCTGCTGGTGCGTAAGCCGGCATCCGCTGCTGCCGGCGAGTCGGCGCAAATCAACGAGTTGAAACAGGAACGCGACGCCCTGCGTGGCATGACCGAACGCCAAACGGCCGAACTGCTGCAGGCACGCGAGGCCATCGCGCGCACCGAGACGGTGGTGGAGGAGCGCGACCGGCTGCGGACCAAGACCGAGGCGCTGGAGGCGAAAAGGAGCAAGCTGGCCGCCGATTTTGCCAGCCTGAAGGCCGAGTATGATACAACGATCCGGCACCATGATGAAAAGCTCATCGCGCTTGAACAGGCACACGAGAAGGCACGCGTACGTCTGAACGAAACGTTCAAACTCACCGCAGACGAAATCATCAAAACCAGTGGTGCCGAGCTGAACAAGAAGGGCGCCGCAGGGATCGAGGTTTTGCTCAAGCCCTTGCGTGACCAGTTGGTCGATTTTCGCACCAAGGTGGAGACGGATGCCAAGGAACGCTCCAATCACGCCGGTGAAATCAAGGCGTTGATGGATATCGTCCGCAAGGACGCGACCCAGATGTCCCAGGACGCGAAGAATCTGACCAATGCGCTCACCTCGTCCTCGAAGGTTCAGGGCGATTGGGGCGAGCTGCTGCTGTCGAGCATTCTCGAGCAGGCGGGGCTTCGCAAGGGGCAGGAATTTTTCGTTCAACAGAGCGAAACCCTGTCGGACGGTACCCGGCTGCGTCCGGACGTGGTTGTCGAGCTGCCGGGCAAGCAAAAGCTCGTCATCGACTCCAAGGTCTCGCTCAAGGCCTTCAATCGGTTCAGTGCGGAAGACGCCACCGAGGAAGTTCGTGGCGCGGCGTTGAAAGCCCACCTCGTCTCATTCAGGGCGCACGTGAAAGAGTTGAGCGGGAAGGATTATGGCGATCTCTACCAGGGGGTCGATTTCACGATCATGTTTGTCCCGCTGGAGGGCGCGACGACCCTGGCGCTGAACAATGATCCGACATTGCCGCTCGATGCAGCGGCGCGCAATGTGATGATTGCGACCCCAACGACTCTGATGATGGCGATGCGGACCGTTCAAAACCTCTGGGCCATCGACAAACAGAATCGATACGCGCTGGAAATCGCCGATCGTGCTGGCAGGCTGTACGACAAATTCCATGGTTTCGTCACCGATCTCGATTCGATCGGCGTCAATCTCGGCAGGGCCGACACAGCCTGGCGGGCCGCCAAGAACAAGCTGACCGAAGGTGCTGGAAATATCGTCGGCCAGACCGAGAAGCTCAAATCGCTCGGTGCCAAGGCGCGCAAATCCTTGCCGGAGGAATATCTCGATGCAGTAGATATCGACGACGTGTCGTTCGACGAAGCGCCGCGAGCCCTGGCTGCCCCGGTGGCGGACGACGAAGCGTCGGATTCTTGATTCGCTAACCCGCTCGCCCTATCTAGGGAGCATGGCTATCAGAGAAATCCTCGTTGTTCCCGATCCGCGCCTGAAACTGGTGTCCAAACCCGTTGCCAAGGTGGACGACAAGTTGCGCGATCTGATGGATGACATGCTGCAGAGCATGTATGCCGCCGATGGGATCGGTCTGGCCGCGATCCAGGTTGGCGTGCCCAAGCGCGTCATCGTGATGGATCTGGCCAAATCGGGCGAGGCGCCCGATCCGCGCTATTTCGTCAATCCGGTCCTGTCCGACCCGTCCGACAATCTGGAGCCCTATGAAGAGGGCTGCCTGTCAGTGCCGACCGTGTTTGACGAGGTCGAGCGCCCCGACCGGATCAAGATCAAATATCTCGATTATGACGGCCAGCCCCGCGAAGAGATCGCCGAGGGCATGTTTGCCGTCTGTATCCAGCACGAGATGGACCATCTGGAAGGCGTCCTCTTCATCGACTACCTCTCGCGCCTGAAACGCCAGCGGGCGGTGCAAAGGGTCAAAAAACTGGAAAAAGACAAGTCCCGCGAAGACGCGGCCTGAGGACTTTCAGCCTACGCATTGTCTGCTTGATATGCGGCGTCGAACGGTGAAGTCTGGTCCTCCGCTGCAGGACTGAGAGCGGTTATTTCCTTACCAGAAACCGCCCATGCACAAATCCGCCGCGCATCCCTTGCCCAAAATGCCCGCAAGCGTGTGGGTTCTCGGCTTTGTCAGCCTGTTGATGGATGTCTCTTCGGAGATGGTGCATTCGCTGCTGCCGATCTTCATGGTCACGACACTGGGTGCGAGCGTGTTTGTGGTCGGGCTGATCGAAGGGCTGGCGGAATCGACGGCGCTGATCGTCAAAATCTTTTCTGGCGCGCTGAGCGATTATCTCGGCAAGCGCAAGGGACTGGCCGTGATCGGCTATTCGCTTGGCGCGCTGAGCAAGCCGCTGTTTGCGCTCGCACCCACAACCGGGCTGGTCTTCACCGCGCGCATGCTCGACCGCGTCGGCAAGGGCATTCGCGGCGCGCCGCGTGATGCGCTGATCGCCGATGTCACACCGGTCGGGATGCGCGGCGCCGCCTTCGGTCTGCGGCAGGCGCTCGACACGGTCGGCGCCTTTGTCGGGCCTTTGTTGGCGGTGGGATTGATGCTGTTGTGGGCGAATGATTTTCGCGCCGTCTTCTGGGTTGCGGTGATACCCGGCGGCTTGGCCGTCGCCTTGTTGCTGGTTGGGGTAAGCGAACCGAAGACCAAAAATGAAGCGCCGCGCACCAACCCGATCCGGCGCGAAAATCTTGTGCGGCTGAGCGCGGCCTATTGGTGGGTGGTGGGGATTGGTGCCGTCTTCACTCTGGCGCGGTTCAGCGAAGCCTTTCTGGTGCTGCGAGCACAGGCGGGCGGCGTGCCGGTGGCACTTGTGCCCCTGGTGATGGTGGCGATGAATGTCGTCTATGCGCTCACGGCCTACCCGTTTGGCAGGCTGTCCGACCGGATGAGCCGCTCAACCCTGCTGGCGCTCGGCCTGGTCGTGTTGATCGCCGCCGACCTCGTGCTCGGCATCAATGATTCCTGGGGCGTGGTACTGGCCGGTGTCGCGCTGTGGGGCGTGCATATGGGCATGACCCAAGGCTTGTTGGCGACGCTGGTCGCCGACGCGGCGCCGGCAGATCTGCGCGGCACCGCGTTTGGCTTCTTCAACCTGGTCAGCGGCCTCGCCATGCTGGTGGCGAGCGGCTTGGCTGGCTTGATCTGGGACCGGCTCGGCCCGTCATGGACCTTCCACGCCGGCGCCGTCTTCTGCCTCATCGCCCTGGCGGGTTTGGGTTGGCGCGCGGTGTGGTTGCGGCGGGCAGCCTAGAACCGACCCGCCTGAAAATCCGTCACCGCCTGTTGCAGCTCGGCCTGGGTGTTCATCACGAAGGGACCATAGCGCGCGACCGGTTCACCCAGCGGCTGGCCGGCCACGAGCAGGAAGCCCGCGCCCTTGGGCCCCGCCTTCAACTCCACGGCATCGCCATTGGTCAGCACGGCCAGGTCTGGATCCTTGACGGTCTCGCTGCCGGCGGAAACCTCGCCCATATAGACCGAGATGAAAACGGTATGCCCGGCCGGCACGGCCTCGGTGAATACGGCACCTGGCTCAAGCGAGACGTCGAGCAGAAGCGGCTTGGTCGCGATCTGTTCGACCGGACCGGTGGTGCCGCTGGCGCTGCTGCCGGCCAGTATGCGGACCGGGCCGCTGGCGCGATCCTCGACGGGGATCTGGTCGGCATCGAATTCCTGGTAGCGCGGCGTCGTCATCTTCTGCTTGGCGGGCAAATTGACCCAGAGCTGGAAGCCCCACATGCGGCCATCTTCCTGCTCGGGCATTTCGGAATGGACGATGCCGCGCCCGGCCGTCATCCACTGGATGCCACCGGGTCCGATCACGCCCTTATGGCCCTTGTTGTCGCCATGGCGCATGCGGCCATCGAGCATGATGGTGACAGTCTCGAAACCGCGATGCGGATGGCTCGGAAAGCCGGCGATATAGTCGTCGCGATTATCAGACCGGAACTGGTCGAGCATCAGGAAGGGGTCGAGGTAATCCAGCCCCTGATGACCGAGCATGCGGGTCAGCTTGACGCCGGCACCGTCGGAAGTGGGCACGCCGCGCGAGATCTGGCTGATGCGGCGGGCTTTGGTCTTGGTCGTAGCGGTCATGATGCGCTCCTGCGGGCTGGCTTGAGCTTTAAAATAGGCCCTTGCCGGCGGGAAAACAGCTATCCGGGCGAAAAGCATTGTTTCCGCTGCGGACAGGATCGCTTGTCGCTTGACCAGCACGGACGGGCGCGGGATCGTTGTGAAATGATTTCAAGGGGATTGTCGTGATGAAACTGATCCATGCCAGCGCCGCGCTCGGTCTGATAAGCCTCGCCGCCTGTAGTGCGCCATTATCGCCGCGCGGCGGCGAGCACATGTTCGCCGAGCTGTCGCAGTATTGCGGCCAGGCCTTTGAGGGCCAGGTCACCAGCGATGATCCGCGCGATGCCGACTGGGCGGCCGAGACGCTCACCATCCATTTCCGAGATTGCAGCAACGCCCAACTTCGCATCCCGCTTCATGTCGGCGACGATCGCTCGCGCACTTGGCTGATCACCCGTGAGACGGATGGCCTGCGCCTGCAGCACGATCATCGACATGAAGACGGCAGCGAGGATGCCGTGACCATGTATGGCGGTTCCACCATCACGCCGCCGGTCGATGGCCGCGCCGAATTCCCGGCCGACCAGTTCTCGAAGGACCTGTTCGAGCGCGAAGGCCTTGAGGTTTCAGTGACCAATGTCTGGACGGTCGCGCTGACCGATACGGCGCTGACCTATGCCCTCGATCGCCCGGAACGTCATTTCGAAGTCAGCTTCGATCTGACCCATCCGGTCGATGTCCCACCGGCGCCCTGGGGTGGCTAGCTGCCGTCAGCCTCGCATTGCCCGTCCCGCACCACGCTGACGCCAGCCGCTGCCGCCGTGCAGGCATTGCCATAGGTCTGGCCATCACAACCGCACACGGGGCGGTAGTCGCGGGTGCAGGCTTGTGGCATGGGCGTGCAGATGCCGGACTGGTCCGCCGCGCCGCATTGAGCTGTCTGCTCGTAGCGGCAATAGGCACCGCTATCGGCGCAACCAATGCCCATCATCCCGCCGCACATACCGCCAATCTCCGCCGATTGACGCGGATCGCTTGACGAAGCGTCTGGCGCTGATACTGCACAGGCGCCGAGCGCCAAGAGTCCGAAAACGAGGGCGATGAGCATGCCGGGTGATCGTGTCATGGTGTCGCTCCTGCTTGGCGGTCAACCTATATCAAAGTTAAGACAGCGGGAAGAATTCGATTGATTTTGATGGGAACCTGCCGCGCATGACGCTCCGCCTCGCCTTTATGGGCACGCCCGACTTCGCCGTTCGCTCGCTGGCCGAGATCGCCGCAGCGGGCCACGAGATCGTGCGCGTTTATACCCAGCCGCCGCGCAAGCGCGGGCGCGGCCAGTCGGAACAGAAAACGCCGGTGCATCAGCTCGCCGAAGTGCTGGGAATCCCGGTTTCAACCCCTGGCAGCTTTAAGGATGATGCGGTGCTCGACGAGTTCGAGTCGCTCGATCTCGATGCCGCCATCGTCGTCGCCTTCGGGCAAATCCTGCCACAGCGCGCCCTCGATGCGCCGCGCCTGGGTTGCCTCAATCTGCACGGATCCTTGCTGCCACGCTGGCGCGGCGCGGCCCCGATCCAGCGGGCGGTCATGGCCGGTGACCAAGTCACCGGTGTGCAGATCCAGCAAATGGAAGCCGGCCTCGATACCGGCCCGATCCTGCTCTCCGAGACGGTGGCGATCAGCGAAACCGACACCGCTGCCAGCCTGCATGACAAGCTGATGGATGCTGGCGCCCTGATGTGGTCTCGGGCACTGGCGGCGCTGGAGCGCGGCTCATTGCAAGCGTCGGCGCAATCGGAAGTGGGCGTCACTTACGCCAGGAAAATCACACCGGAAGAAGCGCGCATCGATTGGTCGCGGCCGGCCAGCGAACTCTCACCGCATATCCGCGGCCTCTCGCCTTTCCCCGGTGCCTGGTTCGAACTGGCGACCGAGAAGGGGCCGGTTCGGGTCAAGGTCTTGCTGGCCGCCAGTGAGTCTGGCGAGGGCGTGCCGGGCACGGCGCTTGATGATGAGTTGCTGATCGCTTGCGGCACCGGTGCCCTGCGCCTGATGCGGCTGCAGCGCGAGGGCAAGGGCGCGATGAAGGCGCAGGACTTTCTGCGGGGCACCTCGGTGCCGGCCGGAACGGTGCTGCGCTGATGCCGCGCTACAAGCTCACGCTGGAATATGACGGCACGCCGTTCTACGGCTGGCAATGGCAGGATCACGGGCCCTCCGTGCAGGGCTCGCTGCAACGCGCGGCCGAAGCGCTCAACGGCGCGCCGGTGATCGTGCAAGGCGCCGGGCGCACCGATAGCGGTGTGCATGCGCTGGGGCAGGTGGCGCATCTCGATCTGGACAAGGATTTGCGCTGTGACCGGGTGCGCGATGCCCTCAATCACCATCTCCGCCCCGACCCGATTGCCGTGCTCGATGCCGAGAAAGTCACCGAGGAATTCCATGCGCGCTTCTCCGCCACCAAGCGGCATTATCTCTATCGCCTGATCGACCGTCGCTCGCCGCTGACCCTCGACAAGGGCCAGATCTGGCGCGTGCCGCAGCAGCTCGACAGCGACGCCATGCATGCCGCCGCCCAGACCCTGGTCGGCAGCCATGATTTTTCGACCTTCCGCGATGCGCAATGCCAAGCGGAAAGCCCGGTCAAGACCCTCGACGAGATCCGCGTTTCGCGCATTGGCGAAGAAGTTCAAGTGACCTGTTCGGCGCGCTCCTTCCTCCACCGCCAAGTGCGATCCTTCGTCGGCTCGTTGGTCGAGGTCGGGGTTGGCAAATGGTCGGTGCGTGATTTCAAGGCCGCGCTTGATGCCGCAGATCGCAAGCGCTGCGGCCCGGTCGCCCCGTCGGACGGGTTGTATCTGGTAGCGGTTGATTATCCGGACTGATCGCTCGCGCTATCCGGCGGGGATGGCTGGTGCCATCGCGAGCGAAATCAGGATCACCATGATCTTCGCCGCCAGGATCGGTACGGCACAGGCCGCCGCCGAGGTGATGGTTGGCGTGCCCAGTGCGATATAGGCGATGCGCCAATGCACCAGAATGCGCAGATAGCCATACAGGCCGGACATGATGCCGAGGATCTGGATATTGATCAGCCCGGCGAGGAAGAGCGTCCAGAAGCTGGCCTGCACCGCGAACAGCAGGATCGAGCTCCAATTGTGCAGTACCACCCAAGCTGCCCAGCGTCCGCGCGCACCGACAATGTGCGCCGCCAGCGAGGCCGCGAACGGAAACACCACCCAGGACAGTGAGTAGACGAGCAGGTCTTCGAGCCCATAGCTGCGCTCGCCGGCTGAGCCGTGCCAGGCGCTGAGCAGGATCAGCGCGACCAGTGGTAGTGCGAAAATGGCGGCGGAAAAGGAGTGCCAGAGTCCGCCCATCGAGGTGTCGAAACTGGATTCCCAACCATCCTTGAACGTGACGATGCGCCAGACGCCTTGCAGCGCCAGCCAGGCTTCGGCGACCAGACGCATCATGCCGGCGTGTCCGTGAAATAGGCCGTCAGGATGCGGGTATAGATCCGCGTCAGCGTCTCGATATCGGCGACGGGCACGCATTCATCGATCTTGTGCATGCTGGCGCCGACCAGGCCAAATTCGGCAACCGGTCCGTAGTGGTGAATGAAGCGGGCATCGCTGGTGCCGCCGCCGGTGGTGAGCGCGGCGCGGCGGCCCGTCTCCGCCTCGATCGCGTCTTGCAACAGCGTTGTGAATTCGCCGGCCGGGGTCAGGAAAGCCTCACCGGTGACGTGGATATCGCACACCACTTCGCCATCGAAGGTCAGCGCCACCAGGGCCGCCTCATCCTCAATCCAGCGGGTCAACTCGTCGCCGGTATGGGCGATATTGAAGCGGATATTGAAGCGCGCCTCGGCATGGCCCGGGATCACATTGGTGGTTGGATTGCCGACATCGATGCTGGTGAGCTCCAGATTCGAAGGCTGGAAATTTTCCGCGCCGTCATCGAGCAGGCGCGCCGTGAGGCGGCCGAGCAGGGTGAGCAGGACAGGGATCGGGTTCTCGGCACGCTCCGGATAGGCGACATGGCCCTGGCGGCCGGTGATGGAAATCTGGCAATTGAGACTGCCGCGCCGGCCCGACTTGATCGTCTCGCCCATCGCGGTCGGATTGGTCGGCTCTCCGACCAGACAATGATCAAAGCTCTCGCCCTCGTCAGCGAGCTGCGCCAGAGCAGCCTTGGTGCCGTTGATCGCCATGCCCTCTTCATCGCCGGTGATCAGAAAGGCGATCGAGCCGTCCGGTTCGCCGTCTTCGCTCAGCAAGCGCTGGACGGAAGCGATCATCGCCGCGATGGCGCCCTTCATGTCGGCCGCGCCGCGCCCCCACAATACACCGTCGATCGCTTCGGCCGCGAAAGGCGGGTGGCTCCATTTGGCGTCATTGCCCGAGGGCACGACATCGGTATGGCCGGCGAACATGAAACAGGGCGAGGCCGTGCCGCGACGAGCATAGAGATTGTCGATCTCGCCGAAGGGCAGACGCCGGCAGGCAAAGCCGAGGCTTTCCAGTGCCTGTTGCACCACATCCAGCGCCCCGGCATCGGCCGGCGTCACCGAGCGGCAGCGGATCAGGCGTTGGGCGAGCGCGAGCGGATTGGAAAGATCGTGTTGTGTGTTCATAATCGAAACATAGCCGGTTCGCCCGGCCGCGCCAGAACGAGGATGCAGCCATGAGCACGTTCGCCGTCAGCGATGTCGATGAAAGTTCGAAATGCGGCTATCCCACACCCATCAACGAGCCATGCAAAAGACGCCATGTCCGCCGCCTCGGTGAGGCTGCCGGCCTGTCCCAGTTCGGCGTCAACCAGGTGCGGCTTGAGCCCGGAGCCTGGTCGTCACAGCGCCACTGGCACAGCCACGAGGATGAATTCGTTCAGGTTCTCGTCGGCGAGGTCACGCTGGTGATGGATGGCGGCGAAACTGTGCTGCGCCCAGGCGATTGCGCCGGCTTCCGCGCCGGTGTCGAGGATGGCCATCATCTGGTCAACCGATCCGCCAGCGACTGCGTCTTCATCGCCATCGGTACGCGCATCGACGAGGATGCCTGCAACTATCCCGATATCGATATGAAGGCCCTGCCGGAACGCTATGACCGGCCCGGCACGGGCACATTCGTCCACAAGGATGGCACGCCGTATTGATTCCATTTGGGTTTCTTTGAGCGAGCGGGTTGCGTTCGGCGCCATGCCCCCTAGGGTGACGCCGTCGCACCCTGCGGTAACTCTCCGAGAAAACCCAAGGTGTGGATCATCCTCATGAAAAACTTCGCCATTGTGATCGCTGCGATCGCCGCATTGTTCGGCTCAGCCGCCGATGCGCAAAAGGACGTGACAGCCACCGCGGCCGTCACACCACGCGTCAGTCAGCCGGGCGAGGAACTCCTCTTCATCGTGCGTGGTATCGAGTACAATTGTCTCGCGCGGCACCCGGATGGCGGGGTCTTCCGTGAGCCGTGTGTGAATGGCGCCACAAATCAGCACTGGGGAATTTTGAGCGACCCCGGCGGTTATCGTCTGGTCCATCGCAATGGCGGATGCCTGAACCCCGGTGAACCCATGACCAGCCGCTATCTCGGGGCGGCCTACCTGGAAGCTTGCGCCCTGTCGCCCACTCAGGGCATTAACCCGCGCCACCTGCTTGAGTCTCAGGACTACGTGCTGGTCATCCTCGATGGCGGGCGGCGCACTGTTATGCGTAGTGGGGAGCAACCGCGCGACGAGAGGATCATTGAGCGGTACTTCGCGCTGCGCCGGACGTTCAACTGGAGCGGATATGATGAATTCCTCGTGGATGAACCCATCGGTGCGAACCCGGGCGAGGTGACGGGCTTCGGCGCCGGGAGGGTGCCCGTGCAGCATCCAACCCGAGCGTATTTTGATGCCAATCAGGAAGGCCCGTCGTCGGAGCCTGATCGCCGGATCCTCTGGCAGATCATTGAGTACGAAGAGCCCGGCTGAGGCGCACCTGACCTCGCCCCAGGGTGAGGGACATGTACCTCGTTGAGACCCTAATGCCCGCGACCGTGCGTCTCGCGATAGCGTTCCATCGAGATCGAGATCTTGAAGGTTTCGCGATATTTGGGCGATCCTACGGGGCGCGGCGGGTGCTGGGCGGTGAGGGCGAGGATGCGTTCCAGCGTGTCATGGGCAGCGCCGCTCTGGCCGGCGCCGATATAGGCGTGCAGCTCGACCAGCGCGTCTGACAGGGGGTCGCCGCCGCGGATGATGAAATAGGGCTCATTGGCGTCGAGCCGTTTGAGGACATCGAATTCCGACGGGTTATTGGCGGAGCCGTAGGGCGCGGCCGGATTGGCAGCATCCGGATTGGCTTTGGTTTTCACGTCGCTCACGGCAATATCCTTCATGTTTCCTGATCTGACGCGCATTGCATCAGATTCGGGCGCCCCGTGACAGGGCTGGATCAGCGCACTGGGCGGATTTCTGGCTGTTTCGCCAGGAAACGACTAGAACCCGCCCATGACCGAACAAACCCCCAAACATATCGCCATCATTGGTGGCGGCCCCGCCGGCCTGATCGCTGCGGAACGCCTCAGCGCGCGCGGCCATGGCGTCACCGTCTATGAACGCATGCCGACCCTGGGGCGCAAATTCCTGATGGCCGGACGCGGTGGGCTCAACCTGACCCATAGCGATGACCGGGAGGCATTCGGCGCGCGCTATCGCGAGGCCGCGGACTGGATGTCGTCCTGGCTGGAGGTTTTCACGCCGGCCGATCTGTGTGCCTGGGCTGAGAGCTTGGGGCAGGAGACGTTCGTTGGCTCGAGCGGCCGCGTCTTTCCCAAGACGATGAAGGCGTCGCCGCTACTGCGCGCCTGGATTGCCCGGCTGGAAGAGCAAGGCGTTGAGTTTCGGTTGCGTCATCAATGGACGGGCTGGGGCGAGAGCGGTGAGTTGCTGTTCCACACGCCCGATGGCGATCTGGTTGTCGACAAGCCTGACGCGGTGCTGCTGGCGCTGGGCGGGGCGAGCTGGCCTAAACTGGGTTCCGATGCCGGCTGGGTTGAAGCCCTGCGCGGCCGCGATGTCGAGATCGATGATTTCGCCGCGGCCAATTGCGGTGTCGAGATCGCCTGGAGCGAGATCATGAAATCACGCTTTGCCGGCAAGCCGTTGAAAACAATCTCAATCAGCCTCAATGGCGAGACCGTGCGCGGCGAGGCGATGATCTCGAATTATGGGCTGGAAGGCGGCGCGGTCTATGCGCTCTCGACCCCGATCCGCAAGGCCTTGGCGACCGGCTATCCGGTGACGGCGACGATCGACTTGCGGCCCAATCACAAGATCGCTGAAGTCATCGCCCGCCTCAGCGACGCAAAAAAGGGTCAGTCACTGGCCAATACGCTTCGCAAGGCCGGCCTGTCGCCCGAAGCGATCAGCCTGCTCCGCGAGAGCGGCGAATTGCCAATCGCGCCAGCCGATCTGGCACGGCGGATCAAGGCGACGCCGGTGACCATCACTGGTCAAACCGGGCTGGAAAGGGCGATTTCCTCATCCGGCGGCATTGCCCGCGAGGGCCTCGATATCGGCCTGATGCTGAAAGCCCTGCCGGGCGTTTTCGTTGCTGGCGAAATGATCGATTGGGAAGCGCCAACGGGCGGCTATTTGCTGCAGGGCTGTTTCTCGACCGGCATTGCCGCGGCGCGCGGGATCGAGGTCTGGATGGGCCTGAAATCGGCGGTGGAGGCACCGCACTCAGACGATCCAGTGGCAGATGAAACTAGCGAAGTAACTCATTAATCGAGGTTTTTGAGCGTGTCTGGGCATCGACGCGTTTGACGATCACGGCGCAGGCCAGTGATGGTCCGCCCTTGGGGTCGGGCAATGTGCCTGGAACAACAACCGAATAGGCCGGGATTTCGCCGCGGGTGATTTCGCCGGTGGCGCGGTCGACGATCTTGGTCGACTGGCCGAGGAAAACCCCCATCGAGATCACGGCGCCGGTGCGTACGATGACGCCCTCGGCAACTTCCGAACGGGCGCCGATGAAGACGTCATCCTCGATGATCACGGGGCCGGCCTGTAAGGGTTCCAAAACGCCGCCAATGCCGACGCCGCCCGAGATATGCACCCGCTTGCCTATCTGGGCGCAGGAGCCAATTGTCGACCAGGTATCGACCATTGTGCCTTCATCGACATAGGCGCCGAGATTGACATAGGAGGGCATCAACACGACGCCTGGCGCGATATAGGCCCCGCGGCGAACGGCGCAGGGCGGTACGGCGCGAAAGCCGGCGGCCTTGAATTCGGTCTCGCCCCATCCTTCAAATTTCGACGGAACCTTGTCCCACCAACCGGCCCCGGCGACGCCGCCATTGATCAAACCCATTGGATTTAATCGGAAACCCAGCAGCACCGCTTTCTTGAGCCATTGATTGACTGTCCAGTCACCATTACCCAACCGTTCGGCTACTCTTGCCTTGCCGCTATCCAACTGCCCGATGGCTGCTTCGACGGCCTCGCGCACTTCGCCAGATGTTTCGGTGGAAATGCTGTCGCGATTGTCCCAAGCGGTTTCGATCAGGCTCTGGATCCGGTTAGTCATGGATGGTCTCCGCTGTCGTCGATGTCCGCATCTCGCCCAAAAACTCCGTCAGGCTGTCGGCGGCGAAATTCACATGGTCGGGTGTGTCACCCGGTGCGATGTGGTCTTCAGTGCGCAGGCCTTCCTTCGCGCGGATCAGGACGGTTGTGAAGCCCATTTCGTGCGCGGTTTTCAGATTGCGGACCGAATCCTCGAACAGGACCGATTTCGGGACCGGCAGGTCAAAATGGGCGGCAAAGCGGTCGAAACCGGCGCGGTGGGGCTTGGGCGTGAAGCCGGCCGCCTCGACGTCGAAAATATCGTCGAACAGGTGATCAATGCCCAGATGCGCCAGAACGTTCTGCGCATGTTTGAGCGAGCCATTGGTGTAAACGAGGCGCTTGCCGGGCAGGGCGGCCAGATGGCGGATGAGTTCCGGATTGGCGGGAATGACGTTGTGATCGATATCGTGCACGAAATCCAGATATTCGTGGATATCGATGCTGTGATTGGCCATCAGCCCGTTGAGTGTGGTGCCGTAATTGCGCCAGTAGGACTTCTGTACGATCTGGGCTTCACCGAGCGGCAAGTCGAGCAGGCGGGCGACATAGTCGGTCATCCGGGCACTGACCTGGGCCATCACCGGCGCATCAGAGGGGTAGAGCGTGTCGTCGAGATCGAACACCCAATGATCGATATGGCTCAGATCCGGGCGGTCATCGATCACGTCGTGGGCCCGCAAAATCGGATTCCTCAATGGTGACCCGCACGCCGCCATCGGCCGGGTCGGGGATGCGCCGGAAATTCGCCGTCGCATAGCCGCGATCAGCGCAGCCGGTGCGTTCCTCGGCGAGGAAGCGGGCGGGAGCGATACAGAAGGCGTCCTGGCCGCCATTCAGCGCCAGGCGCGTGCCGGCATTGATCCGTTCGGCGTAATAATAACTGCTCGCCGTCTCAAGCCGCGCCGCCAGTAGGCGGGCGCACTCGCCAGCATGCAGACGCCACCAGCCGCGTGATTGCCAGATCTCGCCGACGCGGTAACCGATCGCGGCGGCGATGTCGCCATCGGACTGGTTGCACACGGTTAGCCCGCTCTGGGCATTGCGAGTCATCGCACGGCTTTCGAGCGCATCGATCAGGGCGCCATTGGCCGGCCGGCTGGTCAGCCCGGCATCGGTCATGAAGCGCGCGACCGCGCGGTCGGTGCCGCGACCGTCATAGCCATCGACAGCAGCGACCGGATAGCCCGCCGATTGCAGCAGGCGCTGAATCCCGGCGATCTCGGCATGCTGGTTGTAATTGTCCGGCCCAACCAGAACGGTGCGATCACGCTGATCGCCTTCACGGGTGATGAAATCGCGGCTCGCCAGGCCGAGCGATTCGCAGCGCGTATTGGCGACGACGTCGAAATCAGCCTCGTCAACACAGAGCGCGGTTGAGCCGCGCCATTCGCGCACGCCGCCGAGATAGGCATCGCTGGTCTTGGCGTAGAAATAGAGCGGCTGGTCGTCTGCGAGATCGACGCGTCGCGCCACTTCTTTGCACTCGCCGGGCCGCACCCGCATCCAGCCCTGGATCGCAACCCCGCCCTCAACGGGCCAGCCCGTTGCGGCATGGACGATATAGCTGGTCTGGTTGCACAAATCATAGGCGCGCGCCGGGGCATTGGCGAACAGGACAAGGCCCAACAGGATCGACAGACGCATGAACATGGCGGAACGCTTCCTGGTTTTATGCTCTCGGTAGCAATGATGCGATTTCGGCGCGCAGATCGTCCAGCCCCTGATGCTTGCTGCTGGAGGTCGCCACCACGCGCGGAAAGGCGGCCGGGCGCTTGCGGATGGCGGTCAACGTCTCTTCGATCGTCCGCTCGACCTGGGGCGGTTTGATCTTGTCGCATTTGGTTAGCACAAGCTGATAGCTGACGGCGGCCTCATCGAACACGTCCATGATCGCATTGTCGACGGGCTTGAGCCCGTGGCGGCTGTCGATCAACAGGTAGACGCGCTTGAGATTGACGCGGCCGCGCAGGAAGGCGCGCGTCAGCCGGGTCCATTTCTCGACCACATCCTTGGGCGCTTTGGCAAAACCATAACCGGGCAGATCGACCAGACGCAGGCTGCTGCCTTCGAGATTGAAGAAATTGAGCTCGCGCGTCCGGCCCGGCTCGCCCGAGGCGCGGGCCAGTCCGACCTGATTGGTCAGCCCGTTGATCAATGAGGACTTGCCGACATTGGAACGGCCGGCGAAGGCGACCTCGGTGCGGTCAGGCGGGGGCAGATGATCGAGATCCACCGCACCCATCAAAAAGGTGCAGGTGCGCCCGAACAGGCGCCGACCTGTTGGCAGATCGAGATCGTCGGTCGCGGTCAGCTCCGGCCTCCCATGATCTTTTCCTTGAGGTGGGCGATCAGCTTGTCGAGTTGGGTCTCATTCCCGTGGCGACGCATGATGATGTATTGCTGGGTCACCGAGAGCGCGTTGTTCCAAGCCCAATAGATCACCAGGCCGGATGCGAACTGGGCCAGCATGATGGTGAAAACGAAGGGCAGGAAGGCGAAGATTTTTGCCTGGGTCGCATCGGCGGGCGGCGGATTGAGCGCCTGTTGCGCGGCCATGGTGAAGCCCATCAGGATCGGCCAGACGCCGATTGCCAGAACACCGCCCAACAGTCCGCCGACCAGCGGCAGAGCCGAAGGGTCGAAGGGCAGAAGGCCGAACAGATTCCACATCGTCGTCGGGTCAGGCGCTGCCAGATCATGGATCCAGCCGAAGAAGGGCGCATGCCGCATCTCGATGGCGTTGAACAGGGTCTGGTAGAGCGCGAAGAAGATCGGAATCTGCGGCAGGATCGGCAGACAGCCGGCCAGCGGATTGATCTTCTCCTTCTTGTAGAGCTCCATCATCGCCTGTTGCTGTTTTTGTTGGTCGGCCGCGTAGCGTTCCTTGATCTCGGCGACTTTCGGCTGCACCGTTTTCATCTTCGCCATCGAGGCAAAAGCGCGGTTGGCGAGCGGGAACATCACGATCTTGACCATCAGCGTCAGGGCGAGAATGGCGAGGCCGACATTGCCCGTCAGCTGTTCGAGATGGTGCAGCAGCCAGACGAAGGGACGGGTTAAAAACCAGAGCCAGCCCCAATTGATCGCCATGTCGAATTTCTGGATGCCATCATCATTCTGCACCGCCTGAAGCACGTCGAGTTCCTTGGCGCCGGCGAAGATGTGCGAGGTCGAGCTCAACGACCCGCCGGCTGGCAGGACCTGGGCGGTTTCGACATAGCTCGACTCGAAGGCCATGATGCCGGCGCGTTCGATAGTGCGGAAGCGGGCGGTGAAATTGCGGCTCTGATCAGGGATGGCGGCGGCCATCCAGTAACGCATGGTGATGCCGGCCCAGCCGCCAACGCCGCTGGCTTCGTCTTCTTCGCCATCTTCAAGCTTGGAAAATTTACGCTCGATCAAACGTCCGTCGACCACCGCCAGTGCGCCTTCGAACACCGACATATTGCGGGTCAGATCAGTCGGCATGCCTTCATCGCGCACGAGGCCGTAGCGCTGCAGTTCAACATCATTGCCCGTTGTGTTGGTGACGACATCGGAGACGGTGAAGAGATAATTGTCGTCGACGCTGATCGTACGCTCGAAATGCAGGCCTGACGGGCTGTCATAGCCGATCACGACCGGGCTGTTAGCTGTCAGAACACTGCCTGAGAGCAGGGTCCAGGCAGTGGTGCCGCCGGGCAGATCGGCGAAGCCGGGCGTTGGCGACTGCCAACCATCGCGGACGTAAAAGACATTGTCGCCGCCGATCGGATTGAGCAGGGAAATCAGCTCGGTGCCGCCAACATCAACCGTGTGGCGGCGCAGTCTCAAATCGTCAAACCGGGCACCGGTGAGGGAGAAGGAGCCCTCGACGCTCGGCGCGTCGATCGTGACGCGTTGCGAGGTCGCGAGCGCTTCGGGACGATCAAGTGCCGAGGTGGTGGGGTCCGCTGTCAGTGCGGCTGGAAGATTGGGGTCAGCTTCCTGGTCCAGCAGCGCGACCTGCGCCGCCTCGATGGCGCTGCGCTGGCGCTCCTGCGCCGGACCGGTAATAAAGGTCTGATAGCCGAGCATGATGACCAGCATCAGTCCCAGCGCGATAAACAGATTGCGTTGTTCTCCGCCCATAATCGTCAGGCCTCTCAGGCTCGTTGTTTCGCGTTGCCCGGGGCCTCGTCGGACGCGAGGCTCACCAATGCACTTTCAACATCTTGCAGCAAATACGGCCAGGCCCGGTCGGCGGTGGTCGCGCGCGCAATGAATACATAGTCAAAGCCAGGCCGTCCGTGGAGGGGCAGTAGCAGCCGCGCCGCTTCGCGCAGGCGCCGCTTGACCCGGCTGCGTACAACCGAATTGCCGACTTTTTTTGTTGCGGTAAAGCCTGCGCCCAAATGCAAAGCGCCGTCCCGCTGGCGTGCCTGAACGACAACACCAGAGCGGACGGCCTTTTTGCCTTGCGCGCAATACAGGAATTGACGCCGCTTTTTCAGCCGGTCGATGGCTGGCGGCGTGCTATCCATAATCGTTAAGCGGAAAGCCGCTTGCGACCCTTGGCCCGGCGGCGGGCCAGGATGATACGGCCAGATTTGGTGGCCATGCGTGCCCGGAAGCCGTGCCGGCGTGAGCGGACGAGCTGGGACGGTTGAAAAGTGCGTTTCACGGTCGCGCTCCATCGGCGATCAATTCAAGAGCGGCGCTAATACGCATATGTGGAGCAGGCGTCAAGCGCGCAGGCGGTTATTCACATGCAGACAGAGTGCCGAAATTGCAGTGGCAGTGTAAGAGGTGAGCATGCAAGAAGCCGCTGCGAAATCTGGATCGGCGAAGACCGGGCGCCTCCGTCTGCGTCTGGTGATCGGTGCTGTGCTTTTGGCATTGATGCTGGCAGCGCTGGCTTTGGGCGCCTCGCCGCAGGGCTTGCCAGAGCTGGTGCAGGCGAGCCATGCGCGCTGGGCAGGATGGGTCAGCAGCCATCTCCTGCTAGCGGCTGCCGGCTATGCGCTGTTCTACATGCTCGCTGTCACCATCTCTCTGCCGGGCGCACTGTGGTTCACCATTGGTGCCGGTTTTCTGCTCGGCAGTACGGCGGCGATTCCCGCTTCACTGTTCGGCATTACTTTTGGCGCGGCCAACGCTTGGCTGATCATGCGCTATCTGGCAGGGCCAGATTTGCGGCAACGCTTCGCGGATCGCATCGCGCGTTTTGCCTCCGGCTTTCGCCGCGATGAATTCACCTATGTCGTGCTGCTGCGCGTGCTGCCGCTACCCTTCTTTCTCGTCAATCTGGCGGCGGCCCTGCTCGGGCATCGATTCCTGGCCTATTTTGCCGGAACCCTGCTGGGCTCGCTGCCCTCGGTCGTCCTGTATGCCAATCTCGGCGCCGGACTGGGCGAGCTGGTCGAGGCAGGGGTGCAGCCGGGTCTGTCGGATCTGACCCGGCCCTCGTTTTTGATCGCGATTGCCATGGTCGTTCTGATGGTCGGCGTCGCTGTCCTGCATCGCGTCTGGACCCGGCGCCAGGCAAGAGACCGCTTGCCGCAAACCAGGCGCTAGGATATGGCGCGGTTCAATCATGGTTGAGACACCCACATGCTCCGGTGCCCCGCGCGGTACCCTGACCCGGTTCGGCGAGGCGATGGCTGTCCTTTGCCGCGGCTTGGTCGAGAGCCTGCCGGGGCAATTGCTGATGCTGACCGTCGGCCTGATCGCGATTGGCGTCGTGCTGGTCTATTTCCCGGCTTCGTCGGGATTTCGCGTCCAATGGATGATGGACCGGGCCGAGGCGGCCCACTTGGCGGCGCTGGCGGCCGATGTCGCCCCGGGCGGAGCGCTGGGCGAGGAAGAGGTCGGAGCGCTGCTGGCGGGCGCTGACGCTGTCGCGGTGTCGCGAGTGCGCAATGGTATGAACGAGCTGGTCCTCTATGCCGGTCCGATTGAAGGGCCGCTGACCGAGAGCGATTTGCGCACCACAGGCTGGATCGGCAATGTGCGCGACACATTGGACACGCTGATCGCGCCGCCCGGCCGCTTTCTGCGCATTCGTGCCACGCCGTTGGGTCTGCCGGGCGAGTTGATCGATGTCATCGTACCAGAAGCGCCGTTGAAAGCGGCGCTGGCGGCCTTCTCACGCCGCTATCTTGCCTATTCCGTGCTGGTCGCGGTGACGGTCGGTGCGATCATCTATCTGTCTCTGTTTTACCTGTTTGTGCGTCCGATGCGGCGGCTGGCGACGGCAATGATCCGTTTTCGCGACGCGCCGAATGATCCGGCACTGACGATCAGGCCCGGCGGCGCCCGCAATGAGATCGGCCAAGCGGAGACCGAACTCGCCCGGATGCAAACCGAAATCCGTCAGGCCCTGCATCAGCGCGAGCGGCTCGCCGCGCTGGGTGAGGCGGTCGCGACCATCAATCATGATCTGCGCAATGTGCTCGCCAGCGCCCAACTGGTCTCCGACCGGCTGGCGACCGACAGCGATGAGCGGGTGCGCGGTATGGGCCAGCGGCTGGTGCGCGCCGTCGCGCGCGGCGTGCGGCTGTGCGAGGCGACGCTCGAATTTGGCCGGGCCGAGGAAAGCCCGCCTGTGCGCCAGCACATCGCTCTTACCGAATTGCTCGAAGAGGCCGCCAGTGATGCGCTGTTGGTTGAAGGCGATATGGTGATCGGCTGGCACAATCAGGTCGGGCCGGAGCATATCCTGCATGCTGATCCGGATCATGGTCACCGCATTTTCCTCAACCTGTTCCGCAATGCGATCCAGGCGATGGCCGGCAGCGGGCGCGATGCGGTGCTCATGGTCAGTGTTAGCGGCGAGAATGACGGCGGCGCGGCCGGGTTTTGCCGGATCGAAGTGCGCGATAGCGGTCCCGGCGTGCCGTTACGCGTGCAGGACAAGCTGTTCCGCCCCTTTGCCGGATCGACCACGCGCGGCGGCACCGGCCTCGGCCTGTCGATTGCGCGCGATCTGGCGCGGGCGCACGGCGGCGATGTCGAACTGGCTTCGACCGGGCCGGACGGGACGGTGTTTGTGGTGCGGTTGCCGGTTTGATTTGGGTGGCTGCATTTTCGAACCGCAAAACCGGGTCCCACTTTTGCTGGAAATGCTCAGGTTTTAGTGGTCGCATTTCCGAACCGCAAAACCGAATCCCACTTTTGCTGGAAATGCTCAGATCTTTTCGCTGACCTTGATGGCCAGGCGGCAACCGGCCTGGATCAGACCTGACAGCAGCGGATAGCCCGGTGCGTCTTTGGCGCCTTCCTCGATGGCGAGGTCGCGATGCGCCAATTCTTCGTCGCGGAACTGGTCGAAGCGGTCGGCGAGCTTGTCTTCACCCATCGCGCGCAGCTCGGTGATCTGGCCGGCATAATGTTGTTCGATCACCGTCTCGACGGCCTCGGTACAGGCATGCGCTGCCTTGTCACCCATCAGGGCGGTGACGGCGCCGAGGGCGTGACCGGCGATGTTCCAGATCGGACCGAGCGCGGTGGGACGGGCGCGGTGTTCGACCAGAAGGGCGTCGAAAGCCTCGAGATGGACCTGTTCGTCGGCCTCCATCTCTTCGAGCTGACGGGCGATGCGGGCCTTGTGGGGCAGCGTGCCGTAAATCGCGCGCTGGCCGCCATAAATCGCCACGGCGCCGTATTCGCCGGCATGGTCAACGCGCAACATCTGCTCGATCCGGCGCGGATCGCGGCGCTTGCCGGGCAGAGGAATGCGCGGTTCAGGGATGAGGTCCGTTCCGGGCTCTGTGGCGGGGGTGTCGATCATCAGGTCTTGAGCCCCCGATAGCCGACCCAGGCCGCAACCGCTGCCATGCCGGCGGAAATGATTGCATTATAGCCGGCCATCGAAATGCCGAACATGCGCCAAGCGGCCTGGTCACACAGCACGACCGGGCGCTCGCCATTAAGCGCCGCCATGATGTCGCTGGCTGAAATACTGCCGCCACCGGCTGCGGTGCAGGTCGCCGGTCCCGCCCACCAGCCATTCTCGATCCCGGCATGCCAAGAGGCGAAACCGGCCGAATACAGCAGCACCGTCCCCATCAGGAAAAGGGCCCAGGGCGTGAACCGGGCCAGCTCGGGCTGGAACATCAGCGCCAGTCCGACCGCGAAGCCGAAGCCGATCACCACCATGTGGATGTGGCGTTGGTCAAAGCACAGTGCACAGGGGTCGTAATGGCCGATATACTGAAAACCCCAAGCCCCGAACATCATCAAAAGCGACCCGGCAGCCAACAGCAACGGCCAGCGGGTCAAGGGGAATTGGGACAGGACGGGTTTCATTTCAGGCATAATTACTGAACCTTGATTGCGCTCGCACCGTGACCAATGCGCACACGGGGCGAAGGGATATTAGAAGGCAGATTGCAGGAAGGCCTTGATGACATCAATCGCTGCGTGGCCGAAAACCAGCAAAAGCGCGATCCAGACCAGGCCCAGCAACAGCCCACCCAGCACCAACAGCCCGTCGCGGGTTAACAGACCGAGCGCTGCGATCGCGAGTGCAATGCCCGGTGTCGTATTGGTCGCCGGCAGCGGGATCAGGATGCTGGTGCAGAAGATGACGAAAATCCCGCCGATTACCCGTTCCGCCATCGGCCCGGACAGCGCCGTCAGCCGCGGCCGCGCCAATGCTTCGAGCCAGCCAAACCATTTGCGCCCGCCTTGCGCCATCCGCGTCAGCCCGCGCTTGTCGAGGCGGCTGGCCTTGAAACGCGCCGGCAGCCAGGGCTCGCCGCGGCCGAGCAGCATCTGCGCCGACAGTGCCATCATCGGCAGCGCCATCACTTGCGGCACGCCATACAGGAAAGGGATGGAGACCGGCAGCGCCATTGCGAACAGGATGATCCCGAAGGCGCGTTCGCCGAGCGCATCGACAAATTCACCAAGGCTCATCCCGTCTTCGCCGGCCTTGTCGGCAATCTGTTCGAGGGCGCCAATCAGCCCGCGCGAAGCAGTCGTTTCAGTCATCATGCACCCCGGTCTTGAAAATCGTGCGCAAACCTAGCTGCGCAAGCGCTGCCGGTCGAGCGCATTGGGCCGTTGACAGCAGGCGCGCGGATCGTCAGCTTGCGCCTCCTGCATTTCCCACGGTTAGCCCCTGTGGCGGAACTGGTAGACGCGACGGATTCAAAATCCGTTTCCTCACGGAGTGCCAGTTCGAGTCTGGCCAGGGGCACCATCCTTCACTCGCTGCGCGAGCTTCGGCTAGGCAGGCCCAACGCTCTTCCGAGCGAAGGATGTCACGCCGTAGCCGAAGGCGAAGGCGGACACCAGCGGTCCACCACTCAACATTGCTTCCGCTGCGCTCGAACCCGTGCCTGGCCAGCCGCACAGATATCCACAGCCCGGTCCTGTTCCACATCTGCCTGTGCGCTCGCCACCGGCGAACACCAGTGCTAGCCTTTTGCGGGCCCCATCAGGAGACCGGTTCGTGCCACCGACAACCAATGCTTTGCTGTTTACGCGCGCGAGTCTCGCCATCATTTTCCTGTGGTTTGGCGCGATGAATTTCACGCCGGTTGGCGAAGCGATTGTTGGCGACTGGATCGCCGGCCATGCTTTCCTCTCCGCGCTTGAACCGCAGGCCAGCTCGGCCGCAAAGGCGCTGGGGATTTACCAGATCGTGATGGCCGGTCTGATCGGGGCGCCGCTGCCGCTGGGCAGTTTTCGCCGCATCGGCTTCGTGATGCTGGGGATATTCTCGGCCTGCGCGCTGACGGCACTGGCGACCAATCCGGTCTGGCTCGAGGCCGAGGGCGGATTTCCGGCGATCGGTTCCGGCCAAGGCGTGCTGAAATATCTCGCCATTTTTGGTCTGGCGATCTGGGGCGGCAGTTTCGACAATTCGCGCATATTCTCCAACCGGACCAGCCAGAGCCGTGCCTTGAGCCTGCCCCTGATGTGGGCCGGTCTGGTGATCGTGCTTGGCTGGATCGGCTTGATGAAATTCACCGCCAGCGAAGCAGCGGGGATTGCGCCCCTGATCGCCACCAGCCCGATTTTCGCCTGGATGCAGGCCTTCATCCCGGAACAGGCCATGTCGGCCCTGATTGGCGTGATCGAGATCCTGACCGCGCTGGCTCTGTTGGGCTATTGGTTCAATCCGCGCCTGTTCCGGCTCGGCCTGGCGCTGGCGGCGATCACTTTTGTCCTGACACTGTCCTTCCTGTTCAGCTATCCGGGCGCCTGGCAGGCCGATCTCGGCGGCTTCCCGGCCCTGTCGCGCAGCGGCCATTTCCTGCTCAAGGACCTGGCCCTGCTCGCCGCCTGTTTCGCTCTTCTCGCCGAGACGCGGGTGCGGCGCTACCGCTAGGCCGCGGCTTGCCGCAGAATCTGTGCGTAACCTTGTGAAACTTGGTTCACAACTCCCGGCGCAAAGACCGCCTTTGCTTGACCGCAACCGGCGCGCCCATACTCTGATCAAAACCAATCGGGAGAATTGGCCTATGGGAGTGTTCACCGCCATTACGCGCGAGGTCGATTATCTGTCGGCAATGTTGCGCGTGCTCGGTCAAATCAAGAAGGTCGGCCCCGCGTCCGGCCTGCGCGTGCCCGATCATATCGAAAAGACAGTCGACCGCTTTGCGGATCGCCCGATGGCGATCACCGAGGACGGCTCGGTCAGCTATGCGCAGTTCGACGCCTACGCCAACCAGGTCGCCCATTGGGCGCTGGAAAAGGGCATGAAGCCTGGCGAGACGGTTGCGCTCTTCATGACCAATCGCTGGGAATATATCGCGATCTGGTTTGGCCTTTCGAAGGTCGGGCTGGTGACCTCGCTGATCAATAATCAGCTGCAGGGCCAATCGCTCGCCCATTGCCTGACGATCGGTCAGACCAGCCACGCCATTGTCGAGGCCTCGCTGGCCGACGCGTATCTCTCGGCCGAAGCGGCCGGCGGCATCGAGGCGCAGGCTTGGAGTGTCGATGGCGAATTCGCCGGTTCACGCGATTTCAATTCAGCGCTCCAAACTCAAAGCATGGCGCGGCCCGATGTGTCGGTACGCGCGACGGTCAAGTCTTCCGAGCCGGTGCTGAAAATGTTCACCAGTGGCACGACCGGCCTGCCCAAGGCGGCGCTGATGACGCATGTGCGGGCGCTGTACTATCTCAACATCTTCGCCATCGCCGCCAAATGCACCGAGCAGGACCGGATGATGATGGTGCTGCCACTTTATCACGCCACCGGCGGGCTGTGCGGCGTCGGCTGTGCGCTCTCCTATGGCGGCGCGCTGGTGATCCGGCCGAAATTCTCCGCCTCCGCCTTCTGGCCCGACACGGTTCGCTTCGGGGCGACGCTCTTCATGTATGTCGGCGAGCTCTGCCGCTTCCTGGTCAATTCTCCCGAAGTGCCCGAGGAACACGCCCACTCGCTGCGCTGTGCGATCGGTAATGGCATGCGCCGCGATGTCTGGGAGCAATTCCAGGAGCGGTTCAAGCTGCCGCAAATCGTCGAATTCTACGGCTCAACCGAGGGCAATGTCGGTCTCGTCAATGCCACCAACCAAGCCGGGGCGATCGGACGTGTGCCGTCCTATCTGCGCAGCCGGTTCAATATTGATCTGGTCAAATTCGACCTTGAGAGCGAAATGCCCTTGCGCGGCGCCAACGGCTATTGCGTGACGTGTGCGCCCGACGAGGTTGGCGAGGCCATCGGCCGAATCGACCCCGATGATGCCCGCTTCCGCTTCGACGGCTATGGCAGCGAGGAAGACACCGAGAAGAAGATATTGCGTAACGTCTTCAAGCCCGGCGATGCCTGGTTCCGCACCGGCGACCTGATGACGCGCGATGCGCTGGGCTATTATTATTTCGTCGACCGGGTCGGCGATACCTATCGCTGGAAGTCGGAGAATGTCTCAACCGGCGAAGTCGCCGAGGCGCTCAATTTCGACGGCATTGAACAGGCCAATGTCTATGGCGTCGAGGTTCAGGGCCATGCCGGCCGCGCCGGGATGGCGGCGCTGGTCGCCGGCCATCATGTCGTCGACCTGGAAGCCTTGCACGAGCACATCCACCGCGCCTTGCCCGCGTTTGCGCGCCCGCTCTTCTTGCGCCTGCAGCAACAGACAGACACCACTGGCACCTTCAAACTGCGCAAGGTCGAGCTGGTCAAGGAAGGTTTCGATCCCGATCAGATCGAGGATCCGCTCTATGTTGACCACCCGGTGATCGGCAAATATGTCCGGCTGACGCGCGAGCTCTATGAGCAGATTGTCGATGGGAGGCTGAGGGTATGACGGCGCCAACGGTCACGGCGGCGGATATCCGCAAATTCTGGTTCGAAGAAGCCGGGCCGGCGGCTTGGTATCGCGTTTCGCCGGACTTTGATGCGCGGGTGCGGCGGCGTTTCGCGGCCTGTATCGAGCACGAGGCGGTTATCCTGCGCGCAGGCGAGCATGCCTGGCTGGATGATGCCGAGGATGCGCTGGCGCTGATCCTGTTGTTTGACCAATTTCCGCGCAATATCTGGCGTGGTTCCGGCAAGGCTTTCGCCTTCGATCCGCTCGCCCGACAGGTCGCGCGCGGCATGATCGAGCGCGGCTTTGACTATGCCATCGCCGAGGAGCAACGTGCCTTCGTCTACATGCCCTTTATGCATTCGGAAGCCCTGAGCGATCAGGATTATTGCGTCGAAATGGCGGCCGACAGGCTGAAGTCGCAGGGCACCCATGACCATGCCGTCAAGCATCGCGAAGTCATCCGCCGCTTCGGCCGTTTCCCATATCGCAATGAAGCCCTGCAGCGCGAGACGACGGCGGAAGAAGCCGATTATCTCGAGCATGGCGGTTATGCACCGGGCCGGATCGACTCGGCAAAAACGACCTGAGGGCAGACCTGACCGCGACCGGATTTTGCCGCCAAAATCTAAGCTGCTGAAAACACGCACAAAACAGAACGCGCCGCGTGGCCCCGGGCTTGCTGATATTTCGGCAAGACACCAACGCTCCGGAGAGCCCGATCATGACGCCGCACGTCCACATCACCGTCGAAGACATTCGCCAGATCGCTTGGACCTTGGTCGATCTGCACGGGCCGCAGGCGATCGGTTATGCCGATGAGGCGGTCACCGATCTTGACGGTCAGGGCAAGGTCGAGGGCGCCGATGCCTGGCGCGCCCTGCGCTCGGTGATGGAAGACGCACTCGCCGGCCGCCTGAGCCGCACCGGCTCGCTGGCGATCCATTAGTCCCGGACCATCGAACACCGCCAATCTGCGCCCTGGCTGCTCTAAAGCCGAATTGCCTGTTCCAGTCTGAACGGTCTGAAGTCTGTTGACTTCGTGCGATTTGTATATAACCACTATGTTATGGAATTATCTGGTTATATAAAAGCTTCACCTGATCTCGACGCCGTCTTCTCGGCGCTGGCTGACCCGACTCGCCGAGCGATCCTGTCGCGGCTGGCCGGTGGTGAGGCCTCGGTGAACGAGATCGCCGCACCGTTCCGGATCAGCCAGCCGGCCGTATCACGCCACCTCAAAGTGCTGGAACGCGCAGGTCTGATCGAACGCGGCGTCGATGAGCAGCGGCGCCCGGCAAAGCTGAACGCCGCCAATCTGGCCGCTGCAGTTGAATGGCTCAATGATTTCAAAGCTTATTGGGGCGCGAGTTTCGATCAGCTCGATGACGTCCTGCTCACTATGAAACAATCCAAAGACGGGAGAACGGATCATGACTGATCAACCGAAATACATTTTGGACCGGGTATTCGACGCGCCGCGGGAGATGGTCTGGCAGGCCTGGACCGATCCCGAGCTTCTGGCGCGCTGGTATGGCCCAGGTGTCGAAACCATCATTCACAAATTCGACCTGAAACCGGGCGGTCTGTGGCTGAATGAAATGAAATGGGGCGAAAATTCCATGCTCAGCAAAGTCGTCTTCAAGGAGGTGACACCGCCCCGGCGCCTTGTCTGGCACCATCACTCGCTGACCGATTCCGACTGGAACTCGATCGCCAATCCGAAAATGCCTGACTGGCCCCGTATCCTGTTGACCGAAGTGAAGTTCGAGGTCGACGGCTCTCGCACCAGGGTGAGATTGACTTGGGTCCCGTTCGAGGCGAGCGAGGCCGAACGGGCCTGTTTTGCCGGTGCCGTCAATCATATGGGCAAGGGCTGGGAGAGCGGTTACGCAATCATGGATGAGCTGCTGGCTGAACTCAAGGCAGTCCGGTCATGAGAGGAACCGGCGTGGTTTGCGGCTATACCGGCCTGTGCTAATCCAATGTGATGACGACATCTCCTTGGACACGCACACTTAACAGTTTCGGCCTCGACGATCCGTTCGAGCCGGGCCGCACCACGCCGCACATGCGCAAAGCGTTGCGCGATGCGGCGCCGCATCTCGATGTGACGCCGCCTGCAGTGGCGGCGGTGCGCGAACTGGCGATTCCCGGGCCCGCAGGCGATATTCCGGCCCGCCTCTATATTCCCAACGGCTCGGTTGAACCGGCGCCCTGCGTCCTGTTCTGCCATGGCGGTGGCTATGTCATCGGCGATCTGGAGACCCATGATGCGCTTTGCCGGCGGCTTGCTGCCGTCAGCGGCGTGCGGGTTTTGGCGGTTGATTATCGCTTGGCGCCCGAACATGCTTTTCCTGCTGCGGTCGATGATGTCCTCGCCGCCTTTGACTGGCTGGCCGGTGAGGGCGCTGACGAGGTCGGTGCCGACCCGCAGCGGCTCGCCGTCGCGGGCGATTCGGCGGGCGGTGGGCTGGCTGCCGTGCTGGCCCAGCTCAGGCGGACGCAATTGCGCTACCAGCTGCTGATCTACCCGCTGCTGCAATTGGCAGAGCGACGTAAATCGAAACTGAAAGCGATTGAGGGACACATCTTTTCCGTCGTCGCACTCGATCAGATCGTGCGCTATTATCTCGGCGAGGAAAGCCAAGTCATCGACCGGCGCGCCTCACCTTTGCTCGAAGACGATCTGACCGGATTGCCGCCCGCCTATATCGCGGCAGCCGAGCTCGATCCCCTGCGTGATGAAGGTCAGGCCTATCGTGACCGCCTGATCGCCTCCGGCGTCGCGGTCGAATACAAGCTCGGCAAGACCTTGCCGCACGGCTATTTCAACCTCACAGCCATTCTGCCCGGCACCAAGGCGCTGATCGACCGGGCAGCGCTGGCGCTCGGTGATTCCCTGCGCAAGTGAGCGTTTCGGCCTTTGGCCATTTGCCTTTTTGCCGGCGAGTGCTTAGCTCGTGACCATGTCCCAGAACCCGCCCTACACGCCCGATCCGCGCTTCATGGCCCTGGGCCCCGATTTCGCCGATCCGGTCGCGCCCGCCGCCTTTCCCAAGGCGATCGAACGTTTCTGGAACGGGCGCTGGGCTGCGGCCGTCGGGCTCGATACGCTGGATGAGGCGGCACGGATCGCGCATTTCCAACGCTTCGAAGCCTTGCCCGACAATCAGCCTGAGCCGCTGGCGATGCGTTATCACGGGCACCAATTTCGCAGCTATAACCCGCAGATCGGCGATGGTCGCGGCTTCCTGTTTGCGCAATTGCGCGACGGGCAGGGGCGTCTGCTCGATCTGGCGACCAAGGGCTCGGGCCAGACGCCCTGGTCACGCACAGCCGATGGCCGGCTGACGCTGAAGGGCGCTGTGCGCGAAATTCTCGCGGCCCAGATGCTCGAAGCGCTCGGTGTCTATACGTCCAAGATCTTTGCGGTGTTCGAGACCGGCGAGCCATTGCAACGCCATGACGAGCCCTCGCCAACACGCTCGGCCGTGATGACAAGGCTGGGCCATTCGCACATGCGTTTCGGCACATTCCAGCGCCAGGCCTTTGAGCAAAGCCCAGAACGCATGACCGCACTGGTCGATCACGCCATCGCGCAATACTACCCCGCCCTTGAGACCGCCGAGGATCGGCCCGCCGCCCTGCTGGGCGCAGTCGTTGCCGCCAATGCCCGTCTCGCGGCGAGCTGGATGGCCGCGGGATTCGTGCATGGCGTGCTCAATACCGATAATCTCAACCTGACCGGCGAGAGCTTCGACTACGGCCCTTGGCGTTTCCTGCCGCATTATGATCCCGGTTTCACCGCCGCCTATTTCGACGAGAGCGGGCTCTATGCCTATGCGCGCCAACCCGAAGCAGTGTTCTGGGGGCTGCAGCAATTGGCTGGTGCCCTGTCACTGGTCGGTGAGCGCGCCCCGCTGGAAGCGGCGCTCAACACCTTCCCGCCGCTTTATCGCCAGGCCCTCCTCGACGCCTTTCTGGCCCGCTTCGGCGTCGCCTCGCGCGGCGACGACAATGACGAAGCCATGCTGCGCGCCTTCCTCGCCTTCATGCTCGCGTCGCAATTGCCCTGGGAAGCGGTGATGTTCGACTGGTTCTGTGGCTCGGCCTCGGCGGAACGGGCGCTGCGCGGCCCGCGCGGTTCGGTCTATGCCGGCGAAGCCTTCGACGCTTGGCAGGAGTTGTTGATGCAGCATGCGCCGGTTCGCGCTGAGCGGCTGGATCACGCCCTGTTCCAGCGCAGCGAGCCGGTCGCCATGACGATTGATGTGGTCGAGGCTATCTGGGCCCGGATCGCCGAGGAGGATGACTGGTCGGCGCTCGAGACGGCGCTGGCCGATATCGCCCTGACGCGGCAAGGTTTTGATCTGGGTGCGGACCGGATCGGATTTTTGCCATGAGCCTCGATCCTCTGACCTCGCCCCTGCTGGGCCGCGACGAAATCGTTCACGCCTTCACCACCCGCGCCGGCGGTGTCAGCGAAGGCGCTTATGCCTCGCTCAATATGACGCGCTCGCGCGGCGATAGCGCCGAACATGTCGCGACCAATCGCGAACGTGTGCGCCAAGCGCTGGGGCTGGACTATCTCGTCTTCGCGATCCAGGTGCATGGCAGGGCGGTGGTGCGCGTCGACCAGGCGCCGAAGGGCGATCAAGCCGCTGGTGAGGCCGATGCGATGATCACCGACAAGCCCGGTATCGGCCTGGTTTGTCAGACCGCCGATTGCACGCCCATCCTGCTGTTCGATCCCGAGCGCCGCGCCGTCGCGGCGATCCATTCCGGCTGGCGCAGCACGGTGCTGGATATTGTCACCGAAACCGTCGCGGCGATGGTCCACGAATACGGCACCGACCCCGCAAATCTGATCGCCGCCATCGGCCCGGCCATCTCGGCCGCCAATTACCGTGTCGGTCCGGAGGTCGTCGCCGAGTTCGAAGCGGTCTTTGCCGACACCGCCGGCATTGTCTCGCCGCTTGACGCCGAGGGCGGGGCTCAGCTTGATGTCGGCGAGGCCTGCCGCCGCCAACTGCTCGCCGCCGGCATCCCCGGCGCGCAGATCGAACGCTCACCCCTGTGCACCTATGCCGAAAAGACCCGCCTCTTCTCCGCCCGCCGCTCGCACCATTGCGGGCAAAGCGGCGTGTTTGGTGGCCAGGCCGGGATTATCGGGCTGCGCTAAGCTCGCCCTTGCCCTTTCGCCAGCGGTGTCGACGGCCTAGATTGGGGGCTCCGCTCCACCCACAAGGATACCCCCATGCCCGCTTCACTCGGTTATGCCGCCTCTGCCCCCGACGCCGCCCTGGCGCCGATCCGTTTTGATCGCCGTGAGCCCGGCGCTGGCGAGGTGTTGATCGAGATCGAGTATTGCGGCGTTTGCCATTCCGATCTGCACCAGGCGCGCGGCGAGTGGGGCAATACGCTTTACCCCTGCGTTCCCGGACACGAGATCATCGGCACGGTGACGGCCTGTGGTGAGGGCGTCTCCAAGTTCAAGGCGGGTGACAAGGTCGGCGTTGGCTGCATGGTCGATAGTTGCGGCACTTGCCCGAGTTGTCATGAAGGGCTGGAGCAATATTGCGATACCGGCATGACCGGCACCTATAATGGCCGCCTGCCCGACGGCGGCCACACCTTTGGCGGATATTCCCAGCGCATGACGGTGAAGGAGGACTTCGTTCTTCGCCTGCCCGAGGGCATGGATCCGGCCGGTGCCGCGCCGCTCCTGTGCGCCGGCATCACCACCTATTCGCCGCTCAGCCACTGGAAAGTAGGCCCCGGCCAGCGCGTCGGTGTCGTCGGTCTTGGCGGGCTCGGCCATATGGGCGTCAAGATCGCTGCCGCGATGGGTGCCGAAGTCGTGCTCTTCACCACCTCACCGGGCAAGGCCGAAGACGCCAGGCGGCTCGGTGCCAGCGAAGTCGTGATCTCCAAGGATCGCGACCAGATGAAGGCGATGCGCGGCCAGCTCGACTTTATCCTCAACACCGTCGCCGCCGCCCATAATCTCGACCCTTTCCTCGATTGCCTCAAACGCGATGGCACCATGGTGATGGTCGGCGTGCCCGAAGTGGCGCATCCATCACCCTCGGTCGGCAAGCTGATCGGCCGCCGCCGCGCCATCGCCGGCTCCCTGATCGGCGGCATCGCCGAAACCCAGGTGATGCTCGATTTCTGCGCCACACACGGCCTCGTCTCCGACATCGAGATCATCCCGATGGACGGCATCAATGAAGCCTATGAGCGGATGCTCAAGGGTGATGTGAAATATCGGTTTGTGGTGGATATGGCGACGCTGGGGTAGTCGCGCGAGGGTCATTCTCCGCTTCGACTAAAGGGCTGGCGATATTTTCTATCGACCGCCTCCGTTGGTTTGCGGTGATGAGATTGTCGTGATTTTATACGTATTATCGATATATATCCGCGTTAACGTATAAAGCCGGCTTATCCGCTGTTGCGTATATTCCTGGAAACAGGAGCGGCCATGAACGCGCCAGTCAGATCCCCAAAACAGCTTGGCGTCGCCGTGAGGCGCTTTCGTCGTCTGCGCAAATACACTCAAGCCGCACTGGCGAACAAGGCGGGGCTGCGCCAGGGCACGATTTCGGACGTTGAAGGCGGGCTTGAAGGCGTCAGACTATCCACCATCATGGATTTGCTCCGGGCGCTGGATCTTGAACTCGTCATCCAACCCCGCACGACGGGCCTTCACGCCGAAATCGAGGACATGTTCTAGTGGCGCGCAAGAAGAAAGGTGCTCGCCGTCCCGCCGATGATCAAGTATAATTCCAATGGAGGGTCGGGGCTCGTTGAGTGCCTTTCACTGCTCAATGGCAGTGACCATCCAGAAGCGGATCGCCTCGCCTTCCTGAACGCCCAAATTATCTTCTGGATGATAGGCGCGACGGATGCCCACTCTCCGTTACCGCGTCCATCCAACAAGCTTGGCAACTCGTTTGCTTATGCGATTAGCCCTCAGTCAGCTCGATAGACCGCGCTTCGATTGTTACGCCGCCCAGCCCCGCTCTGGTGAAGATGCGGACCGGGATTTGGATTTGATTATCAGCAAATGTCGCCAGCCAGATGAGGAGCGGGTATCTCATTTCGCGCTCGGTCGGATAATCTTCCGGGTCGTATCCGGACACAGGAAAATACCAGGCTTCACAAATCCTCGCCTCCCCGGACCATGCCTCCGTCCGGATGCGCTGGGTTCCCGCCGCCCTTAGCCGAATTTCATAGCGTTGCTTGCCGTCAAAGACGGGCAATGAGCCCGAACAATTGGCCTCTGCAATACCCGGCACGAGACCGGAGAGAATAAAAAATGCGGTCATCGGATCGAGGACCTGGGTCCGGTCGATCTCACTTGCGGGGGGGTCCCCCAGCGAGCCGAATGGCGGGGTAGCGGTGGCGACGGCGACACCCTCGGGAAAACGCATCTCGACAGAACGTGATTTCGATGGCGTCGTGTTCACCAGTCCGTAGCGCTCCGGCGCAGCCCCTCCGGGTCCGAGCAGCCCTGAGACATCAGCCTGAATATCAATATCGGCGAACAGTGCCGCCAAGCCGGCAGCGCGAATGGTCGTCTCGGCCCGGTAACTGGTCGGCGTCAAATCCGCGGTTACCGAGATGTCGCCCACCTTGAAGAAAAGCACCGTGCTGGAATATCGCGCTGTGATCTGGACATGATCCGACTCCACGCCAATTTCCGGCGCGGATCGTAACTCATCAAGGTTCAAACTCGAGGGCGAGGCGAGATAGGCAGGGTTGCTGATCGCGACCATAGCCAAGGCACATGCCGCCAAGGGTTTCAAGAGCATCATGATTCAGGCTATTCTCCTGTGTCCGACACCGCTAAGATCACAGCAGGATGCCGATCCGCTCAATCGCACATATGGCGCAGTCTGGGGATTTTCTGACTATCCGTTTGAGGTAGATGATTGATCCACCACGTTCGCCATAGGTGTTGAGATCCGGGACCAGCGGTGGTCCAGGATGTCCGGGCGCGGCGCGGGCCATACAGATGGGAAACAATGCCAATGCCTCTAAACTCATCTGGGAAACCCACTGGATTTTGGCTGGCGCTCCGGGATCCGCGTATCCGCCGGACCGTGATTATCGGGACGGTAGCTGTCGTCCTGCTCTCCCTCCCCACCGCGTTGGAATATTTCGGCGGCGAGAAGGATTCTGACCCCGTCGCGTTAGCCGGTGACCTGTTCGAACTTCTGGTCTTCGCTGGAACAATTGCGTCGATGAGCTGGCTGATGTTGGAAATGCGCGAGATCCGGGGCCGGCACGATGTTCTGATGGAGGATCTCTCTGGAAGTCGGGCGGAAAATCAAAAATGGCGGGAAAGCCAGCGCGACCAGATCAATGGCTTTCGAGCAGCCGTTCTGTCCCAGTTCAACGACTGGGAATTGAGCGTCGCCGAACGAGACATCGCCAGCTTGATGCTAAAGGGTTGCTCTCACAAACAAATCGCTGCCGTGCGCCATTCGAATGAATCGACAGTCCGGCAACAGGCACAATCGATCTACCGCAAGTCGGCCCTGAATAACCGCGCTGAACTCTCGGCCTATTTTCTCGACGCGATCCTCAGCCCGGATATGCCCGCGGACGAGCGCTTGACCGAACACAGCTGACATAGCATCGGCCGATCCAGGATCACTTCAGTCAGCGGCGGGCTCGCTCGATGGGAGGATTCGATCCCAGCACCCCGCCTGGACGAAGGGGCGCAACGGGCCGCTCACCAAAACGACCGTATACAGGGTGCTATGGCCGTCCGGACCAACTCTTTCAAGGTCGGGCAATTGTTCGATCTCGGCAAAACATAGTTCCAGGTCACTGATGTGGACGCGGCGCACCAGATCCACCACCAGGCCGGGCTGGGCGGCGTCGATTGTCCATGATGGATCGGCAGTCGTGTACCGATCTCGTTGGTATAATTGTAGGACAGGGGTATCTGCCGGGTGCGCGCGCGCAAGGCTCGCTGCCGTCCCGTAGCTGATTGACCCCACCCAGCTCGCGCTCTCCTGTTGCGCCAGATTGTCGATCCGAGCTGCGAACTCTGGCCAACCGCGCAACCCCCGGGCGGGGTCGAGGCCCGGGACCGCCCCGGGAAAGGCCGTTGCACCCCCGAGTAGCAACGCGATGCCGGCAGCGGCGGGCACAACGCTCCGCGATAGACGGGCAGGCCATCCCGTCAAGCGTGCATCACCAACGCAGATCGCTGCCAGCGCCGCAATTGCCGGATATATCGGGACCGGCCAGTGCGCCTGCACCCGACTGTGGACGGCGTGAAGGACGAGGTAGGCTACGAACGGTAAAACGGTGAAGACAAGCAATGACAAATCAGGAGAATTGTCGCTCGAAACGAGCCGGCGGCGGGCCAACACCGACCACGCGGCAAGGATGACGATAATCGGGTTGAGCAGCAAGAATTGACCCACGAGAAGTTCCAGTAATTTGGAAACATCAAGCGAATGCGGGACCGCGCGGCCAAATTGCTTGCTGAAGGTCACCCAGTGATGGTGGGCGTTCCAGTCGACATTGAAAGCGAAGAACGCCAGCGCGATCAAGCCTGCGAGCCACGGCCCAGACCGGCTGAGCATCGCGCGTCTCCCCGGGGTGGACAGCGCCCAAAGCAGAAGTCCGAACGCCAAGAATAGGGCCGAATATTTCGAAAGCAATGCGAGCCCCATCAGGACGCCAACCAGCAGCCACGGCCCGGTCTCCGAGCGTTTGCTCGCCCGGACCGTCGCGAGCAATGTAAGGCTCCAGAACAGGGTCAATGGTGCGTCTGGGGTTGCCAGCATGCCGCCGAGTGCGACCAGGAACATGGCTTGAAACCAGATTGCAGCCCGTAGCGCCAGCGCCCGCGAAGCCCCGAGTTCAGAGACAAGCTGGGCCAGAATCGCGCTGATCACAGACGTCGACAGGACCGGCAGGAGTCTGATGCCCAGGCGATTATCCCCGACGAGCTTGACGCCCAGATCAATCCACCAGGCGATCATTGGGGGGTGATCGTAATATCCGAACTGAAAGTGTGCAGCCCATTGTCGGTAATAGATTTCGTCCTCAGTGAGCGGCGCGATCATCGCCAGGCCCAACCGCACGACCAACACGAGCAGGACTAGGGTCGAAAGCGGGTGGCGTTCCACCCAACCGATGCGCATGGCCGCGATTCTCACCAAACGACCCTGGAGGCCATGGCGTAATTCCACACCCCCCCCATGAGCGCGCCGGACGCCCCGGCCAACCACCAAGGCAGGCCCCATCTGTATGCAATCATCCCGACGGCCATGTTGACGACAAGACCGGTCGCACAGACGCCGCCAAAACGAAGATATCCCCACAACCAGGCGACCCCCTTTTTGCGCCGGTCGCGATAGGTGAGTGCATTGTTGATCGCGTAGTTTGAGGTCATCGCACTGAAGCCGGCCACCAAATTTGCCATCGCGAAACCGGATGCGAGCAGAACCCTCAACACAGTCAAATGGATCAGCAGGCCTGAAACCCCGACCAGGGCGAACAGAAAAAATCGGGTCGGCACCACATTCCGTGTCAGCCGTGAGAGGAGCAATCCACAAAAATCAATAGCGACCTTCAAGTCGAGTTTGCTGTCCCCAGATTGCCTGAAGGCGAACTCGAATGGCAGTTCGGCGATCCGCAAGGAGGATTTCGACGCGCCGACAAAATCAAGCAAAATCTTGAACCCGTTCACCGACAATCGGTCGGCAACGCAATCGAACAAATCGCGCCGGGTCATGAAAAACCCGCTCAGCGGATCGCTGAGTTTTGTGCCCAGGGCCCGGTTGGTCAGGGCGTTGGCCAGCTTGCTGCCGCCCCGGCGCATCGGTGACAGGCCAATGGGGTCGTTACTGCTGAGGAAGCGGCTCGCCACAACGAGGTCCGCGCCGCCTGACGTCAGCACATCCAACATGACGGGGAGGAGCTTCTCGTCATGTTGCAAATCCCCATCCATGACCGCGATGAAGGGGGCTGAACTTGCCATTACGCCCTCAATGACGGCACCGGCTAGGCCACGCCGGTTCAACCGGCGAATGCACGTCACATTGGGTTGCGCGAGCGCGATTTGTTTGACCTTGACGGCGGTCCCATCTGGAGAGTCATCGTCGACGAAGATGATATTCCACGGAATTTCGCCCATTGACGCAGATAATTTGTCCAACAACGCCTCGATATTTCCGATTTCGTTGAAGGTCGGCACGATCACCGTCAGGACATAACCGTTCGGATGTCGGTTCCCCGGAGAATGCTCATCATCACGAACACTCAAGGCGCGCCTATGGGGTCCGGACAAGTATTGTTCAATCATGTGGTCGCCTCTGCCAACTCCACTAACAAGAGGCGCGATCTGTCCCTGAGATCCATCCGCCGGATGGTCTAATGCCCTCGCAATTCCATCTTACATTTGGCGTGCTGAACTCGGTGGAACGTCAGCGGCTGGGGGTGACGAGTCCATCCGCGCAGCCGGCCGACGGATCACCCCCTACGGCGAGTGCGCGGCGCGCTGGCGGGCATTTCTTCCGACTAAATTGCCCGACTCTGGGCGATCGGTTTCGTGGCCAGGCTGTCACAACAGCCGGGCGGTCGCTCTGGACGCAGGGCCGGCAACCTGCTTGCCGGACGGGTTGGTGGACGCCAAATCATCGGGGAAATGGTGTCCCGATACAGGCCCCAAAGCAACGACGCAACGATGCCGATAAATGGTGACAGGCACCCATTATTGGCAACGAAGCATCGACAAAACCGAGTGAATTTAGAACCTGGTCACGCTGTGGCGCTCAGACCTTTGATAGCCCAACTTTTGGCGCCCAGTCCTCGTTGCGCATCCCCGCCCGCCCGCCTTCGCCCTGCGGGCTTCGGCGGGGCATTCTTCGCGGCTTTGTCGCAAACAATGGTGGCCCCGGCGCGATTCGAACGCGCGACCTACAGATTAGGAATCTGTTGCTCTATCCTGCTGAGCTACGGGGTCGACCGGGTTCGCTCTTAGACGGTTTTGCGGTGCGGTTGAAGTCTGTCCTGCGTCTGTACCGAATCGCGCGCATGAAAAAGGGCGGCGAGGCTGTTCAGCCTGCCGCCCTGGTTCGTCAATTATTGTGCGGTCGGCTCAACGCACCTTGTCGCGCAGGCGGTTGAGTTGCTGCGAAACTTCCTGGGTTGCCTTGGTCATCTGGTCGACGGCTTCCTTGCCGCGGGCGACCGAGACGCCGGAGCCGCGGACGCCGTCGAGGATTTCCTTCACTTCATTGTCCAGCGCCGAGATGCGGGCGGCGATGTCTTCGGTTGCCTTGGCGGTCTGGCCGGCCAGGGCTTTGACTTCACCGGCAACGACGGCAAAACCGCGACCGGCTTCACCGGCGCGAGCCGCTTCGATGGTGGCGTTGAGGGCGAGCAGATTGGTTTGGCTCGCAATCGCTTCGATCGTCGTCAGAATGGCATTGATGCGCTTGGACGCATCGGTCAGGGCTTCGACGCGGCGTTCGAGAACCTGACTCGATTCCTCGATCTGGTTCATCGTATCGCGGGCAATTTCGGCCGCATCAGCGCCCTGGGAAGCGCGCGCGGCGGTCTCACCGATTGCGTCGGCGATGACTTGTGCTGCGGCGGCGGCGCCGGCGCCGTCGTCGTAGGGCTTGGTGTCGTCGGTATAGGCGTAGGCGGTCATGGCGCAGATCCCTGATCAGAATGTCCCGCTTAGTTAACGCCGCAGGATAAAATGATTGGTAAACGCCGGGGCTTTTGGGGGCAGTGAAGCGCAGTTGGCACAAATCACATTGCCCGCACCAGTTGTGAGTTGAAAAAGCAACCAATAAGTGTATTAAACTAAGTTACAGTTAAATTGCCGGAGGGAGAGATGCCGGATTTTCTGAAACTGTTGGCGATACTGGCCCTCGTGGCGTGCACGGAATCTGGCGCGGGTGGCGAGACCGGGGCAGCGGCTGGGGCAGCGGCTGGGGCAGCGGCTGGCGCAGCGGCTGGCGCCGTGGCCGAAGTTGAAGCCGGGTTCGAGGCTGGCGAAACCGGGACCGTGAGCGAGATCGTTGGCCCGTTGAGCCTGATGCTGGAGACGGAAGCGGGCCCGCTTGAAGTCCGGTTGGCGGAACTTGATTTGCCGGTGGCCGCAACCCGTGACGCCGGATCCGCTGAAACAGGGCCAGGCCAAGGCCTGCAGGCCGGGTTGCAGGGGCTGCAGGGGCGGGCGGTCAGGCTCGCCTATGATGGCCTGCACCGTGACCGCTATGACCGTGCCGTTGCGCAAGCCTATCGCGCTCAGGACGGCGCCTGGCTCCAGGCGGCGCTTGTCGCGTCCGGGAAGGCGCGGGTGCTCAGCCATAAGGATAATCACTTGGCCGCGCCCGCCTTGCTCGAGCTGGAGGCCGGTGCGCGCGAGGCGGGTCTCGGTCTGTGGTCTAACCCCGCCAATCATGTCCGCGACACTGATCCGGACAGGTTGGCGCAGGATATCGGTTCGGTCCAGCTGGTTGAGGGGCGGGTGATCGAGGTCACCCGGCTACGCTCGGGGCGGACCTATATCAATTTCGGAGCGGATTACCGCACCGACTTCACGGTCGTGGTCGAAGCGGCTGACGAAGCGGCATTCGAGGCGGCCGGCCGGCCGCTGGCCGATCTGACAGGCCACCGCGTCCGGGTGCGTGGCTGGATCGAGGCCGAGAATGGACCGATGATCCGGATTGATCATCCCGAGCGGATCGAAATGCTGGATGGGTAGGCCGCTGGGCACCAGTCAGGCCAGGCATCGTAACGCGTGCGCCACAACAAAAACGCCCGGCACAGGGCCGGGCGTCTTCATGATCAGGCTTGGTCGCTAACTGCCGGTACTGAAAATGCTGAGTCCTTGGTGGCCGGCATTTTCAAACCGCAAAACCGGTTCCCACTTTTGCTGAAAACCTAGGCGGCTTTCTTGATCAGCGAGGCGGAGAGCAGATCGCGTGCTTTTTCGTGCTCGATATTCTCGACGGCAGCCAGTTCACGAACCATGCGGTCGACAGCGGATTCATACAGCTGACGTTCCGAATAGGACTGTTCCGGCTGGTCTTCGGCGCGGTGCAGATCGCGAACAACTTCGGCAATCATGATCAGATCGCCGGAATTGATCTTGGCTTCGTATTCCTGGGCACGACGGCTCCACATGGTGCGCTTGACCCGGGCCTTGCCCTTGAGCGTTTTCAGCGCATCCTTGACGATACGGTCGCTGGAAAGCGGACGCATGCCGGAAACATCGGCTTTTGCGGTCGGTACCCGCAAGGTCATTTTGTCCTGTTCGAAGGTCACGACGTAAACTTCGATTTCGAAACCTGCGACCGAATCCTTCTCAACGCCGGATACCTGGCCAACACCGTGGGCCGGATACACAATGAAATCGCCTTGTTTGAAAGATCTGTTGTCGTTGGCGGTTTTCTTCGTCATTGATACACTCTCGCTAAGCTTTTCAAGGGGTAACACACAGGAATGCGCCAACGGCCTCAAAGTGGTTCCGGCATCCGCCCGGCTCCGAGATCGTCGAAATTGTGTGTGATCCACCATCCAGAAAAGCGGGCAGCGCCAGACGCGCCGCCCATCAATGTGACTTACATATCACAAAATAGTGCAAAATCCAAACGCTAGAGCGCGGTGTACGGACGAATTCAGTCGCCAGAGCCGGGTTTTTCCGAAAAATATTTTTCGTACTTTCCGGATTCTTCCGCCATGGCGTCGGCATCGGCGGGCGGATCCTTGCGCACCGCGATATTGGGCCAGCTCTCGGCGAACTTGGAATTGATCGCCAGCCATTTGCCGTCCGGATCGTCCTCGGTGTCGGGCTTGATCGCCTCGACCGGGCATTCCGGTTCGCAGACGCCGCAATCGATGCACTCGTCGGGATGGATGACGAGAAAATTCTCGCCCTCGTAGAAGCAATCGACGGGGCAAACCTCGACGCAATCTGTGTATTTGCAGCGTACGCAAGCGTCAGTGACAATATAAGTCATGGTAACCGGTCATGCAGAGGATTGGCGGGGCTTGGCGGACATGGGCTGCCGCCCCGGTTTTGTCAACGCTTGCTGATCGTCTCTTCCGCCCGGGCCCGGGCAAACGCCCGTTCGCGGTCGTCGATTCCGAGCAGCGGCGCAATCCGCCGCACGAAGGCGTCTTCGAACGGAGATTTCTCGCCGTCGGCCAGAGCGACCAGCCAGATCTGTTCGATCAAGGCGATCCGGGCCTGTTCGCTCAAACCGGTCTTGACCACTTTGGTGAAGCGGTGATGGTCGATCGCCGCCTCGGCCAAGTCCTCGGCCTGATCGAGCATCCGTTCCGCAGCATCAGGCTCAAGCAGGAAGGCTGCGGCGAGGATTTCCCTGATCTGGTCCTGTTCGCAATCCGCATAAATCCCGTCAGCCAGCGCGGCCTCGACCAGCAGCGTCGTGGCGGCGGTGTGCGCGTCGAGTTCCGGCCGCGACGGAGCGGCGCTGCCCGCGAACATCTGTTTCAGCTTGTCAAACATGGGCGGGCTCCGGGCTATCGGGCGCTGACGCGGTCATCGGCATTTTTCGCTTCCGGCAGATCTTCGTCCGGTATTTGGTAGAGCGCCTGGGCCTGCGACGCCGTGCCGCGGCGCGGCGCCAGTGCCAGAACGGTCAGGCAGACAATTGATCCGTTTCGCAGCAGGGTCAATGTATCGCCTGCGCGCACCCGTGTTGCCGGCTTCGAAACCCGGCGGGTCAAGCCATTGGCGGTCACCCGGATCCGTCCCTTGGCGACCATCGCCGTCGCCAGGCTGCGCGTCTTGTAGATGCGGGCATGCCACAGCCACAGATCGATCCGTTGCTCGTCCGTCTCAGCCGTCATGTGCCAGCCTTTTGTCGTGGCGGCCGCCGCCGCTTGCGCCGGTTTGTGGTTTGCGCGACCGGGCGCTTCGCTGGCGTCGGTGCAAACTTCAGTTCGGCCAGAGCCGAGAAGGGATGCCCGGCATCAGCCACAGCCGGAACCGCGACCGGCATAGGCCGGCTCGGCTTGCGGCGACGCCGTACCCAGACTTCCTCAGCTGCCGGATCCGGCGCCTTGCCCTTCTGCAAACGTCGATAGTCGAGCGCTCCGAGAATACTGCGCAAATCTTCGAGATTGCAGCCAAGCAGGGCCGTCATCGCCGGGCTCAGCGTGAACTGTCCCTTGCCTTGGGCGGTACGGGCGTCGCGAATGATATCAGCCAAGCGTTCGAGGATATCGAAGCGCACGGCGCGCGGGCCGCAGGGCTGGTATCCGATGGCGATATGATCGCTGGCTGAGCGGCCGGTATCGCGCGGCAGCGAGGTCAGCCCCGGTGCTGGCCGCCACGCGGGACGAGTATCGCCGGCGTGGATGGCGCGCAGCAGGGCGTTGAGCCGGGCGGCCGCCGGTTTGATCAGCGCCGGGACATAGATCATGTGCTCGCCGATCTGCACGCCCAACGCGCGCAAGGTGCGGCGCTCCGCCGGGGACAGCGCCTGGATCTCCTCGCCGGCCTCGGTACGGGGCAGGGCGCCGCCGGCTTCGAACAGGCGCCAGGCAATCCCGCTGGCCAGACCCGCCAGACTGTCGCCATTGGCGCCGTCGCGCAGTTTGAGCAGCGGTGCCAGCCGGGTCTGCGCCAGCTGGCTGACCAGGCTTTCCAGATGGGAGCGGGCGCGGGCGCGCGCTTCCGGCGCCCCAATCTCGGCCCCGATCAGGGTCACGGCAGGCCGCAGTGCGGTGGGACCGGCAGTGAGCCGGGCAATCGGCTCGCCGAGCCAGGTAATACTGCCGTCTTCGCCCAGCGTAATGTCTGCAATCGCGACGCGGGCCAGTGCGCCGAGCCGACGATTGACCTCGGGCCGCAGCGCCTCGATCGCCGCCGAGCGCAGCGCCCGTGCTGCCAGTTCGCGGCCCTGGGCGTCGGGCTTGAAGGTCAGACCGGCCAGACGGCCGACATAATGGCCCTCGACGGTGATCTCGCCCTCCGGCGAGACGCCAGCCAATAATTCACGCTCATCGCGCAGCCCCTTCATCAACGCGCCGGTGCGGCGGTCGACAAAGCGCTGCATCAGCTTTTCGTGCAGGGCGTCGGACAGGGCGTCCTCGATTTCTCGGGTGCGTTCCTGCCAATGCTCCGGATCAGCCGTCCAGTCCGGACGGTGGGCGGCATAGGCCCAGGTTCTGACCTGGGTCAGGCGGGCGGCGAGCACGTCGACCTCGCCATCGGTGCGGTCGAGGCGTTGCAAATGGCCGTTGAGCCAGTCATCGGGCAAATGGCCGGTGGGGCCGGTCAGATGCAGGAAGACGGTCCGCACCAGGTTGGCATGGGCGTCAATCGTCGCCTTGCGAAAATCGGGCAGGCGGCAGGCATCCCACAACCGCCGCACACCGGCCATGGAGGCGGTGCGGTCGCGGATTTGCGGGTCGGCAGCGAGGAGGGCCAGGGTGCGCTCGTCAATCGCTTCACGCGCCCGCTCCAGCGCCGGATGGTCGGGCGCCTCGGCGAGCGAATCGAGCAGGGCGTCGAGCGAGCGCTCATCGAGATCGGGATTGCGCCACTGCAGCTTGGTGACCGGCGCGAATTGATGATTCTCGATCCGCCGCACCAGATCAGGATCGAAGGGGCCGCAATCGGCGGTCTCACCGAATGTGCCATCATTGCGAAAACGTCCGGCGCGGCCGGCGATCTGGGCCAGTTCGGCCGCGCTGAGGCGGCGGCGCTTGCGGCCGTCAAACTTGCGGCTCTCGGCGAAGGCAACATGGTCGACATCCATGTTGAGCCCCATGCCGATGGCGTCGGTGGCGACGAGGAAGTCCACTTCGCCCGACTGGTAGAGTTCAACCTGGGCATTGCGCGTGCGCGGCGACAGACCGCCCATCACCACCGCCGCACCGCCGCGCCGCCGCCGCATCAGCTCGGCAATGGCGTAAACGGACTCGGCCGAGAAGGCGACGATCGCCGAGCGCCGCGGCAGGCGCGTCAGCTTGGCCGGGCCGGTATGGCTGAGTTGGGAGAAGCGTTCGCGCGTTGCGATATGCGCCGAGGGGATCAGTTCGCGGATCAGCGGCCCCATCGTCGCTGCGCCGAGCAGCATCGTCTCCTGGCTGCCGCGGCAATACAGCATGCGGTCGGTGAAGACATGGCCGCGTTCCGGATCGGCGGCGAGTTGGACCTCGTCTATCGCCACGAAGGCGACATCGAGATTGAGCGGCATCGCTTCGGCGGTGCAGATGAAATAGCGCGCCGATTTCGGCACGATCTTCTCTTCGCCCGTCACCAGCGCGACGGCGGCAGCCCCCTTGGCGCGGACGACGCGGTCATAGACCTCGCGCGCCAGCAGGCGCAAAGGCAGGCCGATCATGCCCGACGACCGGCCCAGCATGCGCTCGACCGCCAGATGCGTCTTGCCGGTATTGGTCGGTCCGAGGGCCGCAGTTATCTGGCCGTCGGTATCGCGATGCGCCGTCACGCCGCTCTCCCGTTACGAGTCGCCAAAGTCTAGGACACCCGGCGAGAGGGGGCGAGGGGGGCGTGCGGTCAGAAGGTTTCGATTGAGCGGGCCGAGACGGTGACGCCGCCGAAGCCCGCATTGGTGCGGATTTTTACCGGCACATAGAATTCGCCGCCATTGATTGGCGCGAGCCAGAAATCAATCGGGTCGGCGATATCGTCGGCGGTCGGGAATTCGTCGGCCTCATAGCCCGAGATCGGCTCGTAATAGGCGCGGCAGATCAGGGCCTCGCCGCTCCAGGCGCGGGTGCGGACCTGTTTGTGGCCCCCATCCTCGAAGCGAAGATTATAGCGGGCACGACCGTCGAACACCGGCAGGCGGCCATCACAGCGTGAACTTCCGGACGAGACTGCGCCGAGCCCCATCGCCAGCAGGGTCGAGATCGGGTCGCGGGCGCCAGCGCGGTCGGCGTCACTCGCGGCGGGTTCGCCCATATTGCCGAAGGGCGGATTGACGTCGGGCATGGCGACGCCGTCGGGGAAGTCGATTCCGACAATGCGATTCTTCGAACTGGCATGATTGAGATGGCTATAGCGATAAGGCTGCAATTGCGCGCCATCGCGATAACCGCTGACACCGGCTTCGATGTCGGCATCGGTGAATAGCGCCGCCAGGCCGGCGGCGGTGAAACGGGCTGCAGCCTGATAGGTGTCGGCGGCATATTCAGTGCTGATGCTGATATCGGCGACCTGGAAGATCAGCACCGAACCGGAATACTGCACGGTCACGCCATGCGTGCCGGGGGCGTGGGCCGTCGCCGCTGCGCCAACTGCGTCCTCTGCATTGCCGGCGCTGCCGGACAGAACCAGACCCAGCGCTGCTGCGCCCGCTAACCACACTTGTTTCACGCCCTGTACTCCCTTTGCCGGACCGTCGGGTCCAGATTGACGGCCTCATACTGCAATAATATACCCAAACCCACTGCAAGATGAACGCCGCAAGCTTGACGAGGCGAGCCGCCTCCTCTATCTCGCCCGCTCCCACTCTGGTCGCAAGGCCCGAGCGAAAGTTTTTATTTTGGAAAGGTGCGACTATGGCGCGTCGCTGCGAACTGACTGGTACGGGTGTCATGTCCGGGAATAATGTTTCCCACGCCATGAACAGGTCCCGCCGTCGCTTTCTGCCGAATTTGTGCGATGTGACCCTGGCTTCCGAGAAGCTGGGCCGCAGTTTCAAGCTCCGCATTGCCGCCAAGGCGCTGCGCAGCGTTGATCATATCGGTGGGCTCGATGCCTTCCTGCTCAAGGCTCGTGACGAGAAATTGTCAGATCGTGCCCTGAAGATCAAACGCGCACTGAAAAAGGCCTCTGCTGCACCCGAGGCGGTTGCCGCAGCCTGATTCGGCTCTGATCGTTATTCTGCCAACGCCCGCTGTCTGCAGCGGGCGTTGTCGTATGCGCGTCGCGAGGATAGTTTGCCCGTCTTGAAGCGGGGAGGCGGTCATGCGCGCGATGAAATTCATTCTTCCATTTTGTCTGTGGGCGCTGGCCGCTTGCGGCGTACCGTCTGACGAGGCCGCTGCGCCAGCGAACGACGAGGCCACGCTCGATTTCGCAGACGATGGCGCCATGCCGGCCGCCGATCTCGTCTTCTGGGGCGGCAGCATCCACACCGCCAATGACAACCAACCGACCGTCCAGGCCGTTGCAGTGCAGGGCGGCCGCATTGTTTTCGCCGGGCCGCAAGCTGGTGCCAGGATCTGGATCGGGCCGCAAACCCGGACGATCGACCTCAATGGCGGCGCGATGTATCCCGGCTTCACCGACAGCCATGTGCATGTACTCGGCGTCGGTGCCCGCGAGCGCACGCTCAATCTGGACGATGTGACCTCGATTGCCGATCTGCAGGCGCGAATCGCTGCCGCAGCCGCAGAGCTTGATCCGGGCAGCGTGCTCTTTGGCCGTGGCTGGATCGAAACCCATTGGCCCGAAGGCCGCTTCCCCAATCGCCATGATCTCGACGTCGTGGCACCGGACCATGTCGTGATCCTGACCCGCGCCGATGGCCATGCCTCGGTCGCCAACACGCTGGCACTGCAACAGGCGGGCATTGGCCTCGACAGTGTCGCGCCCGATGGCGGCGAGATCCTGCGCGAAGCCGATGGCGAGCCCGATGGCATGCTGATTGACGCGGCCCAAGGTGCCGTCAGGGCGCTGGTCGAACAGCCAACGGGCGATGTGCGCGCGGATATCTATGCCCAGGGTGCGCAAGTGATGGCCAGCCGTGGCTGGACCGGGGCACACGACATGTCGGTGCCCTATCAGGATGTCGAAATGATCGAGGGGCTCGCCGAAGCCGGTCGATTACCGATCCGCGACTACATCTCGATCAATCCGGATGGTTATGCCTGGCTTGCCACCCAGACGCCGCGTATCGCCGCCAATGGCCGCGTCATCACGCGTGCGGTCAAAATGTATATGGATGGCGCGCTGGGCTCGCGTGGCGCGGCGCTGCTGGAACCTTATTCCGACCGCCCCGAAAGCTCCGGCCTGCTCTTCCCCGAGGGCGATGAGATGCTGGGTGTCATGACCGAAGCCCTGCGTTCCGGGGTCCAGATCAATGTGCATGCGATCGGTGATCGTGGAAACCGGGTCCTGCTCGACTGGGTCGAGGAAGCGCTCGCCGCCGTGCCGCCGGAAGAACGGGCCCTGCCCGAGCATCGCTGGCGCGATGAGCACAGCCAGATCATCAATCCGGACGATATCCCGCGCTTTGCCGAGCTCGGTGTTATCGCTTCGATGCAGCCCTCGCACGCGATTGGTGATCTTTATTTCGCACCGGCCCGGCTGGGTGAAGTGCGTCTGGAGGGTGCCTATGCCTGGCAGAGCCTGCTCGATGCCGGCGCCCACATCACCGGCGGCACCGATGCTCCGGTCGAGCAGGGCGATCCGCGGATCGAATTCTATGCCGCCACCGCACGCGCTGCGCTTGATGGCTTTCAGGGCGATGACTGGCATCCGGAGGAAGCGCTGTCGCGCGAGGATGCGCTCAAGCTCTTCACCGCTTGGCCGGCCTATGCCTCTTTCCGCGAGGATGAGCTCGGCACGATCCAGGAGGGCCGAATCGCTGATCTGACCATTTTCTCGGCCGACATCATGACAATTCCCGAAGCGGACATCCTCACCGTCGAGCCCTGGATGACCGTGGTCGACGGCGAAGTGGCGTTTGAAGCCCCCGACGCCTTTCATCAAAGCGATGAAGGCTAGCCGGTAACCGAGAACGCCATGAGCAGCGTGCGCTGCGTCTCGCTGTAATTATCGTCCGAGACGATCAGCAGGATGGTTTCGCCGTCGCGATGGAAGGCGGTGATGCCCTCGAAATTGTCGATCGTCGTGGTCGCGTCAAACTCGGCGAGCAATTCCGGCTCGATGGTTTGACCGGTGTCCAGGGCAGTTTCCGCAAAGCGGATGACGCGCACGCGGTTACCGGCATCGGGCGTCCAAAAGCGCTCCAGCGCATAGATCTGACCGTCGATCACAGTCATGCTGGTCAGCCCATGGTCGGCCGGGGCGCTCATGGTCGAGAGCCGCCAGGCGCCTGCTGTTTGGTGCCAGAGATCATAGAGCGTGTCAGTGGAAAACGGCCACTCAATGCCGACCAGCAGGGTGCCGTCATCGAGCAGGGTGATGGCTTCCATGCCACCATTGTGCGGGATCGGTGCGGAGGTTGGTGGCATATCCATCGGGGTGGGACGGGACTGACCGATTCCGCTCCAGTCCTCACCGATCATATAGCAATCGATCCGGTGTTCGCGCTCGAAGCTGACGGCGTAACGCCCATCGCCGAGATCGGCGAGACCTTCGCTATCAGCGGCCTCGCCCTCGAGATGATTGCCGGCCGCGTCGAGCAGGGGCGCGATAACAAGATTGCCGACCTCGACCAGTTCGCCGCGCGCGGACCAGCGCAAATGCGTCGTGACCCACCAAGCGCTATCGGAGACCGCCAACAACCGCTCGCCATCAGCGGAGACTTCCAGCGCGGACAGGCCGCCAAGGCGTTCATCCGCTGACGTAATCTCGATGCCGCCACGCCAGTCGAGCTGGCCCAGCCGGTGCCTCTGCGGCGAATCGGGAAAGAGCGAGACGGCTTCAACCGTCGCGAGGCTCCCGGGCACCGCTGGCGGCGGTGCTGCGGACGGGGAACAGGCGGTGGCCAAAAGAGTCGCGAGCAGCAAGGCGTAGCGTGTCATGGCGGTATCCCCGTTAGCGCCTTGCACCCATATCGGCAGTGTCAGCGCGTTTCATGGTCGATGTCGGCGAGGCCGCACGACCGTTGGTATAACTGGACTTGGTCGGCCCGTCTTCGTCGAACAGAGCAGCGAGTTGATCGGTCATCGCGCCGCCGAGCTGGTCGACATCATTGATCGTTACGGCCTGACGATACCAGCGCGTGACGTCATGGCCAATGCCGATGGCGAGCAATTGTACGTCCGAGCGATCTTCGATCAGGGCAATCGTCTCGCGCAGATGTCGCTCGAGGTAACCGGCTGAATTGGCGGACTGAGTGCCGTCATCAACCGGTGCGCCATCGCTGATCACCATCAGAATGCGGCGTTGCTCGCTGCGGGCAGCGAGGCGTTTCCAGGCCCAGAGCAGGGCCTCGCCATCGATGTTTTCCTTGAGCAGGCCTTCGCGCATCATCAAGCCCAGATTGACCCGGGCACGCCGCCAGGGCGTGTCGGCGGCCTTGTAGATGATATGGCGCAGATCATTGAGCCGGCCCGGCTGTGGCAGCTTGCCCTCGGCGAGCCATTTCTCCTTTGACTTTCCGCCCTTCCAGGCCTTGGTCGTAAAGCCGAGCACTTCGGTTTTGACGCCGCACCGCTCCAGCGTGCGCGCGAGAATATCGGCGCAAGCGGCCGCGACCATGATCGGCCGACCGCGCATTGATCCGGAATTGTCGATCAGCAGGGTGACGATGGTATCGCGGAATTGCGTCTCGCTTTCGGCCTTGTAGGACAGGGGCAAGGTGGGATCCGCGATCACGCGGGCCAGCCGCGCGCCGTCGAGAACGCCTTCCTCGAGATCGAATTTCCAGGCCCGTTCCTGTTTGGCCATCAAGCGGCGCTGCAGCCGGTTGGCGAGGCGGCCGACGACTTGGTCGAGACCTTTCAGCGTGCCATCGAGATATTTGCGCAAGCGGTTCAATTCGTCGGCGTCGCACAGGTCGACGGCGTGGATGACCTCATCGAATTCGCGCGTGAACACCTTGTAGGTCTTGGCGTCGCCATCATCGCCGGGGCGCCAGTTGGGCCGCATCGCCTTTTGGGATGCGCCCTCGTCATCCATCGAATCGACGCGCGTATCGGCGTCGTCGCTGTCGGCATTATTCTCGTCGTCATCGCCAGCGGAACCGGCCGCATCGGGTGTGTCCTGATTGTCGTCGGACTGTCCGTCTTCGTCTTGGTCTTCACCGGTTTTTTGTTCGCGGTCGACGCCTTCATCCTCGTCGTCGGGATTGTCGCTGTCTTCGGCATCGCCGCCGAGCTCGTCGGACAGGTCGAGATCCCGGATCACCGAGCGCAGCATGTCGGCAAAGGCGGCCTGGTCGCGGGCATTGACCGCGAGCGCGTCGAGCGAGCGGCCGGCCTTGTCTTCCAATTGGTCACGCCACAGCGTCATCAGGCCGGCGGCCTCGGCGGGGGCGGGATGACCGCCAATGCGTTCGCGCACCAGCATCGCCAGCGCCTCTTCCATCGGCGCCATTTCGCGTTCGGTGACGTTTTGCCAGCCCTTCTGACGGCAACGGTCAATCAGGGCCGCATCGAGATTGGCGGCCATGCCGCGCATCTCACGCGCACCCAGCCCCTCGACGCGCGCCTGTTCGGCCGCATGAAAAATCGCCCGGGCCGTTGCTCCCGGCGGCAAGGCTTTCGCGTGCGCCGCCTCATTATGATGGGCGATCCGCAGCGCCAGCGCATCGGCGCGGCCGCGCACGGCAGCGGCGGCCTTGGTGGTCGGCTGCGGTCCCGGATTGGGCAATACCATGCGCCCGCCATTGAGCCCGGCGATCTCGCCGCCGAAGCGGACATCAAGCTCCTTGTCGCCGGCAATCGCCCGCGTCGTGATGGCAAGCGCACGCCGGAAGGCGTCGGGATCGGGAGGCGGCTGACTCATGGTGCCCAACCTAATTCGTCTTACGAAAATTGCGAGTGTTGTTGGCGGCAGCGAGCGGCATTTTGCGCCCGGTTTGCTGTTCGGGCTGGTGCGTGGTCTCATGATGGACCGGGCTTGGGTCGGCACGCACGTGCCCGCCTCGTAACCCGCCTTATGGCGAAGGAGCCTGAAATGAGCGATCCATTCAATTACAACAAGGCCTTGGACAACCCGGCCCTGGCCTTCGAAACCCCTGAAGACGTGCTCGCCCAGGCCGGACTGAGTGATGCGCAGAGGATCGAAATCCTGCGTCGTTGGTCGTTCGACGCGACTGAAATCGCCGATGCCGAGGGTGAAGGCATGCAGGGAGACAAGCCCCTGCTGGAGCGTCGCGTTGCGCTGGCGCTTGAGACGCTCACCGGGGGGAGCGATGGCTAGCGGAGCGGGGCAACCAGATCGTCTCGTACAGCGAGCTCGGGGATGCGAGACACCAGTCCATCGCCATTCCTGATATCTGTATATACATTGTGGTCGTGGAGGGGTAGTGTCGTGGCCCTGCTGCCAAGCCCCGTTATGAAGAAGTGAAACCCATGTCCGGCACCGCCCGCTCCAATCCGCCCGGCCGCGATGTCATCAATCTGCGCATACCGGCTGACCAGAAAGCGTTGATCGACCGGGCCGCCGCAGCTCAAGGCCAGTCGCGCACCGAATTCATGCTCGACAGCGCCCGCAAGGCCGCGACTGACGTCCTGCTCGACCGGCGGCTGTTTCAGCTCAGCGAAAGTGAGTTTGCAGCTTTCGAGCACCAGCTTGACGCACCGGTCGGGCAGGGTGCCGACGCCTTGCTGGCTTCGAAATCCCCTTGGGAAAAATGAGCCTGCGCCCGCCGCAGCCGCTCAAGCCGGGGGATCGCGTTGAAGCGTTCGATAGCGGCCAGCTGGCGCTGGATGCCTGGCTCCGGCAGCGCGCCCTGAAAAACGAGAGCACTGGCGCATCGCGCACCTATGTCGTCTGCGAGGGCAGCCAAGTGGTTGGGTATTATAGCCTCGCCACTGGCGCGGTGACTCACCTGGCCGCACCGGGCCCACTACATCGCAATATGCCCACACCCATCCCGGTGATGCTGCTGGCACGGCTCGCTGTGGACCGAAGCTGGCAAGGACAGGGCATCGGTCGCGGCCTGCTGAAAGATGCGGTGCTGCGCACGCAGCGCGCGTCTCAAATCGCGGGCATCAGGGCGCTCTTGGTCCATGCCGTCGATGATGAGGCGGCCGGGTTTTACCGGCGGCATGGTTTTGTGCCTTCGCCGATGGATGCGGCGGTGCTGATGCTGGGGCTGAGCGGCATCGCGGCCCCGCCTCCCGGCTAATCGACCGGGCGGATGGCGGGTGCGTCAGCGAACCAGCTTTCAAGCTCGCCAAGACCCACAGCGCGGCCATCCGTGACGCCGATCTGCGAATAGGTCGTGGTGAAATCGGCCTGCCCCTCGGTAATTGGGTAGGCACCAAAAAATGAGCTCTCGAGATTCCAGCTGAGGATGCGTCCGGCGCCATAGCTGGCGATGTAGCGGTCATGGGTGACGAGGAAGGTCTGACCGGCCTCGCAATCACCGCGCTCCTCACTGCCCCGCGCATAAGTAAGTCCGCGCCGCGCGCCAGCGTCCTCGACCCAGGCCGACGGCTCGCCAACCAGCCCGCGCCCGGGCTGATACTCACCGGTCTTGCGGATTTCGATCTCGTCCCAGCGCTCACCGCATTGCGTGATCTCGACGCGGTCCAGATGCCGGTGACGCACGAGATAATCCCGCAAACCGGTTTCCCACGGGCGCCTGGCTTCGGGTTCGGCGATCAGATTGCGTACGCCCTGCACCAATTGATCCTCGGTCCCGACAGGTTCAATGGCGATGACGCCGCCCTCGGCCGTGCGGAAAACCAGATAGGTCTGCTCCAGGATCAGCGCCATGGAATTGGCGCAGGTCGGCAGGCCGAGAAAACCGGTGCTTGGCGTGCCGACAGGGAATTCGTCCCAGAACAGGGTTTGCGAGTGGGCGGCGGCGTAATCGGTCCCGTCCGCTTCGATCGGCTCGACCGCGATCGCGCCCGCAGCACCCCCGATCTCGTAACTGTCCTCGCCCATGCCCTTCAGGCGTTGATCGACCTGCATTGTGTAGGTCGTCATGGCTATGCCCGATCGCTCGGTCGGCCGCGATGCCACGGGCCGGACCAGTTCCACATAGGCTGACCGGGTCAGGTAATCATAGAGGCGCGGCGCGGCCGAGGCGGCGAGGTTTTGTTCGAAACCGCGCGGTGGTGGTGGCTGGCAGGCCAGTGCCGGTGCCGCGAGGCTCGTCGTTGCCAGCGCACATAATGCCATTGTCTTGATCATGCCCGTTCCCCCAGATTTTCCCGGACATAGTCCGGGCTGGCGCCGTGGGGGTCAAGCGGTCGGAGTGGCTCCTGCCTGGGCCACCGCGCTCGCTTGCTTCAGCGGCGCTTCCGCCAGGTCCGTCCCGCCGCTGCACGCCGGGTTAGCCAGCGCAACAGGAGAGTTTCGCGATATCCTTGTTGAAGCCTTGCGCGGCGAGTTTGAGACCTTCCACCGTGGTGAGATAGGGGAAGATCATCGCTCCAAGCTGCTTGGTGGTCATGCCGAATTTGAGCGCCATCACCATGGTCTGGATCGTGTCGGCACCTTCGGGCGCCATCAGTTGTGCGCCGAGCAGTTTGTCGGTCTTTCGGTCGGCGATCAGTTTGATCAGGCCGCGGGTATCGGCCGCCGCCAGGGCGCGGGGCAGTTGATTGAGTGGTGCGATCGATTCCATGACGTCATATCCGGCATCACGGGCCGCTGCGGCCGTCAGTCCGACCCCGGCAACTTGCGGGTCGGAGAAGACCACCCAGGGCATGGCGCTATTATCATAGGCGTCGACCGGCCGGCCGGCTGCATGATTGGCCGCCAGCTTGGCACCGTAGGCGGCCATATAGACAAACTGGTCGCGTCCGGTGACATCGCCCGCCGCATAGATGGACGGATTGCTGGTGCGCATCTGTCCGTCGACGATTATGCCGCCGCGTGCGTCGAGTTTGACGCCGACGGCACCGGCATCGAGATCGGCGGTATTGGGGCTGCGCCCGGTTGCCACGAGCACACGCTCGGCGGTGATGAGGCGGCGTTCTGTTTCGGATTGGCAGTGCAGTTGAATGCCGGCTGCGGTCTGCTCAATGCTCTGATAGCTGATCCCGGAGCAGATCGTCAGACCTTCGGCTTCGAAGGACGCTTTCAGCGCGTCGCTGATTTCAGGTCCGGCGTCGGGCAGCAATTGGGTACGACAGCAAATCGTGACCTTGACCCCGGCACGAGCAAACATCTGCCCCAGCTCGCATCCAATGACGCCGCCGCCGATGACCAGCAGCGATTCAGGCAGGTCCTGCAGTTCCAGTGCGCTGGTCGAGTCGAGTTTCTCGATCGACTCGATGCCCGGGATGGGCGGCATGGCGGCAGACGAACCCGTGGTGATGATGGTTTTCGGGGCACGGATGGTGCGGCCATCAAATGCGACCCCACCCTCGACAAGCTTGGCCGGGCCCGCAGCCTCGATATAGGTCAGGCCATCATATTCGGGCAGCAGGGCTTCGTATTTCTTGTTTCGAAGGCCAGACACCAACTGTGCCTTCTGCGCCTGCACGGCCGTCCAGTCATCGATACGGGATGTCACGGAAATGCCGGAAAAACGCCGGGCGGCGGGCCCGCTATGAACGGCCTCCATCGCCCGGATCAGGGCTTTCGACGGGACACAGCCAATATTGACGCAGGTTCCACCGATGAGACCATGTCCGATCAGCGCCACGCGGGCACCGCCTTCGGCCGCTGTAATCGCGGCCGAAAACCCGGCCGATCCGGCACCTAAGACCAGGATATCAAATGCGTCATTGGCGCCGTTTCGGGTGCTGTCTTTCATCGGGATTGTCTCCGTTTATCAGGCAAATTGGGGCAGGCCCTGGTGTTCTGGCCTTCAGGGGTCTTCTGGCCCTTATGGGTGATCGGCACCTGGCGTGTCCGAAACGTGGGCCGGATACCCGGCATCGTTGGAGGCTTGACCAATCGCGTCGGTCGTCGTGACGGCCGGGTTGAAATTCACCGTGGCGGTCTTGGCCTCAAAGTCGATATCGACCGACTCGACACCGTCCACACGGCTCATCGCGGTGCGCACCGTGATCGGACACATCGCGCAGGTCATGCCGTCGATCGCGAAGGTGGCGGTTTGGGTCTGCTCGGCGGCGGCCACGCTATTGGCTTCGACCGGCGCGGAATTATACGCAGCAAGACCGAATCCAGCGACGGCGACGAGGCTGGCTGCCAATATCGATTTCGTGATGTTATTCATGGTCTTTCTCCTGATGAAAACTCGGTTGTTAGTAAAAAAGCGGAGCCCAGAGATCGATGGTCGCGGCTAGCAGGACAATCGCCAGTCCGGCCCATAGGGCGGTTTTTGTGACCAGCCGGGATTCCGGCCGGGCGCAAGCCGAACCCGGTTCACAGGCTGGTTGGGGTTTGAAGTAAACATGCCAGAACCCGACCCCGATCATCGCGAGGGTGACCAGGATGAAATAGGGCTTGTAGGGTTCAAGCGCTGTGAGCGATCCGATCCAGGCACCGCTCACACCTGTGAGCACCAGGATAAGGGGCAGAATGCAGCAGGACGACGCCAGGACGGCGCCGAGAATACCACCGGTTGCCAGCAGGCGTCCGGATTGCCGGTCGCCCGGTTTCGTCAATGTGTCTTGATCAATTTCAGCCATCAGCTTTCAGGTCCATCTCCGTTTTTTTAAACCTACGCCCTGTAGTAACTACAGGAGCAAGACAAATCGGAACCTGAATCATCACGCTGTTGTGAGGTTGGAAAATGGCTGATTCTGCGCGCGCGAAGCCGGCGCGTCGCTGGGGCTCAAACGGCGCGTCACCGCAGACGAAGTGAAGACATCACCCCGTCAGAGCGGGAAGCGCCGGGCAGGTGCCCTTAGGCCACTGCGCTCGCAGCCTTCACCGGCGCTTCGGCCAGATCCGTCCCGAACACGCGCTGATACATTTCCGCAATCGTCGGGCGTTCCAGCTCGTCGCATTTATTGAGGAAGGTCAGGCGGAAGGAGTGGCCGAGATCGTGGAAAATCGCGTCGTTCTCCGCCCAGGTCAGCACGGTGCGCGGGCTCATCACGGTTGAGATGTCGCCATTGACGAAAGCTTCGCGCGTCAGATCGGCCAGCTTGACCATGTCGGCGACCTGTTTGCGGCCGGCCTCGGTCTTGGCGAGATTCTTCATCTTGGCGAGCACGATGGCGTTCTCGGTTGCGGTCGGCAGATAGTTCAGCGTCGAGACGATAGACCAGCGGTCCATCTGGCCCTGATTGATCTGCTGGGTGCCGTGATAGAGGCCGGTGGTATCGCCGAGCCCGATCGTATTGGTGGTCGAGAACAGGCGGAAGGACGGGTTGGGCCGGATCACCTTGGTCTGGTCGAGCAGGGTGAGCGAACCGGAGGCTTCGAGCACGCGCTGGATCACGAACATCACGTCGGGACGGCCGGCATCATATTCGTCGAACAATAGCGCGATCGGACGCTGCAGCGCCCAGGGCAGGATGCCCTCCTGGAATTCGGTGACCTGCTTGCCGTCCTTCAACACGATGGCGTCCTTGCCGACCATGTCGATGCGCGAGATATGGCTGTCGAGATTGACCCGCACCATCGGCCAGTTGAGCCGCGCGGCGACCTGTTCGATATGGGTCGACTTGCCGGTGCCGTGATAGCCCTGGATCATCACCCGCCGGTTGAAGGCAAAGCCTGCCAGGATCGCCCGCGTCGTCGCCGGATCGAACACATAGTCCGGATCAATCTTCGGCGTATGCGCGTCGGGCTGCGAAAACATCGGCACGTCAAAGCCGGCATCGAAGCCGAACAGGGCCTTGCTATCGGCAATGGCATCAGGGGCAGGCACGGGGAATTCATCGCTCATGGAACCGGTCTTTTCGTTTGGGGACGTCTGGACTGCAAAGGCGCACGGGATCGTGCCCCCGGACTATCCCAGCCCGCCGCGCGCGGCAAGGGAGGGTGTGAGATGGGGGGCTAAAGGGGACAGGTATAATTAACGCGCTCGCACGATGCCGCCTTTGCTGGCAGGCCGGACAGGCTGCGCGTTAATTATACCTGTCCCCTTTAGGGTTGCGCCACTCCAGAAAGAAGTGCGTCTCGTTTTCGCCAATCTCGGCGAAGCCCTCGCGGCGGTAAAGCGAGCCGACCGGGTTCCATTTGAGATATTCCAACCGCACCGGGCGGGCCTCAAGCTTCGCGATGGCCAGGCAGTGGCGCAGGATGGCGGTTCCGCGGCCCTGTTTCTGGACATCGGGTGCGAGATAGAATTCGCCGATCCGGATCCAGCTTTGCTCGCGATAAAACGCGATCGTACCGATCGGGGCATTATTTTCGGCGATCTTGAACAAGGGCAAAGCGGCAAAGCGCTGGCGGTGAAAATCCCGCTGCCAGCTCTCGTCCCAACCCCATTTCGCGGTGATATAGGGGCCGATGGCCTGCCGTTTTACCTCGAACGAGAAGTCGAAATCGGCTTGAGAATCGCCAAGGCGGGAAAAGCGGGTCGCTGGGGGCAGATCGGGAATTGTGAGGTCACAATCCATCAGCGATCACGCCATCCCAACGCCCTTGAGAATTTGATAGGACGCAATCACGCGCCCGAGCTGTTCTTCGCTTGAGCGGTCGCCGCCATTGGCGTCGGGGTGGAAGCGTTTGACCAGTTCGGCATAGCGGCGGCGAACCGTTGACGGATCAACATCGGGCTTGAGGCCCATTGTCTCCAGCGCCTTGGATTGCAGCCGGCCCATGGTTTTTTCGCGCGGGCCGTCTTCATGGGCCCTGGATTTGTCGCCGAAATTCCCCATCGTGTCGTTGAAACCGTCGGCGAAATCGCGGCTGGCGCGCTGGGCCTTGTGACGCGAGCTGGTCGAATTGCGCCAGCCCCAGGTCGGACGGTGACCATAGGATGAGGATTCGCGATAGGCCTGCGCCGCGCTCTCGCTCATGCCTTCGAAGAAATTCCACGACTTGTTGTATTCCGAGGCGTGGCTCTGGCAGAACCAGTAGAAATCGCTGAGTTGATCGTTCGATTTCGGCGCCCGGCTATTGCCATGGCTGCGGCAACCGGGCCATTCACACACACGTTCCTCGGCCGAAGGCTTGTCCTTGGGCGGCTTGATGCGGATGTCTTTGAACCGCGGTGTATATTCGAAGGCGTCGGTCATAGCGTCCAATTATGGTCATGCGCAGGTAAAGCGGCAATGAAACGGGTGTCAAAAAAGGTGACATTAATGATGACGATGAGAGATCAGATCGAAACCCGCCTGCGCGAGGCGCTGGCACCGGTGACCCTGAATGTCAGCGATGACAGCCATTTGCACGCGGGTCATGCAGGTGCGCGCCCCGGCGGGGAGAGCCATTTCAGCGTTGAGATTGTCTCCAGCCGGTTTGAGGGGCTCGGACGGGTCGCCCGCCACCGCTTGGTCAATGAAGCGCTGGCCGAGCCGCTCAAGGGCCCGATCCATGCGCTGGCGATCAAGGCGCGGGCTCCGGGCGAGTAGGTGCTCCGCCTCAGTCCGGGCTGGCGCTGACGCGCAATTGGGTGATCTGGTTGCGGCGCCGTTCGGCGACTTCAAACCGCACGCCGTGGAAATGAAACACCTGGCCGCGTTCCGGAATCGTCTGGGCCTCGTGGATCACCAGGCCGGCCAGGGTGACGGCCTCCTCGTCGGGCAAATGCCAGTCGAGGGCCCGATTGAGATCGCGGATCGGGATCACGCCATCGACCAGCCAAGTGCCTTCGGCCTCCGGCTTGATGCCTTCGACGGTGATGTCGTGCTCGTCCTCGATCGCGCCGACGATCTCTTCGAGAATATCTTCCAGCGTCACCAGACCCATCAGCGCGCCATATTCGTCGACGACGAGGGCGAAATGCTCGCGCTTTTCGCGGAACGCGTTGAGCTGGTCGAGCACTTCGGTGGTCTCCGGCACAAACCAGGGCTCGCGCAGGATCGCCTGAATATTGATCGTCGACGGGTCGCCATTATTGTCGTGCATCGCACGCGCCAGATCGCGCGCATGTAGCACGCCGACGATATTGTCCGGATCACCCTGATAGAGCGGCAGGCGCGTATGCGGACTGTGCAGCGCGTCCTGAGCGATTTCCGAGGCCGGCAGGTCGATATCGATCATGTGGATGGATTTGCGGTGGACCATGATGTCGTCGACGGTCAGTTCGCGCAGGTCGAGCACGCCGCCGAGCATGTCACGGTCATTCTTGACCACACCGCCATCCTCGTGATGCAGCGCGATTGCGCCGCGCAATTCGTCATGGGCTGACAGGACCGGGCCTTCGACCCGGGCGCCGAGCAGGCGCAACACGCCGCGCACAATCGTTTGGACCGCACCGACAATCGGCGCGAAAATCTGAACGATCACCAGCACCGGCCGCGACACCGCGAGCGCGAAACGCTCCGGGTTCGACAGGGCATAGGTTTTCGGCATCACTTCAGCGAACACCAGCACCACGACCGTCATCACCGCCGTGGCGATCCAGACGCTGTGCTCGCCGCCGAGCATGCGAGCGAATAATTGTCCGGTGAGCATGGAGGCGGCGATATTGACCAGATTATTGCCGAGCAGCAGTGAGCCGAGCAGGCCTTCGCCATCGCTGATCAGCCGGTTGACCCGCGCGGCGGCCGGGTTTTTGTCGCGCTCGAGCTGCAGGATGCGCGCACGCGAGGTTGCGGTCAGTGAGGTTTCCGAACCGGAGAAAAAGGCCGACAGCATCAGCAGGCCAATAATCAGCAGGGCGGGGCCAATCAGGCTCCAGTCGAGGCTCATGAGAGCGAAGTCTCCAAAAATGCGACCAGATGTGTCGCGTCAATCCGAGGGTCTATCCATGCTTTGCCAATACCACGGGCGAGAATCAAGGTGATTTCCCCGGCCTGGTTTTTCTTGTCATCGCGCATCCGCTCGACCAGCCGGCTCGCATCCCAGCCGGTATGGGCAAGGCTTGCGCCACTCCAGGGCAGACCGACGGTGCGCAAATGCGCCTCGACGCGGTCGGCGTCGGCCTTTGGGCATTCGCCGCGCGCCACCGAATAGCGAAAGGCCAGGGCAATCCCCGCCGCGACAGCCTCGCCATGGCGGATCGCGTCCTTGGGCGCTTCCGCTTCGAAGGCATGGGCGAAGGTGTGGCCGAGATTGAGCAAAGCGCGGTGGCCATGCTCCAGCTCGTCCTCGGCGACGATGCGCGCTTTAAAGCCTACGGCGTCGGCAATCGCTTGTGCCAGCGGTGCGCCCTGCAGCACGCCGGTGCCAGCCGCATCGAGACGTTCGAACATCGCCGCATCGCCGATCAGCGCGGCCTTGACGATCTCGGCATAACCGGCCCGGCGTTCGCGTTCGGGCAGGGTGGCGAGCAGGCTGGTGTCGGCGATCACCAGGCGCGGCTGGTGGAAGGCGCCGGCGAAATTCTTGCCCTGGCGGGTATTGATGCCGGTCTTGCCCCCGACCGAACTGTCGACCTGGGCCAGCAATGTGGTCGGGATTTGCACGAAATCGACGCCGCGCTTGGTGACCGCCGCGGCAAAGCCGGTCAGATCACCGATCACGCCGCCGCCCAGAGCGATGATGGCTTCGGAGCGTTCGATATTGCGGTCCAGCAGGGCATCGACGAGCTGTTCCAGTCCGGCAAAACTCTTGGCGCGCTCGCCCGGCTCCATCACGATCGGATCGCAGGCAATGCCGGCGCGCGCCAGCAGGGCCGTGACGCGGTCCAGGTGTAGCGGCGCGACATGGCTGTCGGTGACGAGGATGGCGCGCCGGCGCGGAAACAGGGCGGGCAGGCGTTCGGCGGCGGTGTCGAGTGCGCCTTCGCCGACCAGCACGTCATAGCTGCGAGCCCCGAGGCCAACCGGCACTGTGAGAACCGGGCTCACTGGACGGCCTCCCAATCCTTCAGTGCGGCGAGAATGATCTGTGCTGTTGCCTGGTGATTGCCCGCCGATGCATCGATCCGGATATCGGCTTCGGCATAGGCGGGCTCACGCGTTTCAAGCAGGTTTCCGAGAATTTCCAGCGGATCGCCATCGCGCAGAAGCGGCCGCGTATCGCGCCGGGCGACACGCGTGGCCAGGGTCTCGATATCGGCCTGCAGCCAGACCGAGACCGCGCGCTCCTTCACCAAGGCGCGGGTCTGCGGGTCGACAAAGGAGCCGCCGCCCAGTGCCAGCACCATCGGCGCCTCATCAAGCAGGCGCGCGATGACTTTGCGTTCGCCCTCGCGGAAGGCGGCTTCGCCGAAATCGTTGAAAATCTCGCTGACACTGCGGCCGGCGGCGCGTTCAATCTCATGGTCGGCATCGTTGAAAGGCCGGTCCATGATCGCAGCCAGACGGCGCCCGACCGTGGTCTTGCCGGCGCCCATCAGGCCGATCAGTACGACGCAGCGATCATCTAAAGCAGTGCGGGTCATCACATCGGTATAAAGCGTCTGGAAATCGCCGCAATCCGGGTTACCCTTGGCTCGCTGATGTTTGCCATGCTGGTGGCGCACCAATTGCACATGAGGAAGGTGAATTCATGCGGGGTTTTCTGGTCGGTCTGGTGGTTGTCGCCGGCATTCTTGCAGCGGGCTTCGGCACGTTGATGGTTATCGCGAACGGCATGCAGCCGTCGCAGGAGGAAGTTCGTGTCCAACTGGACGATAATTTTCCGCGCTAGCGGTCTGGCTTTGCTGTTGGGCGGTTCCGCCCTCGCGCAGGCGCCCATCGAAGTTCAAAGTCTCGATGCGCTTGATCCGCTTGAGGTTGGTCTGCCTGACGCAGCGATGGGTATCGCGCTGTGGGATGGCAGCGATCTGGACATGGCCAGCCAGGTGCTCACCCGGCTGCCGACCGCCGACGGGGCGGGCTATGCCTCGCCGGCCGTGGCAGAGTTGGCGCGATCCGTGCTCAGCTCCGGCGGCTATCCGCCTGCGGGCGGACGCGGTGATCAGGCGCTGCCTGTCCTGCGCGCTGACCGTCTGCTCGCCGCCGGCGGCGTGTTTGAAGCCTATGACTTGCTCGAACGCACACCCAATCTGAACCAGAATGAACCGCTTTCACGCCTGCATGCGGAACTGGCCTTCGCGAGCGGCAATACGCGCAATGCCTGTCATACGGCGAATGCGCTGCTGCGTGGCCGCGAGCAGGCCTACTGGCTGCGCTCGCGGGCCTTCTGCCTGGCGCTAGATGGTCAGGACAGCGCGGCTGAATTGACGGCGGAGCTGGCACGCAATGCCAGCGACGATGCCGGCTATGACACGATGCTGTTCGCGATCACGCTCCACGGCGAGAGCCCGGCCACCATGCCCGTCATCGATTCGGGTCTGAAACTCGCCATGGCGCATCGGCTCGGCAGCGATGCCGGCGTCGATGATCTCGATGTGACCGGTGCACCGGGCTGGCTGCAACGCTTCGTACACGGCCGTGCCGCGCCGGCCCCGGTTCCGGCCAGTGATCCCGCGACGGCTCTGGCTGCTGCGCTGGTCCTGCCGGGCCTGGAGCGTACTGCGGCGCTGGAAGCCGTGCTGGTCCAGGGCGTTGATCGCGAACTGGCTGCGGCCGCGCTTTCCGGTCTGCTGGACGATGCGGTGAGTGCGCACGCTTTTGCCGCAGCGGCACGCGCTTATGGCGGCGAAGTTCACACCCTGCCAGTGACCCGCACAACGCTGAGCGACGGCTATCGCTTTGCCCTCGCAGCCCTGTTGAGCGGCGATGTCCGCACCGCCTCGCAATGGCGTGGCGCGCTGATGGACGGTCCGCCACAGCCGCCAGCCCCGGCGTTTGACGAGACCGGCAAGCCGCTCGATCCCTTCCTCGACAATCCCGTGACCGAAGCGCCTTCCGCCTGGGTGCCACCGGCACCGCGCCGCATGGTCAATCTCGACCTGGCGATTGCCATCGCCCGCGACCGGCTCGCGACTGACCAGACCTCGGCCCTGCTGGGAGCGCATCTCGAGGCCTATGGCGCCGTGGCTTTGCCTGACATGCTGGCACTCAACCGGCTTGGCGCCGGTGAAGCGGCGGGCTTGCGCCTGGCCCTGCTGCAGCGATCCGCGATCCCTGTCGGGCCCGAAGTGCTGGCGATGGAAGCCGCCGCGCGGGCCAATGCCCGGGCTGAAGCAGCGATATTGGCGATTTCGGCTCTGGCCGCCACCCAGCCCAATGCCGAGACGCTCAGCCGTGCGGCTGCAGTGCTCGATCAGCTTGGTCTGCGCCGGGCCGCGCTCAATCTGTTGCTGGAGCGGCTGGTCGCGAGGGCGGTGTGAACACAGGTCCGGAGATCGACCTCTTCCTCGACATGATGGCCGCCGAGCGCGGCGCCGCCCGCAACACACTCGACGCCTATGCCCGCGATCTGACCGATGTCTCGCAGCGCCTCGCCGCGCGCGGTGTCCCGCTGACCCTGGCCGCGACCACCGATCTGGAACAGGTGCTGGCCGGGATTGAATCCGATGGGCTGTCGGCAGCGACAGCGGCGCGGCGGCTCTCCGCGATGAAACGCTTCTACCGCTTCCTGCTCTCGGAAGGCCGGCGCAGTGATGATCCCTGCACGCCGCTGCGCGGGCCGAAACAGGGGCGCAGCCTGCCGAAAATCCTCAGCGAAGCCGATGTCGACGCCCTGTTCGGCGCCGTCGCCGATTTGCCAGGGCCGTCGGGCCTGCGCACACGGGCGTTGCTGGAAATCCTCTATGCCGGCGGCTTGCGGGTCACAGAACTGGTGAGCCTGCCGCTCAGCGCCTTCATCCAGACCGAACGCTGCATTTTCGTTACCGGCAAGGGCGGGCGCGAGCGCCTGGTGCCGCTGACCGCCTCGGCCCTCGAGGCGATGGCGGCCTATCGCGAGGTGCGCGCCGCGCATCTGCCGCCTGCCAAATCGGGCCAGCACAAGGCCCAGCGCTATCTGTTTCCCTCACGCACGGCGAAATCGGGTCATCTGACCCGCGAACGCTTCGCCCAGATCCTGCAGGAAGTCGCGCTGGCCGCAGGCCTCGACCCGGCCCGGGTGTCGCCGCACGTGCTGCGCCATGCGTTCGCGACGCACTTGCTGGCGCGCGGCGCCGATCTGCGCTCGGTCCAGCTCTTGCTTGGCCATGCCGATGTCTCGACGACGCAGATCTATACCCATGTGCTCGATGAGCGCCTGAAATCCCTGGTCGAGACCGCGCATCCGCTCGCGCGTCCGGGAAGTAAATGAGCGGAATTTAACTCGCGCCCGGCCTGGCTCCTGCCTATGGCTGAACCCCGACACACAATCGGGGGCAATATGCGACATTCGAGACAACCACTGGCGGGCCTGATGGCCCTGGTGCTCCTCTCCGGGCCCGTGCACGCGCAATCGATCGATGCGGGCGCGGACCTGGCCGGGAGCTTGCAGGCCGTTTGCGACACCTATGTCACCAACCCCGCGACCAGCGCCGGGCTCAGCCTCGCCGTGCAGCGGGCCGGGGAACCGCCGGTTCTGCTGCAATGCGGCCTCGCCGATATCGCTTCCGGGCGTGCGATTGAGGCCGGCACGGTGTTCCATCTCGCATCGCTCACCAAGCAATTCGTCGCGCTTGAGGCCCTGATCCTGCGGGACCGCGGCGTGCTGGATCTCGATGCGCCGGTCGACGTCTATACCGGTCCGATTGCCCGCACCGATGTTCCGACAATCCGGCAGATGCTGCATCATATGAGCGGCTTCTATGAGCATTGGGCTCAGTCCAGGCTGGTGGATGTTCCGACCGAGACGCTGGCAGAGGTCACGGCCCTGATCACGGCACAGGACAGCTCTAATTTCGAGCCCGGCAGCAATTTCGCCTACACAAATGCCAATTACGTCCTCCTGACCGATGTGCTGCAGCGGATTGACGGTCGCTCCCTGCCGCAAATGCTGGGTGAGGATGTGTTCGCGCCGCTCGGCATGACCGGGGCCGGGTTCCCGGTCGCGGACCCTGACGGCTTTCACAGCCGCGCCATCGGCTATTCCGGTCCAGCCGACGCGCCGGAGGCCGTCGATTACGTCTTTTCCGACATTCTCGGCGATGGCGGGCTCTATGCCTCGGCACCCGAATTGCTGCTCTGGCTGGCCGAATTGCGCGATCAGAGCCTAGGCCAGTTCACAGCCGAGCGAACCGAAAGCGGCCATCTGCCCAATGGCGCCGATACGCATTACGGGCTGGGCCTGCACGTCTCACCCGTCGATGGCGATGTTCTGGTCCATCATGGCGGCGGCAATCGCGGCGCCTCAAGCTGGATAGGTTATCTGCCTGGCGGCGACGTCAGCATCGTGGTGCTGGCCAATAGCGACAGCCTGAATGCCGAGCAGATCGGCTTCGATATCCTGGCGGCGGTCACGGCCCAGCAGGTGAATTTCGCATCCCTGCCGGCCCCATCACCGCCGCTGGCGGACGTCGCAGGCCTCTATGCCGGCGCGTTCAATGGCGATGCAATTCTGTTGCAAGTCATTGCTGACGCCGACCGGCTTCTGATCGGCGTTCCCGGCGGCGAACCCCGTCAATACCTGCCGGTCGAATCCGGCGCGCATTACAGATCGGACCTGCCCGATCTTGAGGTGAGGGTTGGCCTGTCGGGCGATCTCAACTTCTTCTATCTCGGCCGCCCGTTTGAGCAACTCTATCGCATCGAACCGCGAGCTGGTGCGGTGGAAGGATTCACCGGCCGTTGGCGATCGCCCAGCCTGCCGGGCCGGGACTGGCTGATCGAGCCGGCGGAGGACGGGCTGCAACTGTCCGGCGGCGCTGCAGCGCCCGTGCGCCTGGAGCCCGTGGTCCCAGGCGTCTGGCTGGACCGCGCCAGTTCGACCTATCTCTGGCTCGACGCCGACGCGCGGCTCGTCCTGACCCGGAGCGGAATCCGGGCAATCACCCTGATGCGTGCCGGGGACTGATGGTGTGCCATGAGCGCGCGCCTGCCGCTGCCTGCTGACAGTATTGCGGACTTGTGACGCCCGGCGCGGCTGGTTAGGTTCACGGCCTTCATAAACGTCCACAGGCGTTCAACGGGCATGTCCGATCCTACGCGTACCTATCTCGATTTCGAACGGCCGCTGGCCGAGCTGGAAGCCAAGATCGAAGAGCTCGAAACGCTCTCCGGCACGGGCGGCGGCGATGCGCCAGATATGGCCGAAGAGACAGCGAAACTGCGCCTGAAGGCCTCCGAACAGCTGGCTACCCTGTATGGCAAGCTCGATCCGTGGCGCAAGACCCAGGTTGCGCGCCATCCCGAACGGCCGCATTTTCGCGATTACCGTAAGGCGCTGATCGAGGATTTCGAAGAGTTGTGCGGCGATCGGCGATTCTCTGAAGACGCGGCGATTGTCGGTGGTCTCGGCCGTTTCCGTGGCCGCTCCGTGGTCGTGATCGGCCATGAGAAGGGCCATGATACCGAAAGCCGCCTGCACCATAATTTCGGCATGGCCCGGCCCGAGGGCTATCGCAAGGCGATCCGCCTCATGGATCTGGCCGAGAAATTCAAACTCCCCGTCCTCACTTTTGTTGATACGGCCGGCGCTTATCCCGGTCTTGGCGCTGAAGAGCGCGGCCAAGCCGAGGCGATTGCCCGCTCGACCGAACGCTGCCTGACGCTCGGCACGCCGCTGATCTCGGTGATTACCGGTGAAGGCGGCTCCGGCGGCGCAGTCGCGCTGGCGAGCGCCAATGTCGTGATGATGCTCGAGCATTCCGTCTATTCGGTGATCTCGCCGGAAGGCTGCGCCTCGATCCTGTGGAAGGATCAGGCCAAGGCCAAGGATGCCGCCGTGGCGATGAAAATCACCGCGCCAGACCTGTTGGCCTTCAAGATTATCGACGAAATCATCCCCGAGCCAATCGGCGGCGCCCATCGCCATCCTGAGGAAACCATGGCCGCGGTTGGCAATGCCATCGAAGCCAATATGGCCAAGCTGGACGGTCTGTCGTCCAAGGAATTGCGCCAAAAACGCCGCGAGCGCTTCCTCGCCATCGGCCGCACCACGGGCGGCGCGTTCTAGCTTCGCACACGGTTTCGATTTCAGCGGCAATCGGCTATCGGGTGCGCCACTCTCGCGCCGAAGCGGTCCGCAAACGCCGGAAAGCCCCTACCCGTTTGACCAAAAACGCGTAGCAACCCAGCGCGCCCAGAGCGAAGAGCGCCAGGCCTGTCAGTGCGGTGAGCATGTCGTAAAGCCGCGCGGCGAGGCCGGTGCCGATGCGGGCCGCGTGGAGTGGGTAAAAGCCGTTATAGACCTGATCACTACGCGGAGCGGTGCGGGCATCGCTGACGGCGAGAAGCCTTTGGCTGGCCGGATCGAAGCTGACAGAGCTGCGTCCATTGGGATGCCATTCGCCTGGTTGGCGCAGCCGGACGCTGGCTTCGCTCCTTGAGCCGCGGGGCCAGACGGCGAACCGGATCCGGGCTTGCGGAAATTGCGCCTGCGCCTGCGTCAGAGCCGTCGTCCAGTCCAGATCACCCGGCCCGGCGGCCAGGGTGGCGGGGGCGGTAGTGGCCGCGCTCGTTTGTGGTCCGTTCAAAACCGACAGGACAGCGCGCGTCTGCTCCGAAAACACCATGCCGGCCCCGGAGATGGCGAACCACAACAGCGGCACGGCCGCCATCAGGCCAAGATTGCGGTGGCTGGCGAGGAGTTCACGGCGCTGGGGCGTGCGTGGCCAGATGCGCAAGCCTTGCATCCGGCGTGCGGGCCAAAGGGCGATCAGTCCGGTGATGGTCAACAACACTGCGGCCAGGCCGGCAATGCCGGTCACGATCTCACCGGTTTCGCCGACCAGCAGGTGATGGTGCAGGTCGAACAGCCAGACTTCTGGCCGGCCATTGCCGGCCCAGGGCACGACAAGTTCACCGGCGCCATCGAGATAGGCGCCGCCGCCCGATTTCAGTCTCACCTCTGTCAGGCCAAAGCCGGTATCGGCAAAGCGGATAGAGAGGATCGCCCCGGCTCCGAATGTCGCTTCTGCGCGTTCGGCGATCTGGCCGAGCGTTGCGGGATCGGCGGGCACTTCGATGCGGGCTGGTGGGAAGCTGGCGCGCAGATAGTCATCCTCGAACACCAGCAAGGCCCCGCTGAGACCGAGAATGGCGAGCAGGAGGCTGAGGACGGCGCCGGCCCAGGCATGCACCGTCCTCAGTGTCGCAATGAGGCGTAGCGGTCTCAGAACTCGGTCCTCAACGAGAGCGTCATCAGCCGCGGGTCGCCCGGGTAGAGGCGCGTGTCATTGGTGCCGCCGGTGAAGTAGGTCTCGTCGGTCAGATTTTCGATATTGAGGGCAAGCCGATACCGGTCGGTCTCGAAATAGACCGCCGTGTCGAAGCGCGTGTAGGCGGGCAGGGCGACCTGGCTCGACGCGCTCGCATTGGTGACGCGTTCGGATTCGTAATTGACGCCGAGCGAGACCCCGACGGTCCCGCCCATCACCGATTGCGGGTAATTATAGCGGGTCCACGCGAAGGCGTCATGCACCGGCGCGAATGCATTGCGGGCGCCGATGAGCGCCGTTCTCGGGCTCTCCGAGACGATCGAGTCGACATAGGCATAGCCGAGCCGGAACTGCCAGTTGCGCACCGGCAGGGCCTGGAGTTCGGCCTCGACGCCGCGGCTTTCCAAGGCACCGATCAGGGCCCAGTCGCCATTGAGATCGCGCTCGAGAATATTGGTTTTCTCGATCTCAAACCCGGCGAAGGTGAAATTGACCCGTTCGTCCCACAACGAGGCCTTCACGCCGATTTCGCGCTGGGTGCCGCGTTCGGATTCGAAGGTGGAGCCGTCGGCGGCGCGACGTTCGATGGAGTTGGGATTGAAGGATTGGGAATAGCTCGCATACAGCGACAGCCGGTCCGTCGCCCGGTAGACGATCCCGCCCTGGGGCAGGAAGCTTTCGCTGCTCTGGGTATCGGAGAAGCCGCTGACCTGTTCGGTAAAGTCGACATCCTGGCGGTCATAACGCGCGCCGATCATGACCGAGACCGGCTCGCTGATCTCGATCATGTCCTGAAGATAGACGCCGTAATTCCACAAATCGGTGACGCGATCGCTGCCAGCGGTGATCGCGGAGGGGGTGCCGATGCCATGTTGGGGGGCGAACACCGAAATATCCGGCGTGATCGCCGAGCCGAAGCGGATCCGTTCGAAATCGGATTGTTCGAAGCCGCCATTGAGACCGACCAGCAGGCTGTGTCCGACCGGGCCCGTGTCGAAGTTCCACGCCAGATTGGCGTCGACGAAATGATATTGGCGGCCATTGAGCTGGTGCCGGTCGCGCCGCCGCAGCGTCGCGTCGAGCGGATCTGGCGCGTCATTGACGCGATTGTTTTCGAAGATCTTGCGTTCGTCCTCGTGGAAGACGCTGCGGTAATTGACGCGAATCCGCAGATCCGCCGAGAGGTCGTAATCGAGTCGGGCGAAGGCGACGAGGCCTTCATCATTGTCGAAATCACCGTCTTCCTGATAGCGCACATTGATCGGCGCGGTCAGCGTGATGTCGTTATTGACGGCCACCAGCCCGTCATCGGCGTCGCCCTCTTCATTGGCATATTCCAGCCCGACCGTGACGAGCGCATCGGGCGTCATCTGCCAGGACAGGGAGGGGAAGATGTAGAGATTGTCGTAGCCGACGCCGTCGCGGAAGGAGTCGATATGCTCGGCGCTGACGATCAGACGATAGAGCCAGCGCTCATCGGTGGTCAGCGGGCCTGTCGAATCCCAAGTGGCTGTGGCGCCGTTATTGGTACCGAAGGATGATGAGTCCGAGGCATAGCTCTGCAGGGTCAGGTTAAGCGTGTCGGCGCGCTCTGCTTGTGGCCGGCGCGTCACGATATTGATCAGACCGCCCGGCTCCATCAGGCCATAGAGTACCGAGGCGGGGCCTTTGAGCACCTCGACGCGCTCGATATTGGCCGTGGTCGGTGAACCGAAGCGCGAGGCCAGACCGGGCAGGCCATCAACCTGCACATTCTGCAGATCCGAAGGCAGGCCACGCAAGGAGAAGCTGTTGGCATTGGTGCCCGACTGGCTCAGGCCGAGTGTGTAGGGGTAGGCGTCGGAGAGGGTTTCCGAGCGCAAATCCTCGAGGAAAGCCTGGTTGAGGATGGAGACGCTGAGCGGCGTGTCGAACAGGTCTTGGCCGGTCTTGGTCGCTGTCTCCGACAGTCTGATATACGGCGTCTGATGCCCGGTGACGACAATCAGGTCGATGGGGTCGGAAGGCGTTTCGGTTGTGTCTTGCGCGTAAATTGCGGCCGGCGCGAGGACAAGCGCGGCGCTACAGGCCAGGGCCTGTCTGAATGTCGTGATCATCGGATCCCCCTACTTCATGAATGAGAAGCATTCTCATAATGGTCGGGGCGCGGGTGTCAATCGACAATGCGACTTATTCGCATAAACTTGCAGTCGGGCGGTTGAACCCAAATTTCATGGAGCCGTGCTTGTCCCCGTTCATGCCGGGTCGTGGTAAAATCACAGATCAGTCAGGCCGGAAAGCAGAGGGTGAAATAGTCGTCATAGTAGTAGAAGGGCAAATCCAGATTCTGCGAAAATTATGACAACGCGACCTCAAGCCAAGGCAGCTCCCGCCCCGGAAATACCTTCGAGGCCCGCATCTCGACCCGCCGGGCGCCCATGTGCAGATAGGCGGGCTCGGCGTCAGGGTCCGACAGGATCGTCATCACCGGCAAGCCCAGCGCCTTCAATTGCGACTTGGCGTGCTCAAACAGCTTTCGCCCGGCTCCGGTGCCGATCACGTCTGGCTCAATGAACAGCAAATCGAGCGAGCCGCCATGTCCGGACGGGTCGATTTGACAGACCCCCAGCACCGCGCCATCGGGTGTTTCGGCTACGGTCGCATGGCCCGCGCGGATCGCGTCATCTGTCACGCGAAGATAGGGCCCGACCGCGGCCATGAAGGCGGCGTCATAGCCCCAATGGGCCTTTGAGCGCAGGCACAGAGCGGACAGCGCCTGCGCCTCGCCCAAACGGGCAGGGCGCAGGCGGATCTCAGACCTGGGTGTCGCGCGGGGCAATGGCGCCATGGCATTGCTTGTATTTCTTGCCCGACCCACAAGGGCAGGCGCTGTTGCGCGCAACCCGCCCCCAGGTTTCCGGCCGATTGGGATCAACCGGCTCGGAAGTGCGGCGCTGGGTCGGCGACGTCCGTGATGCGACGGGGGGCGCGTCGGGCTCGCCCATCTCATTGCGGCCGGTGCGCGGGTCAATATGGCTGGCGGTGACGTCCTGCGGCACTTGCGGCGGTGCCGGCGCACGCTCGAAACGGATCAGCATCAACTGCTTGGTCACTTCGACGCGCAGGCTGTCCATCATCTTCTCGAACAGGGCGAAAGCCTCGGTCTTGAACTCGTTGAGTGGATCGCGCTGGGCGTAACTGCGCAGACCGATCATCGAGCGCATCGCGTCGAGATTTTGCAGATGCTCGCGCCAATTCTGGTCGATCGCCTGCAGCAGGAAGGATTTCTCGATCCGGCGCATCAGTTCGGAGCCGCCATTGGCGGCCTTTTCGGCGAAGGCTCGGTCTGCGGCGTCGACAACACGCTCGAGGATTTCCTCGTCGGCGATGCCCTCTTCCTGGGCCCAATCGGCGACAGGCAGCTCGAGGCCAAAGACTTCGCGCACTTCCGTGGCCAAGCCCTCAACATCCCACTGGTCAGCATAGACTTTCGGCGGGATATGCGTGGTGACGAGGTCTTCGGCGGTCTGGTGGCGCATATCCTTGACGACGTCGGCGACATCGGTTGCGGTCATGAAATCGATGCGCTGCTCGAACACGGCCTTGCGCTGATCATTCATCACGTCATCATATTTGAGGACGTTCTTGCGGATGTCGAAATTGCGCTGCTCGACCTTTTTCTGCGAGGTTTCCAGCGCCTTGGACATCCAGGGGTGCATGATCGCCTCGCCCTCTTTCAGCCCGAGGGTTTTCATGATCCCGTCGAGGCGTTCAGGTGCGAAGATGCGCAGCAGATCGTCCTGTACGGAAATGTAGAATTTCGACCGGCCCGGATCGCCCTGGCGACCGGTACGTCCGCGCAGCTGATTGTCGATGCGGCGGCTTTCATGGCGTTCCGTGCCGAGCACATACAGACCGCCGGCCTTGAGCGCGATTTCACGCTTGGCGGCAATGTCGGCGGCGATGACGGTTTTCTGGGCCGCGATGGCCGCTTCGTCCGGCTCGACGCCCTTTTCAGCCTGTTCGGCCATCCATTGCATCATGCGCATATCGGCATTGCCGCCGAGCTGGATGTCAGTCCCGCGGCCGGCCATGTTGGTGGCGATGGTGATCGCGCCTGGCACACCGGCCTCGGCGACGATCAGGGCTTCCTGTTCGTGATAGCGCGCGTTGAGCACATGGTGCTTGAGCGGGATCAGTTTCAGCATTTCCTTGAGCGGACGGGCCTCGGGGCGGCCGGACTTCTTGAACGCCTCGATCTCGGCATCATCCTTGGGATAGAGATGGCCAAGCGTGTCGCGGAAGGTCTTTTTGTCGCTGAGCATTTTTGACAATTGCTCGGATTTTTCGATCGACACGGTGCCGACCAGAACCGGCTGACCGCGTTCCTGGCAATCAACCAGATCGTCGACAATCGCCGCATACTTGTCGATCAGCGTGCGGAAGACTTCGTCTTCATTATCGGCCCGGGCGATTGGGCGATTGGTCGGGATCTCGACCACCGCCAACTCATAAATCGAATAGAATTCGTCGGCTTCGGTCGCGGCAGTACCGGTCATGCCGGCAAGCTTTTTGTAGAGGCGGAAATAATTCTGGAAGGTGACGGAGGCCAGAGTCTGGTTCTCCGGCTGGATATGCGCGCCTTCCTTGGCCTCGATGGCCTGGTGCAGCCCGTCCGACAGGCGGCGACCCTGCATCATGCGGCCGGTGAATTCATCGATCAGCAGAACCTCGGCGTCCTTGACGATGTAGTCCTTGTCGATGTGGAAGATCTTGTGGGCCTTCAGGGCCTGGTTGACGTGATGCACGATCGAGACATTCTCGATGTCGTACAGATCGCCTTCCTTCAGCAAGTCGTTCTCACGCAGCAGGCGCTCGATCTCTTCATTGCCCTCTTCGGTCAACAGGATGGAGCGGGCCTTCTCGTCGATCTCATAACAGTCTTCGGCCAATTGCGGGATCAGCGCGTCGATCGTCTTGTAGAATTCGGTACGGTCTTCGGTGCGGCCCGAGATGATCAGCGGCGTACGCGCTTCGTCGATCAGGATTGAATCGACTTCGTCGACGAGGGCATAGGCATGGCCGCGCTGGACCATTTCCTCGATCGTGTATTTCATATTGTCGCGCAAATAATCGAAGCCGAGTTCGTTATTGGTCGCATAGGTGACGTCGCACGCATAGGCGGCGCGGCGCTCCGCGTCGGTCTTGCCGTGGGAGATGACGCCGGTCGTCATGCCCAATTGCGCGAAAACCAGGCCCATCCATTCCGAATCCCGCGTCGCGAGATAATCATTGACGGTCACAACATGCACGCCGGTGCCCGGCAGAGCGTTGAGATAGCAGGGCAGGGTGGCGACGAGCGTCTTGCCCTCACCGGTCTTCATCTCGGCGATGGCGCTGTCATTGAGCACGATGCCGCCCATCAGCTGGACGTCATAGGGGCGCAGACCAATCGCCCGGTCGGCCGCTTCGCGAACCGCCGCAAAAGCTTCCGGCAGCAGATCATTGAGCTTGGCGCCCTGTTCGAGGCGCGCCCGGAACTCTGCGGTTTTGCCTTTCAGGGCCTCATCAGAGAGCGCCTTGTATTCGGCTTCAAGTGCGTTGATTTGATCGACAATCGGCTTCATGCGGCGCAGTTTGCGACCGGTTTCGGTTCCGAATATCTTGCGGGCAAGTGAGAGCATGGTGTCTGGCTTTGCGAACAACGGTTGGGCTAGCAAGTGCGCAAGGGCCAGATCAATGGACCGGCGCAGGCGCTGGCATTGCTTTTAAACGTCTGGCTGACTTAAGGATGGGGACATTCAGTGTCAATCAAGCCGCGCGGCAGGCTCTGCGTCCGCACGGCCCGGCAAGGTGAAGATAGTGTCGATGAAACGTCTATTTGCAGTCGGCTTGGTGCTAGCCATGCTTGCCGGATGCGGCCCTGAACCGCGGCGGACAGCCGCCGATATTGCCGCCTCCGGAGCGACGCTGACATTGGACGCGCGCGATCCCGTGATGGCGCGGGTCGATGGCACCGTGATCCGGCGCTCCGATGTTGAGCGCGAGGCTGCGAGCCAGGTCGAAGGCAGCGAAACCGCGCCCGCCGCGCCGGGCACAGACGCATTCGCGGCGGTGCTCAATGATTTGATCGATCAGCGGCTGCTGGCGATGGAAGCGCGTCGGCGCGGCCTCGACCAGTCTGAGGAAGCCCAGCGGCGCCTCGCCCTCGCCCAGGAGCGCATTCTGGGCAATGTGCTGGTCGAGACGGCCCTCGCCGATGCGGTCAATGAGGAAACGATCGAGCGGATTTATCAGGAGCAGGTGCAATTAATCCCGCTCGGCGAGGAAGTTCGCGCCCGCCATATTCTGGTCGATACCCGTGAGGAGGCTGAGGCGATCAAGGCTTTGGTCGATGCTGGCGGCGATTTTTCGGCGCTCGCGGTCCGCATGAGCCTGGACCCGGCCACGCGGCTGCAGGGCGGCGATTTGGGCTATTTTTCCCGTGAGGGCGTGCTGCCGGCGTTTGGCGCTGTGGCGTTCAACACCGGCGAAGGGGAAACGTCTGAGCCATTCCAGACCGAGTTTGGCTGGCATATCCTGCAGGTGGTTGATCGCCGGCGCGAACCGCCACCTTCGCTTGAGACGCTACGGCCCAATATCGTGCGCTTTTATACTTTCGACCAGCTGGAGAGCCTGATTGACGGGCTGCGTCAGCAGGCTGTGATAGAGCGGATACCGTTGCCCGATGCTGCTCTCACATTGGCACCTGCAAGTGGTGACGTGACCGGCGCTGCTGGCGATCCTGATGGTCCAGCCGCGCAAACGGGAGAGCCGCCGGCCGATCCGCCAGCGGCGCCAGCCGCCGATCCGGGCTAAGGCCTGTTTAATCGCTTTCCTGCACCTGCCCTTAACGGAGTTTGTTCATAATGGCTGAATCTGGCCCCAAACCGGTCCTTTATGTCGCTGCTTGTGCCTTGCTTGATTCGGATGGCCGCATCCTGATCGCCAAGCGACCCGAGGGAAAGCCGATGGCGGGTCTTTGGGAATTCCCCGGTGGCAAGATCGAGCCGGGCGAGACACCGGAGCAGGCTGTGGTTCGCGAATTGCGTGAAGAGCTGAGTGTCGAACCGTGCGAACGGTGTCTGGACCCTTTTGCCTTCGTCTCGCACCCCTATCCGGACTTCCACCTCGTGATGCCGCTTTTTCTGTGCCGCACCTGGGACGGATTTCCCCAGCCCAATGAAGGTCAGCAGCTCGCTTGGGTGCGCAAGGAAAAGCTGCGCGATTATCGCATGCCGGCCGCGGATATTTCGCTGGCCTCCGAGTTGAGGGATCGCCTGTGATGTCGATGCTGAACCATTTCGTTCGTGACCAAAGCGGTGCCACCGCCATCGAGTACGGTATGATTGCCGCGGCGATGGCGACGGTCATTCTTGGCCTGTGGGCGACGTTCGGCCCCGCCATGACCCGGCTGTACCAGGATGTCACCGGCGCGCTCTAGCGCCCGGCTTTCTCACCCGCAGATTTTTCCGTCACACCCAGCGCATCGGCCAGTCTGACGGTTGCCGAACCGGGCCGTTTCGCGACCGGCTGATCGGGATGCGGGGCCCAGCCGGCGGCGTGGACGATCTCGAAGCTGGCGCGGATGCGCCCGTCCGGATCGGAAAAACGCGCCGCATAAATCTCCGCCATCCGCACGAACAGCGCCCGTGTCGCCGGAGTGCGCGGACGGTCGGCGAGAATGCTGGTCTCGCCCATGCCGCGCAGATCGGCCATCAGGGCGAAGGCATTGTCATAGCGCACCGTGACACGGTCGATATCGGCAACGGGCATGGTGAAGCCGGCGCGTTGCAGCAGGGCTGCAATGTCGAATGTGCCGGCCAAGGGCGACACCCGCGCATGGGCGCCGCCGGTCAGTTCGGCTTCGGCTGCCATCAGGCATTGGCGCAATTCGGTCAGGCTATTGCCGCCCAACAGCGCCGCCGCGAAAAACCCGTCCGGCTTCAGAACTCGGCGGATTTGTACCAGCACGCCGGGCAGGTCGTTGGTCCAGTGCAGGCCGAGCGGCGCCATGATGAGATCGAGGCTGGCATCGGCGAAGGGCAGGCGTTCCTCGTCGAGCGCCAGGGCGGCGCCTTCAAGTCGGCTCGCCACGGCGGGCGCCAAATCGCTCTGCGCGATCCAAGCGGTCTTGCTGCCGGCATGGCGTTGGCGCACTTCGTCGAGCAGGCCGGGCCCACCGCCGAGGATCAGGGCGCTATCGAAATCGCGCATCACACCCTCGACGCGGTCGCAAATATCGTCGAATGCCCGTTGCACGAGAAAATTGTATGACTGTATGATGCTCGCCACACGATTGCGGCGTTGGCGCAACAGGCCTCGATCGAACAATTGCGGGGGCAGGTCAGGCGACATGCTGCCGATATGCCTTTTGCGGCGCGCCAAGGAAAGGGGGCGATGTGAGCAAGCACGTTCTGAGCGCACTCGCCGATGCGATCTGGCCGCCGGTCTGCCCGGTGCGCGGTGTGCCGGTCGATGTCAGCGGCCGGCTTGATGCGAGCGTCTGGCAAGGGCTGGAATTTCTCGATGCGCCCTGGTGCGAATGTTGTGGCTTGCCCTTTCCCTATCCATCCGGTCTCGGCGCCGAGGTCGGAATTTTGTGTGCGACCTGCATTGCCCGGCCACCCAAATTCGACCGGGCGCGGGCGCCGCTGGCCTATGGCGACGCCTCGCGGGCGCTGGTGTTGGGTTTCAAGAATGGCGGCCGGCGCGAGATGATCGGGCAATTTGCCCGCTGGATGGCACGCGCTGGCGAGGACTGTCTTGAGGGTGCTGATTATATTTTGCCGGTGCCGCTGCACTGGCGCCGCCTGTTGGCGCGGCGCTATAATCAATCGGCACTGCTGGGGGAGGCCCTCTCGCGCCAGACCGGCATTCCGATGCAGGCCAGCTGGCTGTTGCGGGCGCGGGCAACACCAAGCCAGGCCGGCAAGAGCGTGTTGTCGCGGCGGCGCAATATGGCCGGCGCTTTCCGGATAGCCCCCGGCCACAGGCTTGATGGATGCCATGTCGTTCTGGTCGACGATGTGTTCACAACCGGTGCCACCGCGTCGGCCTGTGCGCGGCAGTTACGGCGTGCCGGCGCTGCCCTTGTGAATGTTGTAACACTCTGCCGTGTTGTACGCGCCAGCGATCCCACTATGTAAGGGGTGAAGGAGTACATGAATGGCTAACGTAACGATCTATACCCGACCGATGTGCGGCTATTGCGCCCGCGCGGTCTCGCTGCTGAAATCGAAGAAGGTCGCATTCGAGGAAATCGATGCCGGTTTTGACCAGAAAAAGCGCGAGGAAATGGTCCAGCGCTCCAAGGGCGGCCGCACCTTCCCGCAGATCTTCATCGGCAAGGACCATGTCGGCGGCTGCGACCAGCTGATGGCGCTCGAGCGTTCCGGCAAGCTGGACGGGATGCTCGGTCTGAAATGAGCAAAATCGCCACAGCCCTGATCCAGATGCGGTCCGGTATCGATCCGGCCGTCAATCTGGCTGTGGCGAGCGATCTGATCCGCCGGGCTGCCGCCCAGGGCGCGATGTTGATCGCGACACCGGAGACGACGCATCTGGTGCAAAAAGATGCCGACCAGGCTTTCGCCGTGATGCGAACGCCGGAGGAGGATCCGGCGATCCCGGCATTTTCCGCTTTGGCCAAGGAACTGGGCATCACGCTTCTGATCGGCTCGCTGGCGGTCAAACTGGCCGAACGCCGGGCCGCCAACCGGTCCTTCCTGTTTGCGCCGGACGGGCAATTGCTCGCGACCTATGACAAGGCCCACATGTTCGATGTCGGGCTCGGGCAGGGCGAGACCTATCGCGAATCCGCCAATTACCAGGCCGGTGACCGTCTGGTCGTCGCCGATACCGGCGGCGCACGGCTGGGTCTGTCGATCTGTTACGATGTCCGCTTCGCCTATCTTTACCGCCGTCTGGCCCAGGCCGGCGCGCAAATCCTCACCGTCCCTGCCGCCTTCACCCGGCCCACCGGCCGGGCCCATTGGGAAATCCTGCTCAGAGCCCGGGCGATCGAGACCGGCTCCTGGGTGATTGCACCGGCCCAGGCGGGGCTGCACGAGGATGGTCGCCGCACCTGGGGTCATTCGATGATTGTCGATCCCTGGGGCGCGGTGACGGGCGTGCTCGATCATGACGAGCCGGGCATTTTGCTGGCCCAGCTCGACATGGACAGGGTCGCTGATGCCCGCTCGCGTATTCCGGCTTTGCTGCACGACCGCAAGCTGGGCGGGCCGGACGAAGTGATCCTGCGATGATCCGCTATGCGCTTGTCTGTGATGGCAGCCATGAGTTTGAGGCCTGGTTTTCAAACTCCGCGGCCTTTGATGAGCAAAACCAGCGCGACCTCGTCGAGTGCCCGCAATGCGGATCGACTGGTGTTCGCAAGGCGGTGATGTCACCGGCCGTCGCGACGTCGCGCAAACGCGAGGCAACGCCGGAATCCAAGCTCAAGGCGATGGCGGCGCAGGTGAAGGCGCATATTCGCAGCAATTACGATTATGTCGGCGGAGATTTCGCGGCCGAGGCGCGCGCCATTCATGCCGGCGACAAGCCGGAACGGCTGATTTATGGCGAGACCTCACCGGCGGAAGGCGAGGCCTTGCGCGATGAGGGCGTGCCGGTCGCCCCCTTGCCTGACGCATTGGCCCCGACGCCGCCGAAAAAAGCGAACTGACCGAGATTTTCCGGCGTCAGGCCTGCGGCTTCTGCGCCACCACCATATAATTCACACTGCTATCCTCGCCCAAGGTCCATTGATCATTGAGCGGGTTATAGCTGACCCCGATCGGAGGGTTGGTCTCCATGCCGCCCTCGTGCAGCGCGGCGGCGAGTTCGCTTGGCTGCACCAGCTTGTGGAAGCGGTGGGTGCCGCGCGGCAGCCAGCCCATCACCCATTCGGCGCCGACAATCGCCAGTGCGAAGGCTTTCGAGGTCCGGTTGATGGTGGCGCAGATCATCAGCCCGCCCGGTTTGACCAGGGCGGAACAGTCGACCAGGAAAGTATGGGGATTGGCGACATGCTCCATCACTTCCAGATTGAGCACGACGTCGAAGGGCGGTTCGCCGGCCTCGATCAATTGCTCGGCGACGCCGTGGCGATAATCGATCTCGAGACCCTGTTCGGCCGCATGCACCGAGGCGGTCTTCACATTGGCTTCCGCCGCATCGACGCCGGTCACCGCCGCGCCAAGCCGGGCCATCGGCTCGGATGCCAACCCGCCGCCGCAACCGATATCGAGGACCCGCAGGCCCTCGAACGGACGCTCCCCGGACAGGCCGAAATGGCTGCAGATGGTGTCGCGGATGAAGGCCAGCCGGATCGGATTGAATTTGTGCAACGGTTTGAACTTGGAGTCCGGATCCCACCAATCGGCAGCGATGCGCGAAAACTTTTCGACTTCCGCCGGATCGACGGACGGGCGGGACAGGGTTTCCGGTGCGGACGTGCTGGTCATGCCTGTTCTCCTGATGCGCGTAATCGCGCGATATTGCGTTCGGGCGTTGCGTACAGGGCTGCGTCCAAGTAGGAAACCGCGATAGCACGGCGCAGGCCATCCGCGATATCCTGACAGCCATATTATGGCCCTACCGGACGGGCTAATCGAGCCGGGTGCGGCGTTTTGAACAGCCGCGGCTTTTGAACTGAACGAGGGACAGCCGGAATGACACGCGTCGTTGCGAAATTTGGCGGCACTTCGGTCGGTACGATCGAGCGGATCCGTCATGCGGCCGGCCTCATCGCCGATGCGGTCGCACGCGGCGATACGCTGGCTGTCGTGGTTTCGGCGATGGCGGGCGAGACGGATCGACTGCTGGGCTTGGCCGGCGAGTTCGGCGCCGGGCTGGGCGATGCGGAGACCGATGTCGCGCTAGCGGCCGGCGAACAGGTCGCGGCGGCCCTGATGGCGCTGGCGCTGCGCGAACGCGGGCTTGAAGCGCGCTCCTTCATGGGCTGGCAGGCGCCGGTCTTCACCGACGGACCACCCGGCGCGGCCCGGATCGCCGGCATGGAGGCCTCAGCCTTTGAAGCGGCGATGGCCGCGGGCGTCGTGCCGGTGCTGGCCGGCTATCAGGGTATTGCCGAGGATGGTTGCCTGCGCACGCTGGGCCGTGGCGGCACCGACCTCTCTGCCGCCGCCTTGGCCGCAGCGCTCGGCGCGCGGTGTGATATCTATACCGATGTCGATGGCGTCTATACCGCCGACCCCCGCATCGAACC